>Ga0160445_100605_pt1 | contig 15595 bp, 11 predicted proteins | sample HID1972M_E1MG_FD_108215 | JGI IMG/M metagenome (GOLD analysis project Ga0160445, IMG submission 108215) | Enriched pill bug-associated microbial communities from UW Madison campus, WI, USA - HID1972M_E1 MG | ecosystem: Host-associated > Arthropoda: Insects > Digestive system > Unclassified ... | reverse complement strand
ATCAGCATTACTCATTTGAAATTTAGAAGAAGTAAAGACGCGAATCAGATTAAAACCAAATTTCCTTCTTATATCTATCCCCTATCGAACTATATATGTCTGATATTTTTGGTATGCATTTTAGTGATTATGTGGATAACAGGCTTGAAAATATCGGTTGAGTTGATTCCTGGATGGATTTTACTGCTGTATGTTTGTTACCGGTTCATTAGTAAAAGGAAAAGCAAAGACGATGAGAATTACAGATTTAAGAATTAGATAAGATAACGATTCAGCGTACCTGCTAGCCAACACTTACCGTAATTACACCTCATGAGGCTCTTCTTCTTGGGCAGGAATTTCTACAGTTTTCTTTGTTTTTGTGAACAACTTGATAATTACCGGTGCCGTTGCCAGCACAACGATCCCCATAATGACGTATTCAAGATTTCGTTGCACCCAAGGATTTTCACCAACTAAGTAGCCAAGTGTCACCAAGGTTCCTACCCAGATAATAGCGCCTACAACATTATAAAGAGCAAATTTCCTGAAATCCATTTCTACTATACCGGCCACGATTGGAGCAAATGTGCGCACGATGGGAAGAAACCGAGCTAAAATAATCGCACCTCCTCCCCGTTTCTCATAAAACTCCTGAGCTTTGTAAATATATTCTTTCTTGAAAAGCCAGTTATCTTTCATTTTTAGCAAACGATGACCAAAGTATTTGCCACACCAATAACCCACAAAATTACCCACAATAGCTGCCATTGAAATCAATATTATCCAATATAAAAGCGTTAGTACGGGGTTGGTGGCGATAAGCGACATATTGGCAATGATAACCCCTGAGATGAAGAGAATTGGGTCGCCTGGCAAGAAGAATCCTATCAGAATTCCTGTTTCAGCAAAGACGATAAACAACAGCAAGTAAAGGCCGCCGTGAGTCACAATCCAATCTGGATCGGTCAGGTTATTGAAAAACTCTAAAAACACTTCCACAGAATCATTCTAATATTCAGGTACAAAGGAACGAACAAATACTGGAAACATATTGTAAAAATCCGATTATATATAAAGATTGTAGTAAATATAATCAGGACATTATCTAATCTTGTATCTTATAACAGAACATTAGCTCAGATAAGTATAAACTTCCTGAGCATAGCGAACGTCCAATTGAAATTTATTCATAATAAGTAAATAGTGCCATATAAACTAACAATAACACAATGAAGCGATCTTTCTTAACTGTATTTTTGTATTATATGGGACAATAGTCTAATATTTAAATAATACTATTAAAATGAACGATAATAATCAACTTAAGACAACTACTAATTATGAGCTGGTTCCTATTGGTAAGGCGATGTGGAATGCTAAATGTGTCCGTTGTCGCAAAGGAGATATGTTTAAACCCGGATTAATGAGTCAAAGTATGCATAAAAGATGCCCTTATTGTGATTTGTTTTACGAAAGACATCCAGGTTACTTTTATGTATCTATGTTCGTAAGTTACGCAATGGCAGTAGCTGAAATAATTACTTTCGGTGTGGCAACTTCTGTGCTTTCTGGTGGATCTGAAAACGTGTATCTCTATTTAGTAGTCATATTATCTGCCATTGTATTGCTTGCTCCTTTCAATTTTAGGTATTCGAGAGTGCTGCATATGTATTTTTTAGATCCTGGGTTAAGATATGAGCCTGAACTTGCAGAGAAAATACATCAAGATATGGTATTAGAGAAGTCCTAAGGAGTTCTTTAGATTGTTAACTAACCTTTTTTAGTAAATTAGTCTTGTACGATTAAAACTTTAATGACAGAACTGCATATAAAAAATATGGTATGCGATCGATGTATATCAGTTGTCCGCCAAGAATTCAATAACTTAGGAATACGTCCTATAGAAGTAGATTTGGGAGTTGTGAAACTTCAGGAAAATCTAGATGCTAAGACAAAGTCTGTAGTTTCAGAAATGTTAATATCTCATGGTTTTGAACTGCTAGATAGTGATAAATCACGTTTAATTGAACATTTAAAAAGTAGCATCATTACTAAAATTCATCATACTGAATACGTGGATATCAAAGTAAATTGGTCGGTGCTCTTGTCAGAAGAGTTAAAGCAAGATTATAATTCCTTAAGTTCTTTGTTCTCTTCGGTAGAGGGCATTACCCTTGAGCAATATATTATCCGTCAAAAAATTGAACGTGTAAAGGAACTCTTATTTTACGATGAACTTACTTTAAGTGAGATTTCCTATAAAGTAGGCTATAGTAGTGTTCAACACCTTTCAAGTCAGTTTAAAAAAATCACAGGTCAAACGCCTACCCAGTTTAAGTCCACAAGGAACCTTGAAAATTCAAGAAAATCCTTGGACTCCATTACTTAGTATCCTATACTCCTATATCAAGATAAAGCCTTTTCTGTTCACCGCTCTCTTAGAGATAGTAAATTATATAAAAGAGAGTGGGATTTATATAAGTAATCGCCCTGCCTTATTGATGACCTTTGTAAACAAATAAAAGGTACACTAATAATAAGCAGTAGATAATGAAAACAGAAGTTATAAATAAACCAGTACGCAAAAGTTTCCCTGTAACAGGGATGAGTTGTGCTTCCTGTGCTGTAAGTGTTGAGTCTAGTCTTAAATCAACATCTGGTGTAATTGATGCAGGCGTTAATTTTGCTAATGAAAGTGCCTGGGCTGAATTTGATGAGGAAGTAATAAGCCTTGCTGATTTACAAAAAGTGATTCAATCAATTGGTTATGATTTGATAATTGATGCTGAAGATCCCTCGCAGCAACAAGAAGAAATGCAGTTGAAACATTATAAGGATGTTAAGCAAAGGACCATTTGGGCTTCAATTTTTACATTACCAGTATTTCTAATAGGAATGTTCTTTATGGATATGCCCTATGGTAATTGGGTATCCATGGTATTTGCAGCCCTCGTTTTGTTTTGGTTTGGTAGAAGCTTTTTCATCAATGCTTGGAAGCAGGCTAAACATAGAAAAGCAAATATGGATTCTTTGGTAGCATTAAGTACAGGTATTGCCTTCATCTTCAGTGTTTTTAATACCATATATCCCGCTTTTTGGGAAAGCCGGGGTTTAGAAGCTCATGTGTATTATGAAGCCGCAGCTGTAATCATTACTTTTATATCCCTTGGGAAGTTGCTTGAGGAAAAAGCAAAATCGAATACTTCGACAGCAATTAAAAAACTAATGGGGCTGCAGCCTAAAACAGTTCGTATTGTGATCGATGAAATAGAAAAGGAAGTTCCAATATCCCAGGTTATGCAAGGTGATGTTATCATCGTCAGACCAGGAGAAAAGATTCCTGTTGATGGGACAGTGATTTTCGGGTCTTCTTATATTGATGAAAGTATGATCAGTGGAGAACCAATCCCTCTTTTAAAGCAAAGTGAAGACAAAGTATTTGCTGGTACTATAAATCAAAAAGGAAGTTTTCGGTTTAAAGCCAAAAAGATAGGAAGCGATACCTTGCTTGCTCATATTATAAAGATGGTACAAGAGGCTCAGGGAAGTAAGGCTCCTGTACAAAAGCTGGTAGATAAAATTGCAGGAATTTTCGTTCCAATTGTCATTGGTATTGCTATGCTTACTTTCTTAACCTGGCTGCTTATTGGCGGCGATAATGCGTTTACCTATGCCTTATTGACGTCTGTTACTGTATTGGTAATAGCCTGTCCTTGTGCGCTGGGCTTAGCTACACCAACTGCGATTATGGTCGGAATTGGAAAAGGTGCAGAGCATAATATTTTGATCAAGGATGCTGAGAGTTTGGAACTAGGATACAAAGTAAATGCCCTGATACTAGATAAAACTGGTACAATCACTGAAGGAAAGCCAAAAGTTACCGCTATGGAGTGGGAAATGCATGATAAGCTTGATGTGTATAAACAGATATTATATAGCTTGGAAGGTCAATCAGAGCATCCTTTAGCTGAAGCAGTAGTGAACGAGTTGAAAGACCAGCAGGTTTTTGGTATAGAATCAGGTTCTTTTGAAAGCATTACAGCAAGAGGAGTTAAAGGCGTATATGATGACATACTTTATTATGTTGGCAACAAAAAGCTCATGGATGAGAATAATATTCAAATTAGTGAAAGGATGATTGGTAAAGCAACTGGATTTCAAAAGCAGGCCAATACGGTCATTTACTTTTCTGATTCGAACAAGGTGCTTTCTGTAATCGCCATTGCCGATCAGGTGAAAGTAACTTCTGCGAAAGCCGTAAGTCAATTGCAGAACATGGGTATCGAAGTGTATATGCTTACCGGCGACAACCAGCAAACGGCTGCTGCTGTTGCAGATGAAATAGGCATAAAGCATTTTAAGGCGGAAGTTCTTCCTTCTGAAAAATCAGATTTTGTGAGAGAATTACAGGGTAAAGGAAAGATAGTGGCGATGGTAGGAGATGGAATTAATGATTCACAAGCACTGGCTCAGGCAGATATAAGTATTGCTATGGGAAAAGGATCAGATATTGCAATGGATGTTGCTAAAATGACACTCATTACTTCAGATCTTCAATCAATTCCTAAAGCTCTGAACTTATCTAAGAAAACGGTCCGTACGATCCGCCAAAATCTTTTCTGGGCTTTTATATACAATATAATAGGAATCCCTGTGGCAGCTGGCGCATTATATGCATTTAATGGCTTTTTGTTAGATCCTATGATTGCCGGCGCAGCAATGGCTCTTAGTTCGGTATCTGTAGTTGGTAATAGTTTAAGGTTAAAGACAGCAAGAATCTAATCATCTTTTTATTTTGCTAATGCTTCAATAATCACTTTCACTTCGTCTGGTGTAAGCAGTCCATATCGTCGGAGGAGCACCTTATAATTCTCATCAAGAATAATCCATAAGGGGTAAGAAAGCCCTTCTTTTTTATCGGCCAAAGCGACTGCCAGTTCATGGATACCACGTGCATCACCAGAATTTTTATATTGATATATCTGGTCATTAAAGTAGATGTCTTCTTTGGCTTCTGCATCGAGCTCTGAATAGTAAAACCAGGCTTTTGCATCGATAAAAGCCTGGTTTTTTAATAATTGTGCTTTTTGCATCTGACAATACTTACACCAGTTTGTTGACATCAGTATCAGTATTGGTTTAGGATGCACCTTCATGCTGTCATTAAGCAACTCTATAGGCATGGCCAAATTTTCTTTTTGTGCATTTGCATGTAATCCTATACATATCCCAAGAATAAGCAATAAATATTTTTTAAAGAGCTGAAGCATAAATCCTCTTATTTATCTGAATAAGTTATACCTTATACCCAGAAACCCTCTGATTCCTTGATTAGGACCATACACGTAAGAAGGATCAAATGTGAGCCCATAAGGATTATCAGGTGTTACTATTGCTTGTCCATTTGCATCAAACTGTACATTTCTGTCAAACGGATCATTCGAGCGGGCAATAATAAATGGATTGCCTTTATTAGGAGTCCAGTTCAAAAGGTTCTTTACACCACCATAGATCTCGAATCCCTTTTTAAATGTTTTAGTCAGTTGGATGTTCTGGATGCTCCACCAAGGCGAGTATTCCTTCCTTGGATCGTGCTCGCTTAGCAATGGTAAACGCATAGGGCCATACAGATTGCCGGTATAGTCAATTGTAAGTCCTAAGTTTTTAATTGTATATCCTACGTTCCATACACCAGTAAATTTTTCAGTAAATAATTGACTTGTTTTTATGCCCGCCTCCTTACTGTAAACATCCATTGCCGTTCCGCCAAACAGTATTTTTAATCCATTGGTAAATGCAATGTCTATATTTAAAGAAATGCCTTTTGAAACGGCATGCCCTTCTAGATTATCATAAATAATTTTGTTTGGATCAGCATCATAATCTGCTATGATCTTATTATTAAAATAAGTATAAAATGCAGTTGCATCCAAGCCAATGAAAGAGCTTCCAACGAATATTTTCTTTACAAAATTAACATTCCCGTTCCAGGATGTTTCAGGTTTGAGCTCATTGCGAAAAACAACTTCACGAGCTCCGGTTAAAGCAGCATGATCTTCTGTGAAGACATTGGCTACCCTATAACCATTTCCAAAACTCAAGCGAACAATATTGTTTTTATCCACTGAGTTCCATTTGTAGTTAACCCGTGGAGTCAGTATGCTGCCATGAATAGAGTTGTAATCGTATCTTAATCCCAACAAGACTTTGTTATTAGTATCCAGGGTAATCTCATCTTGTATAAATGCGCCAGGTAATTTCGTATGGGTAGCCTTGTTTTGATCAGGATTATCAAAATCTGCTGTAGCAGGCGTATTATCATCATAATAGGTATAGCGATAAGCCAAACCAGACACTATATCATGATCACCCAATTCCTTATTCCAGGTCAACTGACCAAAGCCGATATACTGATCTGCCATGTATGGGATATCTCCATAAAAGCTGTTTTGATTATGTCCATTCGTACTGAATGAAAACACCAGCTTTTCTTTAAAAGGCAGTTGGTAGTTTCCGAATAGTTCCCATCTTTTCGTGTAAATGCTTTCGCCATAAACCTCATCGCCACCTCTATATTTCTTTGCCCAATTCATCTCTCCTCCCCATCTATCTTCATATACGTATCTGGCTGCAAGCGAAAAAAGACGGTTATCCTTTCTTTCGAAACTCCACTTATTAAAAACAGAAATACGGTTCTGCAAGGTTACATCCGTAAAGCCATCTTTATTGTTGTCGATCGGGCTTTGATAGTTGAAATAATTCAACCCTAATAAAGACTGCGCTCCTTTTCCTGCATTGATTTTAGCAGATAGGTCTGTATTGACTTCACCCCAGCTTGTTGCAAAAATATCAGCGGAAAGAAGGGGTGCGTTAAAGGTCTTCTTAGTAATGATATTAATCAAGCCTCCAACGGCCTCGCTACCATATAGCGTAGAAGCAGGGCCTTTTACGATCTCTACACGGTCAATAAGTGCCTGGGGGATACCACTTAATCCATAAACAGTAGAAAGCCCGCTTACTATAGGCATCCCATCTATAAGGATCATGGTATAAGGTCCTTCCAATCCATTGATATGGATATCGCCGGTATTGCAAATGTTGCAGTTCAATTGAGGTCGGACACCATTTATGTTTTGGAGCGCCTCGAATATCGAAGGTGTGGGATTGGCTTTAAAGAACTTAGATGTATAAACTTCAACAGGAACAGGACTTTCCAATTTGGTTACCTCTTTCAGTGTTCCTGAAATGACTACCTCATTTAGATCACTTTTTCCTACAGAATCAGTTACATTACCTTCTGCCTGATCAGGCTGTGCAATAGCATGTATACCGAATAATATAATCGAGCAAGTCAGAAACGCTGCTTTAAATTTTTTCATGATAGATGTCTTAGTTTTTATAGTCCGATAAAAATTGTTTTGAGTTGTAAAGATAATAAGTTAGGGTATACTAACATAATTATTTAGTACAATTATTTATTTTCTGGAAATAAGCTTATGAATATCATTCTCAGTTATTGAAAGAGATTATCAAATGCTTTTAGACAGTCTTTTGAAAATATCAAGAATAAAAATTAAAATTTAAATTACCTTTAGGCAGCCTAAAATGAGTTTAGAACCAATTTATTCTCCCTAGTATAAAAAATGTTATTATGGTGCCTTTAGTTCGATATATCGATAATATAATTGTCAGATTGGCAAGTCGAGAAACAAACCCCATAAATCAAGCGCGTGTTAGAATACTTGTATACATTATAATTTCTTACTTGCTTTTTACCGGGACATTAATGGTTGCATATTTCATTGACTGGAATCTTCTGCATCTATTAAGAGTATCCATAATTTTCGTATCCGCTTTAACACTATTAGCTATTGTTCGGTACACGAAAGGATGGAAGCTTATTTCGCATTTTGTAGTTTTCACGGTAACATTATGTGTATGGAGTAATGTAATTATATATGTACAGGGAATCAATGTAGCTACTCTGCAATACGTCTGGCTTGCCATTGCGCTAAGCTTTTATATGCATGGACTAAAATGGGGTTGGTTTTATTCTATCATTAATCTGTTTCCTATACTTGCATTTACATTTATAGAATACAGTGATTATAGTTATCTAATTGGTGATTTACGTTTAATTTATGACGCACGGCCCGTTAGGCAGTCAGTATATCTTTTTGTACTTACCTATGACTTTCTCATTATTATTTTTCTTCATCATTATTTCTTTAGAACATTTAATTTAAATATTATCAATCTTACTCATGCAAAGAATGAACTGAATGATTTAAATGAGAAGTTGAATGAAACGGTGGTTGACGTAAGGAAGCTATCAAACGCAAGGATGGATTTTCTATCTACCATGTCACATGAGTTGCGAACTCCTTTAAATGGAGTAATAGGCATATCAAACGCACTTTTATCTCAGAATCCGAGAGAAGATCAGGAAGAAAATTTAGCTGTTCTTAAATTTTCTGCTGAGAATCTGTTATCGCTTATAAATGATATCCTTGATTTTAATAAATTAGATTCAGAAAAAGTGGAGTTGGAGCATGTGCCATTCAATCTCGCTGCTCTTATTAAGAATATTTGTGCCAGCTTTGAAATGAAGACACGCGAGAAAATGTTGAACTTTAACATTTCCATTTCTAAAGAAATTGAAGATAAGATAGTTTTTAGTGACCCGACACGACTAACTCAAGTTTTGATTAATCTGCTGAATAATGCAATAAAGTTTACTGAAAAAGGTTTTGTAAGTCTGAATACCTATATAATAAAGGATGAAAAAAATTTAATGACCGTCCGCTTTATTATAGAAGATACGGGCATTGGTATTGAGCCCCATAAACAAGAAAATATCTTTGAAGCATTTACTCAGGCTTCATCAAGCACAAACAGACATTATGGAGGTACAGGTTTAGGCCTTCCGATTGTTAAAAAGGTTTTAAGTATGTTCAATACACATGTTGAACTGGTTAGTATACTCAATGCGGGTACAAAATTCTTTTTCGATATTAATTTCAATTATACGTTAGATAATAATACGACACAACTTAAACCAAAAATTTCAAAGGATGAATTGAAACACCTTAAAGTTTTGGTAGCTGAAGATAATGCGATCAATATTTTGGTAATCAAAAAAACACTTGAACAATGGGATATTGAACCGGAAATTGCAGAAAATGGGATTGTCGCATTACAAAAGCTGGAGCAAACAAACTATGACGTGATATTGATGGATTTATATATGCCGGGCATGGATGGTTACGAAGCAACAGCATCAATCCGTAAAATGGCCGATAAAACGAAAGCCAATATAACCATCATAGCTCTTACTGCTACGGTCAATGATAACATAATTGAAAGAGTGAGCGAAGTTGGTATGAATGACTATTTGTCAAAGCCATTTCATCCTGAACATCTATTCGAAAAATTACAAAAATTACCTTTGGACGAGATTGCTTAACATCCAACTATTCAATAACCGAGGCCTTGTTTTTAGCTATGGTACTTTAATTTCCTTAATGGTGTTCATACTTTGTGCAAGATTAATTAAAGGATCTAAAGCACTTACCTTTCTTCCATCCAGCGGCGCATATAATTCCAGGCTGGATTTTAATAAGGAATCTTTCGCGAGGTAAGCAATTTCATCCGGGTTCATGGCTGATCGATAGAATAGCCAGTTTTTATAAGACAGCTTTTTTGGAATATTTGGACCTCCGATCTTAACGCCGGTAGTTACAAGTCTTTCTTCTACTGTTCCTTGTAATGTACTATCAGAATAAAGCATGGTAACACCTTTAGCGTAATAATGAGTGATGGTTAGTTTATGCCATTTATCGTCATTAACTTTAGCAGTTCCGATTATGACACCCAACTTTGCCGATGAATAAACGAGCTGTCCATCGTTGTTGATGGATATTCTGCCGGTTCCAGTAACATCATCAATTTCTAATAAAGACCCCTGATCACTTGTTTTAAAATTGATAGATGTGGTAAATGGATGCACAATATTTTCAGGAGCAAATGCAATATACTTATTTTTAGATGCTTCAACATACGATCCTTTTACGCTTTCAGGCAAAGGTTTTTTGCTTTCCAGGGCATCAAACAATGAAGGGACTATAGTATAAGACATCTCTGCATGCCCTGCATCGTTTGGATGTGCCGCATCAGACCAAAATCCTTCCATCCAATGACCAGATAGATCATCTACTGCGCCGAGTAAATTTATGCTTGGAACATCCCACTCGTGAATTAATAAATTCATCTTCTTTATGAAGCTGTAATCTTTTTCATTGTAGTCATTTCGGGTATAGCTATTTGTAATGATTGGAAGATAACCATCTGATCTTGCTTTATTAATCAGAATTTTCATGTTTGTTTCGAACTGATCAAACATCGGTTGCCCTTGTTCATGAATGCCCTCATTACCCAAAGCCAATGCAAAAATGACATATTTACCCTTTTGAGGTAGGAAGTCGGTTTTATATCTATTCAAAACCCTTACTGTATTGTCACCTCCTATACTTATGTTGGCAGTTTCCCAAACATTTCCGCCTGTGGAAACTCGCTTTTTGAGGATATCTGAAAACAAGCTGGTATAACCCTTAAGGTTCGTAGCGCCTTGTCCGTATGGAACCGAAGAACCAAAATAAACAATCTTTATATGATTGCTATCCTGAACGATTGGCTCTGCAAATTTTTGTTGTTCCTGACCTCTTACACTAAACGAAAGAAGAACTGTTAAAGCGAGAATTAACGCTTTTTTAAAATAGCTATATTGCATTTGTTAATTTTTATTTATAAATTTTATTCCTTCTCCGCTCTCTGCAAAAGAAAATCTAAACCACCTTTCCCTGGAAGTACTCCGGCCATAGAATGCTCGTTAAAGATCATAACGATACTTTCATCTGGTTTATAAACAGGCCAGAGAGGAAGTCCTTCGCCATTTGGATTGCCGGTTTTAGCAAAGTTTGTCCAATAAGACGACATTAATTCAGCCAGTTCATAATCTACAGGTAGCAATGGCCGGTTCAAAAATTTGAGCGTATTTAATACATAAGGAACCTCGGCTGTATGAAAAGCGCCATATTTTTCAAAAGCAGGAGTAGCTGGTACCTTTCGTTCGAAATAATAAAGATAAATCGGATTCTTAGCCTGTAGGCTTTGCACAGCACCCCATTTATAACCTGATAAAGCAAATCTTAAATCACGGCTGACTTTACTATCCGATGCTCCAGCTTCTTCATCGGTATTAGCCGGATAGTATTTTAAAAACTCAGCTGCATTAGCACCATATTGTTCCTGCGCTTGCTTAACAAAGTCCTCCTTTTTCTGCATGCCTGATGCAAATGAATCATCGGCATTCCAGCCAGTAATTACCGGCACTTGATTTTGTTTCCCTTCAGCAAATATTCGTGATACTGGCTGTGGCAACACATAACCATCCGTTATTACCGAGAATCGACCTTGAAGTTTTTGTACAGCCTCTGCTGTCATTTCGCGTAGTTGATTCAGCGTAAGGGAGTTTGCTTCTGTCAGTTTCCTGCCTTGCTCCTCCGCAACTTTTAATGTAGTCGAATTAAGCTGTGAATTGCTTAATAGAAACGATCCGCTTTCAGAAATGGCTTTAGCAAATAAGCCTTTAGCTAAAGGTGAGGCAACCAAAGCATTAACGCTCATAGAGCCTGCCGATTGACCGGCAATGGTTATATTATCAGGATCGCCGCCAAATGCCTCAATATTTTGTTTTACCCATTTTAATGCAGCTATTTGATCTAGCAACCCGTAATTTCCAGAAGTATGGTTCGGTGATTCGTTTGTTAGGTCAGGATGCGCAAAGAACCCAAGAATTCCTACACGATAGTTAATTGAAACAAAGATCACCCCTTTCTTGGCCATCGCTTCTCCATCGTAAATTGGCACTCCGCTACCACCACTTGAAAACCCTCCACCATAGATCCAAACCAGTACCGGTCGCTTATCTTGCTTTGTTTTTGCATTGGTCCATACGTTCAGGTATAAACAATCCTCATCTATCGGCGTTTCCGGAATTAAAAACTCCGATGTGTAAACACCAAAAGGAACTGGTTTGCCTTGGATTGGACTTGCACCAAAGTTATCTGCTACCAAAATACCCTGCCAGGGCTTTGCAGGCTGAGGAGCCTTCCATCGAAGATCGCCAATAGGAGCTGCTGCATAAGGGATTCCCTTAAAAGACACAACATCTCCCGTATTATTTTTAAGACCTGATACCAAACCTGATGCCGTTTGAACAACGTCCAAGCCGCCTTGCTTAAGTCCTATGAATGTAAATGCAGAACTAAAGATAATAACGCTTAAAACAGCAATTTTAAGTCTGATGGTTTTGTTTATTTTCATAAAAAGACAAAGTTTCCAGCTAAAATTAATGATTATTTATGAATGAATTGCAGACTGTGTATGCAAGCTTAACCAAAGATTGATAATTACTTAATAGATCCGGCAACTAATCTGTCGACCTTTGTTTTGTTATTAGAACATATACATGCCAAAAAGGGAAATTGACTTAGTCGTAATCTCCGATGTTCACTTAGGTACTTATGGTTGTCACGCCAAAGAATTAATTCGCTATCTAAAAAGCATCCAGCCTAAAAAACTCATTCTTAACGGCGATATTATCGATATCTGGCAATTTAGCAAATCGTACTGGCCTGAATCTCACATGAAGGTATTACGAAGAATTATGAAGATGGCCTCAGAAGGTACTTCTGTATACTATATTACAGGAAACCACGATGAAATGCTCCGCAAATTCGTAGATCTTAAAATGGGTAATTTCAGGCTTGTAAATAAGCTGATCCTGAATTTGGGAGGTAAGAAAGCATGGTTTTTTCATGGAGATATTTTTGATGTTACCATGCAAAACTCGAAGTGGTTAGCTAAATTAGGTGCTGTTGGCTATGACTCGTTAATTCTTCTTAACAGCTTTGTGAATTGGTGTCTTACCACTATCGGTAGAGAAAAAATGAGCTTTTCACAACGTATTAAAAAGCAATTTAAGAATGCTGTAAAATTTATCAATGACTTTGAAAATACAGCAGCTGATCTGGCGATTGATAAGGGATATAAGTATGTAGTTTGCGGCCATATTCACCAACCGGAAATAAGGGAAATTCAATCAGATAATGGCAAGGTTCTTTACCTTAATTCCGGCGATTGGGTTGAAAGTCTCACTGCTTTAGAATATCATCAAGGACAGTGGGACATCTTTAAATATAAGCCAGAGGATTTTATAAATCACGCTTCCGAAAGTGACGATATTTTAGATAATCAGGATTTGAATTCTCTTCTCGATATCAAGTCTTTGTTGAGCCAAATAAGCTAAAAATCAGAATTTATTATCAATTAAAATAGATCGATAAAGTATTTATACTTTCATTCCAAACGATCTGATTATAATATGAATCTAACAAGGATATAATAAGGACTAAACAAGGATCAAATAGGCGTATTTTCCTTGTTCTGCCCCTGTCTGGTCCCTGTTTGACCCCTGTTTGGTCCCTGTTCTTTTTTAGCAAAGATTTAATCTGATTTGTATGATCTATAGAGTAAGATTTATGATTTGTTTAAGAGTTTTCCGGGTTTCAATCATAAAAAAAGCCGCTCATTACTGAGCGGCTAAAAAAAATATTTTATGTTATTTGTATAACTGGGAGCTGTTATTTGTATAATGGAAAGCGTTCCATCAATTCGTTTACTTCATCATGGATTTCAGCTAATTTCTCCTCATTTTCAGGATTCATTAAAGCTTCGTCAATAAGGTTAACGATGGTTTGCATTTCATTTTCTTTCAATCCGCGGGTGGTTACTGCAGCAGTACCTACGCGTATTCCAGATGTTGTAAATGGTGATTTGTCATCGAAAGGAACCATGTTTTTGTTAACAGTAATTCCAGCTTCTCCAAGAACTCTTTCAGCAACTTTTCCATTGATGTTTTTGTTGCGTAAATCGATCAACATCAGGTGATTGTCTGTTCCTCCGGAAATGATGTTGTATCCTTTGTCGGTAAAGGCTTTCGCCATAGCTTGAGCATTGGTTTTAACCTGGAGGATATATTCCATGTATTCGTCGCTTAAAGCTTCTGCGAAGGCAATAGCTTTTGCAGCGATGGTATGTTCTAACGGGCCTCCTTGTATTCCAGGAAAAACAGCCATGTCTAATAAAGATGACATCATGCGTGTTTCTCCTTTTGGAGTTTTTACTCCGAATGGGTTTTCAAAATCTTTTCCTAATAAGATCAATCCACCTCTTGGTCCGCGAAGGGTTTTATGAGTGGTTGTAGTTACGATATGGCAATGTGGAAGTGGATCTTTTAATAAACCACGGGCAATCATTCCTGCAGGGTGTGAGATATCAGCCAATACTAAAGCACCAATTTTATCAGCTACTTTACGGATGAATTCATAATCCCAATCTCTTGAATACGCCGATGCACCGCAAATAATCAATTTAGGTTTTTCGCGTAGTGCTACTTTTTCTAATTCTTCGTATTCAATTAATCCGGTTTCTTTATTAACACCATAGAAATAAGGATCGTATAATTTACCTGATGAGTTTACAGAAGAACCATGTGTTAAGTGTCCGCCATGTGACAGATCGAATCCTAATATTTTATCGTCTGGCTTTAAAACAGCTAGGAAAACTGCTGCATTTGCCTGTGCTCCGGAGTGTGGTTGTACGTTTGCCCATTCTGCGTTGAATAGTTGCTTGGCGCGCTCTATAGCGATGGTTTCAATCTCATCTACAATTTCGCAACCACCATAATAGCGTTTCCCCGGAAGCCCTTCTGCATATTTATTCGTCAATACGGAGCCGGCCGCTTCCATAACTTGTTTACTTACAAAGTTTTCGGAAGCAATAAGTTCTAAGCCTTCCTCTTGGCGATCTAATTCTTCTTCAATTAGATCAAATATTAAGGTGTCTCTTTTCATGTTTTTTTAATGTCATTCGGATAAACGGCAAAGATATTAAAAATGAATGTTTTAATTCGGATAATAATAAACAAAAATGCGTGCAATATAAGCACTTGTACATCTTAAACAGGTTGCGTATATCTTTCAATCCGGAAATTGTTATAGCCACTGTGAATTTGAATGTTGATGAGTTGTTGTTGAAGCATTTCCAGAATTGCCAGGAAGTTATAAACGAATTGGACCTTGTCTTTCGAATGTTTTAAAATGGTTTGAAAATCCAGTTGTTCATTCACTTCCAATAATGAGGCTATTATCTTTCTTTGTTCTTCAATGGTATAGGGATATTGTTCAATGCGGTGCTTGACCTCCTGGGTGCGGCTACTATGGTTTTTTATTGCCCGATCATAGACCTGCATTAGTTTATAAAGGTCAAAGGATTCGAGCTCTTCGTTGTATTCATTACTTTGTGCAGCTAAGTTCAGGTCGTTTGGAATGTTTTTACGTTTTTCAAGCATACTGCGATCCGCTTCCAGCAAGCGTAGATCTTCACAAACAACTTTGAACTGCTTGTATGCAATTAGTTTTTGTATTAAATCTTCCTTTAAGTCAATCTCGTTTTCATCATCATCCGGGCGGATACTCGGAAGCAGCGTTTT
>Ga0160445_100602_pt1 | contig 15618 bp, 22 predicted proteins | sample HID1972M_E1MG_FD_108215 | JGI IMG/M metagenome (GOLD analysis project Ga0160445, IMG submission 108215) | Enriched pill bug-associated microbial communities from UW Madison campus, WI, USA - HID1972M_E1 MG | ecosystem: Host-associated > Arthropoda: Insects > Digestive system > Unclassified ... | reverse complement strand
GCCACATATTGGAGGAGCTGTCGAAGATGGCGACTCGGTTCGGCATTTTGCACGAGGGACGGTTGGTCGAAATCGTCTCGCGCGACGAGCTGCTGCAGCAATGCGAGCAGCGCATCGAGATTCGGCTAACCGAGCCGGAGGCGGCGATTCCGATTCTGGAGGCGGAGCTGGGCATTCGTCGTTACAAGCTGCTTGATAGCCAGCTGTTGCAGGTGTATGACGAGCATGCCGAGCTGTACCAGATTCATGCCGCGCTCGTGAAGGGCGGCGTCACGGTGCATGGCATCGCCAGGCAGCAGGTCAGCCTGGAGCAATATTTTCTGGAGCGTACCGGGAGCGGAGGTGTGCGGAATGCTTAATATATTGCGAATGGACTTCCGGCGGTTTCGTAAAAACAACATGCTGCCCCTGCTATTGGCCGTGTTTTTCGCCTTTCAGTTGTTCGGAATATTTATGATGAGCCGTTATGCCGACAGCTACAGTGCCGGTGCCGGCCTTGGACCGGGCTCGCTGAGCGCCAGCGAGTTTTTCCAATATATGCTGGCACAGCCGCCTTCATGGATGCTGCTGTACGTGGCTGTGTTCACGGTTCATTATACCTGGAGTGAACGCAGCGCAGGCTTCTACAAAAACTATATCTCCATGCGTCATGCGAGGGTATCGAGCGTGCTGGCAAAAGCGCTGCTGCTGGCGCTGTTTACGCTATTGTTGTTTGTCGCGGCGGTAGCGGCGAACGCGCTCGGGAGGCTGCTGTTTTTTGAGAATGCGCCGACCGGCGAGCTGGGGCAATATGCGCTTCTGCTGCTGCTGCAATTTTTGCTGCATTGGGCATTTGCCGTGATGATGCTGTTCGTGGCGCTGGCGGCGCGCAGTCTGATCGCGGGGTTGATTATCGGGCTGCTGCTTGCGCTGAATCTTGTCGGCTATAGTCTGTCCGCGCTAGCCGCGTTGCTGCTGGGCGAGGACGGGGCCGGCATCGCCTCATGGTGGCTGGTCAATCGAATCGTGCATCCGCTTGAGCTGGGGCTGGCAGGGGGGGCGGACATGCTGGAGCCGGCGATCGTCGCGCTGCTGTTTCTGCTGCTGTTCGGCGCGGCAGGTGCGGTGTTTAGACAGCGCGAGGATTTGCGTTAATCGGCCATTTCTTGCAATTCTTTCGTGAGGCTAGCCAGCGTCTTCGTTCGTTCATGGGATTCCTGTTGGTCGAATAAAAGCTGTTCGAGCCATTCCCAAGTATCCTCTAGTCTGCGTCTTACCTGATAAAAACGCAGAACGTCGGGAATCAGGGCGAAATCAGGATGTCGTTTCCGATAGGCGCTTAAAAATGTTTCATAATAAGGTTGATCAACAAGGAACATGAAATCCGCCTCGACGGGAGCCAGTCGCAATCCTTCCCAATCGATTAAGATAACCTGTTCTTTTGCTATCATCAGATTCCAGTTATGGAGGTCTGTATGGCATAGTACATTTCGTAAGGGGCGTTGCGGCAAATCCCTTGATCGTTTTTCAATTTCATCGATAAGTTCACTTAATTGTTCCGAATGCTGGTCTATCACTTCTCTTACGTCTAATGGAGCAATCGATTGCCCATTGATTAGCTGCTTTAATTGACTGACAAAAGGAATGGAGAAATCTTCTTTAAGATGCTGCGTTTTAATTGGCAATTGCTCGTCGTACGAGTGAAGCTCTGCAATTATGTTCGCTAGTTTTACCACCTGATTGTTCGTTAAATCCCGGTTTCCAATGGTTTCTCCCTCAATGTAATCATAGAGCAGAAAAATACCGTCAGCGTTAGAGCATTGGTAATTACCGTCCTTTGTTACGCGGGGAACGGGGATTTTTCCGTTTAGACTGCTGTGTTGTTGGAGCCAGATCAGGACAGGGACATATTCGTTTATCAGGGCAGTCCATTTCAAAGTGGAGGCCCTGCTTTTCTCGTAAATTTTCAAGAAGTACGGGCGGTTGCCCGCAATCATCTTGTAAGCTAGCGCGGACCAGCCGCCTTGTTGAGGCGTAAGGCGCGACACATTCAGCCCATAATGTTTATATATCGTTTCCTCTATCTTTTTCATAGGATCTCCATTTGGGAAGTAATAGGTAGGAAGCTGTTACATCTCCTTCTTTAGGGATAATTATAATTGCACGCCTGTTTATGTGCAACGAGGCTGCAGATAGTGGTGCAAGACAATCGTTCGCATGAGGGGCTGATGGATTTGGATAATTGGGAGAAGCGATTAATCGAGCAAAGGTTGGAACATGTGAGAGCGGAGATGGGGGAACTGTCCTTTCAGGAAGTTGAGTTCATCACCACAGGATGCGAAAAAGATGTTTTGATTTTGGATAAAAATACAGTAGTTGCTTTCTATCGCAAAGGATTGCAGATTGAACGCTACAACGTACGACAAGAACTGATTCGGAGTTTAGCAAGGCAGACAGAGGCGGTTTTGCCTGAGTGTCTGTATTGTTCTCCAACTCAATCATTTGTGGTGGAAAAATATGTGCCAGGTTTTCGAATTACACCTCAATATGTCGAAAAACATTTGGAAAGTGCAAAACAAATAGGTCGACTAGTAGGAAGTTTTTTAAAAGAACTTCATATGACATCAGAACAAAAACTGGTTTTACAAACCGGTTTTGAAGAAGATGTTCGGAATGATATGGTTGAAGGGGTTAAGTTGTTACAGTCCAAACTGCCACAATCAGAGATGGAGCAAGTGAAGGGCTTTCTAAAAAATTATTACGAAATTTCGGCATCGGTCCGGACATGTATTGTACATGGGGATTTCCACTATGATAATATTCTGTGGGATGAGAGTACCGGTCGGATTGGAATTATAGATTTTAGCGAAGCGGGAAGAGAAGACCCCGCATTGGATTTTATGTATATGGCTTATTATCCTATTGAATTCAGGCGCGCGGTATTTGAGGAGTATGGTTCAGCAGATACAAAACTATATGAAAGAAGCCAAATGTACGATAGAATCTATGGCTTGTATGATATGATCGAAAATATTCAGGGAAATCCCAGGAAACCAAGCTTTGAAAAAGGGTACACAAGATTTTTTACCGCATAGGAAAGTATAAGCTTTCGGTCCTTGAAAACGAACACCACATGGAGTTGTTACAACCCCATGTGGCGAATTTTTTATAGTGTAGTCTATTCCAAAAATCCAATCTCTTTCATAAATCGCTCCAGCATAACCGCTGCTTGTGCGCGCGTCGCCGTTTCTGTCGGCGCTAGTTGGTTTGTGGTCTTGCCTTGAATAAAACCGCTTGCTACGGATTCAGCCATCGCATCCTGGGCCCACGACGAAACTTGTGCCGCATCTTCAAACCTGCTTAATACGTCTGCCGTTGATCCGGCGCTTACTGTCCCCTCTGTCGCAATTCTATATGCATTTGCCAGCATCACCGCGATTTGTTCCCTCGTTACTTGCTCGTTCGGCGCAAAGCTCGACTCGCCGATTCCTCTCGCGAGTCCGCTTCTTGCCCCTGCTTCTACTGCGGACGCATACCAATCACTTGACTGAACATCCGCGAATAGATTCCCATCAGCAACCGATTGGACGCGCAAACCGAGCGCCCGCACCAGCAATGCCGTAAATTCTGCTCGAGTAACGGCACGGTCAGGAGCGTAGTATGTCTTCGACATACCGCTTATAATCCGCTTGGACGCCAGATGCTCAACTTCAAGCCTCGCCCAGTGCGAAGTCGTATCGGCAAACTGAACCTGATCTGCTTCCATAATGGCATAAATACTATTATGCGGCATCCGCATCACTTTCTCCGAACGCCCATCAAGCAACTGGGCAGAGACTGCCGGAACAAAAGTAAACGATTGATCCGCAGAATCATACAATACAGCTGTATAATTTCGGTGTGTCAAATCTGCGTCCAGAATAATCGACTTGATCATATACGCGCCGCCGAAGTCATTGATCTCCAGCGTCTGCCCGCCTCCGGACACGACGAGTTGAAATTCAATCGGCTCGCTAAGCAGCTGTATTCCCTCTTTCTCGGCTGCTTGCACTAAACCCTCCAATCGAGAATCCGTCACGACATTGATCATAATATTTACATGCAAATCTTTTACGTCGATACCTAACTTTGCCGCCAACCAATCCAGATCCAGCACATTTACTTCCAGTTGGAAGCTGGAGCTGTCCAGCCGAGTTTCAAACACGACGTCCGGACGAACGGCTTGTGCCTCTTTTAATATCTTGGCAGGCAAGGGAAGCTGTACCGGCGATTTGCGTTCGTTAATTTCGATGCGGACGATCGGTTTATCCACTTTTTCCAATAACTTCGGAATCTGTTCCAGCACGACATCGGGTAATTTAACCACATCTACGACTTCACCATCATCTTGCTTGACGTTTACGATGTCCCTGGGAGCAACCTTAATTACAATGACTCCATCCTTGAGCTTCACTTCCGTCTTCGGTCCTTCCCAAGGCTGAGTAGGGGGAACGACTAAAATATTCGCAATCGTGATCGATTGTACCGCTTCGTTTCCTGCATGGTCACGGGCATACACGGTGTAGTCACCGTTCTTGCTTACGGTAAACTCGTCGGTAAAGGTTACGCCTTCACTTGCAAAGTATTCTGCCGTTTGCGTTCCTTCCGCCCATTTCAAGCTGTTGATTCCGCTGCCTGCTTCCCCAACATCAACGGTTACCGTTACATTGCCGTACGTTGGACTTGTTGGCATCGGTGTCAATTCGATAACAGGGGCTAGACGATCAATGTTTGCAATCGTGATCGATTGTACCGTTTCGTTTCCTGCACGGTCACTCGCATACACGGTGTAGTCACCGTTCTCGCTTACGGTAAACTTATCGGTAAGAAGGGCTTCGCCTTCATTTGCAAAGTATTCCGCCGTTTGCGTTCCTTGCGCCCATTTCAAGATGTCGATCCCACTGCCAGCATCTGCAGCATCAACAGTTACTGTTACATCGCCGTTTGTTGGACTCGTTGGGTTCGGCGTCAAACCGATAACAGGGCGTAGACGATCAATGTTCGCAATCGTGATCGTCTCTACTGATTCGTTTCCTGTCCGGTCACGCGCATACACCGTATAGTCACCGTTCTCGCTTACGGTAAACTCATCGGTAAAGGCTGTGCCCCCGCTTGCAAAATAGCCCGTCGTTTGCGTTCCTTGCGCCCATTTCAAGCTGCTGATCCCGCCGCCAGCATCTGCAACATCAACAGTTACTGTTACATCGCCGTTTGTTGGACTTGTTGGGTTCGGCGTCAAACCGATTATAGGAGCTTGACGATCAATGTTCGCAATCGTGATCGTCTCTACCGCTTCGTTTCCTGCATGGTCACTCGCATACACGGTATAGACATCGTTCTCGTTTACGGTAAACTCGTTGGTAAGAGCTTCGCCCCCGCTTGCAAAATAACTCGCCGTATGCGGTCCTTGCGTCCACTTCAAGCTGTCGATCCCGCTGCCAGCTTCCTCCACATCAACCATTACCGTTACATCGCCGTTTGTTGGACTTGTTGGCATCGGTGTCAAATTGATAACAGGAGCGGTGTGATCCACCTCCAGCTCGATTTGATATTGCGCTGTTAATGCATTAGGGGCTTCCACGTCAATAGTAATCATCTTGGATCCCTCAACAAGATCGATTGGCGCGGTGCTTGATCCATAAGGAACAACGGTCTGATTGATCTTTACTTCCGAAAATGGAACAGCGCTGGTCGCTGTCACCGTGACAGAGTCAGCGTTCGTTGCCAGGTTGAAGTTCCGCTCAATCGGATTGAAGTGCAGTCCCGGAATATCCAATTCCAAATTTTTCAGCTCCGCATTGAGCTCTTGAAAAAGGTATCCGTTGTTCGCTGCATATGTCTTCGCATTAGAAGGATCTTCGCTATAGAAGGTCACTTCAAGGGGGTTTTCAGAAATAACCTGTCCTGCTGGCGAGACGAGATCAAATAGATAGTTCCCAAAAGTTGTGTTTGGATTGAGAGCCAACAAGTGAATAATTTCATTATCTCCAAAGGCAGCCCTACCAACCGATATTACACTGGAAGGAAGCGTCAACTCCGTTAGTTGATTGGACATAAACGCCCTTTCGCCAATTTGCGTTACCGAGCTCGGGATGGTTAGCGAGGTGAGTTGGTTGTCCATGAATGCTATCGCGCCAATCTCCGTTATCGAGTCCGGTATGTTCACTGTTGTTAGAAGATTGTTTCTAAAAACCCCCCCGCTAATTGTTGTTATACTATCGGGGATTTTCACATAAGTCAGTTTATTCTCACTGAATGCACCAGGGTTGATTGCCGTTACAGTATCCGGAATAATCAGCGAGGGCAGCAGATTATTTTTGAATGATTCTACCCCTATTGTCGTTACTGAGCTCGGGATGTTCAACGTTGTTAGCCTATTGTTGGCAAATGTTAAGGGATTAATCGTTGTTATTCTGTCAGATATTTCAACAGTTTCCAATAGATTGTCGGAAAAAGCGCTCCACCCGATCTCCGTTACGGAGTTCGGAATGACCAGGGAGCTCAGCAGATTGTATTGGAACGCTGACTGACCGATCGTTGTTAGGCTGTCCGGGAGCTCCACAGAGGCCAATAGATTATTCTCGAACGCCTTTCGCCCAATTTCCGTTACCGAGTTCGGGATGATGAGCTCTGTGAGACTATTCCCGGCAAAAGCTTCTTCACCGATGTTCTTTACTGTGTTTGGAATGTTCACCGCAGTTAGCTGTTTTCCCCGGAATGCTCCGGTACTAATTTCAACTACGTTCAGTTCGTTCAATTGAGCGGGAATATCAACTATTGCTTCGTCTCCCAAATAATTCGAGATCCGGACGGCGGTGCCATCGACAGTCAACAGGAATTCGTAATCGCTTTCCGCAGCCTGCGCCATAGGCACAGGGTACAGCGTGTTGCCGGACCATACTAGCAATACAGCCAGTATCAGCAACATTGATTTGCCTGCAAGTTTGTGATTCATAGGTTGTCACCTTTCTTTCTAATAGGTATCAGACTAGTTTGAGCGCTTATTTCTAAACATATCAAATTGCTATGAAAGAATTATGAAAGAAATAGGAGAGTTAAAAGGAAATTTGCCTCACATGAAAATTGGGGGTTATAGTATATTTATACAAAACAATGAAAGTAGTATAATTCGAGGAGGATTTGAAAATGGCAAAAGTAGTCTTTGGTATGACGATGTCGCTTGATGGATTCATTAATGACGCGAATGGCAGTGTCGCCCTGCTCTATCCTGATATGATTGAGCTTGGCCAGACCGACCTGATGCGGGAGTGGATTGACACAACCGGGGCTGCAGTTATGGGGCGCAGAACCTTTGGAATGGCTAGTGATCCTGATGGCTACGCCGATGGTTATGAGTTTCAAGTACCCATTTTTGTTATTACTGAGCAAGCGCCGGAGAAAAAACCAAAAGAAAACGGCCGTATAAGCTTTACGTTCTTAGATAATGTCGAAGCTGCGATTCAGCAAGCCAAACAAGCTGCAGGGGAAAAAGATGTCACGGTTGTGGGCGGCCCGATCGTTGGCCAACAATTGCTAAAGGCTGGTCTTGTGGATGAATTGCAAATTGGCATTATGCCTGTTTTGCTTGGCGAGGGGCAGCGGCTTTTTGAGCATCTTGAAGGCATGCAGATCGTGCTCAAGAAGACAAGGGTAGTTGAAACGGGCCAGCGTACTGACATGTGGTTTACAATCGAAAAGTAAAGGCTGACCGGTAACGGAAATGCGGGGCCTTATCGATAAATAGGAGCCGCTATTAAAATTGCACACTTCCCAGGTCCGCGAGGCTTATTCCTCGCGGACTTTCATATTTCTTGCCCAATAGAGCACCGGCGTGGCCAGGAACGAAATGAGCAGCTTCAGCAGATACGTCGTCAAAAAGATTTGGATCCAAATGTCGAAGGCATGCACCTTGTAAAAAGCGATCGTGCAAAACACGAGGGAATCGACGAATTGGCTCACGAGCGAGCTGCCGTTGATCCGGATCCAAAACTGATTGCGAACCGGGAACTTTGTCTTTAGGTAGCTAAAGACCCGGACGTCCAGAAACTGGCTGGCAAAGTAGGCGCACATACTGCCGGCCGCGACCTGCGGTAAGAAGCCAAAGAGCGCCTTCATCGGCTCGTGCGCGAAGTCATCGGCTTGCGGCACGAAGCCGAGCGTCATCTGCATCAGAATCGTGGACGCAATGAGCGTAAAGAAGCCGAACCATACGGCTTGCTTGGCCGATTGCCGGCCGTACTTTTCATTAAGCAGATCCGTCGACATATAGATGGACGTGTAAATCGTATTGCCCAGCGTCATGACGATGCCGAACGTGCCGATGGACATCTCTATCGTTTTGGCGACCTGGATATTGGCGATCACGGTGGCAAAGCCAATCCAGGCGTATAGTCCTTTCTTGCCGAACATGCGATAGCACAGCAGGAAAAGGCCAAAGTGGACGAGCATAAAAAGCACGCCCCACAACAAATTGAACATGATAAAAAGGCCTCCTTAGTTTTGGTAACGCGGGATGGTTACGAACCGCGACTGACGATATAGACAGCCACTATCCTAACAGTTTTTCCTATGATTGAAAAGCTAAATCTCAAAAGGTTGACTTCAGTAATTTATGGTAGAATATTAAAAGAAAACAGCCGTTTTTATTTCGAATAATGGAGGCGCTTACTTATGGAGCAGCAGTTGCAGCAGGAAGGGTACTTTGGCGAGTTCGGGGGCAGCTTCGTGCCGCCGGAATTACAGGAGGTCTTGGGTTACCTTAGCGACCAATTCTACAAGCTGAAAGACGATCCGGAATTTAAGGAGGAGCTGCGCTATTACTTGAGCGAATACGTTGGCCGCGAGAATCCGCTGACGTATGCGGAGCGGTTGTCCAAAGCTTGGGGCGGACCGAAAATTTATTTGAAGCGCGAGGACCTCAACCACACCGGAGCGCACAAAATCAACAACGCGATCGGCCAGATTCTGCTTGCCAAGCGTATGGGCGCCAAGCGGATTATCGCGGAGACCGGCGCGGGGCAGCACGGCGTCGCCACAACAAGCACTTACAAACTGCCCTAAAATCAGGCGAGTTTGTACCCCGTGATAGCCCACGTTCCATCCGTTTTCTTGATGACCAATACATCGAACAGCTGCTGTATGACAAATTTTCGTTGTGCGCGATCTAGGTTAGGCCAGTTGGTACGCAAGTGATCTATTTTTTGTGATATGTCCTTAGCTGTTCGCACGCTAGGGCCGGAGGTTGACTGTTGTAGTTTGGACAATTCCTCTCTCCACGGAATCATCTTCCTAGCTTCCTCGTCCATCAACTCTTCATATAACGTGTAATCCAACTTTCCACTTCCCATAGCCCGGGTGTAGTTCTTACGCTTTAACTCTGCTTCATCAATCATCTTAGTCAGGCGTTTGATTTCTTTTGTGCTATCCTTCTCGTTAATCTTTTTATCTGGCTGAATCGAATCAAATTTGAATGAGTCCAAGAAATCAAGAAACAGAACATCCAACTTTTTCTCACCGATGTCACCCGCATAACAAGGATCTACACGCCTATTTCCACTACACCGATATCTTGGACGTTTAGTATCTCCTTTTTCGGTGGTCATTTTCCCGTGATATGACCGACCGCACTCCCCACATTTAACAACCGTCGCATATGGAAAATCGTAAGAAGACTTGCTCATATAACCTTCGAGTCTCCGCTTGTTAACCTTTTGTGCTTCTTCCCATTGCTCCATCGTTATGATCGCTTCATGCGTATCATGGACAATGATTCTCTCAGACTCATCATCTGACTTCTCTTTCCAGTGTGTAGCACCAATGTAACTCGGGTTTATAACCATATCCCCGATCACGCTCTCATACCACAGACCGCCCAACATAGAGGGGATACCCTCGTTATTCAGTTCTTGAGATATTTTAATCTTACCCCAACCGGTCGTGTATTGATCGAATATGCGCCGAACAATTACCGCTTCTTCTTCATTGATGTACAGGGACAAATCTTCTTTATTCACATTATAACCGTATGGACGCTTGGACGAGTTACGTAGACCGCTCTCAGCGCGCTTACGTTGCCCCTTAATGACCTCTTCTGATAAGTTCTCCCTATACCACTGGGCAAAAATACCGAGCATATAAACGAACATACGGCCCATTGCAGAGGATGTGTCAATGTTCTCGGATATGGAGACAAGTTTAATTTCCTTGCGTTCAAAAACCGATAGCAACTCGTGCAAGTCTCCAACATTACGGGTAAGTCGATCCAGCTTATGAACGACAACAACTTTTATATTTCCTGCATCTATATCCGATAAGAGGCGTTTCATGTCTGGGCGATTAAGGTTTTTTGCGGATTTACCAGCATCAATGTAACGATCATATAAGGCCCAACCTTGATCATTGATGTGCTTGATGTTCTTCTCGGCCTGTACTTCAAGGGAAAACCCCTCACGCGCTTGCTCGTCGGAACTTACCCGTTCATATGATGCAGCTGGCAACTGAAGCTCTGACTTTACTTTCACAACCATGTTGTCCCTCCCGAATAGTTGATACCCTCTATTATGGAGTGAGTGGGGGAAAAGTAAAAGCCCCTCTCTTATATGAAACTATTGTAATATTACCCAATACCTATTATTATGTCATAGGGGACACCAAATCTCGCCTAGTCATGTGCTTGAGTTATGCTGATTGGGGCGGCAGAAGCAATGGCGAAGCTAGCTGCTGAGAAGGAGGTGTCATATGAGGTGCCATCATACATCATCTCGTATTCAGTCCCAAACTCGCAAAGGGAAAGCAACGTTTCGTTGTGACCAATGCGGGAAGTCTTATCGAGGAAGAACCTCGATTTAGGCGGGGGAGAGGGGAAACCCTCTCTTTTCTTATTTACAACATAAACCAGAACGTATATACTTGTATTGAGATGATTTATGATTGCACCTCGAAGCCCCTCCAGCCCCCCAATAGCTGGAGGGACTTTTTTTACACAAAAAAAGGCCCTTCGTTTAGAAGAGTCTTTTTTTCATGCCCAGGCTGACGACCAGCGGGTTTATTCTGCCGATGTAACATTCAGAGGAATTAACCGCCCAAAATGTATATGCAGGGGAAGGTGTTGGTCGCACCTTCCTTTATTTATTATAAGCTTACCATGATGAGATTAGACGTGCAATTACATTTCTGTTTCTGTAGAACCTCTTCGCCCAACACTGGCATAATAAAGTATTGTATTTGCCATTGATATCTCCGCAGTCATCAGACAAATTCGGATAACCAAGTATGCTACTCCACCTTCCCACCATCCAATTACAAAGGCCACTATGATAAGCGCAAGAAGCGAAAGATTAGACAGTGATTCGATCTCGCGTTTCCGATACCCGTTGCCGTATCTCCCAATACCATGAAGGATGCCAATTGGGAAGCTGACAGACAAAAGGATCTTCCATAGTAATGTCGGCTCATAGAATGAGGAAGCCCAGTCTACAACATAGCTCGACAAGTATGAATTTATGGCAAGCAACGCACAAAACATAATAGCGATCAAAAGGAATGGTATTTTGTCGCTCGTTCCCAATCCGGCTGTGGGGATGATTGCTAAGAGCGCCACAAGGATGAAGGAAGTAAAAATGTTCTCACCATATACATAAGTTGACAACGAAATGATTATTGCGTTGATTACAAGAAAATACAGAAACTTAGACATCCGGCACACTCCTATAAATGGGTATATGTATGTTATCGGCTCATATATGGACATAATTTACAGCAAGGAGGGATAGTTATGCCAATGCCGGTATTTGACGAAAATAATGAGGTGGTTGAAATGGATACGGATGAAATTTTCTGCATATTTAAAAACGAATCACGTCGAATTGTAGTGCAAACTGAAAGTGGTAATTATTACTTTCCATCAACAATCGAACAGATCCAAGCAATCATGGGGAAGTACGGATTTTATCAGATCGATAAGAACCATGTAATCAACGTCAAGCAAGTCAAAGCTTTCAAGAGGGGGGAAGTATTCATTGATGGAGTCCATTATTATGTAGCAGCTCGCCGTCAGAAGGGTCTAATGGATTTATTACGACGTTCACGTAACACAAACGTATAAAATCATCGACAGCATTCGACAGACAAATGAATAAATTCTCATATACAATGAAATTAACATAAAAACAGACATAAAGTTTCATTTACTACAGGGTGGCGATGTCGTACAATGGCGTTGTAAACGCTGTTATTGCAGCATACGATAGTACGACAAATGTTGTACCACTTCCGTGAAGCAGCGCGTTGCTACTTCATAACTGCCGAAATTCCCATACATAAATATCGTCTAGCGTACACTTTAGATAATGGGCTATCAGGACTGCTGTTCTTATGTTCATTACCTTCCGGAGAGTGCAGTAATCCGATATTTGCGATTTGCTCTTACCGGTTACATCAGCAAGCCACTGCTGATCTTTACCTATTCGTTTGAGCAATGTTGGGACTCGGCAGCGGACGGGTACAGGTTCCATGTCCGTGCCACCTTATTTTTTTATTCTCAAAAAACAGAACATATGTTCCTTTGTGAGATCTGATGTGCTATCATAAAGTACAAGCTTCTTGTACTTACAAAAGGAGATGTTTAAATGAAAATTGAGAATGAAATTGAATCTTTAATGCAGAGTATTGTTGAATTAAGTGAAATAAATATAATTGATTTCATAAATTTCATTGAAATATCTATTAATTCTTCTTCTGAAATACCAATTGAATGATCTGTTCTAGCTTTTCTTTTGCTCCTGGTTCCTCAAGATTCACATGATACTTTTCAACAATTTCTCTAATAACAAATTCCGTTCTATTCTTTGATAATTTCTCATCACTTCTACCTAATAGCCAATCTGTAGATACCTCGTATAACTCAGCTAATACCTTCAAAGTCTCTCCATCAGGTTCACTAACCCCGTTTTCATACCCACTCAATGTTTTATTGTTTATTCCCGTTCGATTCATAACCTGAGTTTGTTTAAAGTTCTTTCTCTCTCTTGCTTGTTTTAATCTTTCAGGCAAAATAGACAAATGATAAACACCTCCTAAGAACATATTATACCTCCTTCCACGTTTCTCAGAATTTTTTCTTAGATAATTAGAAAAATGTATTGACTTCTTAGAATTTAAGAAGTATTCTTGTATCAAGAAGTTCTTAAAAATTAAGAAAGGAGCAAATGAGATGCGGGTTAACAAAGACATTAAAGAATACATCGAAGTTAACGGTTTAAAATTAACGTTTGTTGCAGGTAGAAGCAATATGACCATAGACAAATTATCGAGAATCGTTAACTGCAAAACAAAACTTGGAATAGAGGAATATGAAAGCATCTGTAATGGATTACAGGTTGACCCGACATATTTTTTTCAAAAAAAGTTCTTAGAAACAAAGAAAATGTGTTCTTAACTAATTGGTAGTTTACCCCATTAAATTCTTAATTGAAAGGTGGAAAGTTTCATGAACAAACCACAACTGTTCGATCACCCAATTTTTGGACAACTTCCCGTCATCATTGTAGATGGCATTGAATGGTTTGGCGCTACCGAAGCTGCTACATCTCTTGGATTCAACAAACCACACGATGCTATCACCAATCATGTTGACGAGGATGACTCCGCCGTCTACGGAGTCATCGATTCTCTCGGTCGTAAGCAATCAAAAAAACACATTAATGAGTCTGGCCTGTACAGCTTAATCTTTGGAGCTGCTAAGCAAGGAAACAACCCCGAGATCAAAGAACGTGCAAAAACGTTCAAAAGGTGGGTGACGAGTGAAGTTCTTCCAACGATCCGAAAACACGGGATGTTTGTAACAGATCAGTTGTTGGACAACCCTGACTTTGCGATAGAGGTCTTCCAGCGATTGAAAGAAGAGAAAGCGGCTAGGATTCAGTTAGAATCCAAGATCGAATCAGACAGACCAAAAGTCATATTCGCCGAAGCGCTCGAAACATCCCACGATTCCATCCTTGTTGCGGATCTAGCGAAGCTGCTGAAACAAAACGGCATCGACATCGGCGAAATCAGACTGTTCGCATGGCTCCGCGAGAATGGATACCTCATTAAAGGCGGTAGCGAACGTAACATGCCGACACAACGTTCGATGGAGTTGAAGATCATGGAGATCAAGGTGGGGCAGCGCGCCAGCGCATCAGAAGGGTTCAAGCAGACGCGGACAACGAAGATTACCGGAAAAGGTCAGATCTACTTCATCAACAAATTCAAGGCACTTCAGATCCCGGCATAGGTATCGTACGAAAAACGTACGAAGTACTTCGTCCTTAATACGGACGAAGCAACTAATCATCAATTGACGACCAGTTGCTGAACTATCCTGAAATTCACGACAGTTCAATTAAGGAGGCCCACCCATGAACCTACCAGAAAAACTCCGCAATATGGGCATACAGCCCGTACCCGAGGCAGGCGAGAAAGTAAACGTACTCTTATCTGATAATAAAATCCGCGCATTAGCAAACGTATTTATCCCGCAGAGTAAGGAACAGAAGGGCGCATGATAACGGAACTCGACATCCACAGTTGGAACAAATACGTTGACGCACAGCAAGCTAAACATCCTGAACGGGCATTGCGCTGGGAAATGGAACGCATAACGGAGGATAGGAGGGTTGAGCTTGAAAGACATGTCGAGGCGAGAGAGATTGTTAAAGCACGTAGCCAAGGAACTATCTGATCTGCTCGAACATCGCAAGGACAAGCAGTTGCATGAATACATCGACGATAGTGCAGATTACCTGATTGAGCTGCTAACACGAATGGTCATTGAACTATCCATTGAGGAGGAGAAGGAACATGCAGCATAACAAAATTGAGCGAGTGAGTGCGCCGCAACCGACACTGAGGAACCCTGGCAAAGGTGAGACTTCCATCAGGAAAGGTGAGGTGCGGATCGTATGAGATGGAACGTTATTCTACCGCAGCTCAAGGAAATCATCGAGTTTTCGCAATACAGCATATCGGAGTTTCGGGAGGCTCTTCATAAAAAGAATTGGACAGAGACTCTTCCGTTCTACGACCAACTGTTCCACTACGAGGGCCACGACTTCACTCTGACGGCCTTATGCAATATGTACGATCTGATGAATGGCGATTCGGAATATGCTGACGTGGAATTGTTAGCTGATACACTTCGTATCCACATCCTATATTTTGTGGACGAGCTAATCGCAAATGACCAATCCGAGGAAGTCATGGTAGAGGAGGATGTTGCTGCATGATTACAGTGAAACAATCGGTTCAAGATCCGAAGTTTATGTACGCTAATTCCCGAAGTATCCCGGTTATTCTAGTTCGACTCGAAAATGGAGGATTCTCAGCTGAATCAGATATCACGATTGAAGAGGCGAAATCCATCAGAGATGAACTTAATGATCTCATCGAATGGATTGCTGGGGAGGAATCCTAATGTACACAGTAAGCTCCTGCTGCCTCCGATCCATCGAACCAGGCATACGCGAAGAACAGCCATTAGGCGATGGTTACGCGATCCGGTATCAAGTATCTGTATGTAGTTGTTGCGGTAAACAAGTAGAGGACACGGTGCAAGTGACG
>Ga0160445_100600_pt1 | contig 15745 bp, 12 predicted proteins | sample HID1972M_E1MG_FD_108215 | JGI IMG/M metagenome (GOLD analysis project Ga0160445, IMG submission 108215) | Enriched pill bug-associated microbial communities from UW Madison campus, WI, USA - HID1972M_E1 MG | ecosystem: Host-associated > Arthropoda: Insects > Digestive system > Unclassified ... | reverse complement strand
GATTATGATGCAGCAACAGCTAAAGTAATTTATAAAAAGCAATAATGCTCAACCGATGTTAGAAGAAAAAATAACTTTCAGATTAACAGATAACTCAAGGAGAGATTTTATTAAATCATCAGTAATTGGAGTTGGAACTTTACTTATCAGCTCATCTTACCCATTGTCTTCAGCCGCATTAGGTACAATTAACAAAAACAGGTTTCCTGATGACACCCCAATTAAAGCCTTTAACATTGACTTTAATTGGGGTGAAGGAGGAGCTCACGGCTTTGCAAGGCCCGGATTATGGGCGAATGCAAATCCGGAAGAACAAGTTAACTGGTACGAAGATTTAGGATGCAATGTGATTCATTCATTTGGCGTTTCATGTAACGGTTATGCCTGGTACAAAAACGGAATAATTCCTGAGCAACCAGGCTTGAAATACGATTTTCTTACAGAAATGGTAAAACTCGGACGTGAAAAGAATATTAAAGTAGTTGGTTATTTCTGTGTCGGCGCTAATAATAAATGGGAAGAAGATCATCCGGATTTATGCTACCACATGGATGGTCAACAGATTCCCTTTACCACTTCATATATAAATTACCTCTGCGCGTCCATTGAAGATGCTATAAAGAAAACAGATATAGATGGTGTACTATTAGACTGGTTTTATAATCCCGGCGGAGGCAGAGATCCACTTCCACCACTTAGGTGGCTACCTTGTGAGCAAGTAATGTATCAGGAATTAATGAATCAAGCTTTTCCGGGAAAAGATAAAATAACACCTGAAATCGAACTAGACTTTCGCCGTAAAGCCATTGATAGAGCTTGGAAACGAGTTAGAAAAACCGTGAAAGGAACGAAATCGAATTGTATCATCTGGTTAACATGCAATGATCTTAACAGTAAGGAGATTGTTGGATCGGCCATGCTAAATGAAATAGATTGGTTGATGAATGAAGCCGGAGATATTGCCAGTACAGAAGCGGTTCGAAAATCGATCGGAAAGCAAACTAAATTGATCACCTGCTTAGCAAATTGGAATAAGCAAGACCCAGCGAAGGTTGTTCCCCATGCCATAAAGGCAAAAGTTGGACTTTATGGTTTTACTAAACCCGTTATAGGTTCCATGATGCCCCCCATTAATTACTATCTTTCCAAATCTATCGATAGTTTTAAGGGAGATGAAAAAAACATAGCCGTATTAGCTCGAGCCTACAATGATTTGCCCTTTGAGTTTATTAAGAAGTAGCTGCTTAATTTGAGGTAATTTGAGCTTCCTCTTGGCCTAACCTTATCCTGAACTAAAACTAAATGAACCTGGACTTCCTAGGGACTCCTCAGGGACTAGGCTGCGTATATCAAGCAAAATTCGCAACTCACACCGAAAGACTACCCTTCCCAACTGAGGATCATTTTGACTGAATATCGATTGAGGTTAGACTTCTTTTAGAAGAATACAGCAAACTATAATAAAGCCTGACTCAATACCGTTTCAAAATATAAAATATTATTTCAAAAAACAAAATATTATCTTTGTACATGGTCATCATTTCAAAAGCGATTATAAAAGCTTTTTCCAACGGCATGCAGATTCAGAAACACCTCTAGGTGACTGGTATGAACTAGCTAAAAATGCAGATTGGAAAAATTTTATTGAAATGAGAAAGACATTTAACAGTGTGGATGCTGTAGGCAATGACCGGTATGTATTTAACATTAAGGGCAATTCCTACAGTTTGATTGCGCTCATCATATTTAAAGCAAGAACGATATTTATACTTTTTATAGGCACACATACGGAATATGACAAAATCGAAGCCTCTAAGGTGTTATTTAAAAAATAAGATGGATATGGAATATGAAATAATTTCGAAAAAACACTATCATGAAACGATGTTCATGATCTATGAGATGATGAACAAAGGGGAAGCAAATCTAAATAATGCAGACACTGAAAAATTAAGTGCAATGGCCAAAGCTGCAGAACAATTTGAAGATGAAGTGCTGAATCTAAAACCGGCAAGGCAACCGGACTCCTTGCCTGAGATGATAGAACTGTTTATGCATGAGAACAAACTATCTCAAGCAAAACTTGCGGATCAACTTGGCATAGGCAAACCTAAGTTATCCCAGATCCTGACCGGTAAACGAAAACCCGACGTACCTTTTTTAAAAGCAGTGTACGACAAGCTAAAAATAGATCCTAAATTTATTTTGGACCATGTTTAATGGTCTTAAACTATAACCTAATAGAAATTCATCAGTCTTGCTGCAAAAACTTTTCGTCTGCAGAGCGTTTCCACGCATGATGGCTGTAGTTTATTATTAATTGAGCTCAGGTTATCAAGAGCAAGACACACTTATAAATAATAGTTAGAATAAAGAAATATTATTTACTGTTCCACCATTTTTTCATTACATTTATTTAATAAAATTGATTGTTCTGTGATTATCTGGAAACTGTAAATAATTGATCATCATATTCTATAGTTATGACGAGAAAGAATGACTACAATGAAATTGAAATTCTATTAAGACTATCAGAAAACGATGAATCAGCTTTTAAAGAAGTTTATGATCGCTTCTGGAAACGAATTTATGCTGTTGCACAGAAGTATCTGCGATCATCTGATTTAGCAGATGATGTTGTTCAGGAAATATTTTCAACTTTATGGATTAAGAGAAAAACTTTCGTTGCAGTTCGAAATCTGGAAAGCTATTTAATTACGATGACCAAAAATTGTATTTATAAGGAGCTTAGAAAATGGACATCTGAGATAGAAAATAACGAAGTATATTATTCCCATTGTGCTAAGTCTGTAGATGATAGTGAACATTTGATTGTGTCAGAGCAATATCGGGAAATCCTTGAAGAAGCAATAAATTTACTTCCCCCTCAGCAAAAAAAAGTTTTTCTTCTTTCTAGGGACGAAGGTTTCAGTCACCAAGACATCGCCGAAGAACTAAATGTTTCCAAAGGAACCGTTAAAAATCATATGGTAAGAGCACTGCAGTTTATTCGCCAATATCTAATTCCTTATGTAACTTCATTCTTGCTCTTCTTCCCACTTTGAGTGTTCTGACACCTATTCTTTATCTTCTTTATTCTTTTTGAAATAAATACTTATCCCACTGTCCCTTCTTAGTAATTAAACACTCTATTATATAATGGATGAGGAAGACTTTCTGTTTTATGAAAGCCATAACCGGACAGTCCAACATTAAAAGTGCTTTGCATGGAAGAACGAATTAAATACTTATTACGTCGTCATATTGATCAATTGTCAACTCAAGAAGAAGAAGATGAACTTAAACATCTAATTCGTACTAATCTATATGAGGAAAATGTAAAAAATGACATAGAGCAACATCTTCAGTCTGAGGATATAAAATACGAAAGCGAGTTCATTACAACATTCCCTGATACCTTATATAACAAAATAAAACACCGTATTAAGACCTCTGAGCAAAAGCGAATTAAACGAAGTTGGAATATAATGAAATATGCGGCTGTGGTATTCTTTGCTTTTGGAATCGGTTGGTGGATGTATCCAAAATATTCGGCTCAGAGGATAGTCGGAATTGAAGATCAATTGGATAATAAAAGTATTTTTAAATTTAAAAACAAAAATTTCATTCATCTTCCAGATGGAAGCACAGTTGTGTTGAACAGCGGCAGTGAATTAACGTATGAAGAATCTTATGGAAATAATAATCGTGAAGTGATTTTAGTGGGTGAAGCTTTTTTTAATGTAAAACCCGATTCCTTACATCCGTTTTTGGTTCACACTGGTAAAATAATAACTAAAGTATTAGGAACCTCATTTAACGTTAATGCGGGGAATGAGCAGATTGTTGTAACCGTATCCCGGGGTCTTGTGGAAGTTGGAGAAAAAGACAAAATATATAGCGAGATAAAAGCTGACGAGCAATTGACAATAAATACTTCGAGTTATGATTTTTCAAAGGCCATCGTAGAAGTAGAAAAAGAATTACAATGGAAAAAGCAAGCTCTTATATTTGATGATGTGACTCTGGAAGAGACAGCCAAAATAATCGGTGAAAGGTTTGGTATTCAAGTAATAATTCAAAATGAGGACATAAAGAAATGCCGGATAAAAGCCTGGTTCCTAGATGATGAAAGCGTAGAGGAAATATTAGAAATGGTTTATGGTACTAGGCAGGCAACCTATATTTTAGAAGGAGACAAAGCCGTTATTTCAGGTGGTATTGGAGGGTGTTAATAATGATTGCAAAAAGCTGTATTCGTTCAACTAAATTATTTTGCCTATGAGAATTTAAAGTCTTTACAAAGAGCTGTTCGGGTTAGGAGCCGAACAGCTGGATGTTCTTAACATGTACTGGATAGAATTATTAAAAACAAACAACCAAGTTATGAATTTTAATTTTATAAAACTAGTGCCTTCTTTCAGGCCAATGTATGCTGGCGGAATGAACGCATCTTTTCGATTCGTTATGCGCGTAAGTTTCCTCTATTTCACATTGTTCTTAAGCTTAGGTCAGCTATTAATGGCTCATTCCGGAAAAGGACAAGGGCTAAATGAACTGAAAATAACGCTCAAGGCTCAGCAGGAAAGTTTAATAAGTGTAATTAAAAAAGTTCAAAAAGAGTCTAAGATATCATTTGTTATCCCTTTGGACGAAGTAGAAATGTATAATAATATCAATTTCGCCGAAAGCCATCGCAGCGTGAAAGAAACCTTAGATCTTGCCTTTCAAAACACTTCATTGTCTTACAAGCAAGTGAATGATAAAACCGTATTGATATTTGTGGCAGATGAGTTGGGAATAGAACAGGTTTTTTTAGTTACGGGGAAAGTGATGGATGAGAATGGGGTGGCTTTGTCAGGTGTAAGTGTCTCTGTAAAAGGGACACAGCAAAGTACAATGACTAACTCGTCCGGAGATTTTCAGATCTCATTACCTAAAAACACAGGTATAACACTGGTGTTCAGCTATATTGGTTATGAGAATCAGGAACTCCCTATAAATAATCAATCAACTGTTGACGTGTTTTTAAAAGAGGATATTAAGGATTTAGAAGAGGTCGTAGTAACCGCTCTCGGTATCTCTCGTGAAAAAAGATCACTTGGTTATTCTACTCAAAAATTAGATGGAGCTGAGTTAACTGAGTCTCCGGCATCCAATTTCGTAAATAATATATCGGGTAAAATAGCCGGAGTACAGATATCCGGCTCGGGTTCCGTTGGCGGATCATCAAGAATTACGATACGTGGAGAGTCTTCTTTAAATATGCAAGGCAACCAGCCTCTTTTTGTAATCGATGGTGTTCCAATCGGAAATGACGCGGTAGTGGGTAGCAGTGGGCTTGCGGATTATGGAAACAGCTCTGCTGAGGTCAATCCTGCAGATATTGAGTCAATGAATGTGTTAAAGGGACCAGCTGCTGCAGCATTATATGGTTCACGTGCGGCTAATGGAGCTATTGTTATTACGACTAAAAAAGGTAGCGCGGGCCAGGGAATGGATATCAGCTTCAACTCTTATTATTTCGTTGAAGAAGTGGCTTGGTTGCCTAAATTTCAAAATCAGTTTGGACAGGGTAGTGATGGAGTATATAAGGGTTCAAATTTTGGAGCTTCTTGGTCGGTATATCCGGATGGTGATCAGGATGGATCTGATGAGAGCTGGGGTCCTCGTCTCGACAATGGAACGATGGAAAAACAATTTAACTCACCTACTACTAACGGTTTCCGAGGTGGAGATGTAGCGATTAATAATCGAGGAGATGTTATTGCGACACCCTGGATCTCTCATCCAAACAATATTAAAGATTTCTTTGATACCGGTGGCAAAGCCTATAATAATCTAGCCTTTTCAGGAGGGAATGATAAGGGTGTATACCGTCTTTCTTTATCCGCATTAAATGAAAAGGGGACGATACCGAATAACGACTTAGACCGCTATCAGGTAAGCTTAAACAGTAGCTATAAGCTTACTAGCAAGCTTAGCTCTTCCATTAATTTCAATTACATGAAGCAAACCAGTACAAACCGTCCTGAGAATGGTTATTCTCGGAACACGTTTATGTATTTCTTTACCTGGATGACACGACAGGTAGATATCAACGACCTTCGCAATTATTGGCAACCAGGTTTGGAGGGGATTAGACAATTTCAATATAACTATGGCGAAAACCATAACAATCCTTTCTTTATGATGTATGAAAATACTAAGGCGCAGGATAAAGATCGCGTATATGGAAATATTGCATTAGAATACGCATTCACTGATCGGTTGAAATTGAAAGTACGAACAGCCGAAGACTTGTATTATGATTTCCGGCCGATGAAGACGGCAGTAAGCACCGTTGATGCACCATTAGGAGGTTATGAGGAAACACGGTTAAAATACGAGGAAAGAAATACAGACCTGCTATTGAGTTATAACGGCACCGCCGATACTGATTTAGGATATGTATTGTCTTTGGGAGCGAACCGTTTTGATCAAAATAATGCCAGCTTGGGCGCAACAAATACTGGCCTGTTAGTGCCCGGTGTATACAACCTTGGAAACACTTCGCAGCTATTAAGAGCGAATAACTGGAGCAATAGGAAAAGAATCAATAGCGTATATGCAATGGCTAACATGAATTATAGAAGCTTACTATATTTAGATTTGACTGCTCGGAATGATTGGTCTAGTACCTTGCCTGCAAGTAATAACTCTTATTTCTATCCTTCTCTAGGGTTAAATGCTAACATGAAAGATATCCTTCGTCTTCCTAATGGCATTAGCCAAGCACAACTGAGATTTAGTTGGGCACAAGTAGGTAATGACGCGGGATCATATTCTCTTGTAAGTACATACGAATATGGCGCGCCTTGGGGAAGTGATTATTCATTGATTGGTAGCAATACGCTGATGAATTCAAATTTGAAGCCAGAGATCACATCAACATACGAAGCCGGAACTGCCCTTGGTTTTTTCAATAATCGCTTAGGCATAGACGTTACCTACTATGATATCCGCTCTAGAAACCAGATTCTTTGGTTGCCTGTAGTAGAGAGTTCCGGACAGTCTGGCCGTATGATTAATGCCGGAGAGATTAAAAACACAGGATTTGAGATAATGTTATCTGGAACCCCTATTACCACCGATGGAGGTTTTAGATGGAATTTTAATGTCAATTGGTCGCATAATATCGGTAAAGTAATCTCGTTAACTGAAAACGAGACCAAGATTGTACAAGCTGCGCCAGGTGAAGATGGATCCATCCAGGCACGGGTCGGAGAAAAGATGGGTGCTATTTGGGGGCCGGGGTATCAACGAGTACCGGATGGGCCATTGAAAGGGCAGATCATTATAGGCAGTAATGGGAAAGCAATGGTTACAACAGAAGAGATGTATCTCGGTAATCTTAATCCTGACTGGACAGCTGGTTTTTATAACCAGATTATTTACCGGAATTTTAATCTTAATTTTCTGTTTGCTGGGCAGTTTGGTGGTAAATTCATTTCTCGATTTTATAATAAAGCAGCCGGTTCAGGCCAATTGTTAGAAAGTGCCTGGGGACGTGGTGAAAGGGCACCTGGAACAGAATACGATGCGCCATATTACGCACAAGGAGCCGCGCTTATGCCTGATGGCTCTTATCAACCCAACTCGACTGGCGACCCAGGCCGATTAGATGCTGGTGTGTATGGTACAGATGTAAGAAGCATGGTAAAAGGATTGATGGACCATATTTCAGAAGCACAATTATTTAGCGCTACTTATTTCAAGCTACGTGAATTGTCCGTGGGGTATAGTCTGCCAAATAAGTTGATTGAAAATGTTTTCATCAAAAATGCGAGAATCTCTTTAACCGGAAGGAACCTATTAATATTCAGGCCAAAAAGTAACCATCATTTTGACCCTGAGGTTTCAGTAGCGACTACAGGAAGTGGATTGATACCAGGTTTTGAAAACATGAGTGTTCCTTCCACGAGAGAGATAGGCCTTAGCCTTAATTTGAATTTTTAAAATATCCAAAATTTAAAGTCATGTCAAAATTCAAATCAATCATACTTTTAACCGTCCTCTTTTTAGCGGGATGTGTAAAAGATTTTGGGGAAATTAACACCAACCCCAATTCGCCAGATAAAATCACAAATCCTGGGGTGTTATTAACAAATGTTATCCGAGGTTCGGTTAACAGCAATTTTGAAAATTCTTATAATAGAGGTGTTATTGCCGGAGATTTAATTTTTAATGATTTTAGCGGCAACTATACGAATTGGGTGAGAGGAGACGCAAGCAGTTACTTTTTATGGAATTATTACGGACACATTCGTGATTTAAATGAAGTGATCACTATAGCAGATGCAAACGGATCAAATAATTATAAGGGGGTAGCACTGGTATTGAGATCCTGGATGTTCCAAAACCTTACCGATTTATATGGACCCATTCCTTTCAGAGAAGCGGCAAACGGGAAACTGGAAAACATTACTAGCCCTAAATATGAGCAGCAGCAAGCGATATACGAGGGTTTGTTGGCAGATTTAGAAGAAGCTAATGCCTTATTGGGGTCAACGAATGAAAATGTTATCGGAGATATTCTTTTTTCAAGTAATATCAGTCGTTGGAAGCAATTTTGTTCTGGACTGATGATCCGTTTATTGATAAGGCAATCGAAACAGATAGATCCTTCTACCGCCTTGAATAAAATTGTTAGCAATCCAGATAAATATCCTTTATTCCAATCAAATACAGATCAAGCTGCTTTGCAATATATTGCCGATACGCGCAGCAATGCAATGCCGTTGTTTGGAAAAAGCAACAGTGACTATGCCACGAGTGCCCGCGTTTCCAAAAACCTCGTAGATCACTTGAAATCGCTTAACGATCCAAGACTTCCTGTATATGCACTTCCTACTCAGGAAAGTGTTATTGAATCGGGTTCGGACCCTACAAATTTTGAATATGTAGGAGCGATTAACGGTAATGGACCACTTCCTGATCCTAAGAATTACTCTGCACCAGGGATGCTATGGGCACCGGAACAATATAATCCTACATTGGCATCTATGAATGCAGCTCAAGGCATTATCTTAAGTTATTCAGAAATACAGTTTAATCTTGCCGAAGCGGCTGAAAAAGGATATATACCTGGAGGATCTGCTGTTGCTGAAAAGCATTATCTTAAAGGTATCGAAGATCAATTTGCTTATTATGCTAGCAGAATCGGCACAAGATATGAAGCATCCTATTTAAAATTAAAAGGAGAGGATGTTATTCCGGATGATCGTTATTACAGTCAGCAAACCGTATCCTATAATGGAACTAGCGAAGAGAAACTCAAGAAAATAGCCTTGCAAAAGTGGTTATCACTTTATATGGTGGGCTATGAAGCATGGTTTGAATGGAGAAGAACCGGGTTTCCAGAAATTATAATCGGAACACAAGGACCTGGTTTTATTGCAAGGAGAGTTTTATATCCGGCAGATGAAACGCGTATAAATGAGAAAAACTATCAACAAGCTGTAGGTTGGTTGGGAACCGATGATTTGAAAACGAGAGTCTGGTGGGATAAATAAGTGTATTTTACAGTGTCAGAAGTATCATGTTGAATTAAATATTATGATAAAAAGAAGTTTTTGGATGTTGTCATTTACAATCGTATGTATGACTTCATGTATAAAAAAATCAGAAAAGTTTCCGGAAGGTATTAAACACGTCATTGTAATTGGAGTTGACGGATTAAGTCCGGATGGAATTCAAAAAGCAAATACGCCCGTAATGGATAGCATGATTGTCCATGGGGCGGTAAAGTGGAATGTTCGTACGGTACTCCCATCAAGCAGTAGCCAAAATTGGGCTTCCATGATTATGGGAGCAGGATCAGAGCTGCATGGTGTGATCAATAATGACTGGGAAATTGATGATCATATGCTACCACCGATTGTTCAGGAGGAGGATGGTCGTTTCCCAACTATTTTTAGTGTTCTTAAAAGAGAAAAACCAGATTCAGAAATCGGAGTAGTGTATAACTGGAAAGGTTTCGGAAGATTATTTCAGAAAAATGCGGTTGACTATGACCGTTGCTTTTCCACCGAAGATTCAACTGCTGCAGATTTTATTCATTACATTCAAGACAAAAAGCCAACACTTGGATTTATCCATTTTGATCATGTAGATCATGCCGGGCATCATGAAGGGCATGGATCTCCCGCTTACTATGAAGCGGTAGCTAAAACTGACTCTTTAATTGGAACCATTTTGACCGGAATCAAAGATGCTGGAATCGAAAGCAATACCTTAGTGATCATTACTGCAGACCATGGCGGAGTAGGATATGGACATGGAGGCCCTAGCCCAAAGGAGGCTGAAATTGCGATGATATTTTCCGGAGAGAATGTGAAAAATGGCTACTCTATTGAACAGCAGGTTTACACTTATGATTTAGCGGCAACTATCGCCTTTGCATTGCAGGTCACTCCTCCTTATGCCTGGACCGGGCGCCCAGTGAAAGCCGCATTCAAAGGCCTTTCTGAGCCCGAAAATTTGTGGCTTGGTAAAGAGGCCTTACCAATGCCCACTATTTTTCCAGAGGCGAAACTGAATCAAAAGGCAGGTGGGCTTTACGTGGATGAGCAGCCTCAAATTGTTATGGCTCCTATTGAGGGAAACCTTTTGATTCGGTATACCCTTGATGGGAATGAGCCGGATGGTTCGTCCTCCATTTATCAAAAGCCTTTTGTAGTGCCCCAGACGACTGTCGTAAAAGCAAAAACTTTTAATAAGGAAGGAGATGAGAGTTTAACTTCAACGGCATTCTTTAGAGTTGTAAATTCAGGAAAAGGGAATGGATTGAAAACAACATTTTATAAAAATGTGGGCAAAAATTTAACAAAGCTTCCTTCATTTGAAAGTTTAAAAGCGGACTCTTCTTGGATAAACCCTGAAATTAACGTTGATATAGAACAAATCACGAATATGCTTGATGGAGAAAATGCCCCTTTCGCCTTGACATTTGAAGGTATGATTGAGATTGACAATCCAGGAAGGTATACATTTTCCATCCAATCGGACGATGGAGGTAATTTGTTTATTAATGAGAAAAAAGTGGTTGACAATGATGGAAATCATGGTGTAATTGAGAATGCGGGTTCTATTGAATTGTCAGCAGGAATGCATCCCATTCGTGTTGAATTCTTTAACAATGGCGGTGGCTTTTGGATAGATGCTTTTTATAAAGGGCCCGACGTAACCAAGCAAATTATACCCCCAAATAAACTTTTTAATCTGTAAACTTTAAAGTTCATTGATGTCATCCATAATTAATTCTTTTACCTTTTGCTAATCAGATCATGTTAAAAACTGAGGCTAATACTGAAAATAATGCGGTAAGTGTATTGAAAGAACGAGTAGCTTCTGTAGATGTTTATCGAGGTTTTGTAATGCTTTTGATGATGGCGGAAGTATTGCGTTTTTCTACGGTAAGTTCAGCAATGCCTAATAATAAATTCTGGGAGATTCTAGCATATAATCAAAGCCATGTTGAATGGGCATGGTTAAGTTTGCACGATCTTATTCAACCTTCTTTTACTTTCCTTGTTGGTGTAGTATTGCCCTACTCAATAGCTAGTCGAATAAATAGAGGTAGTAGTCGTATTCATATTTTGGCGCATACTTTTAAGCGTTCATTAATTTTAATCTTTTTAGGCATATTCCTGCGCTCCCTGAATTCGAATCAAACAAACTTTACTTTTGAAGATACATTAACACAGATTGGTTTAGGCTATACTTTTTTGGTACTGCTGGCTTTTTATTCTCAACGTATACAATTGATTTCTTTGGTGGTTATTCTGGTCGGCTATTGGCTAGCCTTTGCTATTTACCCCTTGCCAGGTACTAATTTTGATTATTCTTTGGCCGGGGTAGATCCTAATTGGCCATTTAATTTTGAAGGCTTTTCAGCTCATTGGAATAAGAACACAAACCTTGCCTGGACTTTTGACCGATGGTTTATGAACTTGTTTCCACGAGAGAGCCCCTATCTTTATAACTCTGGAGGCTATGTTACCTTGAGCTTTATCCCCACCTTGGGTACGATGATTTTAGGACTATTGGCCGGTAATCTTTTAAAATCGCCACGATTACAAAAAGAAAAGTTTATCCGATTTATAGTAATTGGAGCAGCTTTGGCGATAGCTGCTATTATACTTCATTTTAGCGGGATAAATCCAATTGTAAAGCGAATTTGGACACCTGCTTGGACTCTCTTTAGTGGAGGTATTTGTTTTTTGTTATTGGCTTTATTTTATGGGATTATAGATATAGCTGGCAAAAAGGATTGGTCGTTTTTTCTAATGGTTATTGGAGTTAATTCTATCGCTGCTTATGTAATTGCTGATGGAGGGATGCGCTCCTATATTTCGGATGCTCTTTTTACTCATTTGGGAAAAGACTTCAATCAGCTATTTGGACTCACCTATGCTGCCTTTGTAAGTGGCGCGTTAATTTTATTAGTGGAATGGTTGATTCTTTATTGGATGTATAAGAGAAAGATATTTATTAAAATTTGATTATATATGAAGGATTTGTGTAATAGTATGCATTTAATTTACCGGTTCACAATCTTCTGCTTGCTGGCTGCCAAGAGCGGAAAAATGACCACATATCTTTCTTTAGAGCTAGCCAGCTTATCAAAGCTAGCCGGCCTTTCAGAATATAATCCGGGTAAAACCCTTATCAAATCACCTGTCGTTTTATCCTTATAGATGTAGTGCAGGTACGCTTTCCCTTTGGGTGTATGGATTTCAAAAATATCACCTACCTTAATCCTTCCCATTATTAACCAATCGTTTTTAAAAGTTCATATCCCCGTTGCAATTGAGAGCCATACGATGGATTGGTAGGTGAGATATTATTTATCTTATTGAGCAATGTTCCTCCATTTTACCTAATCCACAAATTTCTATTAATGCCTGTTCTACGGCTCTTGCATCTGTTCGGGACAAGGCTTTCACTAGAGGTTTTTATACTGATTCCCTTTGAGGTTAAATGTTCTGCTGACCTTCTCGCAACATTATGACAATACCTACATATTGGGTAACTTCTTCTGAAAAAGATGTAAGCCGTTATTCCTGTCTTTGTGGCAACAGACACTTCTGTTTAGCAACTATTCTACCACTGGTAAAGAAACCTTTAATAATTCAACGAACCACAACAATTCATTTTTTACATTACGTCCATTCGCTTGGTTATACCTATTATCATTAACCCATCTATTAACTTCGGGAATATTTAATAAAGAATGTCTTTTGAAAAATAATGTAAGAAGCACTATTTCAATTTCATTCAGTGCTTTCAAGAATTCTTATGTTAATTTATCTTTTATGGCCATAATCCTCTATCATTTAATAAGTTTCTTTCTGCACCTAAGAAAGTTTTACCTACAGTTTTGTTTGGGTTTAACAAGGTTGGTGCTACTTGTGAATTTGGTCTAAACCATGTAGCGTCCTTATATTGTGTACCCATCTCTAAGAGCTTTTCTTAGAACCGACATGTTTTGATAGTAATTCGCCTTCGGAGTACCTAAGTTTGGTAAGTCATCTAATAGAGTTTGACTTCTAGATACACCCTTTAAATCTTCTAAACGTCCTCTGTATTTTACCTTATTCCTCCGTTAGTTGCTAGTTCGGCCGGTCCCGTGCCAAAATGCCCATTAGCCAAGGTAATCCCCAGGCAAAAAACGCGTCCATGCTCTTGACTTGGGTTATAAATCCAACTCCTTCTCTGAAGGATTGACCTTTCTACATTAAGAACCCACCCGTAGATTTCAAGTTACCATTAGGCAATCGGTAAGAATCAAAAACAGGTTTACCTCCCATTTTTCTACGGAATGAACCATAGTTGGCTTTCCAATTCAGCTTATGCGTTCCCTTATTAGGAAAAGATGCAACATATAATCCCCTGCTTTCCAATCCCTGGATTTAATTGTTGCTCTGCCCCACTTAAATAAACTCAACCCACCTTGACTTTCTCCCTTAGTGACAACTGCTTCCCTTGCGCCCACAAATCATTCTTTGATGTAAATAATAACAAAAGCCTGCAGTAGTGGACTTTTTACACCCTATACATTTCATGGTATTTTATTAATATTTGCCTCGTCAGACAAATCCCAATACCACCACTTATCAGGATTATTTTTTTCCATTACAAACCTTTTATACGCTATCTTAAATAGGCTCAAAAGCAATACAAAAACCTTCCCCAACTCGTAATCGGGTAAATCTACAAGCTTTTGTAGATTATGATTGGCATATCCAGCCAAAACATAAGGAAAAAAGCAGCCTAAAAAGCTGCTTTTACTCATTTTTACCCGTCTGAAGTCTTCACATCGGAAAAGTTTACCTCAGAAACTAAAAACCAAAAGCCTCCAGAACAAAGAAAGAGGTTGATCATTCTTTATCAATGATACAACCTCTTTCTTTGATATATTAAAATATTCGTTTCCAAAATAGCACAAGAAAAAGTACAACACTAATTCCTGTTTTTATAAAAGCGGACTGTGTTCCGTAAATCCAATTTGAGAACAAAAATTCTACCACAAACAAAACAAGGAATAGAACATAAATATAAACCCTGTTAGAGTTAGACAGTTTGTTCAGTCCGTACCCCATAGGTAAACCAATTATTAAAAATTCAAGTAGAACAGGCAAACCGAACAACCATAAAAACATAAACCAATCTTCTCTATTCCTCAAGTCTGACGATTGTACCATTTTTACAGCCTTATCAGTAGTATAAAGAACTACAAAAAAGGCGATGTGTCGAAAAAAAATATACCCGAAAACTTTAAATATAATGCTCCACATATTCATCATTTCTTATATCGTTGATAAAAAGCTGGATCTGGTCTCAAAGGGGTGGATTGTATTACCGTACTTCCTCCCATACCATTATCCCCAAAAACCGTTTCCCTTTTATAGCCGTGTGTGCCTTTAAATGAAGGTTGGTTATACTTAAATAATTGAGTTCCATTAACCGACAAAGTTGCTGAAGGGAAAATATCAGTAGAACCTGTTACAGAAAGATTGTTACCATTTAACCCTAATGTAAGTTTTTGGGCTACATTTACTTTATCATAGCCCATCATTCCCAAGCCCATTTCTTCAAAGCCGTTTACTTTGGCGTGTTTCTCAAAAGTAGCTGAACCACTTGTTGCCCCTTTTATATCTAAATTTGTATTTTTCTGACCTGGATAATATCCATCTCCCTGAAATATTCCTCCTGTCTTATGAACAACAGTGCTTGACTTAATATCTACTGAAAGAAGGTTATTATCAGCATCAGTATTGGAAGTAACATTTATCGTAGATGTCAACTTGTCGCCCGCAGGAAAATTACCCATAGGACCATCCCACAGGTCGCCATCTATATAACTGTTAAATGTAAAGGTTAAATCTCTTCCTAAATAAGTTTCGCCTGTCTTGGTTGTTGCCTGTGAAGTAGCATTTTTATCCCAATAAATTTCGCCATCTGCGTTCTGTACCCAATCGTCCCAACGTCCGTCCGGGTCTATTCTATTGATAGGGTTGTTGCTTACAAAATGGTACGGTGTCATTTCGGGTCTGCCCTCCGCTAATGGGTCCACAGTATTAAAACGTCCAATAATTGGGTCATACAGCCTCGCGCCATAGTCATAGGATCCCAGTTCCTCCTGAAGCTCCTTCCCATTGTAAAGGTAGTTGTTTTTTGCGCCCGATACAAAGGCTTTTTT
>Ga0160445_100597_pt1 | contig 15777 bp, 13 predicted proteins | sample HID1972M_E1MG_FD_108215 | JGI IMG/M metagenome (GOLD analysis project Ga0160445, IMG submission 108215) | Enriched pill bug-associated microbial communities from UW Madison campus, WI, USA - HID1972M_E1 MG | ecosystem: Host-associated > Arthropoda: Insects > Digestive system > Unclassified ... | reverse complement strand
TCCAGGGCGCGGAACTGGTCCCATTCGGTGACGAGGACCACGGCGTCGGCGCCGACGACGGCGTCATAGGCGCTGTCCTTCATCTGGATGTCCGGCAACAGCTTGGCGGCCTCATGCATGCCTTCGGGATCGAAGGCCTGGACGGTTGCGCCGGCGGCGATCAGAGCAGGCGCAATGTCCAGCGAGGGGGCGTCACGCATATCGTCGGTGTTCGGCTTGAACGTCAGACCCAGAAGGGCGACCGTCTTGCCCTGAACGCTTGTGCCCAGGGTCGCGGCGACGCGGTCGGCCATGGCCTTCTTGCGGGCGTCGTTGACCTCGACCGTCGCCTCAATCAGCTTTGTCGGCGCGCCATACTGCTGGGCGGTGCGGACCAGGGCGATAGTGTCCTTGGGGAAGCACGAGCCGCCATAGCCGGGGCCGGCGTGCAGGAACTTCGAGCCGATACGCTTGTCCAGGCCGATGCCGCGCGCGACCTGCTGGACGTCGGCGCCGACGGCTTCGCACAGGTCGGCCATCTCGTTGATGAAGGTGATCTTCATCGCCAGGAAGGCGTTGGCGGCGTATTTGATCAGCTCGGACGTGCGACGGCCCACAAACAGCAGCGGACTCTCGTTCAGGTTCAGTGGACGATAGAGTTCGCTCATGACCTTCTGTGCGCGGCCGCCGGCGTCGCCGGTCATGTCGTCGATGCCGATGACCACGCGGTCGGGACGTTTGAAGTCGCCGATGGCGGCGCCTTCACGCAGGAACTCGGGATTGGAGACGACGGCGAAGTCAGCCTTCGGATTGGTCTTTCGGATGATGGCCTCGACCTCGTCGCCCGTACCGACCGGAACGGTGGACTTGGTGACGACGACGGTGAAGCCTTCGATCAGCCCTGCGATCTCTTCGGCGGCGGCGTGGACATAGGAGAGATCGGCATGACCGTCGCCGCGACGCGTCGGCGTGCCGACGGCGATGAAGACGGCGTCCGCCTTACGGATGGCCTCGGCGCCGTCCAGGGTGAAGAACAGCCGACCTTCGCGCACATTGGCGGCGACCAGATCGTCCAGGCCCGGCTCGTAGATCGGAATTTCGCCCCGCTCCAGCCGTTCGATCTTGGACGGGTCCTTGTCGATGCAGGTGACGACATGGCCAAAGTCGGCGAAACAGGCGCCGGACACCAGGCCCACATAACCCGTCCCAATCATCGCTACGCGCATCGAAATCCCTCATCAGCGGCGAGCCGACCTTTAGCGGGGCGGTGCGCTTGGGGACAATGGCTTTTGGTTTCTTGGTGCAACGGGCCTGCAGCCGATCCTCGTGGGGCCGGCTGCAGGCAGAGATGCTCAGAGGACGCCGATCATCGAGGCGACCAGCGGGTGGCGAACGATGTCGCGTTCGGCCAGGCGGACCACGGCGATGTCCGGCACGGCCTCCAGTCGGGCGGACACATCGGACAGGCCCGAGATGCCGGGCAGCAGGTCGGACTGCTGCGGGTCGCCCGTGACCACCATGGTCGAGTGCCAGCCCAGGCGGGTCAGCAGCATCTTCAGCTGGACGTAGGTGCAGTTCTGGGCCTCATCCACGACGATGAAGGCGTTGTTCAGCGTGCGACCGCGCATATAGCCGATGGGGGCGATCTCGATCAGGCCCTCGGCCATCAGGGCCTTGACCCGCTTCATCGACAAGCGATCCGACAGGGCGTCGTAGAGTGGCCGCAGATAGGGGGCCAGCTTGTCCTCCATGTCGCCGGGCAGAAAGCCGATCGATTCGCCGGCCTCGACGGCGGGGCGGCTGAGGACGATGCGGCCGACCTTGCCGGCCTCCAGCGCCTCGACGGCCTTGGCCACGGCGAGATAGGTCTTGCCGGTGCCTGCGGGACCGAGCGCCATGACCAGGTTGTGGTGGTCAATGGCCTCCATCAGTTCGGTCTGGCCCTCGGACTTGGGCTTCAACGTCTTCAGGTAGCCCTGGTCGCGGTCGTCGTTGGATGGGTTGGGCGACCAGCCCGACCGTTCATTATGCGGGGCATGGAGCCGGCGAACTTTCGACTCCTCCATGAAGTCGCGCGAATCCAGGATTCCGTGTTCACGCGTTTGACGCTTGGTTGCAGCACGCTTGGTCATGGACGCCTCCAGGGCATGAAAAAAGGCGGACCCGAACGGGCGCCGCCTTGGATGGTCTTGGGGAGGAAGAGTTCGCGGCCTGCAGAGCAGCCGCCCGGATCGACAGCAGGGCCGTCTGCAACGGGACAGGCCCGCCGCCGAACAACCGAACCAGGATCCCAACGCGCACGCGAAGCCCCGACATACTGACCGGATCGGGCTTGATCCGGTTTCGGATCCGGGGCCGAAATGGCGACCCACGAATCGCATCAACAGAATGATGCTATCGTGGTTAGCGATCCGTTAAAGCCCTCATTTTTCAAAGATTAGGCGGTGTTCTGATGACCATTTACGCTTTCGGCGACAGCAGGCCTCAGCTTCCGCCGGAGGGCGAATACTGGGTGGCGCCGAGTGCGTCGGTGATAGGGAATGTGATTCTTCATCCCAACGCCAGCGTCTGGTTCGGCGCCGTGCTGCGCGGGGACAACGATCCGATCACAGTGGGTCCTGACAGCAACATTCAGGACGGCAGCGTGCTGCACACCGACATGGGTTCGCCGTTGACGATCGGGCGCGGCGTGACGGTGGGGCACAAGGCCATGCTGCATGGCTGCGAGGTCGGGGACTACAGCCTGATCGGCATCGGGGCGGTGGTGCTGAACGGGGTCAAGATCGGCCGGAACTGCATCATCGGCGCCAATGCGCTGATCACCGAGGGCAAGATCATCCCGGACAACAGTCTGGTCGTGGGCCAGCCGGGCAAGGTGGTGCGCGAGCGTGACCCGGCGCACATCGCCGTGCTGCAGATGTCGGCCGAACACTATGTGCAGAACTGGAAGCGGTTTGCGGCGGAGCTGCGGCCTCTATGATCGGCTGAGGATGGTTCGCGCCGCCGCCGCATCGGCGTCGATCTGGGTCTTCAGGGCGTCGAGACCGTCGAAGGTCTCCTCGCCACGCAGCCAGGCGACCAACTCGGTGTCCAGCGTCTGGCCGTACAGGTCGCCGTCGAAGTCGAACAGCCAGACCTCCATCAGCGGGGTCTCGAGCGCATACATGGGGCGCACGCCCAGACTGGCGACGCCGTCGATCACCCGCCCGTCCGGCAATCGGCTGCGGGTTGCATAGACGCCGTAGGCGGGGCGCATATAGTCGCCGAGCGCGATATTGGCCGTCGGCACGCCAATGGTGCGACCGCGCTTGTCGCCGTGGATCACCTCGCCCCGAATAGCGAAGGGGCGGCCCAGGATGGCGGCGGCGCGGGCCATGTCGCCGGCTTTCAGGGCCTCGCGAACGGCGCTGGACGACAGTTTCAGCCCGTCCGCGTCATCCAGCCGTTCGGCGACCGACACGGTGAAACCCAGCCGCTCGCCATAGGCGCGCAAGGCCTCGGGCGAGCCGGATCGGCCCTTGCCGAAGGTGAAGTCGAACCCGACGGCGGCGTGGCGGATGCCCAGACCCTCGGCCAGCACTCGTTCTGCGAAGGCGGCGTCGGTCATGCCGGCCATCTCGGCGTCGAAGGGCAGCAGATAAAGGATGTCCACACCCAGCGGCGCCAGGGCCTCGGCCATCTGGCCGGCCGTCATCAGTCGAAAGGGCGCGGCGTCCTTTTGGAACCAGCGGCGCGGATGAGGATCGAAGCTGACGACGCCCAGCGGCGCGCCCAGCCGTTCCGCCGCGTCACGTGCGCTGGCGATGACGGTCTGATGCCCGCGATGCACGCCGTCGAAGGCGCCGACGGCGACCGCCGCGCCTTTCAGCGCGTCCGGCACCTCGCGCCAGTCGCGCCAAATACGCGCAATCTGCATCAACGCTGGGACGGTTTGCGCCGGCGGGGGACGCGGACGACGGCGACGCCGTCCATGATCATAGTCTCGCCGACGAAGCCTTCGCAGCTGAGCTTGACCCGCGCGCTCTCGGGCTCGACCTCGATCACGGTGATCAGGATGCGCACGACGTCGTCGATCCGCACCGGCTGATGGAAGGCCAGGGTCTGGGAAATGTAGATCGAGCCGGCGCCCGGCAGGATGGTGCCGACCACGGCCGATCCGAACGAGGCGCTGAGCAAGCCGTGGGCGATCCGGCCGCGATAGGCGGTCTTGGAGGCGAAGGCCTCGTCCAGATGCACCGGATTGAAGTCGTCGGACGCCTCGGCGAACAGCCGAATGCGGTCCTCCGTCGCGACGACGATTTTCTCGGCCGCCATGCCGACGTGAAGTTCGTCCAGGATGTAACCACCGGACGGATGCTGCTGAACCAATTCGACCATGGATGAGGCTTTAGCGGCGGTGCGACAAAATGGCGAGCCTTACCAGTTCAGTTCGAGCGCGGCGTATCGCGCATAGGTCGTTTCCGCCTTCAGCAGAGCGGCGGCGCGGGCCGGCTCGAGCGCGCCGTCTTCGCCCTTGGCCTGGTCGCCGTGGATGCCCTGGGCGATGAACAGGCAGTCCAGTCCTTGCGCGTTTGCGCCCATCACGTCGGTGACGACGCCGTCGCCGATGCACAGGACGCGCGAGCGATCGACGGGGCGGCCCAGCAGGCCTTCCGCCTCCTTGATCGCCAGATCGTAGATCGGGGCGAAGGGCTTGCCCGCCATCACGACCCGGCCGCCCTGCGATTCATAAAGGTCGGCCAGCGCTCCGCCACAATAAATCAGCTGATCGCCGCGTTGGACGACGCGGTCGGGATTGGCGCAGATCAGTTCGATGTCGCGTGCGGCGCCGACGGCGAATCGCTCACGGTAGTCTTCGGGCGTTTCGACTGTGTCGTCGACCGGGCCGGTGACGGAGATGAAGGCGGCGTCCTCAGGCGACGCGGCGCGCTTGAGGCCAAGGCCCGCGTACAGCGGCGCGTCACGTTCGGGGCCGACGATCCAGGCCGGGCCGGGCGCGCGCTTGGCCAGTTCGGCGCGGGTCGCGTCGCCGGAGGTGACGAAGGCCTTCCATGCCTCGCGCGGCACGCCCAGCCCGTCCAACTGAGCGATCACGTCCGAGGCCGGGCGGGGCGAATTGGAGATCAGCACCACGTGGCCGCCCTCGCGGTTGAACCGCGTCAGCGCCTCACACGGGCCAGGCCAGCTTTCGCGGCCATTATGGATCACGCCCCAGACGTCGCAGAGCAGGATGTCATAATCGCCGGCGACGGCGCCGAGGTGGGGCAGGGCGTGGGGGAGGGTCATGGGACTTTGGTAGCCGCTACGACGCAGAGGCGAAAGTCTCCTCCCCATGAAATGGGGAGGGGGACCGCGAAGCGATGGAGGGGTTCTTGAAACTGGCTCGGCGCCTGTTGTGGGGGAAGAACCCCTCCGTCGCGGCGCGTAGGGGAGCCGCGCCACCTCCCCGCAAAGCGGGGAGGAGACGGGACAGTGGCTCTAGTAACGCCTGCGCTGCTCGGCGCTGCGAAGGGTGGAGCGCAGGAACTCGGCCGGGGGGTCGGTCTCGGCCAAAACCTGTTCCTTGATGGCGCGGGGTTCGCCGAACAGGTGACCTTGGCCCATACCGACGTCCAGTTCGAGGATATCGACGACCTGGCGTTCGTTCTCGACCTTTTCGGCGATGACCTCGACGCCATAGCGGCGGGTCAGGGCGGCGAAGTCGGCGGCCTGGATGTCGGGCATGGAGCGCAAGGGCGCGCCGCCGTCCAGGTCCAGCAGTTGCTCGATCATCAGGTCGGCCGCGACCTTGATGAACTTGACGTCCGAGCGTTGCAGGTCGGCGAAGTCGAGGTCCAGCGTCTGGACCTTATCCAGCGAGAAGCGGAAGCCCAGGTCGGCCAACTTGGCCATGTTGCGCGCCTCGATGGCGCCGCGCGCGTCGAACGTCGCCTGGCCCAGTTCGAAGATCAGCGCCTGGTTCAGGTCGCGGTTCTCGCTGAGGAAGTCGAGGAACTGCGGGAAGAAGGTCTCGTCGCCCAGCGAGGTCAGGGCCACGTTGCAGAACACGCCGACCTTGCGATCCTGCCGCGCCAGCCGCCGCACGATCTGAGCGCAGCGGAACAGCAGCAGATTGTCGATCGCCGGCACCAGGCCCTCGCCCTCGGCCAGGGACAGATACTCCGCCGGCATCATGACGCGGTCGGTGGCGTCGCGCAGCCGGGTGAAGCTCTCGTAGAAGATCGTCCGGCGCTGGGGCAGGGAAACGACCGGCTGAAGATACAGATCGACGCGCCCTTCGCTGAGCGCTTCGTGAATAGTGCGCAGCAGGACGTTCGACTGAGCCATGCGGCGGCCCTCGAAGGTCTCGACACCGATATGCGGTGCGGCGGCCAGGCGCTCGTCGATGCTTTCGCTCATCTGCTGGACCAGCGATTCCAGCATTCGGACCTCACCGGTCAGGGCGTCGGTGTCGGACAGGACGCCAGTCTCGATGGCGTGCGCCAATTCGGTCAGGGCGCCCTGGGTCGATTCCATCGCATCGGCGAGCAGGCGGTGGGCCTCGCGGACCTGGCCGATTTCCTTTTTCAGGACGCGGCGTTCGGCGATGCCGGTGACGATGCCGTGGAAGGCGCCCAACAGCCCCAGTGCGCCGAGCGTTCCGGCCACGCCTGCGCCGATCCCTAGGCCCGCGCGCCACAGGAAGGCGCCCACGGTCATGCCGAGGAACAGATAGGCGAAGTAGAGAAAGCCCGTTGTTACGTTGCGCATCGGCTGGCGGTCGGCCACTCCCGGATGGAATCGCCTGAGTATCAGGCTATCAATGTCATTCGGCTAGAGCGGGGCTGCAAATATCCCCGCCAAACCTACGGGAAACGCAATGGAACTGTTCGATCTGACCGGCAAGGTCGCAATCATCACCGGCTCATCGCGGGGAATCGGCAAGGCCATCGCCGAACGGGTGGCCGAACATGGCGCCAGGGTCGTCATCTCGTCGCGCAAAGCCGGGCCGTGCGACGAGGTCGCCGCCGAGATCAACGGCAAGTACGGCGAAGGGCGGGCCATCGCCGTCCCCGCCAACATCGCGTCCAAGGAAGACCTGCAGCGGCTGGTCGATGAGACCAACACCGCCTTTGGCCAGATCGACATCCTGGTCTGCAACGCCGCGACCAATCCCTATGCCGGGCCGATGGCGGGCATCGCCGACGACCAGTTCGAGAAGATCCTGCAGAATAACGTCATCTCGAACCACTGGCTGATCCAGATGGTCGCGCCGCAGATGGTGGAGCGGAAAGACGGGGCGATCCTGGTGATCTCGTCCATCGGCGGGCTTCGCGGCAACGCCCTGATCGGCGCCTACAATATCTCCAAGGCGGCGGACATGCAGCTGGTGCGCAATCTGGCGGTGGAGTGGGGACCGTCGAACGTGCGGGTCAACTGCATCGCGCCTGGGCTGGTTCAGACCGATTTCGCCAAATATCTGTGGGAGAACCCAGAGCTGCTGAAACAGGTTACCGAGCCCGCGCCGCTGAAAAGGATCGGTCAGCCCGATGAAATCGCGGGCACGGCGGTCTATCTGTGCAGCCCTGCGTCGGCCTATGTGACCGGCCAGACCCTTGTGGTGGACGGTGGATTGACGATTGCCTGGTGAAGACACGCGCTCAAGCCGCACGGCGGGCGGTAGCGCGACAAGCGTGAAGCAGGATCTGATCTGGCGCCTGGAGGCCTTCGGCTTTCAGGCGCTGTTCGGCTTTCTGCGCCTGTTGGGCGTCGAGCGGGCGTCGGGGTTGGGCGGCTGGCTGCTGCGCACCTTGGGGCCGTTGACCGGCACGCAGAAGACGGTGATGCGAAACCTCCGCATCGCCTTTCCCGACATGCCGAGCGATCAGCGCGAGGCCCTGGCCTTGGCGCAGTGGGACCAGACGGGCCGGACCTTCGCCGAGCTGGCGGTCATGGATCATCTGACGCCCGAAGGCGGGCGGGTCGAGGTGGTCGGGATGGAGCGGCTGCACGCCCTGCGCGACAGCGGAAAGCCGGCGGTGCTGATTTCGGGCCATCTGGCCAACTTCGAGGTGATGGCGGCGGTGATCATGGCGGCGGGCGTGCCGTGTCAGGTGACCTATCGCGCCGCCAATAATCCGTATGTCGACGCCCTGATCCGCCAGAGCCGGGAGCGATACGGCATCCGCCTGTTCGCGCCCAAGGGCGACGGGACGCGCGAACTGATGGCGGGGATGAAGCGCGGCGATTCCATCGCTCTGCTGGTCGATCAGAAATACAATCAGGGGCCGGAGGTGGAGTTCTTCGGCCAGCCGGTGAACGCCTCGCCTGGAGCGGCCAGGCTGGCGTTGAAGTTCGACACGGTCATGCTGCCGCTGTCGGTGGTGCGTTTGCCGGGGGTGCGATTCCGAGTGACGGCGCACGAGCCGATCTTGGTCAATCAAAGCGAGGACAAGGCGGCCGATACTCTGGCGGGCATCCAGGCCGCCAATCGCTTCGTTGAGGACCGTGTGAAAGAGCATCCGGTGGACTGGTTCTGGGTCCACAAGCGCTGGCCGGACAAGGTTTATGCGGCGTTGGACCGCGAGGCGTCCGATCCTCGACGGTAGGGCCCAGCGTAGTCGGGCGTATCGCGACGCCGACGGCAGGGCCCGATATAGCCATCGGCCTTGATAAAGGGGCGGGGCTTCATGATGACGGCGTTCAGCCGATCCAGCACGGCCTTGGCGGTGATCGGCTTGACGATGAACTCGGTCACCCCGGCGTCGCGGGCCTCATAGACGCGGCTGCGTTCGGAATGGCCGGTCATCATGATGATCGGCAGAAACGGATTGGGGCTGTCGGGGCTGGTGCGGACGAGGCGGGTGAACTCGACCCCGTCCAGCGGGAACATGTTGAAATCGACGATGGCCAGATCGATCGCGTGGCGACGCAGCAAATCGAAAGCCGTCGCGCCTTCGGACGCCTCATAGACGTTGCGGATGTCGGCCGAATGCAGCACGGCCGACGCGATGGCGCGCATATTCTGATTGTCGTCCACAAGCAGGACGTTCAGCGATTTCAGAGAAAACATCGGGCCCCGCCAGATCTTTGATCGAGGCTAAGGGGATATGCGTAGTCTCGCAAGAGGAGCCTTTGATCAGGCTAGACTTTCTGGAACACGCGCCCCGATCATGAGTGACGGATCCAGGTTGCGATCGCGCCATTTCATCCGCCAGCACAGGTGGGGGCCGGTGGCGCGGCCGGTCATGCCGACGCGGCCCAGCGCATCGCCGCGTCGGACGCGCTGACCCAGCGCCACATCCAGCCGCGACTGGTGCAGATAGCAGCTGATCAGGCCCTGACCGTGGTCGATCAGGGTCAGGCCGCCTTCGAAATGCAGGTCAGGGCGGACGAAGGCGATGCGGCCGTCGGCAGGGGCGCGGATCACGCTTCCCTGAGGGGCGGCCAGGTCGATGCCATAGTGCGGCCGGGCGGGCGTGCCGTTCAGGACGCGCTGGGCGCCCCATGCGCTGGAGACCCGATAGCTCTCCAGCGGCCAGATGAAGCCGTCCTTGAAGTCGTCGGCGTCGATGCGGCTGGCGAAGCCCTCGGTCTTCAGCGCGATCTCCTGCTGGATGCGGGCCAGCAGAGCGGGATCGCTGGGCTCGACGGTCGAGGGCGGAAGGCCGTCCACGCTGGTCGAGGGGAAGGCGTAGGGGGCGATGGCGAGCGTGCGCCGGGCCGACCGGTCGCCGGACCGGGCTTCGATCTGGGTGGTCGGACCGGCGTCGCGGTCGAAGCCGATCACGAAGAGGCCGGCGGCCGAGGCGGTGGTCAGGGCCTCGCCGTCGACGAAGATCAGGGCGCGCGGCGCGGTGCGACCGAAGGCGTAGCCGCCCTGACGCCAGGCGCCGTTCAAGGTCAGCGGCAGGGCGTTGCGGTCTTCAGCCATCAGCGGCGCGGCGATCAGGCTGGCGCCCGCGCCGGTCAGCAGGGCGCGGCGCGACGGGATCATTTTTCGCCCTGCTGGGCCGCGATGAATTCGGCGGGGCCGTAGTAAGGCTGCTGGCGGGTCGGGCTCCAGTAGCGGAGGACTTCCAGCGGAATCGGTTTGTCCGTGACGGCGCAGCGCACGAAGCGGCCGGGCTTCAAGACGGCGAACTCGCCGTCGCCATAGTGAAGAACGGCCTGATCTGCGGCGATTTTGTCCATGAGCGGACGATAGCGGGCGGCGGACGGCGCGGAAAGGGGCTCAGGGCGCCGCGACCGCATCCGTGATCGGGCCGTCCGCCGCTGCGGGTCGGAGCGCGCCGGCTGCGGGAGGCTTCGGCTTTCCACCCATCCGGTCGGTGAACAGGAAGACGAAGGGGTTCAGCGAGATCGACAACAGGGCGGCGGCCAGGATCAGGTCATGGGTCTCGCGGCTCATGGCGCCCAGCGACACGCCCAGCGCGGCCAGGATGAAGGAGAACTCGCCGATCTGGGCCAGGGACGCCGCGACGGTGAAGCCGGTCGGGCGATCCAGCTTGAAGGTCTTGGCGATGACCAGGGCCGCGACCGACTTGCCGACGATGACGATGCCCAGAACGCCCAGGACCGCCGACGGCTGGCGCACCACGATCATCGGATCAAACAGCATGCCGACCGAAACGAAGAACAGCACGGCGAAGGCGTCGCGCAGGGGCAAGGACCGCTCGGCCGCATTGTGACCCAGGGGCGAGGCGTTCATCACCAGGCCGGCCAGGAAGGCGCCCAGCGCGAAGGAATGGAACAGGAAATAGGCCAGCCAGGCGATGCCCAGGGCGATGGCGAGGACGCCCAGTGTGAAGAGCTCGCGCGACTTGGTGTGGGCGATGCGGATCAGCAGCCAGGGAATGACCTTGCCGCCGACGACCAGCATGCCGACGACGAACAGCACGACCTTGAGCAGGGTCAGGCCGACGTCTGCACCCAGGGCCGCAAAGTCCGTCTGTGTTCCGGCCGGGACAAGCACCATGGGCAGCATGACCAGGGCGATGACGATGACCAGATCCTCGACGATCAGCCAGCCCACGGCGATGCGGCCGATCTCGCCCTTGACCTGTTTACGCTCCTCAAGCGCGCGCAGCAGGACGACGGTCGAGGCGACGGACAATGCAAAGCCCATCAGCAGAGCCTCGACATCGCCCAGGCCCAGCACGAAACGGCCGAGCCCCCATCCCAACACGGTGGCGACGCCGATCTGAACCAGGGCGCCGGGAATGGCGACCTTGCGGACCTGCATCAGATCCTTGGGCGAGAAATGCAGGCCGACGCCGAACATCAGCAGAATGACGCCGATCTCGGCCAGTTGCGGCGCCAGTTCGGTGTCGGCGACGAAGCCGCCCGTATAGGGGCCGACGATCACGCCCGCGACGAGATAGCCCACCAGGGGCGACAGTTTCAGCCGATGCGCCAGCATGCCGAACACGAAGGCGAGGACGAAGCCCCCGACCAGGGTGAGAATCAGGCTGTCGGCATGCGGCATCAGGGCTCCTGTCGCGAGCGAAGGTGTGATTTGGGTAGGCTTTGCAGTTGGGGCGCGAGGGGCGGTTTGACAAGATGACGCAGTGTCGCGCGGGACTGAAAACAGCTTTGTCTTCGCGGCGTTCGGCCTGCGAAGTCTGGAGGGCTGGACGGAGCGCCGGGCCTTCGCCCGGAGTGTGAGTTTTGAGTACCGTTTCGACGAAGGGTATGACGCTCCGCGCGGGTGGTTGGCCTGCAAGCTCGGGGCGCCGAGCGGTGGCGGTCTTATCGCCTAACCCCATAAGCCTGCGACGGGTCGGCAGTCCCTGCGAGGACCGTCCCGAGTGCGGCCGAGTATCCCCCTCGACCCTGCGACGCGACTGCGGACGCCGGGGCGATTCCCCGATCGATCAGCCCCGGCGCCGCGATGGGATTTCACCATCGCCCCCGTTCCCTCCGCTCTCGCCGCCGCAAGGTCGCAGGCCAGGCGAGCCCTCCATGCGACGAGACGGGTGCATTATGGGGCCGTTTGACCCCGTGGATGGGAGGCGGGGGGCATAAATCAGCAAGCGGTTGAAATCGCTGCGGATGGACCAGCGGCATTGCGATGGCTGAGCATTGTCTCCTCCGCATGTCATGGGGAGGTGGCTCGAAGCGCAGCGGAGAGACGGAGGGGCTTTTCAGCGCATCCCGGCGCTCAAGCGGCGTCTAGAACCCCTCCACCGCTTCGCGGTCCTCCTCCCCCCACGTGGGGAGGAGACTTTGGTGCGATCAGGCGTGCGTCTGGTCCCAATACCGAACCGCATCGGCGTCGCGGGCCGAGAGGTCGGGGTAGGCGGGGTCGGAGCCGACGTCGGGGACCCGGCGCCAGGAGCGGGCGCATTTCGGGTGGTCGGCGACAGCGACCGTGACCGAGATGGTTTCGCCTTCGACAAGATCGGCGCCCGAGGTGCGGAAGATCTCGGCCGCGTCGAGGCCTTCGAACGGGGCGAAGGCGGAGGCCGGGGCGGTGACGGTCGGCCACGCGTCCAGGGCGCCGCCGATCAGCTTCTCGCGGCGGGCGGCTTCAAGCGATTCATTGACCACTTCGAGAACCGTATTGATCGCCGCCCAACGCTCGGCCTCGGCCGGATTACGCCATTCGGCTGGGGTGTCGGGGATGACCCGCGCGCAGTTGGAGCCGGCGTCGGGGAAGCGCGTGGTCCAGGCCTCTTCCATCGTGAACGGCGTCAGCGGGGCCAGCCAGGCGGTCAGGCGCATGAAGACCTCGTCCATCACCGTGCGGGCGGCGCGGCGACGAAGGCTGTCGGGGCGGTCGCAGTAGAGGGCGTCCTTGCGGATGTCGAAATACAGGGCCGACAGGTCGCCGGCGCAGAACTCCAGCACCGGGCGGACGACGTCCTGGAAGCGGTATTCGGCGTAGGCGGCGCGGACCTGAGCGTCGAGTTCGTGCAGGCGGTGCAGGACGAACCGCTCCAGCGGCGGCATCTGGTCCAGCGGCAGGCGTTCGGCCTCGTCGAAATCGGCCAGGGCGCCCAGCAGATAGCGGACGGTGTTCCTGAGCTTGCGATAGGCGTCGACCGTGGTCTGCAGGATCTGTTTGCCGATCCGCTGGTCGTCCGAATAGTCGACCAAGGCCACCCACAGACGCAGGATATCGGCGCCGGATTCCTTGATGATGGTCAGGGGGTCGGTCGTATTGCCCTTGGACTTGGACATCTTCTCCCCCTTCTCGTCGAGGGTGAAGCCGTGGGTCAGGACCGCCTTGAACGGGGCGCGGCCGCGCGTGCCGCAGCCTTCCAGCAGGGACGACTGGAACCAGCCGCGGTGCTGGTCGGAGCCTTCCAGATAGAGGTCGGCGGGCCAGTGGGCGGGACGGTCGCCGGCATAGCCGTTTTCCGGCAGGCGCGGGTCCAGCGTGAAGGCGTGGGTCGAACCGGAGTCGAACCAGACGTCCAGGATATCCTCGACCTTTTCGTAGCGGGCCGGGTCGTGGGCGCCCAGGAAATCGCTGTCGGGCGCGGTGAACCAGATGTCGGCGCCGTGTTCGGCGACAGCCGCGACGATGCGGGCGTCGACCTCGGGGTCATGCAGGGGCTGGCCCGTCTGTTTGTCGATGAACATGGCCAGAGGCGTGCCCCAGGCGCGCTGGCGGCTGACCAGCCAGTCGGGACGGCCCTCGACCATCGAGCGGATGCGGTTCTTGCCGGCGACGGGATGGAAGGCGGTGGCGTCGATGGCGTTCAGCGCCGTCTCGCGCAGGGTGTCGCCGCTCTTCAAGGGTTGATCCATGCGGATGAACCACTGAGGGGTGTTGCGGAAGATGATCGGCGCCTTGGAGCGCCAGCTGTGCGGATAGGAATGCTCCAGTCGTCCGCGCGCCAACAGGTTGCCGGCCTCGATCAGCTTTTCCATCACCGCGCCGTTGGCGGGACCGAACTTGCCGGTCTTCTTGCCCTCGGTCTCCAGCACCTTCAGGCCCGCGAACAGGGGGACGTGCGCGTAGTAGGCGCCGTCTGGATCGACCGTATCCGGCACCTCGTGATGGCCGTGGGCCTTCCAGACCTCGAAATCGTCGGCGCCGTGGCCGGGCGCGGTGTGGACGAAGCCGGTGCCGGCGTCGTCGGTGACGTGGTCGCCGGCCAGCAGGGGCACGGAGAAGCCGTAGCCGCTGTCGAGCGCGGCCAGCGGGTGGGCGGTCTCCAGGCCCGACGGATTGATGTCGTAGACGCGGGTCCAAGCGGCGATCTTGGCGGCCTTGAACACCTCCTCGGCCAGCTTGTCGGCCAGGATCAGGCGGTCGCCGGGCTTGGCCCAGGGCGCGAACTCCAGGCCTTCTTCCATGGCCGTGACCTCATACAGGCCATAGGCGATTTCGGGGCCATAGCTGATGGCGCGGTTGGCCGGGATGGTCCAGGGCGTGGTCGTCCAGATGACGATGGACGGGGTGCTGGATCGGAAGGCCAGGAGGTCGTCTGGATGGTCGTCGGACGCACCCGTGACCGGGAACTTGACCCAGATCGTGGGGGACACGTGGTCGTGGTATTCGATTTCGGCGTCGGCCAGGGCGGTGCGCTCGACCGGCGACCACATGACGGGCTTGGAGCCGCGATACAGCTGGCCCGAGTTCTTGAACTTGTGGAACTCGGCGACGATGGCGGCTTCGGAGGTGAAATCCATGGTGGCGTAGCGGTTGGCGAAGTCGCCGACGATGCCCAGCCGGTGGAACTGGTCCTTTTGCAGGTCGATGTATTTGCCGGCGTATTCACGGCAGGCGCGGCGGAACTCGTCCTTGGACACCTCGTCCTTGCGGCGGCCCTTAGCGCGGAACTGCTCCTCGATCTTCCACTCGATCGGCAGGCCGTGGCAGTCCCAACCGGGGACGTAATCGACATCGTAGCCCAGGAGGAACCGGCTGCGGACCACGAAGTCCTTCAGCGTCTTGTTCAGGGCGTGGCCGATGTGGATGTCGCCGTTGGCGTAGGGCGGACCGTCGTGAAGGACGTAGAGGGGGGCGTTCTGCTTCTGACGCTCGGCGCGCAGGGCGCCGTAAAGGTCGCCCCACTGTTCCAGGATAACCGGCTCCTTCTGAGGCAGGCCGCCGCGCATGGGGAAGGGCGTCTCGGGCAGGAAGACGGTGTCACGATAGTCGCGGGCGGTGGATTCAGAGGTATTTTCGGGGGCATCGGCCATGGGTCGTCTCGGCGTCTTGAAAATTAGGTCGCTGTTCTCTTCGCCCTATCGCGCCTCGCGCTGCTTGAGGGCTTTCGATCCCGGCGTGCACGGGGCCATGCGGCCCAGGAGCGCTACGCCGGGCGGCTAATCGAAATCAGGCGAATGGAGACGCGGACGGTCATTGTGCGGGCGGTCTAGCAGACGGATGCGGCATTGCGCCATCCCGAAGCGCAGGCCTCATCAACGGAAACGAAAGGCTTTTGCGGTTTTGTGACGGGAGGATCGGCCGGAATCTTGTTCGGCCGACGCGATATTCGCTTGGGAGTTCCCGCCGATGCGGCTGCGGATCACGAAATGGATGCTGGGCCTGGCGGCCGGTCTCGCCGTCTCAGCGGGCGCCGGAGCCGCGCTGGCGCAATGCACGTCCGGCTGTCAGCCGCCGCCCTGCACCTCGTGCGAGCCTCCGCCGCCGCCTGAGCCGCCGCCCTGCAACGGCGGTGGAAACTGCGGTCCCGGCGGCGGTGGAAACTGGAACGGCAACATCAACACCAACGTCAATGTGAACGTGAACCTTGGCGCGAGCGCCAATGCGAACGCGGGCGCCGGGGCCAACGCCAACGCGGGCGCGCGGTCCTACGTCAATGCGCGGGCCGGCGGGTTCTCGGGCAGCTTCGGCGG
>Ga0160445_100595_pt1 | contig 15802 bp, 13 predicted proteins | sample HID1972M_E1MG_FD_108215 | JGI IMG/M metagenome (GOLD analysis project Ga0160445, IMG submission 108215) | Enriched pill bug-associated microbial communities from UW Madison campus, WI, USA - HID1972M_E1 MG | ecosystem: Host-associated > Arthropoda: Insects > Digestive system > Unclassified ... | reverse complement strand
TCTTTACATCTAATATAACAGTTGTCTCACAAACAACAGTAATGTAACAGTTAAAATACAGATATATAAAAATAAAATAACTGTTTATCAATTAGTTAATCTCAGCTCAATAAACTTTTTTATAATTCATTAAAAAATTAATCAAACGATTGATTAATTTTGCATCCTCAAAAAAATATCACAATGGATAAAGAGAAAATTGATAAAAAAGAACGTATTCTCGACGTTGCTGAAAGGATGTTCTCCGATCTGGGATATGACGGGGCTTCTACCCGCATAATTTCCAAAGAAGCAGGCGTTAATATGGCTATGCTAAACTATTATTTCGGATCAAAGGATGGATTGTTTACGGCTGTCTTTGAACGCCGCGTATCAACCTTCCGAGTTACCTTACAGAATATTAATAACGAAAACATCAATTCTTGGGAAAAGCTCCAACGATGCATAGATTATTATATAGATCGTATCATTTCTAATAGCTGTTTCCATAAATTAATACACCGCGAGCTATCCTTATCACAGCGATCTGAACTCACAAAAACCATTATAGATATTCTTTCTAAAAACGTAATAGAAGTAAAGAAGATTATCAATGACGGCATTGATAACGGCAGCTTCAAGGCCGATATTGATGTAGAAATGGTGATTGCTACCCTATTTGGGACAAAGTACTACATCTTAAATACTCCACAAATGTCATCTGCTATTTTAGAAAAAGACGTGGAGAACGAAAAAGTGATGGAAGAAGAGCTTAAACCCCGAATGAAAAATCACTTAAAAAATTTATTTAAAGCTTACATACTCAATGAAGATTATAAATATAGCTAATAAGCAGATCAATAGCTTTTTGTTAAAAAGAATAATACAATCACTACAAAGAATTGGGATCACAATGGTTCTCCTGAGCTTCTTTACCTACGCACAAGCCCAAGAGAAAATATTAACACTTAATGAAGCCATTCAATTAGGTTTAGAAAACAGCAAACAACTCAAACTTTCCCAATCACGTGTTGACGAAGCAATTTCACAATATAATCAGGTAAAAGATAAAGCTTTACCCACTGCCAACACTAGTTTTGCATACAACCATTCTGAAATATTAAATGATAAATTTCAGATTGGTAATGAAGATCCTTTTGATTTACCTGCTCGTACCGATGCATATATAGGCACAGCCTCTGTTCAGCAACTTATCTTCCAGGGCAATAAATTAAAGTTTGCCAAAGAATCTACTAATCTGTTAACTCAGGTGGCCCGTCTTGATATCGACAAAAATAAACAAGATATAACCTACAACATTGTCAACGCATATTACAATTTGTACAAAGTCTTACAAAGCGAAAAGGTAGTTGAACAGAATCTTCAGGTTATTGACCGTCAAATCAAACAATCGCAACGCTTTTTTGAACAAGGCATTGTTACCAAAAATGATGTATTACGCTTTCAACTTGAAAAATCAAATATTCAGTTAACCGGCCTTGATCTAGAAAATAATCGTAAAGTAGTAAACTACAACCTAAATATATTATTAGGCTTACCGGAAAGCACTGTATTAAAAATAAATGAAATAGTTGATAATCAAACCATCACAATGGGATTGCCAAACTATATTGATAATGCTTTAGCCAACCGCGAAGAACTCAAGCAAATAAGTTTACAAACACAAGTTGCCGACTATAATATAAAATCAGTTAAGGCCGACCTCTCACCAACCTTTGGAGTAGGTGCCAATATGTATTATATCAATCCAAGCGGCAAGTTTATCCCTCCTGCTAACCAACTTTTAGCTCCTGTATCGGTAGCTGCTACCCTATCCTGGAATTTAGGAAATCTATGGACAAACAAAAATAAAGTTGCAGAGGCGCGTATCCAAAAAGAAGAAATACAGATCAATGAAGGCATCCTTCAAGATCAAATAAAAACTGAAGTCAATCAAGACTATCAGAACTATTTAAAATCGCTTGAAAGAATAACAATCTTACAAACTTCTATTGTACAAGCTCAGGAAAACGATAGGATATTAGAATCAAAATATGAAAATACGATAGCTTCTGTAACAGATCGTATCGATGCTAATAATCAATTATTTCAATCTCAGATAAATCTGGAACTGGCTAAAGCCGATGCAATGCTTGCTTATTATACCCTATTAAAATCAACCGGAACATTGAAATAAAAATTGAATCCAAATGGAAAAGACACAAAAGAAATCAATAAAAGTAATTCCAATTATACTAGGCTTTGTAATTATCGCCGGTGCCGCTCTCGGAGTAAAAGAATATATCTACTATAGCAAGCACGTAGACACAGACGATGCGCAGATTGATGGAGACATCAGCCCAGTTGTAGCACGTGTTGGTGGCTATGTTGACTCTATCTTATTTGAAGAAAATGAAAAAGTCACTCAAGGAGAAATTCTATTAAAACTTGATGAACGTGATTACGAAATCAAACTTGAACAAGCATTAGCAGCACAGCGTGGCGCAAGTGCAGGAATTGGTGTATCTCAATCACAGATCAGCTCTACTTTCGCTAATTCATCAAGCGCAAAAGCACAAGCTGAATCAGCAAAGGCTAAGTTATGGCAAGCCGATAAGGATTACGAACGTTATGCCAATCTAATTAAAGACGGTTCTATAACACAACAACAGTTTGATCAGGCCAAAGTACAAAGAGATGTGGCACAAGCTACTTATCAGGCCGCTCAAGATCAATACAAAGCTGCGGTTGAACAAATACAAACTACCAGATCACAGCTAGAAGTTACTAATACTGGTGTAGATCAGCGTCAAGCAGATGTAGATTTCGCCAAATTACAACTATCCTATACTAGCATCACTGCTCCTGCTACCGGCATTGTTTCTAAAAAGAATGTTCAGAAAGGACAGTTAGTGCAAGCAGGCCAAACATTGTTCTCTATTGTTAATGAAAACAGCATTTATGTAACTGCTAATTTCAAAGAAACTCAATTAGAAGACATTAAAGTTGGTGCTCCTGTTAATATAGAAGTTGATGCTTACCCTGATGTCAAAATTGAGGGAACAGTTTATAACTTCTCTCCTGCTACAGGTGCCAAATTTTCTCTATTACCTCCTGATAACGCAACCGGAAACTTCGTAAAGGTAGTTCAGAGGATTCCTGTAAAGATTAAAATTAACACTACAAAAGAGATCATGGAAAAGTTGCGCCCTGGAATGAGTGTTAAAGTTTCAGTAATTACCGAATAATTCAATGGTAGAAACAGGATTTAGAAAATGGATCATCACGTTTACGGTAATCACAGCTTCCTTACTAGAACTGATTGATACCACCATCGTAAACGTGGCATTGCCCCAAATACAAGGTAATCTTGGGGCTTCCCTAGAAGATATTGCCTGGTTATCTACAGGTTATGCAGTAGCAAATGTAATCATCCTGCCTATGTCAGGTTGGTTAGGAAACCGCTTTGGCCGAAAGAATTACTTTTTAGCTTCGATCGTTTTATTTACAATAGCATCCTTTCTATGTGGAAATGCAACCATGCTGGAAGAATTGATCGGCTTCCGAATATTACAAGGTATTGCAGGTGGTGGACTTATAGCTACTGCCCAAGCCATTTTATTAGAAACCTGGCCGAGAGAAGATGTAGGTATTGCAACTGCCCTATTTGGTTTGGGTGCCGTTGTTGGCCCTACCGTTGGTCCTACTATCGGTGGCTACATTATAGAAATTAGCTCATGGCCTTGGATTTTCTATGTCAACATTCCAGTTGGTATCCTGGCAGCGTATTGTACTTTTACCTTTGTGAGAAGCACACCGCGAGAGGGAAAAGGCATGCCTATCGACTGGTGGGGTATTGGATTACTGGCAGTCGCTGTCGGTAGTTTGCAGACCTTACTGGAGAAAGGTGAAAGTGAAGATTGGTTTGCCACTCCTTACATCGTTGTATTAGCCATTCTATCCATATTCGGTGTTTTACTATTTATATGGCGGGAACTTAGTACAGACCACCCCATCGTTAACTTCAAGATTATGCGGCATCGAAGCTTCTCTGTAGGTATGTTTACATCCTTTGTATTAGGTTTCGGTTTATATGGCTCTGTGTTTGTATTTCCGATTTTTTGTCAGAATTTGCTTGGCTTTACACCATTACAAACTGGAGAAATTCTTTTTCCCGGTGGTGTATGTACCATTATTATGATGCCATTCATTGGAATTATGCTTAAAAGAGGAGTTCCTGCGCAATTTATGGCTAGTGTAGGAATGTTATTGTTCTTCGTTTTTTGTTGGATGTTAAGCAACTCGACCCTTTCTTCCGGAACCGGCGATTTCTTCTGGCCATTAGTAATTCGGGGAGTTGGTATGGCGTTGCTATTTGTACCTTTAACCACTCTAGCCATACAAGACTTAAAAGGGCCTGAAATAGGTCAAGGATCTGGCTTGAATAACATGATGCGCCAATTGGGTGGTTCTTTCGGAATTGCTGCCTTAACTACCTTAATCCATATCCGTCAAGGTTTTCACCGCAGTAATCTATTAGCGAATATTAATGATTACAATCCGGCCTTTGTCGAACGATTTAAGATGCTTATCCAGAATTTTATGGGCAAAGGATATTCCGGATTGGACGCACAACATATGGCTACTAAAGCTATAGAAGGTACTGTTATTAAACAAACATTATTATTAACTTACAATGATGCATACTGGATTGCCGGCTTAATTATGCTCTTCTCAATTCCTCTATTATACCTTCAAAAGTTTAAAAAGAATGTCGATATTCCAACAGATGTACATTAAGCGATTGTTATATGAAAACCATACTTGTACCCACTGACTTTTCTAAAGATGCCACCGAGGCTGCAAAATACGCAGCCCAACTTGGCAAATACGTTGGAGCTTCACGTATTGTGCTGTTAAATTCTTTCTATGTTTCTATTTATGAAAGTATTTTACCTTCAGTAAACTTTATACAGCTCAGCAACGAAGAAATATGTCAAAAGCAAGAAAGTTTACTAAGACGGTTAAGAGCCTTAAAAGCGCGCTTAGAGTTATTAGTTGATGAAGACAATATTGCAATTGATTATCACTTAAGTAATTTACCACTACTCAGAGCTATTCAACAAACAATTGAAGAGCAGGAAGTTGACTTGGTAATTATTGGCAGTACAGGAGAAAACGCAAAAGAAGATAGCGTATTAGGAAGAAATACAATCGGCATCGCTAAAACAAGTACGGTTCCTGTTATTGTTTGCCCTGCGCAAACTAAATTTACTCCTATTAAAAAAGTAATCCTCGCTTGCGATTTCAAAAAAGTAACAGATACCATTCCATTAAATGAACTTGAAAAAGTATTGAATCGAACAAAGGCAGAACTTCTGGTTTTAAATGTTGATCCACATGGTCGTCATTTAAAACCAGAAGCTGTTTCTGACGTTTCCGCTTTACAACAGATGCTGAAAGATTTTGATCCTCAATATCACTATACAGATGATACAGATACCATTGATGGTATCATCAAATTTGCAGATAACAAGGATGCGCAGCTCATTATTGCCCTTCCAAAAAGATATAGTTTCTTACAAGGATTAGTACATAATAGTATCTCACAAAGGCTAGCCTTGAATTCAAAAACGCCTGTTTTAATCCTTAAATAATCAATTAAGTAAGGCTCACTATTCAACAATCGTTCTAAAAGTCAAATTTACACGTGGCTTTGTAATGAGCTTTGAAGGTGGCAAGCGATGCAACCAATGAGTCTGCGTAGCATCTTTCATCACTAACAAACTACCATGCTCCAAGCGTAAAGAAATTGTTTCTTTGGTTTCTTTATGCTTGAATGCAAACTTCCGTTCCGCTCCAAAACTCAAGGAACCAATGGCTCCATTCTTTTTTAAATCCTTTTCAGCATCGCTATGCCAGGCCATTCCCTCATCACCGCTATGGTATAAATTAAGCAAGCATGAATTAAATTTTTCTCCTACCCGCTCTTCTACTATTGCCTTCAATTCCAGAAGCTCTTTAGTCCAGGGCAAAGCCAATTTGGTTGTATTAGAATAAGTATATTCAAAAGCTCTATCACCATACCAGGCAACTTTACGTTTGGTTATAATGCGTTTACCAAAAATAACAGCTTCATCATTCTTCCATTCAATCTTGTTTAACAAAGCTTCAAGATAATGGTCAGCCTCTTTTGAAGAGACCAATTTCCCGTAATAGTTTACCGTTCCGTCTTTGGGTAAAAGATTACGATTAACGTCTATTTCATCATTAAATAAATCCATTCTCTAAAGATCAATATTTGCTTTTACACCTTCCCAACCTATCATTGCCGTTTTTCTCGTATTACCCCACATATATCCGCCAATTATTCCTGTAGACTGAATTACCCGATGACAAGGAATTAAATAAGCAACCGGATTACTTCCAATGGCTGTACCAACTGCTCTTGATGCTGTTGGCTTACCAATTTTTCCAGCAATTGTACCATAGGTTGATAAGCCTCCCATAGGAATTTTTAATAGCGCCTCCCAAACTTTCAATTGAAAATCAGTTCCTTTTAAATGTAGTTTTATTTCAGAAAGTTTACTCCAATCATTTTGAAATATAAACAGAGCATTTTGTTGGATTAAATCTAGTTTACGTTGAAGTGTTGCGTTCGGAAATCTGCGCTTCAAATCCTTTATGGCTTTTTCTTCCTCACCCTCAAAAGCCATATAGCAAATACCTTTTGCGGTTGATGCTACTATAAGATTTCCAAATGGACTTTCAGCAAAACTATAATTAATAGATAGGTTTTTACCACCATTCTTATATTCAAAAGGAGTCATTCCCTCTATATTGATAAATAAATCATGCAGTCTGCTCGCTCCCGAAAGACCTGTTTCATAAGCTGCATCAAACAATGTAGCTTCATGTTCCCCGTTCAGTAAATTCTTAGCATGCTGAACACTAATGTATTGCAAGAACTTCTTTGGACTAGTTCCTGCCCATTCACTAAATAGTCTTTGAAAATGAAACGGACTTAAATGAATCTTTTCTGCTACCTCCTCCAGATTTGGTTGCTCCCTGAAGTTGGTTTTGATATAATCTATCGCTTCTGCAATACGTTTATAGTTAATGTTATCTTGCTCTTTCATCCTGACTCAATTTTTACACTATAAAGATCGCCAGGTTTTTAGTGGTATGAAACCCGAAACTTGCTGTATTTTTCGAAGAAACTCTCTAATAGTAAATAACTAACTTTAGATTGCTCTTTTCCGCTTGAATAGGTAATAACTGATCAGCAAAAATAAAATCAGCATCACTATATTATTGTAGTCAAGTCTTGCAAAAGAAGTATTCTCGCTCATAATATTTGTAAGTGCGTTGTAAGACCCCGTATATGGGATAAAATCCGAAAACTTCTTTTGAGCCACTATTACTGAAAATACCAACATGAACATGCTAAAACCAATCGGATAAATAGAACTCTTAAAAGCAAGGCTTATAGATAGCTGTATCATTGAAATAGCAGACAGGGTAACAAAAAGCTTAAAAAAGGTGTAGAAAATAACTTCACGATAATCATAATTTTGAAACCCTATTTCAGGATATATTAAACTTAAGAAATAACCATTAAGCAAGAATGCCGAATAGGATAAAATTATTGAAAATAAAACAATCAATACAATAAAAAGCACTTTAGAGAAAAATATTTCAGACTTGGATATAGGAATTGTGAAAAGAATTTTATAATTGTTATTCTTATATTCAACTTCACAACATGCATATACAAAAATAGCAACCAGAACTGGATAAAGCAGATAAAAGAACTGAAACACATACCTTCCCAACAATACCTTCCATGGGTTGGGGATCGAATTAACAACATCCGACTTGCTGATTTCATAAATAATATATCCGTCAATCAAGAAAATTAACAAAACAGGAAGCAATAATACTCCAAAGATTTCTTTGTTTTTAGAAAGTTTATACTGTTCGGATGAAAAAGCTCTATAAAAGGTATTAGTCATTTGCTTGAGAAATTAAATTGATAAAGATTTGCTCTAGGTTGGCGCTGTGAGATTCAATTTCATATATCTCGATCCCGTTTTGAACAAGACTTTTTAAAAGCAAGTTAAATTGTTGGTCATCATTGATATTAACCAAGATCTTTTTAGTTTCTTTGTTCTGAATTGAAAAGCCTAAAGTTGTTAAAACAAAGATTGCACTATCAGCATCATTCACCTTTATGCTAACACATCTTTCGACTCTTCCTAAAAGTTCGTTTTTAGTTCCTTGGAAGATCATATTTCCCTCTTCAATAATTCCAATATGGGTTGCCACTTTTTCGAGTTCGCTAAGAATATGGCTTGATAAGAAAATAGTTTTCCCCTGTTCATTGAGATTTTGAAACAGCTTTCTCATTTCAAAGATACCTTGTGGGTCAAGACCATTTAAAGGTTCATCAAGAACCAGCAATTTTGGGTCGTGAAATATGGCCATGGCAATTCCTAATCGCTGCTTCATTCCCATAGACAAGGTGCTTGCTTTCTTCCTTTTCTCCCGATGCAGATCAACAAGTTCCAGAACTTCCTCAATTCTCCTTAAGCCCATTTTATGAATAATGTTCAGGTACTGTAAATTCTCAAACACAGTTAGTTTATTATAATAACAAGGGGATTCAATGAGGTTTCCGGTAATAGAATGAATTTCCGTAATATTTTGTTTCAGGCTTTTATCATGGATGAAAATATTATCATTTTTATCTTCCAAAAGCCCCAGAAGAAGCTTAATAGTAGTTGATTTTCCTGCACCATTTCTTCCTAAATAACCGTAAATACTTCCGGTTGGAACATTAAGATTAATATCATTCAAAATAGTTTTAAACCCAATCTTATAACTTAAGTTTTTCGTAGTAATACTCTCCTTCATTTCTCTGGATAAGTTGGGATTTTATTGATATCAATATAGAAGATTCCGTCGATAAAGTTACTCCATTCTCTTTTTTGGTCGATTCCCTGATTAATGGTTGAAACGAAATCGTGCTTCAGAAACGAGTTTGCAGGAATATCTCTTAAGTTAATAAGGAAGTATGGTGATCTTGTGCTGTGAAAAACATTCTCTACAGCAAGCTTACCTGGTTTATTAATAACCTTATTATCAAAACCATATCTGCCATAAGATGAAAAATTCAGCATATAAGAAGCTTTTCCATATTTCTTTTTAATATAGGCACCCAACGGAAAATAATCTTCATTATATCTGCTTGAAAATGTGTGGATATTAGCACACCATACAATTACTTTTTGAGCCTTATAAACTGAATCGATCTGATAGATAAGGTTTCTGGCCATTAGTGAATCTCTAAAGTTCATACTTTGCATTGTTCCCGGCTCATATTTCCATGATCTATCGCAATTATTTCTTATGTCATTAAGATATCTAGCATAGATAATATTTTCTTTCGATTGTTCAAGTTTTAATATAGCCTGCTCCAATGCATTGATCTCATTAAGTAATCGTGTTTTCTGCTTGTCATTTAGTATCTTATCTACATACCCTTTATATAACAAAAGACTAAGATTGTCAAAATGCTCATTAAAGAGCGGATAACTTTCAAGATTTATTCCATTTCTATCGAAAAATGCTTTTAGTAACTTTGTTCGTCTATCAACCATCAGGCCTCCAGAAAACTGGATATCAAATCCACCTATTTCAATAGGTATTGAAGATAATTTTGTTTTTAGATAGTAATTTATAATCGGTTGTGTTTCTTCATTTGCCCACCAAAAATTAAATAGCCCAAGCCCCCCAATTGAATCAGCAGGAATTTTTGCTTTATGCGCGTTCATTTCCTCATTCATTATCCAAGTATCAAATTGCCCCGATTCATATAAAACGATATTATAACCATGATTTTCATGAAGATATTTGATAAGTCTACTTTTTGCCTTAAAGGTTTGTCCATCAAGATGGGTGTTTTCACCCAACATCAAAATCTTATTTCCCATGAGAATGGAATCAAACACCTTTAAATCATTATAATTGCTATCATCTATAGAAATACTTTCAATGATGAATTTGTAACGCTCAACTTCAGACAGCTGGTGTTTTATGGTTATTTCTGGAACTTCTTTGTAAATGATCATGTTTAATATGGAAATTAATACAAAGAAAATTACCAAGATTAGCAGGATTTTTTTCATTACTTAGGTTCAATCTTCTAAAGATACAAATCATAATCTTTAAAATTCCTTGCAATAAGCATCTCACTTACAATAATGCAATTTCACCTTAAGCCTTGTAATTGAGAGTTTACTTAAACAAAATTTAAAGCAAAAAAAAACGGGCAAAAACTTCTAAAAGTCTTTACCCGATAAGGGGTTGATGATGATAACATAATAAAAGGTATATCGCTTTTTTGAAACCTGCTAAATTGGATTCATTTGAGGCGAAGCACTGTGTGCGAGACGTTTTTGTTTTTTGCGTATTTTCTTTTTTCGTTTACCCCACCAAATATAGAATCCGGTAATTGGCAAACTTGCGCAGATTAAGCTTACAAGGAAGAAAATAATTTTTGTAGTGATACCACCAATAGCACCAACATGCAATGAAAAATTATTTCTTCTTAACCAATTAGCCAATTGTTCATCTTTCAATTTGGACTGAGACGATGGTAATTCTTTTAAAGTATGTTGATCTAAATTAACATATCTCCAGGATCCATTGATCATATCTGTACATAATTCAATAACATCCGAAGCTTTTTTAGGGAAAGAAACGATAATCTGATCTTTATTATATTCTGCAATTTCGTCTGTTCCTTTTTTCCAAGCTTTATCAATCTGTTGCAAAGAAACAACCTGTTGATTTATTGTGGTATCTGATTTAGAGATGATGTTTTCTATTTTATCACCTCCGCTTAACCAATAAACTCCAGTATTAAACCACGTAAAACTCATAATTAATGCCGTAATAGCAATAATTGCAGCAATAGTTAATGAATAAAACCCTAATACATTATGCAAGTCATAGTTTAAGCGTTTGAAACGAGCTTTCCATTTTACTTTAAAACTATTGTTCATTTCCTTTTTACTCCATCTTTTTGGCCACCACATAATGAGCCCACTAAGCAATATGAAGAAAAAAATGAAAGTACCCCAACCCACAATAATTTCCCCTATCGCTTCAGGAAACCAGAGGTAAAAATGACCTTCCTCAATAAAGTGAAAAAAATCTTCATGGTCAACCATAGCAACCACCTCTGCAGTATATGGATTTACATATACCATCGAATCGGAATTTAAACTGAAATGAGCTGTTTTTCCTTCACCGTGATACCAGATGGAGTAAATTTCTTTGTTCGGTAAAGCATCAGCTACAGCTTTGTACAAAACCGAAGGAGGTAATTGTTCTCCTTGCTTTTCAGCATGTAACCAAGGATTCGTAACCTGTCGAATTTCTTGCTCAAAGACTAAAATGCACCCAGTAATGCTCAGAATTATCACTATAATCCCAGATACAATTCCAAGCCATAGGTGTAGCCATGCATTAATTTTCAGGAATATTTTTTTAACCATTTTAATCTTTAATAAAGAGTGGCACAACTACCGAAATATCGAAGTCAGAATTAAAGAGACCAAGCACATTAAATCCCTGGTCTCTTTATTATTTTATAAAAAATTAAAGTACATCAATTCTTAAAATATAATCGAAGTCTCCTTTAATATTTATTCCTTTGGTTACTTCATATGTTGTGGTGTTTAAATTCCAAACATAATCGTTTGTACCTTCACCATTAATTGCGAGATAAACTTTTCCATCCTCTACAATAACAGTTTGTATATAATCGCTGTTATCTCTCGGCAAGTCTGTAAGCTTTTTAATTAATTTTTTATTATATAAATCTATTATAGCATACTCATAAGTATGGTTTGTTCCGGTAATACTTAAATTATTGTACTTTACAATAGCTTTACCGTCTCCTATAAACCATAAACCTACAGCGTCACTTCCAGTGATATTACTTACATTAAATTTATAAGACTGATCTAAGGTTGTTGTTCCATTTTTGTATCTATACACCACATTTGGTAAAGTTTTATTAACCATTTGCGGCGTAGTTAACATATATACATCTCCATTGGCATCAACGTTTGAAGAAGCTGTCCATAAGCGGCTGCTTCCTGGTCCTGCAGATGCTGCGTCTTCTTCTGTTCCTATCATTACTAAGCCTGTGCTGCTGTATTTCGCCACTCCAAACAAAGCTTTATCATAGCTAGGATCTGGCCAATCTTTGGTAAAATTGAATCCGAAATAAACATTGCCATTAGCGTATTCCAAGTTCCCTATACTGTAACCGCTATAACCCGTTGGAAGTGCCGGAAGAGCCAATTCGCCGTTCACAAATTTAAAAGTTTCTACATCTACAATAGAATAAAGTATTTTAGTGTAGTCACCATTTGGACCAGCGATAATTAAAGTGTTATCATTAGCCCAGGTATAAGTTGCAGAAGCGAAGTTTACATGCACATAAGGCTCTTCTTTTACAGGTATCCAATTGTTATTTTTCAATTCAAACTTTACAAATGAACCTTCTTCTTCATTTATGTAATAATAATATCCTTTGTGAGGAATTATTCCATAATCTGCACTTCCTGTAACTTCTCTTCCATTGCCTGATAAAGAAACGCTACCTTCATCAACAGAGTTTACACCAACAACATACTGACTGGTATTTGGCCAACTTCCAACTTGTAGCCACAAAACGTAATTTCCATCTGTTTGTGTTTCATTGTCGGGTGATATTTTATCCTTTGAACAGGAAACTAAAACTGTTAATAAGAGTAAAAAGGAAATCGATTTTAATATAATTTTCATGAGTTTTTGGATTTAATTTTTGCTAATAAAATATCTTAATTTTACGTAATATGCTCTGCCTTCTTTCTGGAGCTTGAAATTATCATATGCTAATTGATTTGTTAAGTTGTTACACTCAAGAGAAATATTGTACTTCGATTTTTGGAAAGAATAGGTAAGACTTGCATTGTGTATAGTTTGTGTAGGAATTTCATCAATAACAGCACCTAAACCTTCCCAAGTTCTATAATACCAGTGAATATAACTTACTCCCCAATTAAATTGTATTCTGGAATCCTTTCCAATCAAATCGTTTTTGCCAATTCCAAAATCTGCGTTGCCAAATAACCAAGGCTGGTTAGGTAATTTCTTGTTATAGGTGTTTTCGTTACTGCTGGTATTTGCCGAACTGAAACTGATTGATTTTTGATAGCTCGCGTTTATAGTTGCATTTAAAAGATCCTTATAATTATATCTTACTTCTGCTTCTGCTCCGCTAATATTAATTTTATCCAGATTCTCGTAGATCGTCCTTGGTGTATTAGATTGATATACTTTGGCGTAAATAAAGTCCTTAGCATAACGTAAAAAGCCATTTGCTTCTATAAATAACTGATGGTTCCTATTTAATATTTTGGAATAAAATGTACCCAAATTAAAGTTATAGCTATGCTCAGGCTTTAAATCTAGATTAGCTACAGTATTCACGCCATCTCCAAACATTTCTCCTGCTTCTTGTAGTCTGTACGCTTTTTCAAAAGAGAATTTTAAACCCAAATCTTTAACTAAATAATAACGACTAGACAAACCGTACCCTATAGAATTATCTGAGCTGCTAATGTTTTCATAAACAGCAGTTGCCGAACTATATTTGTTGAGTTTTAAACCCAAACCATAATACTTTGAGAATAATACGTTGCTCAATTTGTTGCTGAATAAATCTTGTTGATATGCAAGACCCACGATATTTTTCCTCACAACTCCAGGATTATCGTCCGAACTGGCGATGAGTTCATTAAAGCTGTTATTTTCTACTCTATCGAATACATAATTCAGATTTAATGAATGCTCGTGGTTTATATTATATGAAATATTAGTTCGGCCAATAATGTGAGGTCTAATTAAATTATTAATAGAGAAAAGAGAACTTATTTCTGCCGACTCATTATATGCGTAAATGTTGTTCCAATAGTACTTTCTTCTTGCTGTATCGGTAACTATAGAGATATCTTTTGAGTAACCCCAATAGGTGTTTGCATCTAAGCCCTCAACAAACAAATTATTTTTAGAATATCTGATACCTGTGTTTATACTGTGCCCATCTCTTGTTGCCATACCATAAACATTTCTCTGGTCGGTTCCAGTTTGCAATTGCTGGTCAAAACCGGTATACGAGAAATTAACAAACAATGCATCAGCATAAGGCTTATTGCTGATACCAACTTCTGCCTGTCCGAATGCTGATTTATACCTATTATGGAAACGTTTGGCGTCAAGCGTGATAAACTTACTGGTTTCATCTATTGTAATTTTATTACCAACTATATTATCCCCGGTAATTCCTCTGACACCTATCATTCTGTAGTTATTATCTGAATAGTTAGTGAATCCATTCAATCTAAATGTTAATCCGGTTTTCTTATCTACCAATTGAGTGCTTAAAGCGTTTTTATTAGTGTTAAAAGAACCATAGCTGGTGCTGAAATCAACGTAATTTTTAGTGCTTCTATTGGTAATAATATTTACTGCCCCACCTAATGCATCAGAGCCTAAAGAAACTGGAACCACACCTTTATAAACCTCTATGCTTTCTGCAAGATTTACCGGGATATTATTAAAGCTCATTGCTGTTCCTAATATCTCCAGAGGGATGCCATCAATAAAAAACTTAATTTGCTTACCTGATAAGCCATTTACTGAGAACTCAAAATCACCGCCAACCCCTCCTTTTTCTCGTACTTTTACGCCTGTAGATTTGTTTAAGACCTGGCTTAGGTTTGTATTTGTATTTGCAAACTGTTTAGTCTCTATGGCATTTACTGCAAAACCGGATTCTTTTAATTCTTGTGTTTTGGTTTTGCCGATAACCGTAACCATTTCCATCTCGGTAGTACTTTCCTCAAGCAATAATGTAAGATTTAACACTTCACCGGTTTTTAAACTTACTTTTTGCTCCAAAGGTTGATAGCCGATATAAGAAATAAGCAGCGTATAATCTCCTGCTTTTATATTACTGAAAGCGAACTTCCCGTCTTTATCTGTTGGCGTTGATTGGGCTAATTCTTTCAATTGTACAGAAACTTGTACCATAACCCCCTGACGGTCTCTTATCTGTCCCGAAATTTTAGCAGTGTTTTGTGCAGTGACCACAAAAGAGAAAAAAGATAGCGCAGCTATAAGTAGAAGTTTAATATACATGTTATCAATTAATCTAAATTACCGCAAACGTACACTTATTTAGATTAAATCCAAATAAAAAAATAATTTATTTTGGAGCTTCTATGAATTTCTTTTCTATCAGCAGAACGCTTATCCTTTAGGGGATAAAAAAAGCCCTTTAAATTGCTTTAAAGGGCTTCCAGGATATTTGGGTGGATGATGGGGCTCGAACCCACGACCCTCGGTACCACAAACCGATGCTCTAACCAACTGAGCTACAACCACCGTTTGATTGGATTGCAAAAATACGTAATAAAACTACATCTACAAATTATTTTCACCCAATATTAAAACAATTTATTTGACAATAATTCTTTTAAAGTTTATCCGTTAATTTGTAGACGATTATGGACTGGAAAGCTTCGATAAATAATTTCAAACAATATTTACAGCTTGAAAGATCACTTGCTGCCAACTCAATAATTGCTTATATTATGGATATAGAGAAGCTGTTTTCTTTCAGCTTAACACAAGATATCCACAATCCTGTAAAACTTGAAACCAAACACATTCAGCTGTTCCTAGTATGGTTAAATAACTT
>Ga0160445_100594_pt1 | contig 15819 bp, 13 predicted proteins | sample HID1972M_E1MG_FD_108215 | JGI IMG/M metagenome (GOLD analysis project Ga0160445, IMG submission 108215) | Enriched pill bug-associated microbial communities from UW Madison campus, WI, USA - HID1972M_E1 MG | ecosystem: Host-associated > Arthropoda: Insects > Digestive system > Unclassified ... | reverse complement strand
CGCCAACAGAGATCTATTTCTTCCATATGTGCAAAGAAATCAGCATCGAAACCACCACTTTCTTTCCAGCACTCACTTCGAATAAAGAAGGCTGCTCCACTTGCCCAGAAAATTTCACTGGAGTCGTTATATTGTCCTTTGTCAATTTCAACACTTTGAAAGATCCTTCCCCTGCAGAAAGGATAGGCATAGCGATCAATAAATCCACCGGCGGCTCCCGCATGTTCAAAAGTATTACGTTGCGTCCAGGAGAGTATTTTAGGCTGTGCTACGGCAATCTGTACATCTGCCTCCATTTCTTCAATTACCGGTTCTATCCAATTCTCTTTTACTTCTACATCAGAATTTAGAAGGATAAAGTAATCGGCTTCAACCTGTTTTAATATTTGGTTATATCCTTCTGCAAAACCATAATTCCTTTCATTCTCGATAACGCGGATCTTTGGGTATGTTTTTTTAATAAAAGCAACCGAATCATCACTGGAAGCATTGTCACCAACTACAAACTCCAAATTCGGGTAAATAGTGTTATAAATGGAAGGCAAAAGACTTTCAAGATAAAATCTGCCATTCCAATTAAGAATGATAATTGCAACTTTAGGGTAATTAGTCATGAGGCTTATGCTTCCATCGTTTATGAGACCATAACCATAATTCCGGTTTTTCACATATTATATTTTCCAAGAATTTTGTATGGATATTCGTTATTTCATTTTCCAAGAACTTTGACGGTTCTTCTACAAGTATAGTGAATTTAGCAGTATAATAACCGCGTTTTACGCGATCAATATGACAAAAAATAACTGGATAATCATTTTTTTTTGCAATCTTCTCTATGCCCTTAAACACAGGTGTTTGCTGATTTAAGAACGGGATGAAATAGTTAGATTCTTTTCTTGTCGGTGTTTGATCAGCTAAAAAAACGCTACTATGTGTCTGATCTTTGTATTCAGTTATTTTACGTAAGGTTTGTTTCATTGGTACCATAGTTGCTCCGAAACGGCTGCGCATCTTATTATAGATATTCGCAAAAACCGGATCATTTATAGGTTTGTAAATTATTAGAGCAGGGTAGTCTGTCATCAATGATAAAGAATGTATACCCCATTCCCAATTTGCATAATGCCCGGTTACAAATATTATTGATTGATTATTATTTAAATAATCCAAGGGGATTTCAGAATTTAACAATTTTAATCTTTTCCTTGATTGAGCGGGAGACATACTTCTCATCTTCAGATTCTCTATAAGTAGATCTGCTAAAAAATGATAGAACTTGTTCTTAATTTCTTCTCGTTCTTTTATGGATTTATTTGGAAAAGCATTTTGCAGATTTTCCATAATCACCTTTTTTCTGTACTTAATAATCCGCCGTAAAAAGAAATAAACCATATTCGACAGAATATATAAAACCCCAAAAGGAAGAATCGAGATTAGGTAAATAGCGGAGGAAAGTGCCCTGGATTTAATATTCATGTATCTTTTAACAATACAAATATCTTTTATTTATATTTATTTTCGCATCATATTTCTTATTATTACGAATATATGCAAAAAGGAATTCTTTTACCCGTTTTTTACCTGGGACCCTTGGAATATTACAGCAAAATAAAACATCATTCTGATAACATTGTCTTAGAAGCATGTGAACACTATCCGAAACAGACTTATCGTAACCGGGCAAGTATTCACTCTGCTAACGGTAAATTAAACCTGACAGTGCCTGTAAAAAGTGGCGCAAATGTGCATACTAAAATGAAAGATGTTCGGATAAGTTATGATGCAAATTGGCAACGATTACATTGGCGTAGCATTCAAACGTCTTATCGGAGTTCATCTTTTTTTGAATACTATGAAGATGATTTTGCTCCTTTTTTCCATAAGCATACCGAGTTTCTGTTTGACTTTAATATTGAGTTAATGGAGCTATGTCTTAAATTGTTAAATCTGAATCCAAATATTTTATATACAACTGAGTACATAAAGGATATTCAAGATCTAGAAGATTATCGGCAGGCAATAAACCCAAACACTCAGCCAGATACATACAATTTGAAGCCTTATTTTCAGGTTTTTGAAGAAAAAAACAGCTTCATTCCCAACTTGAGTATTGTTGATTTATTATTTAATCAAGGTCCTCAAAGCAAACAGTTTTTATAGTATCTATTCGTTTGATTGTACTTCCTTTATAAGTAGTGCTTTGCCTTCTTGGCTTAATATGGTTTCAGAGTTCTCTTGCAGATTATTACTGATTTTTTTAAGTTCCAGTACCTGACTGTTTATGAATTTCTTTTCAGCACTATCTTTAACATCAATTAATAGCTGATCTGGAATTTGAAATTTAACTTCTTCAAAGGCTCCTGTCTCTTCTGTTTTATAGCTTTTAATTATTTTTTCTAAGGTAATAAGTACGCGCCTAAGGTTTTTTACCGGTTCACCGACGACTTCATCATTGGAAACACTCCTTACAGTACTGATCAAGTTTGCTGTGTGCGAGGAAAACAAATGATTGAAGACAATGAATTTATTCAACCACTTTGAATCTTTTTGCTTGCTTTTTGGTTCGGTTATCATTCGTTGAAAAGCCGAAGCCATATTCGCAGTTGCAATATAAACGTCCTTTCTTGCTAATTTATAGTCGGTTTCCGTTAAATTTCTATTGATTATTGTTTCCAATATTTTTGTAAAGTAATTATAATTAGCAATCAATAATTTCTGCATATTGCCCTGTATCTGATGTCTTTCCCAACTCGGAAAAATTATATAGCTGGAAATAAAGGCCAATCCACTGCCTATAAATGTAGCGAAGATTCTTTCCTGAGCAACTTCCATGGTGTCTTGTCCTAAAAAACTGAATAGGATAAGTAGGTAAGGTGTCATGAACATTACGCTAATAATATAATTGATACGAATCAAGCTATATGTAAGAACCATGAATACCAATAATATAACAAAGCGTGCAGAGGGATCTTTTACCCAGATTAAAATAATTATACCTGCTATACCACCTATAATGGTTCCTACTAGGCGTTGAAAATTGCGTTCTTTAGTCAAGCTCCAACCTGGTTTTAGGATGACTAATATGGTTAGAAGGATCCAGTGAACATGATTATTAAAATTGATGAAGTCGGCTAGAAAAAAACCAATAACTAATACAATGGCCAACCGTAAAGAATGTCTGAAAGTATTAGATTTGAAACTTAAGTTATTACGGAAACTTCGAAGGTCAAAAACATCATGAGATATGAATTTACTAATATCACCAATATTACGTTTAGTATCAATTTCCTTCTTTTGAAAATAGCCATATAATGTTTGAATGCGTAATGAAATACTTCGAACGTTTATTAAAATCTTTTTAAGCACGAAAGTCGTTTCATTGCTTTCCTCCGTAGTCTGATCAATAAACTTCTTTAAATTCTCAAGGTCATCCTGAAGATTAAATAATGATTTTGGACGGCGGTTTGCTCCTAAAGAATAGCCAAAATTATCTAATTCGTTCGCCAATCTGATCAGTGTAATTTTAATTTCATTAAAGGCTTCTGTTTTTCCGAATTTGGATCTGATTTCATCATAGTTGTATTGTGTTGCCATCGTTTTCTCAAATAAATCAAGTGTATCTGAAAAAATGAGAATAAGAGTACGACCAATCGATGTAGAATCCTTGACAATCATTTTGCTCTTAAAGAGAATTTCCCGCAAACTGTCCAGGTGGGTGTTTATTATTATTTGCTGGTCAATTAGTTTACTAAATGATTTATCAGTATCTGATTTAAGGTCATAAAATTCTGATTTTATTCGAATAAAAGTTGCTACCTCTCGAATGGCTTCCGCAAGTTCTTGTTGCGCTAACCGATAAGGCATGAACTGGCTCAAGGAGAGGCTAAGTAAGGTATACCAGGCACCCCCCAAGGTCACAAACAATGAATATTCAATAAAATCCTTTGCACTCCCGGATTCACTTATGCTTAAGAAAATCATAATTAAAGTAGAAGTACCTACTGCTGCGGCTCGTGGACCCCAAGTTGCAAACATGCTGAATATGAAACCGAAAACAAGTAATTCTAACCCGATTAAAATCGGATGCTTATTAATTAGTTGAGTTATGAGTGTGCTAACAAAAAATAGAAATAAAGTTGCCAGCAACGCATTGCGGCGATGCGACACAGGACCAGGTGTATCGGGAATACTTGAAATTAATGCACCCAGTGAAATAGCAATACCAACTGATAGATCGCCAAAATAATAGCCAATTACTGCAGGAATAATTGCCCCAAAGGATATGCGTAGTCCATTTGCAAAATGCTGACTATATAAAAAGTGAAGAATATCCTGAGTTTTTACCATTTAGAAAGCGAATTCACCAATAAATTATTTATTCCTAATTTATAAAGGCTAAGCTATCAAAAAAATATCTCAAGCAAACTCTTCCTTTTGAGTTTATCTGAGATATTTTTCGGCAATGGCGAATTAGCTATAAAGCAACGACAGTTGCTTCTATATTGCCTTTCGTTGCTTTAGAATAGGGGCAGGCATGATTTGCTTTTTCAGCCAAACGTTGAGCTTCTTCAATATGAATTCCTGGAACATGAACATCAAGTTCAGCTGATAGTTGAAAGGCGTTTCCATCCTTATTAAAAGATACGCGTACAGTCACTTCGGCATTTGTAACATCAATGCCTTCTTTCACTGCTACAGATTCTAATGCCCCTAAATAGCATGAGCCCCATGCTGCAGCAAACAGTTGTTCAGGATTATAACCGTCCCCCTGGCCATCCATTTCTTTGGGCTTTCGCATTTCCCAGTCTATCATTCCATCAGTCGATTTTACGTGTCCATCACGTCCTCCGGTTGCGGTTACTTCCGCTGTATATAACTTTTCCATCTAATTGATTCAAGGATTATTAACTAAGATCGTTTCATATTAAACAAAGTTTGATTAGGAATGTTTATAGGAACAAATAAAATATTTCCATTTTTAAGAAAGAAAAGAATATTATTTGCTATTTTCATATAAAATAGGTCATTTTGATGTTATCCTTTCATGAAAATTGACGAGTTAAAAGAGTATTTTAAATATAAAAGGTTTTAATTTTAAAATATTTGAATTAACTTCGGGCATTTCCACGGAATATTATTATTCAAACTAAGGCTTATATGAAAGCAGAGAAGCAAGAGACAATTTACAAAAATGAAGTATTGACTCGTTTCGAGTTATATAACAGTTTATTTCAAACGCTACCTTTTCAAAAAGTAAAACATACGGGGGCCCTATTGCCTTTTTTTACGGCCCATTGTGAACGTGAAGTAGAAAATAAAGTAGATCCAAAAACTATTATTGAGCATTTTTTTGAACAATACGGCCAGTATCAGTTAGAAATGGATGAAGTAGACTTATTGTTCCGTATCATTCAATATATAGAACGACGTGTTGTTCTGTTTGATGCTGTTGAAGACGCAGAATTTGTTAAAACGGGACGATCAGAAGATGCTTATCTATTAGGATCTCTATTAAAACAGGCAGCTACCAATCCGGAATTAAATGAAAAGATTGTTGAGAAATTTAAAAATTTCTCATTGAGACTTGTTCTGACGGCTCATCCAACTCAATTTTATCCGGGTGCTGTATTGGGAATAATAACCGATTTAACAGAAGCATTAAAGAACAACGATTTAGATAATATAATTTCCTTGTTAGAGCAACTTGGAAAAACACCATTTATTAAAACAGAGAAACCGACACCAGTAGATGAGGCCGTAAGCTTAGCCTGGTTTCTGGAAAATGTGTTCTACCCGGTCATTTCTACCATTCAAAAGAGATTGGATGCTAATTTCGAAAGCCTGGAAACAAAAGATCCTATTATTCAATTGGGTTTTTGGCCAGGTGGTGACCGTGATGGAAACCCTAATGTAAGTGTTCAAAGTACTAAAGAGGTTTCCACTTTACTTAGAACTATTCTTTTTCGTGCTTATTACCGCGATTTTCGAGTTATAAAACGCCGCATTACCTTTAGAGGAGTAGAAGGTTATATGGATAATCTACAGGAGATATTTTATGAGAATAGTTTTAATCCCGCAGATGAACCAATCAATGTTAAGCCTGTTATTTTAGAAAACTTACAAGCTATCAAACAGGTTTTATCAGAGAAACATGGAGGTTTATTTGAAGATCTGGTTGATGACTTGATTCTAAAGGTAAGAAGCTTTGGTTGCTTCTTTGCAAGTTTAGATGTCCGCCAGGATAGTAGCATTTTAAGAAAATCTCATAGATATATCCGTGAGAAAACATATCCTGAAGCTATAGAAAATTTTGAAGAATTATCTGAAGAAAGTAAGAACGCAGCTCTTCAATTCAAGGAAACTGAAGTCGAATTAGAAAAAGGGCTTGATCCATTGTTGTTGGATACATTTGAAGCTATTCGTTATATTAAAAAGATGCAATTGGCAGGTGGCGAATTAGCAGCACACCGTTTTATTATTAGTAATTGTCAGCAAGCATCAGATATATTGCAATTAATGGAGTTGTTTCTGGTTAACGGCTGGAAAGTTGATGAGTTGCCGATTGATTTCGTACCATTGTTTGAGATGGTAGACGATTTGGAGCGTGCAGCAGAAGTAATGAGAACGCTTTATACGCATCCACTTTATAAAGAGCATCTGAAAAAACGCAAAGGGCAAACTATTATGCTTGGTTTCTCTGATAGTACGAAAGATGGAGGTTATTTAATGGCCAATTGGTCTATTTACAAAGCTAAAATTGAGTTGACCGCCGTTTCACGGGAATATGAAGTAGATTTAACCTTCTTTGATGGACGTGGAGGCCCTCCTGCACGTGGTGGTGGTAAAACTCAGGCATTTTATGCTTCTATGGGTGAAGAAGTAGAAAATAATCATATCCAGCTAACCATTCAAGGACAAACTATTAGTAGTTTATACGGTTCATTCGATACAGCGCATTACAACATTGAACAATTGATGCAAGCCGGATTAGCTTCTACATTAAATCCAAGACCTGGTGATACATTGAATGCAAATGAGAAAAAACTGATTGAGGATATGGCACAAGTTAGCCATGAGAAATTCTTGAAACTACGTCATCATCCTTTGTTTTTGCAATACTTAGAGGAAAAGAGCCCTTTAAAGTTCTTATCGGAAATCAATATCAGTAGTCGCCCAGTAAAAAGAAACGGTAACTCTAAATTGCGTTTAGAAGATTTAAGAGCGATCAGCTTTGTAACCTCTTGGAGTCAGCTTAAACAAGGTATTCCTGGGTTCTATGGAGTTGGTTCTGCATTGGAAAGCGCAGAAAAGTCTGGAGAATGGGATAAAGTACAGGCTCTGTATAAAAGTTCTGGAATGTTTAAGACCATCATAGATAATTGCGCTATGGCCATGTCTAAAATTAACTTTAACATTACATCTCACTTATCAGACGACCCTGTATACGGTGAATTCTGGAAGACTATGAAAGATGAATATGATCGGACAAAGCATTATTTATTAAAGATCAGTAATTCTAATAGATTAATGGATGAGTTCCCTGTTGACCGTGATTCTATTGCTATGCGTGAAAGGATCATACTTCCGTTGGTCGTAATTCAGCACTATTCTATTCAGAAATTAAATGAATTGGATGAAAACGATCCTCAATATCATATTTTTAGTAAGTTGATTACAAGGAGTATATTTGGCATCGTTAATGCAGGAAGAAATCTGGCATAATTGATTCTTTTAACTTTTTATCTTAAATTTACGTATCACACTTATATTGTTATAATATGAAACAGTTACAATTATTTACTGCGTTGCTTCTTGGAGTTGTTTTTCTTGGATCATGTATCGACACTAATAAAGACATTAAATATAATAAGTACACAAAAGCTGATACAGAAGCGTTCAATTTCCTTAAGACAACGTATGAAGAAGCATTGTTTCAACAATATGCAGTTAAGAATTATAGTTTAGGCGCTGAATCACAACAGATAGCTCAGGAGTATCAAACCCTTTCAGAAGAATTAATTGAATTAGCAACTAAAAACAATGTTTTGATGCCTAGTTTCTCTGCTACTCACTTTGATGAAAAAGCAGCTCCATCAATTAATAGTTTTGCCGTATTTACAGATACAGCAACTTCTGATTCTACCGCTGCAAGCCCTGGTGTTCTTCAGCAACAGTCTCAATCTGTTTCTAAAGAATCACCTGCTCAAAGAGTAATTCATTCACAAGAAGAAGTAGTTCATCAATTTGAGGTAGCGAGCCGGAATACCAATGTTTCTATTCGCAACTTTGCTGCATCCAAGGTAGAAGGTTTGAAAGAACTCCTTGAACAAACAAAGTCTTCGATTAAATAATCTTGGTGAAATAATGACTGGGAAACCTATTAAAACTGGCTTGCTATCATTTGGTATGTCGGGTAAAATATTTCATGCGCCTTTCATAGCAGACAATCCACTTTTTGATTTTGTTGCTGTTGTTGAACGTAGTAAAAAAGAAGCGAATAAGTATTATCCCACTATTATTTCTTATAATTCAGTTGAAGAATTACTTGATAATCCAGAAATCGAGCTGTTAATTATCAATACTCCGAATGACACGCACTTTGAGCTATCTCAAAAGGCTTTGAAGAGTGGGAAACACATATTGGTTGAGAAACCATTTGTACCTACTTCAAAGGAAGCCAAGGAGCTTTTTGCACTAGGAAAATCATTGGATAAGAAAGTGATGGTTTATCATAATCGTCGTTGGAATAGTGATTTTCTTTCTGTTAAGAATGTTATCGAAAGTAAGCGAATTGGAAACTTAATCGAGATGCATATCCGTTTTGATCGCTATCGACCAGAAATCGGACCTAAAGCTTTTAAAGAAGCTCCCATACCTGGTAGTGGAATCGCTTATGATTTAGGGTCTCATATGATTGACCAGGCTCTCTATTTGTTTGGTACCCCACAGAAAACTCTAAAAATAGGCACTAAAAACCGCAAAAATACACAAATTGAAGACTATGTGTGCTTTGTTCTTTCTTATGGGGAAGGCTTACAAGTTTACATTACAATCAGTAACCTCGTTGTTGATAATGGTGCAGCTTATGTATTACGTGGCTCAGAAGGTACGTTTAAAAAGCTTCGGTCAGATGTTCAGGAAGATCAATTGATTGAAGGCTTAAAGCCAAGCAATCCTGGCTTTGGAGTTGAACCCGAAAGTAATCAGGGCGTACTTACTTATATTAATACCTTCCAGGAGAAAGTAGTTTCGCGCGTAGCGTCCCCAACTGCTTCCATTATAGGTTTATTTGAAGAGGTATATCATGCCATTAGATCTGATAAACCTTTTCCAGTAACAGAAGAGCAAATTATTACCCAATTAGAAATCTTAGAACAACCTTATTGGAACCAGGAATAAGTTCCTTTTTAAAATTTATTCCTTAATTTTAATATTAGCTTAATATATACTTTATATTGCATTACAATATTTGTAATCGCGGTTAAGTTTCGAGTTAATAATATGCAGAATAGTTCTGAATTAAAGAATATCCCCCTTATTAATAGGGAAATTAGCTGGTTGCATTTTAATGAACGAGTATTACAGGAGGCTGCAGATCAATCTGTCCCACTTATTGAACGTTTGCGGTTTTTAGCAATTTTCTCTTCCAATCTAGATGAATTTTATCGCGTACGTGTAGCCACTTTAAATCGTCTGTCTAATGTAAATGTCCAGGCAAAGGAACTATTAGGTTTTAGTCCAAAAAAGATCCTTAAACTTATAAAAGAACTTGTAGTAAAGTTAGAGCGGCAGTTTGATGATCTATATGAGGAAATTATTAAGCAACTTGCAATTGAGAAAATATTCATTATTAATGAAAAGCAGCTGAATGTAGGCAGAGGGCAATTTGTTCACAGATATTTTGAAGATGAGGTCTTGCCTAAACTTGTACCTATAATGCTTGACCATGGAAATATTAGCAAGCCATTCCCGGATTTAAAAGATCGAAGAATTTATTTTCTTATTAAACTGACGCATAAAAAGAAGATAAGTTATTCTTTATTAGAAGTACCAACTAAAGTCTTATCCCGGTTCCTGATTCTTCCACCCGAAAGAAATTTGAATTTCATTATTCTACTGGAAGATATTATTCGCTATTGCTTTAGCGAACTGTTTTTTATTTTTAACTATACAAGCATTGAGGCCTATACAATTCAATTGACCCGAGATGCAGAGCTCGACTTAGATTTAAATCTACAGGAAGAATTTATTGATATATTGGCATCAAGCCTTAAAAAGAGGGATAAAGGTAAACCTATGCGCTTGCTTTATGATTCTGAGATGCCGCAAGATATGCTTGATTATTTAGTTGGAAGGATGAAACTAGATCCTGATGCTTTTATTCCGGGCAATCGCTATCATAATTTTAAAGATTTTATTAAGTTTCCCAATGTGGGTGGAAAACATCTGGAATACCGAAAGTTAAATCCTTTGCCGGTTGCAGGATTTGATTTGCAGAAAAGCCTTTTTAGTCAGATGAAAAAATCTGACTTCCTGGTTAGTCTTCCTTATCAATCTTACGATTATATTATTCATTTTCTTCGTGAAGCAGCTATTGATCCTAAGGTGGTTTCTATTGCAATTTCTTTGTATCGGCTGGCAGAGTATTCAGATGTTGTTAATGCGCTTATCAACGCCGTTAGAAATGGTAAAGAGGTGCATTGTTTCCTTGAGTTAAAGGCAAGGTTTGATGAGCAGGCAAATATTGATTGGAGCCAGAAATTAACAGAAGCTGGTGCCAAAGTTTATTTTGGATTGGCTGACTTTAAAGTACATGCTAAAATATGTTTGGTTGGTAGGAAAGAACGTAAGGGTATAAAGTATTTTGCAACCTTAGCAACTGGCAACTTCAATGAACAAACCGCCAATACGTATTGCGATCATAATTTATTTACTATAAATGATACTATTGTTGAAGATTTGAAACGCCTGTTTACAGGTTTAGTAGATAATATTTTTCATAATGACTATCAGGCCTTAATTACTTCTCCATTAGAAACTCGTCCAAAACTTATTCAATTTATTGATCGAGAAATTAACCATGCGAAAGCAGGTTTGTCTGCATCTATAACTTTTAAACTAAACTCTTTAACGGATGAAGAAATTATTGCTAAAATGTATGAAGCAAGCAATGCCGGCGTAAAAATTGAGTTGATTGTTCGCGGAATGTGTTGTTTAATCCCTGAGATTCTCGGTTTTAGTGAGAATATTAAAGTTCGGAGCATCATTGATCGTTATTTAGAGCATGCTCGTGTATGGATATTCTCGAATAATGGACAAGAAGAGATCTATTTGAGCTCTGCTGATTTTATGAATAGAAATTTGGATAGGAGGGTAGAAGTAACTTTTCCTATTTTAAATCCTTCAATTAAACAGCAAATCCGGAAAATTATTGAGTTTCAATTGCAGGATAATACCAAGGCCAGAGAAATTAATGCCGAGAATGATAACCGTTATATAAAAACTAAAAGTCATTCATCGCATCATTCGCAATTAGAAACCTATTTATATTTTAAAAATAAAATAAGCTCATGAGGTACGCCGCTATAGATATTGGGTCCAACGCTGTCCGTTTATTAATTGCAGAAATAAGAGAAGACGGTAAAGGTTATAGTTTTAATAAGGATACGTTAATCCGTGTCCCTCTACGTTTGGGGGATGACGCTTTTTTAGAACATCGTATATCGGATAAAAAAACCAGTCTCTTAATAAAAACCATGTCAGCTTTCCGCAACCTGATGGATGCCTATGAGGTTGAAGATTATATGGCTTGCGCTACTTCTGCCATGCGTGAAGCGGGAAATGGTCCTGATTTAGTTGAAAAGATAAAAAGGATAGGTATAGACCTGCAGATTATCGACGGTAATCAAGAAGCTGAAATAATTTATTCCAGTCATATTATAGAAAAGCTAAACAGTAATAAGTCTTACCTGTATGTTGATGTTGGAGGAGGAAGTACCGAGCTTTCTATTTTTCATGCTGGTAAATTAAAAGCATCTAAATCATTTGATATTGGCACTATTCGTATACTGGATAATCAAGATAAAGAAGAGGTATGGGATGATATGAAGAAATGGGCTAAGGATCGTACAAAAAGTTTCAAACAAGTAATTGCAATTGGTTCAGGAGGAAATATAAATAAGTTATTTTCTTTGTCGAATGAAAAGCCAGGCAATTTATTAAGTTACGCCAATTTGAAATCGTTGTCGGATATGCTCAATAGTTACACCTTAAAAGACCGCATCCAGATATTAGGTTTAAAACCTGATAGAGCCGACGTTATTATTCCTGCCTGTGAAATCTTTATCACTTTAATGAAATGGGTAAAGATAAAAGAGATCGCTGTTCCTCGTATTGGTTTGGTTGATGGAGTTATTCAAACATTAATTGATAAAAATCTGAAAAGCTAATCTTCAAGGAATGAACGGTTTAATATGAAAGTATAAAAAAAGGCGCCGTATTGTTTGTAGAATTGAGTAAAGTGTGTACTTTTGCCTCCGGAAAGCTGGCAGAGTGGTCGAATGCGGCGGTCTTGAAAACCGTTGACTGTCAAAGGTCCGGGGGTTCGAATCCCTCGCTTTCCGCACTCTTCAATATCAAAACAAAAAACCTGCAATCATTTGATTGCAGGTTTTTTGTTTTGATATTGAATCCCATTTTTATTCTTGTATACACATTGTAATTAAAGAATAAATGTTAAAACCAAGCAGAATGAGGGTCATGAGCAGACCCAATATGCTTATGATAGGGATATTATCTATATTAAGTGGTATTTTAAACGGTCTTTCTGTTTCTGGCGCAGATTTTCGAAGCAGTACAACGGATATATTTACAAAAAAGAATGTAATGAAAATGAAGATATTGGCAATCAGGGCAATGATTTCAATTTTGCCAATCAGGGAAAACGCTGCCATTACAAATAATATCAGTATTAAAGCAAAAATCGGAGTCTGTTTTTTTTCAGATATCTTTGACAGTAGTTTTAGCAGTTTTGTTTCTTTTGAAATCTGGTAAAGCACCCTTGAGCTACCGAGCATATTGGAAAGGATTGTATTAGAAGTGGAGAACAAAGCAATTATAGTAATAATCAGTGCCGCGCTTACACCTAGACCTTGTTCAGCTACATCAGAAAGCGGACTTTGAGAACTAGCAAATTCTTCAAAAGGAAGTGCAGAAACCACACTAACGGCTACAGTGAAATACACCAGAGTGACTATTGCACATGAAAAGAATAATGCTTTTGGGATTACTTTTTTAGGATTATTGGTCTCTTCGGCCAACTTAACGATTTCTTCAAAACCAATGAAGGCAAAGAAACCCAGAGCTGCAGCCATTAATATAGAACTTTGTCCGGAAACTCCCATCTCTAATAGATTTGCATTTCCAATGGACGGAAAGGCAGCAATTATTACCAGAATCAACCCTGAAATTTCAATAATAGTGAAAATAATATTAATGGTTGAAGATTGTCGAATACCGGAAACGTTAACAATAAATATTAAAACAATAATTGATAGACTGCCAATCAATAATTCGGTCCCTATTAGTTCTGTTAAATAACCACCAAATCCTACAGCTACTGTTGCGCCGCTAATAATACCATTTAAAGCAATAACCAATCCCAAGGTAATGCCCATTTTTTTTCCCAATGAATTTTTTGTATACTCATATTCACCACCGGCTTTGGGATACGCTGCGCTTAATTCGGCATAGGAAAAAGCCGTTAAAAACGCTGTAAAAGAAGCAATCATAAATGCTAGCCAAGTAAGGTTTCCAGCTAAACCCGCGACTTTACCGATGATTGTATAAATGCCGGCTCCAAGAATGGAACCTACACCAAAGAAAATACATTCGGTTAAAGACAGAGTGCGTTTTAATTCTTTTGCGGCCACTTTTGCATATTTTCTTTTAATAACTCAAATACAGAAGAATTGTTGGCTTGATCTGAAAACTACAAGATTTAAGTAGCCTAAATAAAAAACTCCATTCCCTTTCGGAAATGGAGTCATATAATATTTGAATATTATACTAAATGCTTTTCCTACGCTAGTATTATCTAGTTCAGGTAATAAGGGTATGTATCTCAGCTAATAAATTAAGCACCCCCTTGCATATATAATTAAAGACAGAGTGGATTAAAAAAAGTTTTAAAAAATTTTATATTTTTTATTCCTAATGTTCTTTCATTCTGTTTAAACTTTTTATTCCTAAAAAAGTTACTAATAGAGAAGCTGATAGTAGAAAAATATTGGACAGAAAAGGAAATAAAGATTGAAGATCCAGCTGAGCAGCTATATTAAAACATTTGTTATGGCAAAAATAGAAAAAGAAATATCGATCCCTATTTATGAAATCTCTTTAACAGGAGAGTTGTTTATTCCGGAAGGAGCTAAGGGTATTGTTGTATTTGCTCATGGAAGCGGTAGTAGCAGGCATAGTTCCAGAAATAAATATGTTGCAAAAGTCCTGCAGGATGAAGGCTTTGCAACACTGTTGTTTGATCTTTTGACAGTAAAGGAAGATGAGGACTATAATACCCGTTTTGACATAGATCTGTTGACCGACAGACTGATAAAAGTTACTGATTGGTTAAAATCCGATTCAGAAGCCGGTGATTTAAATATCGGTTATTCGGCGCCAGTACAGGTGCCGCCGCAACGCTTAATGCTGCTGCTATTCTAGGGAATTCCACAATAGCAGCAGTCGTGTCTAGAGGAGGCAGACCTGATCTGGCTGAGATAAATCTTCCTGAAGTAGAATCCCCCACAATGCTCATTGTTGGAGGATTGGATACCCAAGTGATTGATCTGAATGAGAAAGCTTTTTCAATGATAAGTGCTTTAAAAGAAATAGTAATTGTACCAGAAGCAAGCCATTTATTTGAAGAACCAGGGAAATTAAAAGAAGTGGCAAGTCTTGCAATCCAATGGTTTAATAAATATCTGTTTACTGTGGTTGAATAAATTTGAAAGCAATTAGATGGAATGACGAAGGTAATTTGTTTTAGCAAGGATAACTATTTATTTTTAGTTATTAATTGTCAAGTGAAACTTGATATGATTCAACTTCAGCACTTGCGATCTTAGCTGGTATATTAATAAAGGTTGTATCGCCTTTTACATTTATCAACGTATCTTTAAATCCATTAATAATTAACTCGGCTCTTGTAGTCTTTTTTATATTCTCAAGAAAAGTCGACTTTAGATTTTCTTCTTGCTTATAAAAATAAAAAGCTGATGAAATATATACAAGTATAGATGCTATAAATGCTGATACTATTATCCTTTTTGTCATATGGTAAAAGTAATAGTGAGGCTATTATATTCTTGTAGTATTAATTGTAATCCTTTGTAGTATAATTACTACAAAGGAAGGATTAGTATTAAATAATAATTGTTTCTCCAAGTTCATAACGACGTTCAGTAAAATAAAATTTTTATTAAAGTATTGAATGGCAAGAGGTGAATTCGCCATGTGAAATGCTGCCTCTTCCCTAATAATAATAAATTGCGGTGAAAGAGTATTTAGAAGATTAATTATTGAGTTTTGCTTTTATATTGAATCTTAAGTCTTTAACAAAGTTTTTGAACTTTTTATTATTCTGAGAAAAAAATCCAAACTTTTTTCTCGGTTTTTTGGTTAAGCTAATATGAGCAAGAAATCAATAACTGCAAAGCTAATCGATATTGTTAGGCATCTTAGCTTTCAGACCAACGCTAAGCCTAAATTAGTATCGACATGTGAGATTTATGGAATGTGGGCACCTCCCGAAACCATGGG
>Ga0160445_100591_pt1 | contig 15909 bp, 16 predicted proteins | sample HID1972M_E1MG_FD_108215 | JGI IMG/M metagenome (GOLD analysis project Ga0160445, IMG submission 108215) | Enriched pill bug-associated microbial communities from UW Madison campus, WI, USA - HID1972M_E1 MG | ecosystem: Host-associated > Arthropoda: Insects > Digestive system > Unclassified ... | reverse complement strand
TTATACCAGGAATATAGTAAATCTCCTCTTTCTTCAGCGGTAGTATCTTTCCAGCTTTTCCACGCTTTATCTGCAGCTTTTATTGCTTGCCTTGTTTCATTAATGGTTAAATCAGCTACCTTAGCTATAATAGTACCATTAGCCGGGTTAATAACATCAAATGTATTCTTGCTGCTTATCCATTTCCCATTTATTAATGCGTCGGTAATGAGAAGATTATTTGTTGCTTTCATTCTATTTATTTCTATTGAAGAAGAGGGGTTCTTCTAATTTTTTCAGAAAGGTTAAATTTACTAATTTAAACCAATAACTTTATAGCGATTTCATTTCAAACATTCATGATTAAGTATTTGTTTTTATTCGTTTTTTGTTTTCTCTCGCTTGGCATGTATGCTCAAAGTAATGATACTCAGAATGAAGTAAAGCCATTAACTTATCGTGAACGCCTGGATTCTATCAGGATTGCCAATATTTTGGAAAAGAAACGAGTGGATGATTCAATAAAGCATATTGAGGATTCACTCCAGATGCAATGGGTTAAAATGCCTGATGCCAATCGTCCTAATCTTTTTCTGGATAGTTTAAAGGACTTGTATACTGTTAAGAATGGTGATTTTTTCACTTGGCATAGTCAGTTCAAAGATACAATGGAGCATCTTAAAGCAGGAGCTCCAAAGCGCGGCCGGGATAGCTGGATAATGGGGGTTATAATTGCACTGCTCTTGTTTTTTGCCATCATTCGTGTTACCTATCCTAATGAGATAATGGTAATGGTTCAGGGCTTTTTTAATAACAGGGTATTAACTCAGATAAGTAAGGAAGAGAACCTGTTTAACTCATGGCCATTTGTCTTCTTATATTTGCTATTTGGGTTTACAATCGGTCTTTTTCTGTATTTGGTAAGTACATTTACACAGTTAGGAGGTATAGCAGAAGGATTTAACCTATATCTCATATTTTCTCTGAGTATTCTTGTTTTGTTTACTTTAAAGATTGTAACATTAAGATTTATAGGCTTCTTATTTGATGTTCCGAGGTTAGTGAGAGATTATGTTTCCATTCTTTATTTAAGCTATTTTAATACGGCTCTAATGTTTTTGCCTGTCGTAATTATCATGGCTTTTTCGCCTAAGAATTTGGTTGGTTCCTTTATGATATTTGGAGTTCTTATACTTGCCGTTACCTTCATTGTGCAGGTTTTGCGAGCAGGAGCCTCAATATTTAAAACGTATTCCCTTTCAAAGTTTTATTTATTTCTGTATCTTTGCACCCTTGAAATAGGTCCCATTCTTATTTTAGTGAAAATATTAGGTTTTTAATAAAAATTATAAAAATGCCAGAACCAGCAGATAGAGCAAAGAAAGTAAAAAGCATTTTGGTAACTTTACCAAAACCTGAGAATGAAAAGTCTCCTTATTTTGTACTTGCAAAGAAATATAATTTAAAATTAGATTTTAGAGCTTTCATTCATGTAGAAGGTGTTCCGGCAAGAGATTTCAGAAAAGAAAAAATAGACCTTGCTACCTTTACAGCTGTAATCTTTACAAGCAAAACTGCCGTAGATCATTTTTTCAGAATATGTGAAGAGATGCGCTACGATGTTCCTGCTGATTTAAAATATTTCTGTCTTTCTGAAACAATAGCTCTTTATCTTCAAAAATATATTCAATATCGTAAGCGAAAAATATTCTTTGGTAAGCAAACAGCACATGATTTAGAAGATATTCTTAAGAAACATGCTAAAGAAAAGTTCCTTTTCCCATGCTCAAATGTTGCCGGAGAGGAAACTCAAAATTGGCTTACAGAGAATGGATATAATTTCACTCCGGCAGTTTTATTTAAAACGGTAGTAAGTGATTTATCTGATTTGAAGGACGTCTTTTATGACATTATTGTTTTTTTCAGTCCCTCAAGTGTTCAATCTCTTTTTGAGAATTTCCCGGATTTCGAACAAAAAGATACACGTTTGGCAGCATTTGGAGCAAGTACTCATCAGGCAATTTTAGATCGAGGTTTGATCTTAGATATCGCGGCTCCAACTTCTGAAGCACCAAGTATGACCATGGCAGTTGAACAATACGTTACACAGATTGTTAAATAGATTATTGAAGTTTGGACTCCTGTTGACTGAAGAAATGACGGAGTTTCTCTATCTGGCTTCGGTTTAATACCTTAAGTAAATCATCCTCAGTAGATTCACGGATTCGTTTAACCGACTTAAACGTTTGTAAAAGTCTTTCAGCAGTTGCTTTTCCTATTCCGGGAATGGATGTAAGTTCCGTCTGAAAAGTCTTCCTGCTTCGCTGATTCCTGTGAAAGGTAATACCGAAGCGATGTGCCTCATCTCTCAATTGCTGAATGATCCGTAAAGTTTCTGATTTTTTATCCAGGTATAGTGGAAATTGATCACCGGGATAGTAAATTTCTTCCAGTCTTTTTGCAATTCCTATAATTGTTACTTCCTTCTCAATACCTAATTTCTTTAAGCTCTTTATGGCGGAGGAAAGTTGACCTTTTCCGCCGTCGATTACAATGAGTTGAGGTAATGGCTGCTCTTCTGCTAACAGTCGTTTATATCGTCTGTAAACTGCCTCCTCCATGGTCTTAAAGTCATCAGGTCCCTCCACAGTTTTTACATTAAAATGTCGATAATCTTTTTTTGATGGTCGGGCATCTTTAAAGACAACGATAGCAGATACCGGATATTTTCCCTGAAAATTTGAATTATCAAAACATTCAATATATTGAGGGAGCTGATTCATACGTAAATCCTTTTGCATTCTTTCTAAAATGCGATTGGTGCGACTTTCTGGATTTAGTTTTTCATATTGTTCTAGCTTTTCCTTTTTAAAATACAGCACATTCTTTTGAGAAAGTTCTAGTAATTTCTTTTTATCACCTTGTTTAGGTACAGTAAATCTTAAATCTTCGGTATTCTCTATTTCCAATTTAAAGGGGACAATTATTTCTTTAGAGTCGCTTTCAAAGCGACTTCTTAATTCAGGAATTGCAAGTGCAAGGAGTTCTTCGTCACTCTCATCTAAACGTTTCTTGATTTCCATGGTTTGCGTCTGAATAATAGCGCCATTCATTATTTTCAGAAAATTAACAAATGCAATCTCTTGTTCAGATGCAATACTGAAAACATCTAGGTTACTTAAAGAGGTATTTACGACGGTCGATTTACTTTGATAATTGGATAGTAATTCAAGCTTTTGTTTGATTCTTTGAGCGTCTTCAAAACGTAGATTTTTAACTGATATATCAAGGTCCTCCTTTAGCCGATTAAGAACTACAGCTATTTTCCCTTCCAGGATATTGTGGATCTGTTCGATATTAGCCATATACTCTTCCTTCGTTTGGAGGTTTTCACAAGGACCCATGCAGTTTCCAATCTGATATTCTAAACAAACTTTGAATTTACCTTTTAATATATTCTCTTCTGATAGTTTTAGGTTGCATGTTCGTAATGGAAAGAGTTCTTTTATAACTCCTAATATAGCATGCATCATGCTTACAGAAGCATAGGGACCATAATACTTTGATCCATCTTTAATGATTTTTCTTGTCCAGAAAATTCTTGGAAAGGGCTCGTTTTTGATAACAATCCATGGATATGTTTTGTCATCTTTCAGCATTACGTTATAACGTGGCTGATGTTTTTTGATCAGGCTGTTTTCGAGTAGCCAGGCATCAATCTCAGTATCTACAATTGTAAAGGTTATTTTATGAATCTTTTTGACTAGAACCCGGGTTTTTGTATTAAGGTTCTGGTCATTTACGAAATAAGAATTGATGCGATTCCTGAGATCCTTTGCTTTCCCAATATAGATCAGGTTATTCTTAGCATCCCAATATTGATAAACTCCGGGTTTATGCGGAATATTACTAATTGTCTCGCGATAGTTGAATGATGTCATAAATTTTCTCCGCTACCAAAGTTAGGGAGCTCATTTTGAATTAAAGACTGATTTTACATTTAAAATTCTTCGCATTAGTGTCATAATTCGCTTCCTTTTACTTACTATCGAATAGTATTGATATTTTTGTAGAGTTCAATTTGTTAAATTCTATGCTGCGTAAACCGCTTTTTCTTTTTTATTTTCTCTTTTTTTATGCTGTAACGCAGCTTATTTGGTGGGGTGTACTTCTTATACAGATTGCCCCTCAAAGAAAAGGAATGTTTATTGGAGAGGCGATTTTCTTTTTTAGCATCTTCATTTTCGGTGCTATTAAACTGAAGCGAGCTTTTGAGCGTGAAAAAAAACTTCATCAGCAGCAACATAATTTTATGCTTTCAGTCACGCATGAACTAAAGTCTCCGCTTGCATCTATAAAGCTTTATATCCAAACTATATTAAAAAGAGAGTTAGATAAGGATCAACAACAGCAGTTTATGCGAAATTCTCTGAAAGATATTGAGCGGTTAGATGATTTAGTTGAAAACGTATTAATTGCTACTAAGTTGGATAGTGTGCAAGTTGAGCTTCAAAAGGAACCATTTAATTTTTCTGAAGCTGTGACTAAAATTTCTGATCGTTTGCAGGTTTACTCTTGTACTACACAAAGTATAAAATTAAATGTTGAGAACGATATCTATTTGAGAGGTGATAGTTTTGCACTATCTTCGGTTGTGACTAACCTTTTGGAAAACGCCATTAAATATTCTCCTCCTTGTGAGCAGGTTTCAGTTAAATTATATCGGGAAAAGGAAGAGGTTATCTTGTCGATAGCTGACTTCGGTATTGGAATCCCGGAAAGTGAGAAGAAAAATATTTTTAATAAATTCTACCGTGTTGGAAGCGAAAATACTCGTAAAACAAAAGGCACTGGCTTAGGATTATATATAGTGAAAACTGTACTTGATAAACATCAGGCACAAATTAAGGTAAAGGATAATAAGCCTACAGGAACTATTTTTGAAATAACATTTAATCATTATGCAGCAAGCTAAACAACGTATTCTTCTCGTCGAAGACGAAGAACATTTACTCGAAGCAATTAAGTTAAACCTGGAAATGGAAGGCTACAAAGTTAGTACTGCCACAGATGGTAAAAAAGCGCTGAAAATATTTAAAGAGGAGCGTTTTAATTTAATTATCCTAGATGTAATGATTCCCGAAATTGATGGGTTTCAAGTTGCTGAAACAATTCGCCTTGAAAACACAGAGGTGCCAATTATGTTCCTGACTGCAAAAAATACCAGTGAAGATCGGGTAATGGGGTTGAAGAAAGGCGCTGATGACTATCTTGTTAAACCATTTAATCTGGAGGAATTAATTCTTCGTGTAGGAATTCTTGTTCGCAGAGGATTAACAGGTAATGATTTGAAAGAAGTAAACTCTTTCAAGATAGGCGATAAAACCATTCATTTCAATTCATTTGAATTGCATCATGCCGACGGTAGCATTACTGCTTTAACAAAAAAGGAGACTATGCTGTTAAAATTACTTGTAGAACGAAAAAATGAAGCTGTATCCAGAGAGCAGATCTTAGAAACTGTATGGAATTATGATGTATATCCATCTACCCGTACCATAGATAACTTTATCCTAACATTCCGTAAATATTTTGAACCTGATCAAAAGAATCCGATTTATTTTCATTCGATTCGCGGTGTAGGATATAAATTTACAGACCACACGTAATCCAGATTAGATGATGACATCCAGATGGCGATGGATAATTATTGTTATTGCAATGATGCTTTTAGCATGGGCGGTATATCATCGGTCGTATCAAATAGGTTCCTTGCTGATAGCCATAGTGACATATATGGTTTGGTCTCATTTTAAAGAGGGAACCGTTGTATTAGCCTCAGAAGCGTTTCAAAAGAAAGAATATGATAAGGCTAGAAAACTTCTGGCCGATATTAAAAATCCCGAATATTTAAGAAGGAAACGAAGAAGCTATTATGAGTTTATAAGCGGTAATTTATACCTGCAGCTTCTGGACGATAATTCGGCTGAACGTCATTTTCAGATAGCATCTCGTATGCCATTCCGCAGGCCAAATGACAAGGCTATTGTATTTGTACATTTGGCAAATATAAACCTAAGAAAAAAAGATTATGAACGCGTAAGAGCTTATCTGGCTAAAGCTTCTGAATTAGAAGTGAGTTCAAGAATTGCACAGATTATTAATAGAATAGAAAACGAAATACCAAAGAAGTGAATCAAAACGTAGAAAACAGTCTGTTTATTCGTGCTGCGCTTTCGCAGCAAACTGAGCGTCCGCCAGTGTGGATGATGCGTCAAGCAGGGAGGTTTATGCCCGAGTATTGGGAAATTAAAAACAAATACTCCTTTCTTGAAATGTGTAAAACTCCTGAAATCGCTGCCGATGTAACCATGTTGCCGGTTAATCTGTTAGGAATTGATGCTGCAATACTGTTTTCAGATATATTAGTTACCCCTGAAGCAATGGGTGGTGACTTAAGTTTTAAGGAAGGAGTAGGGCCAAGGTTCTCAAATCCTGTGCGCAATAGAGCAGAGGCTGAAGCTTTAGAAACCGATGTTGTTGATAAGCTGCAATATGTTGCAGAAGCAATTAAAGAAATTCAAAGCAGGTTAAACGGCTCAATTCCGTTAATCGGCTTCGCCGGAGCTCCATTTACCATATTAAGTTATTTAATTGAAGGTGGGTCTTCCAAGGATTTTAAGAAAACGAAATATCTTCTTCATAATGATCCTGAATTAGCTCATTTTATCCTTGCTAAAATAGCTAAGGTAACAATTGATTACCTGAACATGCAGATCGATGCCGGTGTAAATGCTTTGCAGTTATTTGATAGCTGGGCACAAGCACTTTCATGGGATGACTATAATGAATTTTCACACCAGTATAATAAAGAAATACTCTCTAAATTGAATCGTAAAGGTGTGCCGATTATTTCATTTGCAAAGGGAAGTTCTGTTTTCTATCCTTTAATGGTTGAATCCAAGCCTGATGTGATCTCTGTGGATTGGAATGCAAACTTGAGAAATTTAAAAGATTCCCTGCCAGCCGGAATTGCAGTTCAAGGAAACTTAGATCCGTATATCTTTTATGCAGATAAGCCAGTGATAAAGAAACGCATTGAGCAATTGTTTGAAAGTATGCGTGGTGTAGATGGATATATATTTAACCTTGGACATGGCATTATGCCTGATTTCTCATTCGATAAGGTAAAATATGCAGTAGATTTAATTAAAGAATTTAGATATTAAATTGTTATCGTGATTTACCTATACGCTAAATCTATCCATATCATTTTTGTCATTTGTTGGATGGCCGGACTTTTCTATATAGTCCGGCTATTCGTTTATCATACTGAAGCAAAGCTGAAATCAACAGACGAATACACGATTCTTCATAAGCAGTTTATAATTATGGAGAGCAAACTGTGGTGGGTAATAACAACTCCTGCGATGTATCTAACCATAGTAGCCGGTGTGGTTATGTTTTATATTAATCCAGCACTTTTACAGACCCCATGGATGCATGTAAAGCTGGGTTTTGTATTAGCCCTGATTATCTATCATTTTATTTGTCAGCGTATTATGAGGTCCTTAAAAGAAGAGGTTAGCAAGTGGACTTCAACACAGCTTCGATTATGGAATGAGGTTGCTACGATTATACTGTTCGCGATTGTATTTATTGTGATATTAAAAAGTGCTGTTAACTGGATTTATGGTTTAGTAGGCTTAATTGCTTTGTCCGTTCTGTTAATGATAGCTGTTAAGATTTATAAACGTTATCGTAATAAAGCTTCCTAATATAGTATCGTAAATTTAAATTCAAGAGGTTTAAATTTATGGATCAGTTCCCGAATAAAGCTATCTCCATATTTTACGTAATAGGGCCCAAAGTTCTCTATTCTTTCTTGCAGAACGCCACCAGGAAAAAGTTTTTCCTTTATGCGCTCAATCTGGTTTAGAGCTTCCTTGTAATTGTTTTGATCTGCCTTTAAGAGTTTCTTTTCCAGTCTGTCAATGGCTTTTTTCAATCGGGCTTCAATGGCATCCGTACTTGGGCCTAAAGTAGGATCTATTTTATAGGCTCTAAGCTTAATCTTCTCGAATAGAGATGTAAATTCCAACCACTCATCATTTAAGTTTAAACGATGCTTGCTATGCACTCGCACATATTCTTTCTTTAAGACTTCTGTATTCTTGAAAATGCTTTTGTAAGTAAAATTAAGCCGATATATCTTTTCACCTAACGTGCCATCTGCTATCATTGCAGAGTTGCGAGGTATTAATATTGGGAAATCTATTTGATAATGATCAAAAACACCCTTCAATTGCATCCAATAGTTTATTTCTGCACCCCCTCCAATATAAGCTAAGTTAGGAAGGATGATTTCTTGATAAACAGGACGCATAATAACATTCGGACTAAAGCGCTCCGGATGTTTTTCTATTTCTTTAAGAAGTTCGTTTTTAGAGAAATATCGTTGTTGATTAAGAATCTCATATTTCCCGTCTCTATTTAAAATAATTCGTTCGCGATAATTATCTTTTAAGTAGAAAAAGTTGATATCTCGTCCATGAACCTGTGTTTTGAAACCAGCATCTGAAAGTTCTTTCGATGTCTTTTCAACTTCACGAGAACTATTTTGTTCAAGGATATCCTCTTTAATCACAGGGATAAAGAGCTGTTTTAATTCAATTTGGTCGGCATCTATTACTACCAGTCCATAATCTCCAAATAACTGATTAGCCAAGCTGCGAGTAGCATCAGCAAGATTGGATTGTCCCAAATAAGCCTTTTCTATTATTTGTGCTAATTTATAAGAGTTTTCTGATAGGCCTAATATGTTCTGGTAAGTTTGTACTGCCTCTTTAATATCAGAAGTAGATAGGCGTCCGGTAGCTCCACTTGCTTCTTTATTCCACTTGATAGTATGTCTGGAGATATGGGTATGGTTAATTTCTTCAAAATCATGATCCTCAGATGCCATCCAATAAACAGGAATGAAATTGCTTGATGGAAATTGATCTTTTAAATCCATTGCCAATTTAATAGCAGTGGCTATTTTGAAAATAAAATATAAAGGCCCTGTGAAGATATTTAATTGATGACCGGTTGTAATTGTATAGGAATTGGGTTCATTCAGCAAATTAATATTCGCTAAAGACTCCTTAGATGTCTGACAATTCTTCTGTTGCTCCAGAAGAGCATTAACTAATACTTTTCTGTGTTTAAAGGTCTTGCTATTGATTTGCTTAGTGAATCCTGCTTCATCCGGCCTGTTACCATAAAAACCTGATAGATTTTCATTGTTCTCGAAATAGTTGAGTAATAAGGACGAAAAGCTGAGAGTATCGCTGTAATCAATATAAGTTGCCTTCATATTGCAAAAGTAGTATTCTGAGGTTGAGTAAAAAGTATATAATGATTATTTTACAATTGAACCATGTAAATCAAAATCATCCGCTCGATTAATTAAAACGTTCGCATATCTTCCCACCGTAACATAACTATCAGCCTTTGCAATTAATACCTCATTATCAACCTCGGGTGAATCAAACTCAGTTCTACCAACAAAGTAATCACCTTCAACTCTATCGATCAAGACCTTATATGTCTTGCCTATTTTTTGTTGATTGATATCATAAGAAATTCCTTGTTGAATTTCCATTATTTGTTCTATCCGAGCTTCTTTAATTTCGACTGGAACATCATCAACCAAACTATGCGCATGGGTGTTCTCCTCATGTGAATAGGTAAAACAACCTAAGCGATCAAATCTACTTTCAGCAACCCATTCTTTCATCTCCTCAAAGTCTTGTTGGGTTTCACCCGGATATCCACAGATTAAAGTAGTTCTTAAAGCAATGTTCGGAACTTTATCGCGAATCGCGCTTACAAGATCAAGTGTTTTCTGTTTGGTAATACCTCTACGCATTGACTTGAGCATATTGTCAGAAATATGCTGTAATGGCATATCTAAATAATTGCAAATATTGCTTCGTTCATTCATCGCATCTAGAATATCCATAGGGAAACCTGAAGGATAAGCATATTGCAGTCTTATCCATTCGATGCCTTCAACATCAGAAAGATTACGCAATAGGTCTGCCAGATTTCGCTTGCCATAAATATCTAAACCATAATAAGTTAAATCTTGAGCAATTAAGATAAGTTCTTTGGTGCCATTTTTTGCTAAAAACTTCGCTTCCTTCACTAAATCATCTATTGACTTTGATACGTGCTTTCCGCGCATCAATGGAATTGCACAAAAGGAGCAAGGTCGATTACAGCCTTCTGCAATTTTAAAGTATGAAAAGTGTGATGGAGTGGTTAGCAAACGCTCTCCTACTAACTCATATTTATAGTCAGCGCCGACAGATTTTAATAAATTCTGTAAATCATTGGTTCCAAAATAATTATCAACATTTGGAATCTCTTTCTCTAATTCGGGTTTATATCTTTCTGAAAGGCATCCGGTAACAATTACCTTTTTTAATTTTCCTTCGTCTTTTAAGGCACTATATTCCAGAATGGTATCTATTGATTCTTGCTTGGCATTATCAATAAAACCACAAGTATTAATTATTACGATATCATCTTGCTGCACATCATCCGACTCATGTACAACCTCCATTTTGTTGCCTTGTAGCTGGCCCATTAATACCTCACTATCGTGAATATTTTTAGAACACCCTAAGGTAACTACATTTATTCTCGGCTTTCTTTGGATGCTCGCGTCCACTATCTTCGTTTTCATCCTATTTAAATAGAGAGTTTACAAACTCATTTTTATTAAATAACTGTAAGTCATTTATTTTTTCTCCAACACCAATATATTTTACAGGTATTTTAAACTGATCAGAAATACCAATAACTACTCCACCTTTTGCAGTACCATCTAATTTTGTAAGTGCTAAAGCATTTACATCTGTAGCTTCTGTAAACTGCTTGCATTGCTCAATAGCGTTCTGTCCGGTAGACGCATCCAGAACCAAGAGTATTTCATGAGGAGCATCTGGTATAACTTTCTTCATTACATTTTTGATCTTGGTCAATTCGTTCATTAACGCAATTTTGTTATGTAAGCGTCCTGCAGTGTCAATAATTACAACATCTTCACCATTGGATACTGCCGATTGTAATGTGTCATAAGCCACGGAAGCCGGGTCTGAATCCATAGGTTGAGCAACTACCCGTACGCCTACCCGTTCTCCCCATACTTTTATTTGATCAACAGCTGCAGCTCTAAAGGTATCTGCGGCCCCAAGAACAACTTTATTGCCACTTTCTTTTAGCTTGTGAGCAAGCTTACCTATGGTAGTGGTTTTTCCAACCCCATTAACCCCTACGACCATGATTACATAAGGTTTGTGTTTCCCATATTCAAAATTAACAAAATCATCACTGTTGTTTTCTGCTAATAAAGCCTGGATCTCTTCCCGAAGGATTTGATTTAACTCAGAAGTATTTACATATTTATCACGTTCTACACGAGCCTCTATTCTTTCAATAATTTTCAGTGTTGTAGTAACACCAACGTCAGAGGTGACTAAAATCTCTTCTAACTCGTCCAGAACAGCATCATCAACGGTTGACTTTCCAACTACTGCTTTTGATATTTTTGCAAAAAAACCTTCCTTGGTTTTCTCTAAACCCTTATCAAGGGCTTCTTGCATTTGTATGGTGGGTTTTTCCTTCTTTTTAAAAAAATCAAATAATGCCATAATTATAGATGAATTAATAAAGGTAAGGATTTTACGTAGCTATAAAATAGAAAAGCCCTTCCAAATTTATCGGAACGGCTTATATAAAAACTTTTAAATATTGTTATTCAGTAGGAGCTGAAGCTACAAGGTCTTTTGCAACCTCTACTGCTGCTTTAATTTGATCATTGTGTGCTATAAGCTCTTTGAAAGAGTAAGCACCTGTCTTTGGTGATCGAGCAGCTGTAATAACCTTTGTATAATCTTTACCTTTTCCTGATTTCAGGGATGCGATTGATTTCTTTGCCATTTCTTTAAGCTTTTATGCGCCAAGCGCGTAAAAAGATATTATTTAATTTCTTTATGAAGAGTAACTTTACGAAGCACAGGATTAAATTTCTTCAATTCTAAACGCTCAGTGGTGTTCTTCTTGTTCTTAGTGGTAATATAACGAGACATTCCCGGTTGACCACTCTCTTTGTGTTCAGTACATTCTAATATTACTTGAACTCTGTTACCTTTTTTAGCCATTATTGTATTTCTTAGATTCGTTCTCTATTATAATTGAACGATATATTTTATTATATAGATATTCTGAAAGAGCATTTGTTTAGTGAATACTAAATAAAGCCTTTTTTTACGAATTTATCAATAACTGCTGAGATACCCAGTTTATTGATGGTTTTGATTGCCGAGGTAGATACTTTCAAAGTAATCCACCGGTTTTCTTCCGGAATAAAGAACCTTTTTGTTTGAAGGTTCGGGTAAAATCTACGAATGGTTTTAACGTTTGAGTTAGAAACCTTATTCCCCTTTAATGCTGTTTTACCTGTTAAATCACAAACTCTTGACATGACTAATGCTATTTCGTTCTATTAATTCTCAATTATTTAAGAGTGTGCAAATATCGAAATTAATTTTGATTATGCAATTATATTTTGTTTCTATTTTTCAGCATATGTCCTGCATTCGTAAAAACCGGGAGTAATATTTCAATTAAACCTTAAAAGAATTGATGCTTCTTTGCTTTTCAGTATATTTATGCTGAATTCCAGAATTCAAAAATACCTAAATTTTAAATACTCTAAGAAATTATTTTACATATGGAACTGCAAATTAAAGATTTTGAAGACTATGAGAAGACTTATCGTTATAGTGTAGAGAACCCGGAAGAGTTCTGGGCAGGGATTGCCGATACATTCTTCTGGAGAAAGAAATGGACTAATGTTTTAAATTGGAACTTCAAAGAACCCAATATAAAATGGTTTGAAAACGGGAAGTTAAATATAACAGAAAACTGCCTGGATCGTCATATCTATAAAAATGGCGATAAGCCGGCAATTATTTGGGAACCAAATGACCCCACTGAAAGTGCACGTATTTTAAGCTACAAACAACTGCTGGAAAAAGTTGAACAGTTTGCAAACGTCCTGAAAAATAATGGTATTAGTAAGGGAGATCGAGTTTGTATTTATTTACCGATGGTTCCAGAACTAGCCATTGCAGTTTTGGCATGTGCGCGCGTTGGTGCCATTCATTCGGTAGTATTTGGAGGTTTTTCAGCACAGTCCATTGCGGACAGGATCAACGACGCTGAATGTTCATTGGTAATCACTGCCGATGGTAATTACAGAGGAACAAAAGTTGTTGAATTGAAAAGCATTGTAGATGATGCTCTGGTTCAATGTAAAACCATAAAAAAAGTAATCGTTTTGACTCGTGCAAGAATAGGTGTTTCTATGATTAAAGGCCGGGATGTATGGTGGGAAGATGAAATCCACAAGGTAGAAAGTCAGGGGAATCCATCTTATCCAGCCGAAGAAATGGATGCAGAAGATCCTTTATTTGTACTTTATACATCAGGCTCTACCGGCAAACCGAAAGGAGTAGTTCATACTACGGGGGGCTATATGGTATACACCGGTTATACTTTTAGCAATGTATTTCAATATAAACCCGATGAAGTATTTTTCTGTACTGCAGACATTGGTTGGATAACCGGGCACTCCTATATTGTTTATGGGCCCTTATCTCAAGGCGCTACTTCTTTAATGTTTGAAGGAATACCTACCTGGCCAGATGCCGGACGTTTATGGGATATTGTTTCAAAACATAAAGTGAATATCTTATATACTGCTCCAACTGCCATCCGTTCATTAATGGCTGCCGGGGATCAGTATATAGAAGATAAAGATTTAAGCACCATTACCAAATTAGGTTCTGTAGGCGAACCCATTAATGAAGAAGCCTGGCATTGGTACAATGAGAAGGTAGGAAAAGGAAATGCACCGATCGTAGATACCTGGTGGCAAACTGAAAATGGGGGGATATTGATATCTGCTATTGCAGGCATTACTCCAACTAAGCCCGGTTATGCGATGTTGCCTTTGCCCGGAGTGCAGCCTGTATTAATGGATGAGAATGGAAAGGTATTAGAAGGCAACGGTGTTAGCGGTAACCTGTGTATAAAATTTCCATGGCCTGGAATGCTTCGTACTACCTGGGGGGATCATGAACGCTGCCGTTTAACCTATTTTTCTACGTATGAAGGAATGTATTTTACAGGTGATGGCTGTTTGAGGGATGAAGAGGGATATTACAGGATCACTGGCAGGGTAGATGATGTATTGAATGTTTCAGGGCATAGAATTGGTACTGCTGAGTTAGAAAATGCTATTAATATGCATAGTGATGTTGTTGAGTCTGCTATTGTAGGTTATCCGCATCCTGTTAAAGGGCAAGGAATATATGCTTTTGTAATTATGGAAGGTCATGAGAAAGATATGGAATTGGCTCGTAAAGATATTAATGCGACAGTCGCCCGTCTTATTGGTGGAATTGCAAAACCAGATAAAATACAGTTTGTAAGAGACTTGCCTAAAACACGTTCAGGAAAGATCATGCGTAGAATTTTACGGAAAATTGTTGAAGAAGATTTTGCAAATGTGGGCGATATCACGACCTTATTAGATCCAAGCGTTGTAGAGGAAATCAGAGAAGGTACAGAAAAAATGAAAGCTTAAAATTATTTTCTAAAACAATTTCTATAGGCTCATGTTATCTTTATAATTAATAGATTATTTATTCTAAACGAGAAAACGAGATGGCAGAGTTAAAATTAAAAGGAGCTTGGAATCAAATTAAAGGAAAAGCAAAGCAATCATATGCTGATTTAACAGATGATGATTTGTTATATGAAGAAGGGAAAGAAGATGAATTAATTGGTCGTTTGCAAAATAAGATCGGAAAAAGCCGTGATGAAGTTGTAAACTGGCTGAATGATTTATAGTTAATATCCCTGATTTTTTAGAAAAGCGTCGTGACTTATTAGTCATGACGCTTTTCTTTTGTTATTTTCGCGTATGACTTTAAAAAAACCAACCATATTAATCGTTAATGACGATGGAATCACAGCTCCTGGCATCAAAGTTTTAATCGAAGAAATGCAAAAAATAGGGGAGGTTACGGTTGTTGCCCCAGATAGTCCACAGTCAGGCATGGGTCATGCAATAACGATTGGCAAACCGTTAAGAATTGATGAAGTTCATCTTTATCCAAACGTTAAAATGTATAAGTGTTCAGGTACTCCTGTGGACTGTGTAAAACTTGCTGTCAATAGGATCTTTAAAGGTAAACTGCCTGATATCTGTGTGTCAGGAATTAATCATGGCTTAAACAACTCCATCAATATTCTTTATTCGGGAACCATGTCGGCAGCCGTAGAAGGAGCAATCGAAGCAATACCTTCCATTGGTTTCTCTTACGATGATTTTGCTCACGATGCTGATTTTGAACAATGCCGCCCTTTTGTCGGTGCTATAACCAGAGAGGTATTGAAAAATGGATTGCAAAAAGGCACGCTATTGAATGTCAACTTTCCAAATGTTGATCAGATAAAAGGTATTAAAATTTGCCGGCAAGCCAATGCAAAGTGGGCAGAAGAGTTTGAAGAAAGAACAGACCCTTATAACCGAAATTATTATTGGCTGACCGGTGTTTTTAAATCAGACGATCAGGGAGAAGATACCGATGTTTGGGCACTTAAAAATGGCTTTGCTTCCATTGTCCCTGTTCAGTTTGATATGACAGCACATCATGCTATTCCAGAGCTGAATTCATGGGCTTTTGAAGTAGGTGCAACAAAATCTGATCATGGAAAACATTTAGAACATAATGATCAAACTTTTGAATCAAACCCGGGTTTAGGATAAATAATATTTTGAAAAAAGACAATTTTATTATAGGATCT
>Ga0160445_100589_pt1 | contig 15956 bp, 14 predicted proteins | sample HID1972M_E1MG_FD_108215 | JGI IMG/M metagenome (GOLD analysis project Ga0160445, IMG submission 108215) | Enriched pill bug-associated microbial communities from UW Madison campus, WI, USA - HID1972M_E1 MG | ecosystem: Host-associated > Arthropoda: Insects > Digestive system > Unclassified ... | reverse complement strand
GGAGGTCTATTCATATGTGTGGAATTGTAGGATATATTGGTAATCGCGGGTCGCAGGAAATCTTGCTCGAGGGTCTAAAGAAGCTGGAGTACCGGGGTTACGACTCGGCAGGCATCGCCGTGTTTACGGACAAAGGGCTGAAGATCAAAAAGTCGAAGGGCCGTCTCGCCATGCTGGAGGATAAGCTGAAGGGAGAGCCGCTGGAAGGCTCCGTCGGCATCGGGCATACGCGTTGGGCAACGCACGGCAAGCCGTCTGACGTAAACTCCCATCCGCATACGGACAATTCCTTGAAATTTTCGGTCGTGCACAACGGCATTGTCGAGAATTATCTGGATCTGAAGGATGAGCTCATCGCCAAAGGGCATGTGTTCGTATCGGAGACGGACACGGAGGTCATCTCCCATCTGGTGGCTGACGAATACAGCGGCAACATTGTCGAGGCTGTACAACGCGCGGTTAAACGGATGCGCGGTGCGTTCGCGCTTGGCGTGCTGACAGAATACGAGCCGGAGCGGCTTGTAGCCGTACGTTTCGCCAGTCCGCTCGTTATCGGCATCGGCGAAGGCGAGAACTTCATCGGTTCGGACATTCCCGCCATTTTGGAGCATACGCGCAATGTGTATATTCTGAACGACGGCGAAATGGCTGTTCTGACACGTAATGGTGTCGAACTGATGACGACGGATGGCGATACTATTTCCAAGGAAATATTCCATGTCGATTGGGATCTGGTAACTGCGGAGAAAGCCGGATTCGATCACTTTATGCTGAAAGAAATCTACGAGCAGCCGAAAGCTTACCGCGACACGATGCTCGGCAGAATCGCGGATGACGGCAAGTCCGTCCATCTCAAAGAATTGTCAATGACGGATGATTATATCCGCTCCATCCGCAAAATTCATATCGTCGCTTGCGGTACGGCGTATCATGCAGGCTTGGTGGGAAAATCGGTCATCGAGACGCTGGCTCGCATTCCGGTCGAGAACGACGTCGCTTCGGAATACCGTTACCGCTCGCCCATTATTACGCCAGATACGCTCGTCATCGTCGTCAGCCAATCCGGCGAGACGGCCGACACACTGGCCGCTCTGCGCGAAGCGCAGAAAAACGGCGCTCGCGTGCTCGCGATCACGAACGTGGTTGGCAGCTCCGTCGCCCGCGAGGCGAACGATGTCATTACGACCTGGGCGGGACCGGAGATCGCAGTCGCATCGACAAAGGCATACACGTCGCAGTTGATCGCATTCTACCTGCTGGGTCTGCATCTGGCTCGTGTAGTTGGTACGCAAGAGCAAAGTGCTGTCGAGGAGATTATCGCAGGTTTGCATGCATTGCCTGAACAAGTGGAGAATATTCTGGAGCAAGCTCCGGTGCTCAAGCAAGTCGCCGAGTCCATGGCTCATCACAAGAGCCTGTTCTTTATCGGCCGGGGCGTCGACTACGCTGTCGCTCAGGAAGGTTCGCTCAAGCTGAAGGAGATATCTTACATCCACTCCGAGGCTTACGCCGCCGGCGAACTGAAGCATGGCACGCTCGCGCTGATCGAAGACGGCGTACCGGTCATTGCGCTGGTGACGCAAGAGTCGCTGTACGAGAAGACGCTTAGCAACATTAAGGAAGTAAAGGCGCGCGGCGCCCACGTGCTTGCGGTCGCGAACAGCGGCTTCGAAGACGAAGTCGCGAAGTCTGTCGACGAAGTATTCTCGATACCGAAGACGCTGCCGATTTTGTCGCCAGCTCTGGCTGTTGTGCCGCTTCAGTTGCTGTCGTATTACGCATCGCTGGCTTTGGGGCATGACGTGGATAAGCCGCGGAATTTGGCGAAGAGTGTTACGGTTGAGTAGTTGGGGATTGATGTTGCACAAATTCTGTAAACATCTTTAAAGTCGCCCTACTGCTTATAAAGTCTCATCAAATCTTATAAAGTCGTATCAAAAAGCCGATCGAAACTCAGGTATTCAACACCTGTTTTCCTCGGCTTTTTTCGTAAATTGGGGAATTGGGTTTAGGTAGAAAGCCAAAGAAATTGAAAGAGACCTTATTGTTCAAAGAAAATAAAGTATTAGACTCGGAAAATAAAGTTGTAGACTGAGAAAATAAAGTATTAGACTGTGCCGCTTCATTGAGCTAACGGGCAGTTTTGCGCAACTACCTACTTATAATAGCGTAGTAAAATTGATTTAACATTGTTAAGTTTATAGTGAAATCAAAATGAGGAGTGAATCCTACTTTGGAATGGTTCGTGTTTTTATTCCTCGGATTTTTCTTGTTGTTTTTCCCTAAGATGTTTTCAAAAATTGGGTGGTTTAATCTCGATAATATGGATGGCAATGAAGGTACATGGGAAAAGGATGATAAAAAAAGCTCTACATCCAAAAAGGTTTTATTCGTATATAAGGCCATCGGATTTGTTTTTATTGTATTTAGCCTCGCAAGGCTGTTAAGTGAACTTAACTAAAGGAGAACTTTAGTTCAATCTTTAGAGAATCAAAACCTATAAAGAATCCTATAATGGGGGAAACAGATGGAGAAGCAAGCATTAGATCTTTATAAGGAATTCATTGATGATTTAGCAGAATTACGCCCATGTGTATTACCACGCTGGATAACGGGTAATGGCTGGCCGAAAACCGTTGAAAACGAGAAGATCAATAAAGTTTTGAGTGAATTGACGACAGAACAAAAAGAGGTAGTAGCACTGATCGCCCAATCGGCTCGAGATGGCGGGATTCATGATGTACTTGTATATCTGACAGATCAAATTAATCTTGAAGGGCTTGAAATCGTGAAAAATGACGTAAAAATGGCAACTGATCCCTTTGACTCTGGTATGCATTATGATTGGGTATGCCGCAGAGAAGGAGATTCATGGCCGGATCAGAATAGATAATTTTCTAGATTACACATTAAGCTATCGGGGAACGATTGAACAAATGCAACCATGATTCTTTGCCAAGGAATAGGGGGGGGATTAATGGCAGATGTTGAGGCTAAAATAACCTTCTTAAAAGAAGGCGGCAGAAGGAATCCAGCAAGTACTGGTTATCGACCGAATCATCTCGTAACAGCTGATTATCTAACAACTGGCACTCATCACTACTACGATAGAGAAATCGTTCAATTAGGCGAAACTGTACTAGGTACTATATCTTTTATTACTCCAGAAAATTATCCTCATTGCTTATGGGTTGGGAAAATAATCACTATTCAAGAAGGTTCAAAAGTAGTGGGTTATGCAGATATTACTAAGGTATTTAATCAGCTCTTGAAAAAAGATGATTAAGCTATCTGTGAACGATTGTTTATTAATAGGTCCCCTGGAGGTTTTATCAATGAAAGAAAATCTAAAGGAGTTTATGGATGATCCTTGGTGGATAGTTACGGACAGTGTGGCGGAAACACTAGAAAACGAGCTAAGCAAGGAGTTGTCTTCAGACCACATTCTCTACGCCAAAAAGGCTCTTGCTGTCGCAAGAAGAGAAGATAATGATGATGTGGTTTACTGGATAAAGGAATTAGATAAATTCGCTGTCGTACATCTGACCTATGGTAAAGAGATCTCCCCCAATTTCCCCAAAACAGAGTTATATACGCTAGCGGAATTAGAAACCCATTGTAAGCATATTTCATCCTTGTATTGAACTATCGGGGAACGTTAGGTTAACAAGAACAGCGGCAGTCTAGGACTTTATTTTCTTGTCCTTGGCTGCCGCTGCTTTATATTAATGCCTCAGTCTAAAACTTATTTAGCAAAAGCTGACGATTCTTTGATTCAAAAAACCCGCTACATCAACAACTCCAGTCTAATACTTTATTTTCTCCTTACAGTTGGATTGAAAAATAAAGGAATAGACTGGCAACGCCCCATTAAGCTAACGGTGCAGTTTAGTTTAAGATCAAACACGGTGAACTTTATCACAAGTAACGGCAAGTTTTTTGATAATTTGCTTGGTTTATTTGTGAAGCCTAGACGGCCTCTTGGCATCTAACAATGGGGAAAGGACGACTACATTGAGTCGTCCTTTTCCTGTTCTATCTTCAATTGGTGACCGAAGTGGCAACAATCTGCTTGGTCGTGACATTTAGGCGATTATATAGGTTGGCTGTTGCAATACCTGCGATCAGAGTCGCCAATGCCTGTTCTTCGTAATGTCTGGCGGCCTCGTCGTAGATTTCATCAGGCACGGAATCTGCTCTGTCGTTAATTCGGGTAACGGCTTCGCTGAGCGCAAGGGCTGCTCGTTCGGCGTCATTGAAGTGGGAAGTTTCACGCCATGCCGAAACGGCGAGAAGTCGGTCTGCCGTTTCGCCTGCCGCTTGCGCATTGCGCGAGTGGAGGTCGACGCACACGCTGTCTCCATTGATTTGGCTCGCACGGAGATAAGCAAGAAACATTGTCTTGTTCGGGAGCCCCACAACCGCTGCAGATCCGAACAAGGCTTTGCCAAGCGCTTGTAGGGCTTGACTTGCTTCTGGTAAAATCATGGCGGGGTTGTTCATTCTTGGTTTCATTGGAAACACTCCTTTGTTAAATATCGGTGCCGGTAATCGGCCCTCACTAAGTTGACGGATCAAAACTCGGGTTTGTGACATGTTCGGGAAAATCCATTAGGAAGAAGGGCTGGAAGATGAGTGCTACGCAGGATTGGTTGGCTGAGCAATTCGAAGCGCATCGCTTCCATCTTCAGGGGGTGGCTTATCGAATGCTTGGATCGTTGAGCGAAGCGGAGGATGCGGTGCAAGAATCTTGGTTCCGCTTAAGCCGATCGGATACCACCGATCTCAAGAACCTTGGAGGCTGGCTGACAACGGTTGTTTCTCGAGTATGCCTTGATATGCTTCGTACACGAAAAGCCAGAAGGGAGGAATCGATGGAAGGATACTCGATCGAGGCAATCGCAAGCGATGAAGCTCGAGGCAATCCTGAACAGGAAGCGTTAATGGCGGAATCTGTTGGTCTCGCGATGCTGGTCGTGCTCGGTAATCTGAATTCAGCGGAACGTGTTACATTCGTGCTTCACGATATTTTTATGATGCCATTTACCGAAATTGCCCCGATCATAGGGAAATCTGAGATGGCGACCAGACAACTTGCAAGCCGGGCACGCCGTCGAGTCCATGGGGACGTTTCGCATTTGAATCCCGATCTGTCGCGCCAACGCGAGCTGGTCGACGCATTCCTCTCTGCGGCGTACGCAGGCGATTTCGATAAGTTGGTTACAATGCTCGATCCAGACGTCGTACTTCGAGATGATCGTCAGATTGAAGCTGTTCGAGTGATTCGAGGCGCGGCAGCATTGGCCAAGCATGTATCGGGACGGGCGAAAGCGGCTCAGGTGGCTCTCGTGAACGGTTCTATAGGCGTCATCGCCGCTCCGAAGGGAAAACTTCTTTACGTACTCCAATTTACGCTCAAGAACGGGAAGATCTCCGAGGTCGATTTGATTTCCGACTCTGCACGCATTCGCAAGCTGGATTTGTCGATTTTCCCATCATGAATGAAAACTAATCATCGCGAAAAAGACGCCGGGGAAGATGCCCGGCGTCTTTCTTGATGAACCCTAGTACGTGCGTGTTATCCGATAGCCTTAACCTTGTGCCGCATCCATGTTCATGTAGTTAATGGCCCACAGATGGCCGTCCAAGTCCACGAAGCCCCAATGATACATGAACCCATGATCTTCAGGTTCAGCGTGCAATTTTCCGCCCAAGGAGACCGCGGTATTCACGATTTCATCGACCTTTTCCCGACTCTCGAAGGCCAATGCGATCGTCATCTGCGCATACTTGCTCGTATCGACGGATTCCCTCTCCGTGAGCGTATTAAAGAATGCTTGATTGATCAGCATGACCTGCAGGTTGTCGCCGATCACGATGGCTACCGAATTCTCGTTCTCAGGAAATTGCAGGTTGAGCTCGAATCCAAGTCCGGTGAAGAACGCTTTCGATTGTTCTACGTTTTTTACAGGCAGGTTGAAGCTCGTGAATGCGGACGTTAATGCCATCTTCAAAACACCTCTTCGTCAAATTAGTTTGTGTTCATTTATGCCTTCGTTTATATAGACGACAGCCGATCCGGAAATTCATCGGTCTCATGGACCTCGATCGGATCGCGACAACCACTTAATTACACAGCCTGCAGGCGAGATCCTGCAGACTGAACGGAAAACAGAAAACATTAGCTTCAAAAGGTTTTCTGTCCAACCCTTTTTTGTGTCTGCTTTTGCAGAAGTGCAGTGAGGCGGAGGCCCGCCACTTCTGATGATTTCTACATATCGCTTCAAAATCGGGTGTTTAGTTCTAAAAATAAGGCGATTATAATAAGGTATTCTGTGTTATAATATGGCTAGACTGTCTAGATTATTGGAGGGATCGATAATGCAATGGCAACTACAAGAGGCGAAGAACAAATTGAGCTACGTTGTTAAAAAGGCTAGGGACGAAGGAGCTCAAATCATTAGCGTACGAGGCGAACCCACTGCAATCATTTTGTCAATTGAAGAGTATAATCGGCTCACACAAATGAAATCCAGTCTAACAGATTTTTTTCAAGAATCACCTTTTTCTGATGATTTACAACTTGATTTGGAAAGAAGTACAGCCCCTTCGCGAGAGGTAGATATATGAAATATCTTCTGGATACTAATGTCATATCAGAATTGGTCAAAAAGGAGCCTAACCCAGGTGTTCTTCTTTGGATAGAAAAATGTGATGAGATGAATTTATTTTTGAGCGTTATCACATTCGGTGAATTACAAAAAGGAATTAGTAAATTGAGTGATAAGTCTCGAGCAGATCGGTTGCAAACCTGGGTGAACCAAGATCTGAAAAAACGATTTGAAGGAAGGATTTTGCCTATCGAGCTGGACGTTGTATTAACATGGGGCAGGATACAAGGAATTTCAGAAAAGAACGGAGTAAAACTTCCTGCGATGGATAGCCTTATAGCAGCAACTGCGATTACTCATAATCTGATCGTTGTTACTCGAAATGTTCAAGATATTGAGCGTTGTCAGGGTTCCGTATTTAATCCATGGGATGATGCGTATAACAGAGCATAATAACAGCTTGAGTAACACCTATCACCATTTCAATTTTCCGCCTCCGTTTTCAGACGCTGGTTCTCTTTTCGCAAACTATTCGAGCAACAGATAAGCCGTGTTCCTGCACATAAGACGGGGACACGGCTTATTTGCGCCCGGATTACGGGAGACGCTGCCGACGCATATTAAGGCGCCTTGATGGCGAAGGAAAGGTGGAACGGTTGCCCTAGGCGGCAGTCGTTCCCGCTAGGCACATCGGTTAGGCAGAATCAGGTTGTCATTTGGATTCGCTTACAATTGTGCGATCGAAAACGCATTCATTTTTAAAAAAAGGATTGACAGCCATAGGCGCACACTATAAAATACAGGTAAAATACATGTTCAAATAACGATCAAAATTTACGAAAAGCGAGGAGTGCTGAGCAAGTAATGATACGAACAACAGTCCCGGTTCAGGGAAGCACGAAGTCGCGAAGCGCATGGGGAAGAATAGGTCTGCGGTTGTGGAAGGAACGTTACGTTCATTTGCTGATATGGCCAGGCATCTTCTATTTCCTTGTGTTCCGCTATCTTCCGATGGCCGGTCTTGTAATCGCATTCAAGGATTTCAACCCGTTTGCAGGGATATGGGCGAGCGACTGGGTCGGCTTTGCCCACTTCGCCCGTATTTTCGAAGATGATGAAGTTATAAGAGTGCTCTGGAACACGATCAATATCGCGCTTCTGCAAATTTTAGTCGCATTCCCGGTATCGATTGTGCTTGCGCTCATGCTCAATGAGGTGCGTAACGGCACATACAAGCGATTTGTGCAATCGATGGTTTACCTTCCCCACTTCTTGTCATGGGTCGTCGTTGCGGGGATTTTCACCGTATTCCTGCGGGGAGAAGGTCTGATTAACACCGTGCTGGGCTCATGGTTCGGGATAGAGGCCATCCCGTTTCTGACGGATCCCGCGTTCTTTAAGCCGCTTATCACATTGCAGATCATCTGGAAGGAATCCGGATGGGGCACGATTATATTTCTGGCCGCGCTGGCCGGCGTCAATACGAGTCTTTATGAAGCAGCCGTTATCGACGGCGCCAATCGCTGGAGGCAGCTATGGCATATTACGCTCCCGTCCATTCGCGGCGTCATTGTAATCATGTTTATTATTCGTTTGGGCAACGTGCTAGACCTGGGCTTTGAGCAGATCTTCCTCATGCTTAATCCATTTAATATGGATACCGGCAACGTCCTTGATACTTATGTGTACTTCAAGGGGATTCAGCAAGGCGATGTCAGTTTTGCGACAGCGGTAGGCATGTTCAAGGGCGCCGTCGGCCTCGTGCTCGTGGTCATTGCAAACCGGATCGCCAAGCGGTTCGGCGAAGATGGACTGTATTAATTCTAAAGAGAGGGTCGGGTGATTTGCATCTATGTATAACCGGTCTATAACCGATCGAATGATTGACGCTGCCAACTGGCTGCTGCTTGCTATCGTTGCGCTGTTAATGGTGTTCCCATTCCTGCATATTTTCTCCGTATCGTTCTCATCCTTGCGGGATGTGTTGGAGAAAGAATTTATTATGTGGCCGACCCATTGGGTGACGGATGCGTATCAGACGATTCTTGCCTCCAACAACTTTATTCGCTCATTGGGCGTCTCGGCGTACATCACAATTGTGGGCACCGTTGTCAGTCTGCTGCTGACGGCCACCATGGCATACGGTCTTACGAGAAACGTGACCGGACAACGCATTATATTGCTGCTAATTATTTTCACATTGCTGTTTAACGCCGGCATGATTCCGACGTATCTGGTCGTAAAGGAAGTCGGGTTGATGAACTCGACATGGTCGCTTATCATTCCGTCGGCGATCAGTGCTTTCAACTTGATCGTGATGAGGCAGTTTTTCTTAAGTATACCGAACGAGCTGACGGAGGCCGGCCTAATTGACGGCGCGAGCGAGCTGCGGATATTTACAAGCATTATGCTGCCGCTGTCCAAGCCGTCGCTGGCCGCCTTCGGATTGTTTTATGCGGTAGGCTATTGGAACAAGTACTTTGAAGGCGTTCTCTATTTGAATGATTCCTCCAAATGGCCGATTCAGGTCGTTCTGAGGCAGATTGTCATTATGAACGAGGCGACCGCAGCGTTAGGCAACGAAGCGATGCTCATGCTAGAGAATCCGCCTCCTCCGGTGACGATCCAGATGGCTGCGATTTTAATGGCAACGCTCCCGATTTTGATTGTGTATCCGTTCCTGCAAAAGCATTTTGCCAAGGGGGTGATGCTCGGTTCGGTAAAGGGCTAGCCTATGTGGTGTAGCGGGCAGTCCGATTGGCTAGGCGAGCTTGAGCAGGCAATGATGGGAAGTTGTGAAAAGACAAAAATGGAGGGTTCTACGATGAAAAAGAAAGCGTACCTCGTATCGACAGTAGCTGCCGCAATGTTGGTTTCGGCAGCATGCTCGAACGGAAACAATGCTGGCGGCAGCAGCAGCGAGAAGCCAAGTCCGACGCAGTCGACGCCGGCGGAAAGCGCAGCGCCAGAGAAGGTTCATAAGATTAGCGGCATTACGTACATTTATGGAAACCCGGCGCCTAATGACGGTGAAGGCTTGAAGAAGCTGAATGAAAAGTTTAACGTGGACTACTTCGTTGAAAAGGTTCCGGCGGAAACGTATCCAGAGAAGCTGAGCGCAGTCGTTTCCTCCGGGTCGATGCCGGATATGATCGGCTTCGAGGCCAGCCGCGCGGATAATTTCCCTCGCTGGGCGAAGCAAGGCGCGTTCCTTGAGCTGAACGACTATATCGATCAGTATCCATCGCTGAAGGCCATTCCGGATGAGCTTTGGGCGCCATTCACCATCGATGGCAAAATCTACGGCATTCCGTCCTGGTCTCCGACAGAGTCAAGCTCTTTCTATATCCGTAAGGATTGGCTCGACAACCTGGGTCTGCCCGTTCCGACGAACTATGAGGAACTGGCTAGCACGCTCATCGCTTTCACGAACGACGATCCGGATAAGAACGGCAATAAGGATACGTATGGCATGGCAATCGGACAGAACATCAACCCGAACTATGCTATGGGGCCGTACTGGCAGTTCGATTCTTACTACCACCAGGACGAGAAAGGGAATTACATTCCTGGCATGATCTCGCAAGGCCGCAAGGAACTTATCGAATTCTTTAACAAGCTGTATCAAGCAAAGGCGCTGACGCCGGACTTCGCCGTTATTAACTGGGCGGATACGAATAATGAGTTTTATTCCAGCAAGGCTGGCCTGTTCCTGGTTGCGCCAAGAGGCATGTCCCAGGACTACATGACAAGCTTGCTCGAGATTTCGCCGGATGCGGAATTTGCAGTGCTTCCTCCATTCCTGGCGCCAGACGGCTCTCAAGGATTTGTTGGCGGCAAGGGTTATGCTCGCTTCAATGCATTTAACGCCAAGCTGAAGGATGATCCCGAGAAGCTGAAGAAAATTCTCGACATGCATGAGTTCTCCCGTCAGTTCTACCCAATGGCCGAACAAAATGCTTCCAATGCGGATCATGACTGGTTCTACGGCGGCGAAGGCGCAGGCTACGAGGTTGCGGACGGCAAGCGTAAAGTCATTGAGCCGGAGAAGGGCAGTCAGCCTTACCACTACTTCCAGGACAACACGGCATGGGTGCTTCCGGATCAGGATCCCGAGTTCGAGTCGGCCTACACGGAGCCGAAGCTCATTCAGGCAACAACCGATCTCGTGAAGATGAGCAAAGACTATAAGCAATACTTCCAGCCGAACGTAGGGGTCGTGTCCGAGACGGAAGCGGCGAAAGGCGCAGAGCTGATGCAGTTCCTCATGAACGAACAGACTAAAATGATCGTCGGCCAACGTCCGATTTCCGATTGGGATGCCGTAGTTAATGAATATCTGTCGCGCGGCGGATCTCAGATCATCGAAGAATATAATGCAGTGTTCAAGGAACGCGGCTATACAGAGCGCCGTTGGAAATAACGTATAGCGGATCGGGCTATGTATCATAGCCCGATTTGCTATCGATGGAAATTATTACGAAGAGTAAAGGTGCGTTTAATCTATGAAAATGGCAAAAATCGGCATTTATCTCGATTCGCTGGCTACGGCTCGTATTCACCAGCATCATGCTAACGTTTTTCAGCTCTACATCCAGGAGCTGATGACGTTTGCGGGTATTCCATTCAGGAGCTTCGACTCGGCGGACGAAATGGACGCTGGCGATTTTGATATAGTTATTGCGGCGCTTACCGGCGGTATGGAATCGGAAAGCAGTCTATGGGACTTCGCAGAGCGAGGAGGTATCGTCATTTCCTTCGCGGGTTTGCCATACTTGGCGGCTCGGCTCGGCTGCCGGCAGCTGCAAGAGGTGCCGGTTGGCTATGCATCACTATCAGGCGAGCCTGGCGGCGGTCGCCCGATGCGATACTTTCGGGCGCGTCCATGGCTGCATACGTCCTCGGATGCGGGTTCGCTTGCGCTTTCTTGCGAGGAAGACGGCATGGTTCGCGTCGGAGCTGCAGATGGCGCCGTCGCTGGGCCGCTTCTGCAGACGTTCCGGGTTGGCAAGGGGATAATCGCCCGCTGGGCCGTAGATATTCCTACTCTGATCGTACGACTTCAGCAAGGCGAGCTGCCCGTCTATGAAGACGGCATTCCGGCGCAGGACGGATCAGGGGCCCTCAATGAAGGGATTCTGAAGGCGGACGACCAATGCCAATTGGACTGGGAAGCCGACAGAACGCACACGGCAACGGGTATGCCTTATTATGAGCATCCGTACGCCGATTATTGGCGAGAGGCGTTTATGCATCAGCTTCTGTCCGCGGCATCGACCTCCGATCTGATTGTGCCCTTCGTCGACTACTGGCCGGCGGGAGTCGAGGCGGTTGCTATGATCTCGCATGACAGCGACTTTAATAGCGACGATGCGGGCCGGACGACTCTCGAGGTGTTAAGCGAATGCGGCGTAAGATCGACATGGTGCATGATTGAACCGGGATATTCCCCGGAACTGTATCCGATGATACGGGAGGCGGGTCATGAGCTTGCGCTTCATTATAACGCTCTGGAGATCGAGCAAGGCATTTGGTCGCAAGAGGAATTTAATCGCCAAGCGTCCTGGTTCAAGAAGGCAACCGGTCTTCCGGCGGCGACATCCAATAAAAATCACTATACGAGGTTTGAAGGCTGGGGCGAGCTGTTCCGCTGGTGCGAGGAGGCCGGGATTCAGTCCGACCAAACACGCGGTCCAAGCAAAAAGGGGAATGTTGGATTCCCGTTCTGCACAAGCCATCCGTACTTCCCGATCGCCTGGGCGGACGAATACAATCGTCTCTACGATGTGCTGGAAATTGGGTTCTTGACGCAGGATCTGATGCATCCGGCCTTATCGGATACGTCTGTTATTGCGCCTTTCCTGGAGAAGGTGATGGAGGTTCGCGGCGTCGCGCATTTTCTTTATCATCAAAAGCATATTCATGAGCAGCCGGAGGTTCGGAAAGCGTTGGTGACTACGGCAAGCGAAGCGAAGAAGCTCGGATTCGAGTTCTGGACCGGAGCCGAAATCAATGACTGGGTGAGGGCGAAGCGCGAGCTGCGGATTATTGGACTTGGCGAGGGTGGACGCTTGCGCGTAGAAGGCGAAAGAACGGCAATCGCCGCTTATCGTCCGCTGTTTGCAGGGGAGTCGTCCGAAGGCGCGGTGAACCGATTTGGACTCCCGTGCGTTTTGCTGCAGGTCGAGTTCGAAGGAGCATCGCGGCAACAATCCGTTGCGTTATCCTCATTACAATAAAGCCGAAGGGCCGAAAGGGGCAATGAAATGATAAGCAAGACGGAGGAGCTCGCGCTGTTGGGCGGGCCAAAAACGAAGACGACCGCATTTAGCACAGGCAAACGATTCGGGGTCGAGGAGGCTCGCGAGCTTCTGGAGGCTCTGGAGCAAGAGACGCTGTTTTATCATTTTGGCAATAAGGTCAAAACGTTTCTTGATGACTTAATGCCATCTACGGCGTAAAGCACAGCGTTGCGACATCGTCCGGAACGGCGGCGATTCATGTGGCGCTCGGCGCGGCGGGCGTAACCGTTGGCGATGAGGTTATTACGAGTCCCATTACGGACCAAGGAACGCTGATTGGCATCCTGTACCAGAATGCCATCCCGGTATTCGCCGATCTGGATCCGCATACGTACAATCTGGATCCCGCATCTGTCGAGGCGCGAATTACGCCGCGTACGAAGGCGATTGTCGTTGTTCACCTGGCCGGCAATCCTTGCGACATGGATGCGATCATGGCGATTGCGCAGCGTCACAACCTTAAGGTGATCGAAGATTGCGCTCAAGCCTACTTGACCCGGTACAAGGGGCGTTATGCGGGTACATTTGGCGATTATGGCTGCTTTAGCACCAATGATTTCAAACATATATCGACCGGCGACGGCGGTATGGTTACGGTGAATTCCGGCGAGGAGACGGACTATTATCGGACACACGGCTTCGCGGACAAAAACTATCATCGATTCGGGACAGAGGTGCAGCGCGAGCTCCATTACGTTGCCCCCAACTATCGAATGACCGAATTGCAAGGCGCTGTCGGCATCGCGCAGCTGAAAAAGCTGTCATGGATTTGCGAACGTCGGCAGGCGATCGGCGATCGGATTACCGAAGGACTGCGCGGAACCCCGGGCATACATGTTCATCAGGTGACTGAAGGCGGGGCCTGCACGTATTGGTTCTACATGATGAGGCTTGACTTGTCCGCCTTATCCTGCACGAGGCAGCAATTCAGCGAGGCTCTTGAAGCGGAGGGGATTCCGAGCCGACCCGGCTATATCCCGCAAGTGGTCTACAAGCAGCCGTTGTTCCAGCGGAAGCAGGCCTATCTGAACAGCCACTTCCCGTTTGATTTGACGGATCGTTCGTATCAACAAGGAGATTGCCCGGTAGCCGAAGAAATTTTAGAGACAGCCATACAAATTCCGATCAAAGAGTTTTATTCGGATACAGATGCAGAAGATATTATTCGAGGGGTGCGCAAGGTCGCATCGTATTACAAAAAGTAAATCTGCGAAAGCGAAATCGATGACTTGTGAAAATGGGATGGTGAGCATGCAGCAGTATACAGAGCATGGCGTTCCTGCGCCTGTGGTAGAGTCGCGAACGGCCGCGGTGTGCCGGAGCCGCAACGGCGACGAGCGCGTCGTCATTCTGGCGAAGGGATTTCTGCTCGTTGTCGACCCGGCAACGGAACGCTGCACGCAGGTTCCGTTCCCGAATGGCAACACAGAATATCCATATATGTGTTTTGCCAGTTCGGAAGGCATGTTCTATGCCGGAGCCGGGACGCAGTTCATGGCGTTCGATCCGTTCGATTGCAGCTTCCTTCATGCCGAGGACGTCGGCTTGGAGGGTGAACTGGTCGGCTTCAGCTATGCGGAGTCGGCGGAGGGTACGATATATTTTGCGGCCTATCCTCATTGCAGATTGTTTGGTTATGTGCCTTCGGAGAGACGCGTTATTCCGTTAGGCCAGCTTGATGCAGAGGAAAAGTACCCGAGTCATCTCGCGGTTGATGAAGCAGGCTGGGTGTATGCGGGCATCGGCACAGAACGGAGGGGACTGATCGCCTTTCGGCCGTCCGATGGACGCACGGTTCAGCTTGTCCCGACGGAGGAGCGGACGAGAGGGATGGGCGTTGTTTACGCGGCTGCGGACGGCTCCGTGTATGGTCATTGGGCGTTCGCTGATTTGCGGGAAGCGGAGACGCCGGAACGATACCGCTGGATGCGGCTTCGCGGCGGGCAGGCAACGCCGGTTGATTGGCGCGATGTCCCGCCTTCTTTATATTCCGGAGCGGCGTTCTATCGGCTGCATCGTCAGCTATCGGGCGCATGGAAAATCGAGAAGCATGATCTGGCCGAACGAGAGCTGAGGCTGCGGGCGGCGGAGGGATCAAGCACGCGAATGATTCCGCTTCGTTACGAATGCGGCGGCGCGCAGCTGTCTCCGCTCAGTGCGGGAGCGGACGGGCATGTATACGGAACGAGCAACCATCCGCTTCACTTCTTTAGATATGAGCCGGGCGAGCAGCGGCTTCGCAGCTTCGGAGGGCATGTGATTGAATTCGGCGGAGGCGGCAACCTGTGCGCCTATGCTTCAGTTGGTCCGATGCTAGCCGGAGCTGCTTATCCGGGAGGGCACCTGCATCTGATGGATACGAGGCTGCCTGTCCAGGCCGAAGCCGGGGACCCGAACCAAGCGCGCAATCCGCGCCTTGTTGCCAGTCACCCTGAGGTGCACCGCCCACGCTGCGCGCTGGCGCATTCGGACGGGGAGCATGTGCTGTATGGCGGTTATCCCGGCTACGGCGCTGTCGGAGGAGGCTTATGCCTCCATAATATAACGACAGGCGAGGACATGCTTTTGACGCATGATCAGGTAGTTCCCTTCCAGAGCACGATCAGTCTTGCGGAAGGCCAGTCGGGTCATATATTCGGGGCCACGAGTATCGAGACGCCGGGCGGAGCTGCGCCTAAGGAGACGAGAGCCAAGCTGTATCGGCTGCACTGGGATAGCCGAACGGTGGACGGGGTATGGTCTCCCGTAGAAGCGCGGGAGATCGTCTGGATTTATGCAGACCGCAAGGGACGTATACATGGCATGACCGAGGCTTCTCGTTACTTTGTGTTCGACCCTGAGGAGGAGAGGCTCTGCGCCGAAGCGGATTTGTCGGAGTGGGGTTCGCCGGTGCGAGTCGGTCTCGCGGCCGATCCGAACGGAACGATCTACGGTGCGCTCAGTCGGGCGATATTCCGCCTTGATCCGGATCTGTCCAAGGCGGTGAAGCTGTCGGAGCCTCCTGTTGCGATAACGGCGGGTCTGGCCGTCGCCGGGGACAAGG
>Ga0160445_100588_pt1 | contig 15957 bp, 15 predicted proteins | sample HID1972M_E1MG_FD_108215 | JGI IMG/M metagenome (GOLD analysis project Ga0160445, IMG submission 108215) | Enriched pill bug-associated microbial communities from UW Madison campus, WI, USA - HID1972M_E1 MG | ecosystem: Host-associated > Arthropoda: Insects > Digestive system > Unclassified ... | reverse complement strand
TGGCGGATCGCGTAGAACAGCAGCCCGAACAGGCTGAGCGCCCCGACGGCGGCCAAGGTCTCGTGCAGCGGGCGCACGGGCTCCTTCGCCGCGTTATGTTTCGTCATCATGATGCCGAATACCATCAGGATCGACACGGCGCCGGCGTAGATCAGCACCTGGACAAATGCCGCGAATTCCGCGTCCAGCAGCACGTACATCCCCGCAAGGCCAAGGAAGACGGCCGCCATGGATACAACCATATGGACGACCTTCTCCAGGCTGATCATCAGCACGGCGCCTCCGATCATAATGGCGGCGAAGACGAAGAAGGCGACAAATGGTCCGTTAACCTCCACGTTAAACAATTATTTGGCGCCTCCTTTGGCCGGAGCCCCGATGTTGTTGTTATCCTTGCGCACGAGCGTGTTGTTGTCCGTCAACCACTCGGCGTTCTTGTACAAGTCGTCCCGGCTGTACGTCGCGAGCTCGAAGTGGTTCGTCATGACGATGGCTTCCGTCGGGCACACCTCCGTACACAGATCGCACAGGATGCATATTTCGAAGTTGATATCGAAAGTGTCGATGACCTTGCCCCGCTTCTCGGGATCCGGGTTCGGCTTGCCCGTCAGCGTAATGCAGTCCGTCGGGCAAATGCGGGCGCATTGGTTGCAGACGATGCACAGCTCGGGGATGAAGTGCTGGATGCCGCGGAAGCGGTCCGGCATATGAATCGGCTCGTCGGGATAGGATGTCGTGACCTTGGGCGACGTCATCGACTTCAGCGTGACGCCGAGGCCTTGCAGCATTCCGCTTAGCATGGCGATTCCTCCAATCGTTATTTGACGAACAGCTCCAGGTACAGGGCCGTCAGGAACACGTTAAGCAGCGCGACGGGCAGCAGCACCTTCCAGCCCAGCCCCATCAATTGGTCGATGCGCACGCGCGGGAAGGTGGCGCGTATCCAGAAGAACGAAAAGACGACGGCGACGAACTTGAGCAGGAACCAGACGAGACCCGGCACGAAATCAAGAAACGGCGCCGGAGGATGCCATCCTCCCAGAAATAAAACCGTAGTCAGTGCCGCGATGGCATAGACGTAGACGTATTCGGCAAGCATAAAAAACGCGAAGCGGAAGCCGCTGTATTCGACGTGATAACCGGCCACGAGCTCCGATTCCGCCTCCGGCAGGTCGAACGGCGTCCGGTTTAGCTCCGATACGGCCGCGATATAAAAGACGACGAAGCCGATAATCTGCGGCAGAAAATTCCACTGCCAGAACCAATCTCCCTGCGCGGCGACGATGGTCCTCAGGTTCAGGCTGCCGCTCAGCAGAACGACCCCGACGACGGAGATAACAAGCGGCACCTCGTAGCTGATCATCTGCGCCGCCGAGCGCATGCCGCCCAGAAGCGCATATTTGTTGTTGGAAGCCCATCCGCCCAGCACCATCCCCAGCGTCGTAATGCCGGACAGCGCCACGTAATAGAGCAGCCCCACGTTGAGATCGGCAAAATACAGCTTCTCCGTATACGGAATGACCGCAAGCACCGCGAAGGCCGGCACGAACGCGAGCGCGGGAGCCAGGATAAAGAGCAGCCGGTCCGCTTTGCGGGGAATCGTATCCTCCTTGATCAGCAGCTTCAGAATATCCGCGACGGTCTGCAGAAGTCCCAGCGGTCCAACGCGGTTGGGACCAACGCGAAGCTGCATCCAGCCGATGACCTTCCGCTCGTAATAGATCGCATACGTGACGAATCCAAGCACAATGAGCAGAAACACGACGGCCCAGACGAACAACACGAACGCGTTGCCCCAGGTCATGCTTTCGTTCAGCCAAGCCCCCATCAGCAATCCACCTCCCCGACCACGATATCGATGCCGCCGAGAATCGTAATGAGGTTCGTCATCGTCTCTCCGACGAGTAGCTTGGGCAGGATCCCCAGGTTGACGAAGGAGGGGCGTCTGAATTTGAGCCGATACGGCTCAGCCTTGCCTTTGGATACGATATGGCAGCCGATCTCGCCCCGCGGCGACTCGATGCGCACATAAGCTTCTCCTGCGGGCGGACGAATGGCTCTTGGCACCTTGCCCATCGTCTCGCCATCCTTCGGAAATTGCGCGACCGCCTGCTTTAGAATGCGGAGGCTTTGCCGTATCTCCTCCAGCCTGATGCGGTAACGGTCGTAGCAGTCGCCGCTCGCGCCGACGGGCACGTCGAATTCGAATCGGTCGTACAGACTGTACGGCTCCTCCTTGCGAAGATCCCATTTCACGCCCGTGCAGCGCAGGTTGGCGCCGGACAAGCCGTAGCTGATGGCCGTATCCGCGTCATATCGACCGACGCCTCGGATGCGCGCCAGAAAGATCTCGTTGCCCGACACCAGCTTGTCATATTCCTCGAGCTTCTTCTCCATATAGGGGATAAAGGCTTCGACCTTATCCATCCAGCCGGGCGGAGCGTCCCACTTGACGCCGCCTACGCGCATGTAGTTGTAGGTTAACCGTGCGCCGCACAGCTCGTTAAACAAATTGATAATCATCTCGCGGTCCCGGAAAGCGTACAGAAACGGGCTCATCGCGCCGATGTCGAGCAGGTAGGTGCCCCACCAGACGAGGTGGCTGGCCACCCGCTGCAGTTCCATGACGATCAGACGGAGAAATTCCGCGCGAAGCGGCACTTCCAGCCCCATCATTTTCTCTACGGTATGGACGAGGACATAATTGTTGGTCATCGCCGATACGTAATCCATCCGGTCCGTATAAGGAATAATCTGGGTATAATTCAAATTTTCCGCGAGCTTCTCTGTCCCTCTATGCAGATAACCCATAACCGGAGTCGCTTCCGTGATGACTTCCCCATCCAGCTTGACTACGATCCGGAAGACGCCGTGCGTGCTGGGATGCTGGGGTCCAACGTTAAGCAGCAGTTCCTCTGTGCGGATCATGGTAGCGGCTACACCTCCGAATCCAGTGGTTCGTAGTCTTTGCGAAGCGGATGCCCTACCCATTCGTCCGGCATCATGATGCGCCTCATGTCGGGATGGCCGGGAAAGTCGATACCCAGCAGGTCATAGATTTCGCGTTCGTTCCATTCGGCCGATCTCCATACCGGCGTTGCGGAAGGCACCGACGCTCCGTCCCGATCCGTTCGGATCTTGATAGCAACGACCCGTTTGCTTGCCAGGGATAACAGATGATAGACCACTTCCAGATGCGTCTCGTAATCGACGCCGGTAACATTGCGCAAATAATCGAAGCGCAGCTCGTCATGCTCCTTGAGCAGCAGAGCCGTCGCCGGCCAATGCCCGCTCTTGATCACAAGCGTGGGCATGTCGTCGTTCAGCTCGTTTAGATACGCCTCGTCCAGCGCATCGTCCGCCACTTCTCTGCGCACCACTGCCTGCAGCAGCTCGAGCTCCGGCAGCCGGATCGACGGCGGCTTGGGCACCTCCGCCTGGGAGTCGCCCTCCCCGCCTCCTGCGGACGTGCCGCCTTCCGCCTGCGCCTTGGCGGCTGCTCTAGCGGCGCGCGCCTCCGCGGCCGCCTTCAGCTTCGCTTCGCGCTCCGGATCGACGGCGGCTTCGGGCGGCGCATTGGCCTCCGCCTGCGCTTTGGCCGCCGCCCTTGCGGCACGAGCTTCCGCGGCCGCCTTCAGCTTCGCTTCGCGCTCCGGATCGGCAGCTGGCTCCGACGTCGCTCCGGTACCCGCCGTATCCGCTTCGGCCTCGCTTGCTTTGCCCTGCGCTCCCATCTTCACGTCCGCCGCGTCGGCCTCGCTTGCCTCGTCCTGTGCTCCGGGCTCCTTTTTCTCCTCCTCGCTCATCGGCCGGTCACCTGCTTTCCGGTTTTGGCTTCGTAGCGAATTTTTTCCTGCAGCTTGTTGATGCCATAGATCAGCGCCGCCGGATTAGGCGGACAGCCCGGTATATAGACGTCGACGGGGACGATCTGGTCCACGCCCTTAATGACGGCGTAGGACTTCACGTAGGGCCCTCCCGCGGTCGCGCAGGAACCCATCGCGATAACCCACTTGGGCTCCGGCATCTGGTCGTACAGGCGGCGCAGCAGCGGTCCCATCTTCTTTGTCACGGTGCCCGAGACGATCATGACGTCAGACTGCCGCGGCGACGTGCGGAACATGACGCCGAATCGGTCAAGATCGTAATGAGAGGCTCCCGTCCCCATCATTTCAATGGCGCAGCAGGCAAGTCCGAAGGTCATCGGCCACAGCGAATTGCTGCGCGCCCAAGCCTTGAGGCTTTCCAGCGTGCCCATGAATACATTGCGTTCCAGCTCCTTGCGTTCTTCCAGACTAATCGATTCCAGGCTCAAGTCCATTTAAGCACCCTCTTCTTCCATGCGTATAGGAGTCCAATGAGCAGCATGCCGGCGAAAATGACCATTTCGATCAGAACAAAAAGGCCGAGCTTATTGTATGCAACGGCCCAAGGATATAAGAAAACGGTTTCCACATCAAAGATGACAAACATAAGCGCAAACATATAATACCGGATGTTGAATCTAACCTGACCTTCGCCTACGGGTTCGTTGCCGCTCTCGTACGTGGAACTCTTCGGTTCCGTCGGCTTATGCGGCCGGAGCGCTCTGCCCAGCAGCAATGCGACGACGGGGAGCAGAATGCCCAGCACGACGAAGATCGCGACGACAACATAGTGATTGACGTAATTCTCCACAGGATCACCTCCGTCACAGGATGGTATGGGATCTGTTCGACTTGCCAGGAAAGTTGCCGCCCATTTTTCCTCACAATTATAACAAATGCTTCCACGACCGTCTATGAAAGAGAGTTCAAAAAGTTCGGTTCTCAGTACCGAGAAGATTGGATGAAGCTAGAACCTGAGGAGCGGAGCGTAGTGGAAGCTACGTGAGCACCGGAAGGTTCGGCTGAATTCAATAATCGATGTCGAGTAAGCTTCCAGAATTGCTTCGTAATGGGAAGCGGACTTTTTGAACAACCCTATGACGGAGTTGGACCTGCAGGCGCCGCTACGCGTTCGGCTCCTTGCTAGGGAATCTGCCGTCCTTGCGGCTTCGCTTGCGCATGAGCAGCGCCGCGAGCAGAAGCAGCAGAGGGACGAGCAGCCCTTGCATGACACTGTATACGGTCCATACATTCATGGCGAAGATGGTCGAATGTACGCCATTGCGGTAGATGATCAAGGAGAGCGGAGCAATGAGCATGCAAAGCGGGAATACGAGCGGACGGTAGGCGCGCAGTCCAAGCACTTGCCCCAGCAGCACCGACAGAACGTAGACGCTTAGCGACAGTTTTACGAATACGGTGCCGATCCAGACGACGGCGAACAGGATCTCGACGCGAACAAGTATCTCTTCTATGTTTATGAGCTTCGCCATCTCATATACCGCAAACGGGCTTCGAGTTGTCTCGCCCGATCCCATGACGGCTATCAGCAAGAAAACGATCAGCGTCGTAATCGCTCCTGTCACCGCGACGGCGCCAAAAATCCCCCGGTTCAACTTCTCCCGCTCGCTCTCCTTAACCATGGGCAGAATCGCCGTCAAAAAGACGCATTCCGTCAAAGGGAAGCCCAGCACGGGATACATGCCTTTAAGCGGAGTGATCAAGCCGTTTGCAAGCACGGGCTCAAAAAACTCCATATGAACTTGGTTCATGAGCGACAGGGTGATGATAACTAGCACGAACAGACTCCATATGTACAAAATTTCTCCCGTGCGGGCGATCGTCTCGATGCCGAGAAACACGCCGTACAGGATAACGATCATAAATGTTCCGCTAATAAACCAGGTCGGCGTTTGCGGCAGCACCGTCTTGCTCATGAAGTCGACCATGTTCCGCAGCACCAAAGTGCTCAAGATGAAGAAAAAAAACACGAACGTTAGAGCGATAGACTTCCCGATCCATCTCCCGGCAATAAACTCCGCATATTGCGCGATCGTCATTCGGGGAAAGCGTCTCATCAATGCTAGATAGACGAGCACGATGGCATATTGAACCGGTACGATCAATAACATGGAAATCCAGCCGTCCTGTTTGGCGATGGTGACCGTCGCCGTCGGCACGATGAGCGCTGCGCTTCCCACCGAAAATAAATATAACAACTTGGATACCTGCCTGGACGTGATTTCGTTATTGACATAGCCAGACCTCATGGACATTGTTATCCCCCCTTTAACCACGCTACGATCGGCACGTAAATCGGCTCCAGCAGCATCGAGATCCAATCCGTCGGAAGACTGACCGGCAGATGCCTTGCAATGGCGATCTGCAGGGCGGCCGCTCCCCACAGGATAACGATCGCCCAGCTCGCCTCGCGGACTTGCCCCTTGTCCCGGTTTCGCCTCCAGATAAAGATCGTCACGGTGATCGCGCAAACGACTATGATGAGCACATGCAGCATGTCTTCACCTCATTCCGTTATGGCATCGGTTCTTGCCCCCATGGATTCCACATGGCTGATGCAATGAATTTCGTACTGGATTTGCGGAAAAATCGTCTTCCAGCGCGCCTTCATCTGCTTCCAGCGCGCGGGTTGGTCCCTGTAGATTTGCTCTCCCCATCCCAGCGCGTCGAGCTTGCGATCCATAAGCCAATCGACTGTCGATTTGATCTCCTTTTCGACTACGGCGTTGAGCTTCTCCTCCAGAGCGAGCAGCGTTTGCTCATCGTTAATGGACAAGCCCGGACAAGTAACTTCGTGCACGCTGGATTGCATCCGAATCTCCATCTTGACCGTCGGCCACTCGCTCTCGCCTTTGGGCTTCTCCGCCTTGACTTTCGTATCCGTGCGAATGACTTCCATTATGTAATGCCCCTTGCCGTTTGCGCACGGAAATTTCAAGACCGTGTTCTGCAGCTTGTTCAGCGACCATGTCAGTCCCTGCGACTGCTTCGGAGGCAAATAGCCGATCAACCTGCCGCCGTCAAAGACCGCCATCGTCTTAAGCTCGGGCAGCACCTTTGGATTGATGCGGTCGACGATTTCCTTCGTACTGCCCGCCTCCGGGTCACCTTCCACCCCGACTGCAGGCACCGCAATCTGCTGCCCCTCCGACTTGGAGATTCGGGTAATATCGCGGACGAGGACGCTGTACAACTGCCCCTTCGCATTCTGATCCACCAGAATCGTCTCTTTGATCTGATTGGCCGGCACGGATTCCATCTGAGTTCGAATCTGCAGCAGCTTTGCCGCTTTAACACCCCTTGCGATAACGACGCTGATATCGGTTCGAATATCCGCATTGCGATCGATCAAGTCCATCAGCGGGAAGATGCCTTTCTTGGCCGTGGATTCATGGATGACCAGCAACTGGGTGTGCGAGAAGAACAGCCTGCGGGAAGTCTTCGCAGACATCTTGCGTATGGCCTCGAACACCGTGTCGCCCTTCTCCGTCAATGTCATGACGGGACTACCGTTCCCGCCTCCGTCCCGCGATGTCGCGTTCTGCGGCAGAACGACCTGCACCGTCAACTCGTAGCGGAATTTGCCGCTGGGATCATCATCTACCCCAAGCGCGATGACGACGCCAAGCTTGTCCAAGTAACGAATATCCCAGCAGCCAGTCAGCGGTATCAGGACGGATGCGATAATCACCGTCAGCGCAAGCCGTTTGATTAGACGTATCGCCATACCCGACCATACTTTTCGCCACAGGGGAAGTCTCCGCTTCATTGCGATGGCTCCCTTCTCGGCTCGGCAGCAGAGTTGTCTCGTACTTGGTCGCGGTCACCTATCTGCTGCGGACGTTCCTTCATCATCCAGAGCGGTACGCGAAGCAGCGTATCCTTAAAGTCCTTCCAGTTGAACGGAGCAAACGGCTTCAGATAAGGAATGCCGAAGGAAGTCAAGTTGCTCATGTGCAGCAGAATGAGCAGCATGACGAGGGCAATACCATAGAAACCAAGGGTAGATGCCGCGATCAGCAGCAAGAAACGCAGCAGTCTGGCCGCGATGCCCAGGCTGTATATCGGCGCGACAAAGCTGGAGATGGCCGTAAAGGCCACCACAATAACGACTGCCGACGACACGATGCCCGCTTCAACGATCGATTGCCCGATAACGAGACCGCCGACGATCGAGATTGCGCTGCCCGCGGTGCTCGGCATTCGGAGCACGGCTTCACGCAAAATCTCGAACACCAGCTCCATGATAAAAGCTTCCAGATAGGCGGGGAAAGGCACGCCCTCCCGCTGTGCAGCCAGCTTAAGCAGCAGCTGGGTCGGAATCATCTCTTGATGGTAGCCGATAATAGCGACATAGATCGACGGCATGAGAAGGGCGATAAAGAACGAGGAGAATCGCAGCATGCGGAGAAACGTCGCCATCTGGTAGTTCTGATAATAATCCTCCGCAGCCTGAAAAAACATGTTCAGAGTCGACGGAACCACCAGTACGAAGGGCGTTCCATCGACGATAATAGCGACCCTTCCGTCCAGCAGATTGCTGGCTATGACATCCGGCCGCTCATGGCTGATGATGGTGGGGAAAGGAGTCCACTTCTGATCGGTGATCATCTCTTCGATATAACTGGATTCCAGGATGCCGTCGTTCTTAATATCCTTAATTCGACGCTTGAGGTCTTCGATCACGCTTTCATCAGCCAGCCCCTTGATATACATGATGGCGACCGGAGTCTGCGTAATTTCGCCGACCTTCATCTGCTCCATCCAAAGCTTCGGACTGCGAATCTTCCGACGAAGCAAAATCGTATTTACACGAAGCGATTCCGTAAACCCTTCCCGGGGACCGCGGATCATCATCTCTGTCTTAGGTTCTTCTACCGAGCGCTTGGGTCCTCCGTAAACATTGCAGCCGATACCAGAGGGGGAGCCTTCGATAAAGACGAGGGCGTATCCTAGAAACAGCTTCTCAAACAAATCCTTAAACGTTCTGATTTCACAAATTAATCCGATGGCGATGAGATGACTCTTGATTCGGCTAAGAACAGGCTCTTCGGGCGAGTCCGCATTCGTCTGCCGAACTTGTTCCTTTAGCTGCTTTAACTGAGAAGGGAGCTCGGGATCCTGTTGAATCGTTTGAATCACGAACTTGTCCAATCGTTCATCTTCAATAAGTCCTTGAATATAGACAAGCGCAATATCCTTGTCCCCGTCCTTGCCTTGACGATCAGTCAAGTCCAAACCTCGTATGATCAGATCCGAACTCTCGCCCATCTCTTTTTTGATCTTGTCCAGCAGCTCGGTCAGAACCGGAACAACGGGCTGGTGCTCGTAATCTTTCATTTGTTCGTTCACGTGTTTGTCCGCGCTCGGCGAACGCCGTTCTTTCTTTTGGTCCTTGCCGGCTTTTTTTGACATATACATCCCGAACATGGCGGGCCCCTCCCTTCTTCCGGTCGTGTTATTTATTAGGATGACTCATCCATGGTAAAACTATGTATCTCGGGCATCATCTGCCTCTGCCCGAGAATCAGCCGTACGCGAACGCAAACAAGCCGCCCGGAAGACGCGTTTGCGTCGACCGTGCGGCTTTGCCATTATAATCTCCAGAATATAACTGAATTCCCTTATCTAACACGCGTTTCCGTCAGCTTGAACTGCCCGACCAATTGATGCATCAGCGACGTAATGGATTCAACGTGCTGCGAGGTTTGCTGCACGTTGTTCATCTCGCCGATCAGCTCCTGCACGCGCCCTTCCACCTCGGCGGACACCTTCCGGTTCTGGCGGCTGACGAGCGCGATGTTCTCCAGCAGCTGTACGACTTCTTCAACGACTGCCGACTTGTGCGCATCCCTGCCCCCAACCTCGTTTAAGGTGCCGATTGCTGCAGCCACGAGCTGATTGCCCTCTTCGACGACCCTCGTGCCTTCTTCCATGGACGCGAAAGCCTTCTTCGCCTCGGCGTAGATGTTGTGCGTGATGGAGTGGACTTCTTCCGTCGATTCTTTGGTCATCGTAGCCAGCTTCCGGATTTCGTTCGCGACGACCGCGAAGCCCCGCCCTTGCTCTCCCACCCTCGCCGCCTCGATGGAGGCGTTCAGCGCAAGCAGATTCGTCTGGGACGAAATCTGTTCAATTACCTTCAGCACATTCTGAATTTCCTGCACCGTATCCATGAACGTATGAATCGTTGAGTTCGTCTCCCCGACCTTCTCGGAGATATGTTTCATCTTGTCGCCGATCCGATCGACCTCGGACTGTGCCACCTTAATCTGGCGCCCGGCCTCCTCTTCCATGAGGTGGAGCGTGTCCCTCATCGTGTCGGCCGATTCCTTTGCCATGTCGATGTCCTTGAGCTGAAGCCGGATGCTGCCGATCATATTCGAGACTTGGCTGCTAACCCGTCCGGTCGAGCTTGTCGTAATCGCAGCGGATTCATGAAGCGTCCGTTGGCTTGTCGTAACGTCCGAGGCCGCGAGCTTCACCTGCAGCATGATACCTTCCAGAGAATCCATCATGTTATTCAGCCACTTCGCGATATCCTTCAGCTCGTCGTTATCGAATCCTTGAAGCGGCAGCCGCTGGGTCAGGTCTCCCTTGCCCTCTGCATTCATCCGGATAAATCGCGTTAATGAACGCATATGATGCACGACGCGGTTCTCCTCTTTGCGCTTGAATGCGCCGATCACGATGAGACCGAACAACAGATTGAAGCCTCCGGCCGCAGCCGCGATTATCCAAGGAGAGGCCGCGCCCGCGATCATCCAGATTAATGCCGCAGTCAACAAGCTGGCTGCTGCCGTTGCGAACAGATGTAGTCTACGCTGCCTCCACCCGATGCTTCGAAGCCGGTACACTTCCTCCAGATCGCCTTCGCACATCATCCCCCACTTGTCCGGACAATGCGGGAGCTGGAAGGTTACACCCTTGCCGATTACGGGAATATGCCGATAGTCCGAATAACCGGGGAACTCCACGAATAGATTGCTGCCGTTGCGGATCGTGTTCGATACCCCTGGATGCAGCTCGCCGGTCGCGGGATCGGTGAACAGGAGCTCCAGCTCGGTATGTTCTCTTACGGTTACCGTGCCCCATTCCGTCGTTACACCATCCTTCAAGTTCTCCCCATGCGTAAAAGTTCGATCCTCGAACCGGCTTCGCGACAACGCAGTCCCGGGCTTGATCTGCTTGTTCAGACCTGGCTCCGCCATAAACAGATAGTTGTCTCCGGAGTCGGGATAGATATGGCCGGATTCCCGCTGAATCAAGTCTCCGATGACGTCGTTCGGCACACGGCCGCATAAAGTGCCAAGCAGCTTGCCGCCGCTTGTAATCGGCAGCATGAACAGCAGCGTCATCGCATCGTGGAAGGAAGACGAACGCGGTCCGATGGACTTCGTCAACTCGTCATGGTAAGGCCCGAACAAACAATTTTTCGCCACGCCGCCGGGCTGAGCGCTGTAAGCCAGTCCGGCATGGATCAGGCTGTCTATCCCATATGCCGTTCCCAGATGAGCTCTGTGCGTGGTTGCAACAACCTTCCGCTCAGCGTCCAGCAAGAAGATCTCCGTCATATCGATCGCTCGGGCGAATGCGACTTCAAGCTGCGTGTTTACCTTGTCCAGAGATTCATTGATTTGCAGCTGCGTTATATCCCCTTGCCATACATCTTGAATGGAGGCTCCAAGTCTCTCCAGCTGGCGCCATTCATCCTCTGCCCAGTTCATGAGCAATTCCTTGCGAGTCTCTGCGAATCCTTCGAACGTTTGCTCGACATCCTCTTTAATATCCTTGTTCAGTCGCCACGAAATCCACAGCGGGAATCCCGTCTTTGCTCCAAGCCAGTCAAACATGCGCAACTCCCCCGATCCTTATCCAATGTTTCTCTTTTGATGTTAACTATATTAACATACAAGAATCGACATTTGGATAACTTTATATCGGGCAATGACAAATATCTTCAAAATAATTATAATTCTATTATTTTTGATATTTAAAATATCATATTTGAGTTTTATGGTCATTTTATTTTATCATTTTAATCAAATTAGGTATATGCAACTAAATTTATGTTAGGTTTCGGGCCTGTCTCGCATCGAATTGCCTAGTTGTGGTCAAAAAAAAGAACGAAGCAGAGTCAATCCCTGCTTCGTTCTCGTTCAATCCTGTATTATCTGCCCACGCTCAGACGGTTCAGCGCGCGTTGCAGCGCCAATTCCGCTCGGTGGTAGTCGATTTGTTCGCGCTTGGCCAAACGTTCTTCGGCACGCTTTTTAGCGGCTTCGGCACGTCTCACGTCGATGTCTCTCGCGAGCTCGGCGCTTTCCGCCAGGATGACAACTTTGTCTTTGCGCACTTCGATGAAACCGCCGTTCACGGCAATGATGTCAACTACGCCGCCGCGCTTGATTGTAACAGGCGCGATGCGAAGCGGAGTCACGAGCGGAATGTGGTTAGGCAGTATGCCTAACTCGCCTTCCACTCCTTTCACGCTCACCATGTTCGCGGTTTCTTCGTATACTTTGCGCTCGGGCGTCACGATTTCTACCAAAAAGGTACTCATATGGACTCCTCCCGCCTGCCGCTATTAAAGCGTTTCGGCTTTCTTCACGGCGTCTTCAATGACACCTACATAACGGAACGCTTCTTCCGGCAGAGAATCATGTTTGCCTTCAAGGATTTCCTTGAAGCTGCGTACGGATTCATTAACAGGAACGTAAATGCCTTTGTTACCCGTAAATGGCTCGGCAACGTGGAACGGCTGGGACAGGAACAATTGGATGCGGCGAGCGCGGCCAACCGTGATTTTGTCTTCCTCGCTCAACTCGTCCATGCCGAGGATCGCGATGATATCTTGAAGCTCCTTATAGCGCTGAAGAATTTTCTTAACGCCTTGAGCAACGTTGTAGTGCTCTTCGCCCAGAACTTCAGGCGACAGGATACGGGACGAGGACGCCAGCGGATCAACCGCGGGGAAGATCCCCATCTCGGAAATTTTACGCTCCAGGTTCGTCGTTGCGTCCAAGTGGGCAAACGCCGTGGCAGGAGCCGGATCCGTGTAATCGTCCGCAGGAACGTAGATCGCTTGGATCGATGTAACGGAACCTTTTTTCGTCGATGTGATACGCTCTTGCAGCTGACCCATCTCGGTTGCCAGCGTTGGCTGGTAACCTACCGCGGATGGCATACGTCCCAGAAGGGCCGAAACCTCGGAGCCCGCTTGTGTAAAGCGGAAGATGTTGTCGACGAACAGAAGAACGTCGCGGCCTTCTTCGTCGCGGAAGAACTCGGCCATTGTCAGACCCGTCAAGGCAACGCGCGCGCGCGCTCCCGGCGGCTCGTTCATTTGTCCGAATACCATCGCCGTCTTGCTGAGAACGCCAGAGTCTTTCATCTCGTGGTACAAGTCGTTGCCTTCGCGCGTCCGCTCGCCTACGCCGGCGAATACGGAGATACCGCCGTGCTCTTGCGCGATGTTGTTGATCAGCTCTTGGATCGTTACCGTCTTGCCTACGCCGGCGCCGCCGAACAGGCCGATCTTGCCGCCTTTGGTGTAAGGAGCAAGCAAGTCGATAACTTTAATGCCCGTCTCGAGAATTTCCGCTTGCGTGGACAATTCGTCGAATTTCGGAGCCTCACGGTGAATCGGAAGATTAACTTCGGATGTTACGTCGCCAGCCTCGTCGATCGGCTCGCCAAGTACGTTGAATACGCGACCCAGAGTCGGAGCGCCTACCGGAATCGTGATCGGAGCGCCGGAATCGACGGCCTCCATGCCGCGAACCAGACCGTCCGTCGTGCTCATCGCGATAGCGCGAACCATGTTGTCGCCAAGGTGAACGGCAACTTCAAGCGTAAGGTTAATGTCGATTCCGCCGTTTGTTGCTTTTTGGGCGATCTTAACCGCGTTCAGAATCTCCGGCAGATTGCCGCGTTCGAACTCAAGGTCGACGACCGGACCCATGACGGATACAACGCGTCCTTTTTTCATTGCTTTCCCTCCTGCTTCCTTCGGTATATGCGAATTATCTATTAAAGGTTGTTCAAAAAGTCCGCTTCCCATTACGAAGCAATCCTGGATGCTTACTCGACGTCGAATATTGAATTCAGCCGAACCTTCCGGTGCTCACGTAGCTTCCACTACGCTCCGCTCCTCAGGTCCTAGCTTCATCCAATCTTCTTGGTACTGAGAACCGAACTTTTTGAACTCGCACTATTAAGATTGTGCGTTAGCTCCCGCAACGATCTCGGAAATTTCTTGCGTGATCGCCGCTTGACGCGCGCGGTTGTACGTTAGTGTCAACTGGCTGATCATCTTCGTCGCGTTTTTCGTCGCGCTGCCCATGGCGGTCATACGCGCGCCAAACTCGGACGCTTTGCCGTCCAGCACCGCGCTGTAGATCAGCGTCTCGGCGTACTTCGGCAGAAGCACTTCCAATACGCCTTCCGGCGACGGCTCGTATTCGTAGGTCGATACCTTCGTACCTTCGCTAATCTCCTCGAGAGGAAGCAAGCGCGTTTCCGTCGGAATCTGCGATATCGCATTGACGAATTTATTGTAGTACAGGTAAAGCTCGTCATACGACCCATCCGCAAACATCTTGACGGCCGACGACGATACCGACTTAATGTCGGCGAACGTCGGGGAATCCGCCAATCCGATTACCTCTTCAACGATTGGCATATTGCGGCGACGGAAGTAGTCGCGGCCTTTGCGGCCGATTACGAACAACGCATATTCGTCCGCGGATTTATGCTTTTGTTGAATGGTCTGAGTCACTTTACGCAAGATATTCGCATTGTAACCGCCAGCCAGACCACGGTCGGAGGTGATAACGAGATAGCCCGTCTTCTTAATCTCGCGGGTTTCCAGCATCGGGTGTTTGACGTCCTTCGTACCAGCCGCAATGCTGGCTACGACTTCCTTCAGCTTGTCCGCGTAAGGACGGGACGCCAGCGCTGCCTGTTGAGCTCTTCTGAGCCTGGAGGCTGCGACCATCTCCATCGCCTTCGTGATCTGCTTCATGTTCTGTTTGCTCTTGATCTCGCGTTTAATATCGCGCATGTTTGTTGCCACTTGGTTTCACCCGCCTTCATGTGCCCCTAATCGGTCCGGGGCGTGGTAAGGGCCTACGCCCGGACCTAATTGTTAAGTCCGAGCGCAGGAGGATCTATTTAACTACCTCTTATAATGAGGTTCAAAAAGTTCGGTTTCCAGCACCGAGAAGATTGAAGGCAGGTAGAAAATGAGGAGCGGAGCATAGCAGCGCTATGTGAGCACCTACAATGTTTCCGAAGGAAACATACTTCGTAAGCATATGCTTAGTTTCGCCTGCATTCAATATTCGATGTCGACTATGCCTCTTGGCATACTTCGTGATGGGAAGCGGACTTTTTGAATTTCCTCTTAAGCAAAGCTTTTTTTGAAGGCTTGGATCGCTGCCACGAGAGCTTTCTCGTTGTCCGCAACAAGGTCTTTCGTGTCGCGGATGGAAGCGCCGATCTCCGGATGATTGGAATCCAGGAATGCCAGGAATTCACGCTCGAAGCGGCCGATATTTTCGATCGCAACGTCGTCCAGATGGCCTTTAACAGCTGTGTAGATGGACATAACTTGTTTCTCGACAGGCATAGGCACGTTAACGCCTTGCTTGAGAATCTCCATCGTACGCGCACCGCGGTTCAGACGGGCAAGCGTCGATTTGTCGAGGTCGGAGCCGAATTGCGCGAACGCTTGAAGCTCGCGGTATGCCGCAAGGTCCAGACGAAGCGTACCGGCAACCTTTTTCATCGCTTTGATCTGAGCCGATCCGCCTACGCGGGATACGGAGATACCAACGTTAACCGCTGGACGTTGACCGGAGTAGAACAGGTCGGACTCCAGGAAGATCTGTCCGTCGGTGATCGAGATTACGTTCGTAGGAATGTAAGCCGATACGTCGGAAGCTTGGGTCTCGATGAACGGAAGCGCCGTGATGGAGCCGCCGCCCAGCTTGTCGCTGAGCTTCGCAGCGCGTTCCAGCAAGCGGGAATGCAGTTAGAAGACGTCGCCCGGATAAGCCTCGCGGCC
>Ga0160445_100582_pt1 | contig 16182 bp, 11 predicted proteins | sample HID1972M_E1MG_FD_108215 | JGI IMG/M metagenome (GOLD analysis project Ga0160445, IMG submission 108215) | Enriched pill bug-associated microbial communities from UW Madison campus, WI, USA - HID1972M_E1 MG | ecosystem: Host-associated > Arthropoda: Insects > Digestive system > Unclassified ... | reverse complement strand
CGCATTACCGCTACGACCGCGCTGTCGAACTCGGCCCGCAGATCGTTCGCCTGCGCCCGGCTGCCCACAGTCGCACGCGGATTTTGTCGTATGCGCTGAAAGTCTCGCCCGAGCAGCATTTCATCAACTGGCAGCAAGACCCGCAGGGCAACTACCTCGCGCGGCTGGTCTTCCCTGAAAAAACCGACGAGTTGCGCATTGAAGTCGATCTGCTGGCCGAAATGGCCGTGTTCAATCCTTTCGATTTCTTCCTCGAACCGTACGCCGAGAAAATCCCTTTCGCCTACGCCGCCGATGAGCGCAAGGAACTGGCGCCGTACCTCGAAACCCTGCCACTGACGCCGAAATTCAAAGCCTATCTGGATGCCATCGACCGCACGCCGCTGCCAGCGGTGGACTTCCTCGTCGCACTCAACCAGCGCCTCAGCGAAGACATCGGCTACCTGATCCGCATGGAACCGGGCGTGCAAACCCCTGAGCACACCCTTGAACACGCCTCAGGCTCTTGCCGCGACTCGGCGTGGTTGCTGGTGCAACTGCTGCGTAACCTTGGCTTGGCCGCGCGATTTGTTTCCGGTTACTTGATTCAACTGACCGCCGATGTGAAAAGCCTCGACGGCCCGTCCGGCACTGAAGTGGATTTCACCGACCTGCACGCTTGGTGCGAAGTGTATTTGCCGGGCGCCGGCTGGATCGGCCTTGATGCGACGTCCGGACTGTTCGCCGGTGAAGGACATATTCCGTTGGCCTGTAGTCCCGATCCGTCCTCGGCGGCGCCGATCAGTGGCTTGGTCGAACCCTGCGAATGCGTGTTCAGCCACGAAATGTCGGTGGAGCGGATCTGGGAGGCGCCGCGCGTCACCAAGCCTTACACCGATGAGCAATGGCTGGCGATTCAAGCGCTCGGCCGGCAGATTGATGCCGACCTGCTGGCGGAGGATGTACGCCTGACCATGGGCGGCGAGCCGACTTTCGTGTCCATCGATGACCCGGATGGCGCCGAGTGGAACACCGCCGCATTGGGCGAGGACAAGCGCCGTCTCTCTGCGGAATTGTTCCAGCGCATGCGCAAACACTACGCACCGAAGGGCCTGGTGCATTTCGGTCAGGGCAAGTGGTATCCGGGCGAACAACTGCCGCGCTGGTCGCTCAACTGCTACTGGCGCCGCGACGGCGTGCCGATCTGGCACAACGATGCGCTGATAGCTGACGAGCAGCAGGATTACGGCGCCACAGGTGAATTGGCCGGGCGTTTCCTCGCCAGTGTCGCCGAACGCCTGAAATTGCCTACACGTTTTGTGTTCCCGGCCTACGAGGACAACTTCTATTACCTGTGGCGCGAGGGCACGTTGCCGAGCAACGTCAGCGCCGAAGACTCGCGTCTGGAGGAGCCGCTGGAGCGCGCACGCCTGCGCAAGGTCTTCAGTCAGGGCCTGAACAAGGTGATCGGCCAAGTGCTGCCTCTGGCGCGCACAGCCAAGGGCGATCAATGGCAAAGCGGCCGCTGGTACCTGCGAGACGAGCATTGCCGCTTGGTGCCGGGGGATTCGCCACTGGGTTATCGCCTGCCGCTCGGTTCGCAGCCGTGGGTGAAAGCCGCCGAGTACCCGTTTATTCATCCCCAGGATCCGAATCAGGATTTTCCCGAGCTGCCGCAAACCACCCAACTCAACCTTCACGGCGACCCGGCGACGTCTGATGAGCGCGCGCCAAAAATCGACGAATCCGCCGATTGGCTGACCCGCACCGCGCTCTGTGCCGAAGCCCGCGAAGGGCGTTTGTACCTGTTCATGCCGCCGCTGGAGCGGGTCGAGGATTATCTAGAGCTGGTTGCAGCGATCGAGGCCACCGCCGAAGAACTGCATTGCCCGGTATTGCTGGAAGGCTACGAGCCGCCTAGCGATCAACGCCTGAGCAACTTCCGCATCACCCCCGATCCGGGCGTGATCGAGGTCAACGTGCAGCCCTCGGCGACGTGGGACGAGTTGGTCGAGCGCACCGAGTTCCTCTATGAGGAAGCGCGGCAAACCCGCCTGACCACCGAGAAATTCATGATCGACGGCCGCCACACCGGTACCGGCGGCGGCAATCACTTTGTGCTCGGCGGCGCGACGCCGGCGGATTCACCGTTTCTGCGACGTCCGGATCTGCTGCGCAGCCTGATCAGTTACTGGCACAACCATCCATCATTGTCGTATCTGTTTTCCGGCTTGTTCATTGGCCCGACGTCGCAGGCGCCGCGTGTCGATGAGGCGCGTAATGACGCGTTGTATGAGCTGGAAATCGCTTTCGCGCAGATGCCAGAGCCGGGCGAGGAATGCGCGCCGTGGCTGGTCGATCGATTGCTGCGCAACTTGCTGATCGACGTCACCGGCAACACCCACCGTGCCGAATTCTGTATCGACAAACTGTATTCGCCCGACGGCGCCACGGGGCGTCTCGGTTTGCTGGAATTGCGCGCCTTTGAAATGCCGCCGCACGCACGCATGAGCCTCGCTCAACAATTATTGCTGCGGGCGCTGGTCGCACGGTTCTGGCGCGAACCTTATGCGCCAACGAAACTGGCGCGCTGGGGCACTGAGTTGCACGATCGCTTCCTGTTGCCGCACTTTATCGAGCAGGACTTCGCCGACGTCATCGTCGAACTGAACAACGCCGGTTATCCACTGCGGGCGGAATGGTTTGCGGCGCATCTGGAGTTTCGTTTTCCCAAGGTCGGCGATTACGCCGTCAATGGCATCGAACTGGAACTGCGCCAGGCGCTGGAACCGTGGCATGTATTGGGCGAGGAGGGCGCGGCGGGCGGCACGGTGCGTTATGTCGATTCATCGCTGGAGCGTTTGCAGGTCAAGGTAAAAGGCTTGCCGCCGCAGCGTTATCTGCTGACCAGTAATGGCATCGCGGTGCCGTTGCACCCGACCGGGCGCGTCGGCGAATTCGTCGCAGGTGTGCGTTACCGCGCCTGGCAACCGGCCAACTGCCTGCAACCGACGATACCCGTACATGCACCGCTGGTGTTCGACCTGCTCGACACTTGGATGGGTCGATCACTGGGCGGTTGTCAGTACCACGTCGCGCATCCCGGCGGGCGTAATTACGAGACGCTGCCGGTTAACGCTAACGAAGCGGAGAGCCGGCGTATGGCGCGATTCTTCCGCGTCGGACACACGCCAGGGAAACTTCCTATACCGAAGGTGGAAATCACTGACGAGCTACCGATGACAATCGATTTACGACGTTTCCAAATCGTACGCGACGCTTAGATTTTTCGTATATCCGGGCGTCATGTGCCTGCGTTAGTCTGACCGTTCCTTGCTGTCTGCCGAGCTTTCCATGCCTGACCTGCTAGACCGCTACCCGCTCACGGCGGGCACTTATCACGAACTGCTCGACGGCAGTGGAGCGGTGCGCCCGCATTGGCAGCGGCTGTTCGATCAGTTGCAGCGCAGCAGCCCGGCGCAATTGCTGCAGCGGCAAGCGTTGCTGGCGCGGCAGATTCAGGAAAACGGCGTCACCTATAACGTCTATGCCGACCCCAAAGGCGCAGATCGGCCGTGGGAACTGGATCTGCTGCCCCATGTGATTGCGGCGGATGAATGGCAGCAGTTGTCGGCCGGGATCGCTCAGCGTGCGCGTCTGCTCAATGCTGTGCTGGCGGATCTTTATGGCCCACAAAAGCTGATCAGTGAGGGGTTGCTGCCGGCGGAACTGGTGTTCGGCCACAACAATTTTCTCTGGCCGTGCCAGGGCATTGCGCCACCGGAAGGGGCTTTCCTGCATCTCTACGCGGTGGATCTGGCGCGTACGCCGGACGGCCGCTGGTGGGTGACGGCCGATCGTACTCAGGCACCTTCGGGTGCCGGTTATGCGCTGGAAAACCGCACCATCGTTTCCCGCGCTTTCCCCGAGTTGTACCGCGACCTGAAGGTGCAGCATCTGGCCGGTTTTTTCCGCACCTTGCAGGAAACCATGGCCCGTCAGGCGCCCTGTGACGATGACGCGCCGCTGATCGTGTTGCTGACGCCTGGGCGTTTCAACGAAAGCTATTTCGAACATTTGTACCTGGCTCGCCAGCTCGGTTATCCACTGGTCGAGGGCGGCGACCTGACCGTGCGCGATGCCACGGTCTACCTGAAAACCCTCAGCGGCCTGCGTCGGGTACACGCGATCATGCGCCGGCTCGACGACGATTTCTGCGACCCGCTGGAGTTGCGCACGGACTCGGCACTCGGCGTGCCCGGATTGCTTGAAGCCGTGCGTCAGGGCCGTGTGCTGGTGACTAATGCGTTGGGTAGCGGCGTACTGGAATCGCCGGGGTTGCTGGGGTTTCTGCCGAAGATCAATCAATACCTGTTCGGCGAAGAACTGATCCTGCCATCGATTGCCACGTGGTGGTGTGGCGAGGCGCCGGTGTTGGCGCAGGCGTTGGAGAAACTTCCGGAACTGTTGATCAAACCAGCGTTTCCCTCGCAAACCTTCGCACCCGTGTTTGGTCGTGATTTGAGTGAAAAACAGCGACAGGCGCTGGCCGAGCGCATGCAGGCGCGACCTTATGCCTACGTCGCGCAAGAATTGGCTCAACTGTCCCACGCCCCTATCTGGCAGGCTGAAAACGGTCAATTGCAACCCCGGGCGATCGGCATGCGCATGTACGCCGTGGCCAGTCGCGACGGTTATCGCGTGCTGCCCGGTGGCCTGACCCGAGTGGCCGCCGAGGCCGATGCCGAAGTGGTGTCGATGCAGCGCGGCGGCGCGAGCAAGGACACCTGGGTGCTGGGCGAACGACCGCCGAGCGGTGAGCAGTGGAAAACTCAGCGCAATGTCGGCGTACATGACCTCGTCCGCCGCGATCCCTATTTGCCGTCGCGGGTGGTGGAAAACCTGTTCTGGTTCGGCCGTTATTGCGAGCGCTGTGACGACAGTGCGCGACTGCTGCGCATCATGCTTGCGCGATATGTCGACGGCGATGACCCGCAAGCGTTGCAGGCCGCTGTCGATCTTGGCGAACGGCTGGCGCTGTTGCCGGACGAAGGCGAATTGCCGGAGCGGCTGCTGGCTGCCCTGCTGGGTGACGACTGGTCATTCAGCCTGCGCTCCAACCTGCAACGCTTGCAGTGGGCGGCTTCGCAGGTGCGCGGCAAACTTTCGCGGGAGAACTGGCAGGCGCTGGTCGAGTTGCAGCGCGAAGCGATGGAGCTGGATACCGACGAGCCGGACTTCGGCGAGTTGCTGGATTTTCTCAACCGACTGGTGATGTCGCTGGCGGCGCTGTCTGGGTTTGCCCTCGACGACATGACCCGCGATGAAGGCTGGCGCTTTCTGATGATTGGCCGGCGCATCGAACGTCTGCAATTCCTCAGCAGCAGTCTCGCGGCATTTTTGCGCGGCGCCGGCGCTTTCGATCAGTCGGGGCTGGAATGGCTACTGGAACTGGGTAACAGCAGCATCACCTATCGCTCACGGTATCTGGCGGTGGCGCAATTGATCCCGGTGCTGGATCTGTTGCTGCTGGATGAGCAGAACCCGCACGCGGTGTTGTTCCAGCTGAAACTGGTGACGCGCACGTTGAAACGCCTGAACGAGGATTTTGGTGCGCCTCGGGAGGCCGGGCTGCCGCAACTGGTCGAGCGTCTGGCGCGTTTCGATCTGGGCTGTCTGGAAAATCCGCTGTTCGGTGACACCAGCGTGCGCGCCGCGCTCAATGGTCTGGCGGATCTGCTGCAAGAGATTGCCGAGGCCAGCGGGCAAGTGTCGGATCGTCTGGCGCTGCGCCATTTCGCTCACGTCGATGATGTCAGCCAACGCACGGTGTCCGTCTGATGAGCGCGCATTACCAGATCCTCCACGACACCTGTTACCACTACGACAGCCCGGTGTCGCTGGCGCAGCAATTGGCACATCTATGGCCACGCGATTGTGCCTGGCAGCGCTGCACCGAACAAAAATTGCTGATCAGTCCGGAGCCGACGGCGCGCCGCGATGAACTGGATGTGTTCGGTAATCCGCTGACCCGACTGGCGTTCGAGCGCCCGCATGATGAATTGCAGGTCAACGCGCGGCTGACGGTGGAAGTGCTGGCGCGGCCGGTGCTGGATTTTAAGCAGTCGCCGGCGTGGGAGCAGACCCGCGATGCGCTGACCTACAGCAGTCTGCCGTTGTCCGCAGAGATACTTGAGGCGTGTCGCTATCGGTTTCAGTCACCGTATGTGCATTTGAAACGCAGCTTCGTCGAGTTCTCGCAAAGTTGTTTCCCTGCGGGGCAGCCATTGATGCTCGGTGTGCAGGCGTTGATGCAGAAGATTTTCAGCGAATTCACCTTCGACGCCGAAGCGACTCAGGTGGCGACGCCGCTGGTGGAAGTGCTGGAGCGGCGGCGCGGGGTGTGTCAGGACTTCGCGCACTTGATGCTGGCGTGTGTGCGCTCGCGAGGCTTGGCGGCGCGTTACGTCAGTGGTTATCTGCTGACTCAGCCGCCGCCGGGGCAGCCACGCTTGATCGGCGCCGATGCGTCGCATGCGTGGGTGTCGGTGTTTTGCCCGGTGTTGGGCTGGGTGGATTTCGATCCGACCAATAACGTGCAGCCGGCGCTGGAGCACATCACTTTGGCGTGGGGCAGGGACTTCTCAGATGTTTCGCCGCTACGCGGGGTAATCCTCGGCGGCGGCAACCACGATCCGGAAGTGCGCGTCACCGTAATGCCACTGGATTAACGCAGATCAAACTGTAGGAGTGAGCCTGCTCGCGATAGCGGTGTGTCAGTAGCAAATATTTCAACTGGCACACCGCTATCGCGAGCAGGCTCACTCCTACAAGGGGAATTGGGGTGTTTCGGCAAGTGGGGCTGTGAGGGCCGGCAGTGAAACCGCCAGCCCCGTCACAAATCCGCAGGGTCTGATTCGATCATCAAACCCGGTGGGGTTCAGGCGTCAGGCGCCTGATCTTTCGGTGCTTCGGTTGCATCAACATCATCTTCTGTTGCCACTTCACCCTCAGGGTTCAGTGCTGCTTCTTCAGCGGTTTGCTTCTTGCGCTGAAGCTTTTCCTCTTTCTTCTGTTCCTTTGCCAAGTCGCGTTGACGTTTGGCGAAGGAGTAATTGGGTTTGGCCATGGGCGTTCCTCTAGGTCGAAGGTGAGGTTGAGCGGCGCGTATTCTGCCCTGTATCGACGTCCGAGGGTTAACCGGGTTTTTGATCGACCCACTTTGGCGTGACGGTCGGCTTCCAGTTATCCAGGGCATCGAGCAGCGTTTGCGGCGATTCGCTCACTTGCAGCATGTCACGGTGTGGCGCGCGAACGAAGCCTTCGCCGACGATGTGGTCAAGAAAAGCAGTGAGTTTGCTGTAAAAACCGTTCACTTCGAGCAGACCCAGCGGTTTGCCGTGATAGCCGAGCTGGCCCCAGGTCCAGACTTCAAACAATTCTTCCAGCGTGCCGAGGCCGCCGGGCAGGGCGATGAACGCATCGCTGAGCTCCGCCATCCGCGCCTTGCGCGCATGCATGCCGTCGACCACTTCCAGACGTGTCAGGCTTTTGTGACCGATTTCCTTGTCCATCAGGCTCTGCGGAATGATGCCGATCACTTCGCCACCAGCGGCCAGCGCGGCGTCGGCAACAATCCCCATCAAACCCACGGCGCCACCGCCGTAAACCAGCGTCAGCTTACGCTCGGCGAGGGCTCTGCCTAATGCAACGGCCGCTTCGGTGTAAGCCGGATCAGTACCGGCGTTGGCACCGCAAAATACACAAACGGATTTCAGAGACATGCTTTTCTCCTGGGTCAATCCGACACAGGGTAATGGCTGGCACGCCTCGATCCAAGGGCTAAACTTCGCGTTCCGGTGTTTCAAAGGTACCGCTGGCGCCACAGGCGTAGGCGGCGAGCAAACTGCACAACAGACCGTTAAAGAACATGACAGGCACTCCGTTTCAGTAGATGCGCCGATCATAGGGCGGGGCGGGAATTCTGGCCGTTAGATTGTGTCGATGAGTGTCATAGCCTGAAAGTTGTATACAATTTTTGACGCAAGTCATAGGAACTTGCGAAGATTTCAGGCAGTCTTTCCACCATTAGTGTTTTTGTTAACCCTGCCTTGGAGATTCACCATGTTTTCCAAAGTTGTTGCGGTATCTCTGATGGCGCTGGCCAGCAGCCAATTGTTGGCTGCCGAGTGCAAAACCACCGTTGACTCCACCGATCAGATGTCCTTCAACACCAAGGAAATCGTGATCGACAAGAGCTGCAAGACCTTCACCGTCGAACTGACCCACTCCGGCAGCCTGCCGAAGAACGTCATGGGCCATAACCTGGTGATCAGCAAAGAAGCTGACATGCAGCCAATCGCCACCGACGGCCTAGCCGCCGGCATCGACAAGAACTACCTGAAAGACGGCGACGCTCGCGTAATCGCCCACACCAAAATCATCGGCGCCAAAGAAACCGATTCGCTGACCTTCGACGTATCGAAGCTGGACGCCGCTGAAAAATATGGCTTCTTCTGCTCGTTCCCAGGCCACATCTCGATGATGAAAGGCACTGTGACGCTGAAATAATCAGCCGCTGAAGCTTTAAAAAAGCGCCGCTGCGAGGTTATCGCAGCGGCGTTTTTTTGTGTCTGGAATGGGTGTTTTTAGTGAAACATCAAGCTTGGCCCACTGGTCGGAAAAGCATCGATACCTGTAATTTCTGACAGTAGACACAAATCTTGATCCTGAGTCTGATGGGTACGCACTCGCATCACCGGGCGCATCCATTCCGAAAAAGGAGTTTTCGTATGACCGATCAAGAGAAATTGCCCCACCAGCGTACTTTGATTAGCTCGCTGGATAAAATCGCGAAAGTGAGCTCGACTCGAATTGAAAGCATCACCAATGGTAAGGGCGAGCCCATCGACAATGGTGGCGTAACCGATAATTCTGATTTGTCTTTCGTTGGATCGGCTCAACCAAGCCAGTACGCGCAAATTCTTGATAATGGAGTTGGGACGCACCCCGCTGTATGGGTGGACGATAACAGCCATTTCAGTGCCTTTTTACCCGATGAGGCAGCGGGGGAGCATGTATATACCGTTCAAACGATGGATGGTCATAAGTCGGATGTCTGGCGTGTTTTCATTGTCAAGGTCACGGAAGCAGACATTGATTGGGTTAACGACAGCAATGGCAATCCAATCGAAAGAGGCGGGTTCACACGTGATACCGAGTTGAACTTCGTTGGCATTGGGAGGAGCCACACGGAAGTGAAGCTTTTCGATAACGGGAATTATCTTCAAACGCTTACAGTGGACGGTAACAGCCATTGGAACGCCTTGGTTCAGGACCTGGTGACAGGGCTTCATCAGTTTACCGTGCTTGGGCCTGACGGAGTTTTATCCCAGCCTTGGGATATCGAGGTCAAAGAGTCAGCTCCGCTTGGGATCCAGTTCGTCATCGATTCAAATTTGAAGCTGCTTGGAAACCACGAAAAAACAACCGCTAAGACGGTGACGTTTGTTGGCACGGCAAATCCGAATGAAAAAGGGTTTCTCTCTGACTACGACAATGACGTTTCATCGATCCAGGCAGATTCAAATGGAGTTTTCACAGTGACGGCTTATGATTTGGCAGAGAAGGTTCATACCTTCAGGATCAGGACTTATGAGAATCGAGTGTCCGCCCCTTGGACTGTTCGAGTCGTCGCTTCCTGAGTCCAACAGACGGTTATCCGGCCAATAAAAAAGCGTCCCTTGGGACGCTTTTTGCTTTCTGTAGGACCTGCCGAAGGCTGCGATCTTTTGATCTGTTTTTGAAGATCAAGATCAAAAGATCGCAGCCTCGTTTCACTCGACAGCTCCTACAGGCTCCGTCGCGACTTATGGGGCGAATGGCATCACACGCTTGTGATGGGTTTTGTTGTAAGTGTCGACGATGATTTTGAAGGCTTCCTCGCGCACCGGCTCGCCGTGCAGGAACGCATCAATCTCGGCATACGTCACGCCATGCGACGCTTCGTCCGGTTTGCCCGGCGACAAATCTTCAAGATCCGCCGTCGGCACTTTCTCGACCAACGATTCCGGCGCGCCGAAGCTGCGGGCAATCGCGCGCACCTGATTTTTCACCAGACCGCTCAGCGGTGCCAGATCGCAGGCGCCGTCGCCGAATTTGGTGAAGAAGCCCATCACCGCTTCCGCCGCGTGGTCGGTGCCGATCACCAGGCCGTGCGCTGCGCCGGCGATGGTGTACTGAGCGACCATGCGCATCCGCGCCTTGGTGTTGCCGAGCACGAAGTCCACCGATACTGCGTGTTTGCCTTCGAACGCGGCGACTTCGCTGGCCAGCGACTTCACGGCCGGGCCGATGTTGACGGTGTGGCGTTCGTCCGGGGCGATGAAATCCACCGAGGCTTGGGCGTCGTGCTCGTCGAATTGGGTTTCGTACGGCAGGCGCACGGCGATGAATTTGTAGCTGTTATCGCCGGTCTGGTCGCGCAGCTCACGCATCGCGCGCTGGGCCAACAGGCCTGCGGTCAGCGAATCGACGCCGCCGCTGATGCCGAGCACCAGCGTCTTGAGCCCGGAATTGACCAGACAATCCTGAATAAAGGCGATGCGCCGGGCGACTTCGGCCTGCAGGGCTTTGTAGTCAGCGAACGGCGGTTGCACTTTGAGCTGTTCAGCAATCTCACGCTGTACGGCTTGCATGAATTCACTCCTTGCTAGATGAACTGGAATCGGCAGGAACCTGGAACACGTGTCGCAAGTAGGCGACGAAATTCGGGTCTTTGCAGTGGGACTTGCCTGGCTCGTCGGAGATCTTCGCCACCGGTTGGCCGTTGCAGGCAGTCATTTTAAGCACGATGCTCATCGGTTCGACACCCGGAATGTCACAGGTGAGGTTGGTGCCAATGCCGAAGCTGACGTTGATCCGACCGTGCAGCGCGCGGAAGATCTGCAGCGACTTGGGCAGGGTCAGGCTGTCGGAGAACACCAGCGTCTTGCTCATCGGGTCGATGCCGAGCTTGTGGTAATGCGCGATGCATTTTTCGCCCCACACCACCGGATCCCCGGAGTCGTGGCGTAAACCGTCGAACAGCTTGGCGAAGAACAGATCGAAATCGCCGAGAAACGCATCGGTGGTAATGCAGTCGGTGAGGGCGATGCCCAGCAAACCCCGGTACTCACGCACCCAACAGTCGAGCGCGGCGATCTGGCTGTCGATCAACCGTGGGCCGAGTTGCTGGTGGGCCATGATCCATTCGTGGGCCATGGTGCCCAGTGGTTTCATGTCGAGTTCGCGCGACAGGTGTACGTTGCTGGTGCCGACGAAACGCCCGGGGAAATCGTGCTTGAGCACGTTCACCACTTCTTCCTGCACGCGGTATGAAAACCGGCGGCGGGTGCCGAAATCGGCTACTTGCAGTTGCGACAATTCGTCGGCCGAGGCGTTGGCGGTCAGCCAGTCGAATTTGCGGTAGAGCTGCTCGCGCGCCTGTTCGAGCACGGTTTCGCGGTAGCGATAGCGGTTGCGCACTTCGCTGACGATCGCCAGCAGCGGCACTTCGTAGAGGATCACATGCAGCCACGGCCCGCGCAGGCGGATGAACAGCTCGCCGTTCTCGATGCCGGTGTGCACGTAGCGCAGGTTGAAGCGGAACAGACCGAGGAATCGCAGGAAGTCCGGTTTCAGGAAAGAGATACGCTCAAGGAAATTCAGTTGATCGGCGCTCAGGCTCAGTTCGGCCAGACGCTCGATCTGATAGCGGATCTCGGCCAGGTACGGGCGCAGATCCTCGCTGTTGCGGCAACGGAATTCCCATTCGACTTCAACGTTGGGGTAGTTGTGCAGCACCGCCTGCATCATCGTCAGTTTGTAGAAGTCGGTGTCGAGCAGGTTCTGCACGATGCGATCGGCAAACACACTCTCGCTCATAAACGGTCTCCAGGTGCGCCGCGCTGTGGCGCGGTAAAAATCAATGGCGCTAGTGGCGCATATCAGTGGTGGGGATTGCCAGCAATTTCTGAAAACGCATCAGATCCTTGTGGGAGCGGGCTTGCTCGCGAAGGCGTTCTGTCAGTCGATTCAAATGTCGCTGAAACACCGCTTTCGCGAGCAAGCCCGCTCCCACAGGGATTGTGGATAACTCTGCATTGGGCGTCAGGTCAGGGATTGTCGATCTGTTCGAGCATCCATTTGACGAAGTCGCGTACTTTGGGCACTTCCGCCGCATGTTCCGGGTACGCGAGGTAATAGGCGTCAGTGCTCGGCATCGCATGCTGCCAGGGAATGACCAGTTTGCCGTCGGCCAATTCCTCTTCCACCAGAAACCTTGGCAACAGCGCCACGCCACAACCCACCTGTGCGGCGCGAATGCACATATAAAAGGTTTCAAAACGTGGCCCGTGATAGCTGTGTTCGGTCTGGTAGCCCTGACTGTCGAACCAGTCGTGCCACGCCTGTGGGCGTGAGGCATTTTGCAGCAAGACCAGATCGGTGAGTTGCGTCGGATCAGTGAACGGCGTATCCGGCAGGCTGCTCGGCGCGCACACCGGCACCAGTTCTTCACTGAACAACTTCAGGCACTCAGTCCCCGGTCGCGAGCCTTGACCGTAATAGAAAGCCAGATCACTGCGCCCTTGCAGCAAATCATCGGCCTCTTGCTCGTTGCACAAATCCAGATGAATTGACGGATGGCGCAAACGCCAGCCTTTCAGGCGTGGCACCAGCCAACGCGCGCCGAAGGTCGACGGGGTCGATACGCGTAGGACTTCGGTCTCGCCGCCGTAGGAACGCAGGTAATGCGTCGACATCTCCACCTGCGTGAGGATTTTTCGTACTTCCACCAAGTACAAATCCCCGGCCGGGGTCATCTGCAAACGTCGGCGCACGCGGAGGAACAACAAGTGTTGTAACAATTCCTCAAGCTGCGCGACCTGCTTGCTCACCGCACTCTGGGTCAGGTTCAGTTCCTCGGCGGCACGGGTGAAGCTCAGGTGCCGGGTCACGGCCTCGAAGCATTGCAGGGCGGTGATCGAGGGCAAGTGGCGTTTGTTCAGCATGGCCGATCCTTTTCTTGTCTTTCTATGCTCAGCATGAATAAACGGAATGATATCTCGCGTAAAGGTCGTTTGTTGCCTCGCCATTGTGAAGCTACAACTAATGGCCTGCCCGGTCGTGAAATGGCGACCGCACACATTCAGTTTTTTGCTTGAGGAGTGACCCATGGTTGCCGCATTGCTTGATCGTCTTGGTGTGAACCCGGCCCTTTATCAGAACGGCAAAGTGCCGGTGCACTCGCCGATCGACGGCAGCCGCATTGCCGCCGTGAACTGGGAAGGCCCGGCCGAAGTCGAGCAGCACATCAGTCGCGCAGATCATGCGTTCGAGCAATGGCGCAAGATTCCGGCCCCGCGTCGCGGCGAGCTGGTGCGTCAATTCGGCGAGGTGTTGCGTGAATACAAGGCTGACCTCGGCGAACTGGTTTCGTGGGAGGCGGGCAAGATCACTCAGGAAGGTTTGGGTGAAGTGCAGGAAATGATCGACATCTGCGATTTCGCCGTCGGCCTGTCCCGTCAGTTGTACGGTTTGACCATCGCTTCCGAGCGTCCGGGCCACCACATGCGTGAAACCTGGCATCCGCTGGGCGTGGTCGGTGTGATCAGCGCGTTCAACTTCCCGGTTGCAGTCTGGGCGTGGAACACCACGCTGGCGCTGGTCTGCGGCAACCCGGTGGTGTGGAAGCCGTCGGAGAAAACCCCGCTGACCGCGCTGGCCTGCCAAGCGCTGTTCGACCGTGTGGTGAAGAATTTTACCGATGCACCGGCGAATCTTTGCCAAGTGATCATCGGTGGTCGCGATGCCGGCGAAGCGTTGGTCGATGACCCGCGTGTCGCCCTGATCAGCGCCACCGGCAGCACGCGCATGGGCCGCGAAGTGGCGCCGAAAGTCGCCGCGCGTTTTGCCCGCAGCATTCTGGAGTTGGGCGGCAACAACGCGATGATCCTCGGCCCAAGCGCCGATCTCGACATGGCGGTGCGCGCGATTCTGTTCAGCGCCGTCGGTACCGCCGGCCAGCGTTGCACCACCTTGCGTCGCTTGATCGCCCATGAGTCGGTCAAAGAAGAAATCGTCACCCGCCTGAAAGCCGCGTACTCGAAAGTGCGCATCGGCCATCCGCTGGAAGGCAATCTGGTCGGCCCGTTGATCGACAAGCACAGTTTCGAAAACATGCAGGACGCGCTGGAGCAGGCGTTGAGCGAGGGCGGTCGGGTGTTTGGCGGCAAGCGCCAATTGGAAGATCAGTTCCCGAATGCTTACTACGTGTCGCCGGCGATTGTTGAAATGCCGGAGCAGAGCGATGTGGTGTGCAGCGAAACCTTCGCGCCAATTCTGTACGTGGTTGGTTACAAAGATTTCCAGGAAGCACTGCGCCTGAACAACGCGGTGCCGCAAGGGTTGTCGTCGTGCATCTTCACCACTGATGTGCGTGAGGCTGAGCAGTTCATGTCGGCGGTGGGCAGTGATTGCGGGATCGCCAACGTCAACATCGGCCCGAGCGGTGCGGAAATTGGTGGCGCGTTTGGTGGTGAGAAGGAAACGGGTGGTGGGCGTGAATCGGGTTCGGATGCCTGGCGCGGGTACATGCGGCGCCAGACCAACACCGTGAACTACTCGCTGGAGTTGCCGCTGGCGCAGGGCATTACGTTCGACTGAGGATGGAGGAAAAGCTGAAAAGATCGCAGCCTTCGGCAGCTCCTACATAGGTGGCGCCAGGCTGCGGTTTTGTAGGAGCTGCCGAAGACTGCGATCTTTTGGCGGCCCCACAAGCGCATTTGGTTAGGTTTCTGTTGGAGTCTGGCAATGCCGTTACGCGAAGAATGTCTGTGGGAAAAACTCACGCCGCAAAGGCCGGATAACACGGCGCTCAAGGGTGAAGTCAAAGTCGTTGTCTGCGTGATCGGCGCCGGGTTTACCGGGTTGTCGGCGGCGCTGCATCTGTTGGAACAGGGCAAAAGCGTCTGCGTGCTGGAAGCGCATCGCGCTGGCCACGGCGGTTCCGGGCGCAACGTCGGATTGGTCAACGCCGGCATGTGGATTCCACCGGACGAGATTGAAGCCGGTTTCGGCGAAGCGGTCGGCAGTCAGCTCAATCGCATGCTCGGGGCCGCGCCCGCGCTGGTGTTCAGCCTTGTGGACAAGTACAACATCGATTGCCAGTTGCGCCGCGAAGGCACGCTGCACATGGCGCATAACGCCAAGGGCGAGGCCGATCTACGCAGTCGCGAGCAACAATGGAAACGTCGCGGCGCACCGGTCGAGCTACTCACCGGCAAGGCTTGCGAACAAGCCACCGGGACGCAAAAAATCGCCGCCGCACTGCTCGATCGTCGCGCCGGCACGCTCAATCCGATGGCTTATGTCACCGGACTGGCGAACGCGGTGCTCGGCCTCGGCGGGCAGATGTTCGACCATTCACCGGTCACTCGACTCGAGCGTCAGGGCGCGAAATGGTCGGTGCAAACCGAGCACGGTTCGGTGCTCGCCGAACAAGTGGTCATCGCCTCCAACGCCTACACCGAGGGCGACTGGACGGAACTCAAACGCAATTTCTTCCCCGGTTATTACTATCAGGTCGCTTCGGTGCCGCTGACTGAAGACGCTGCGCACGAGATTCTTCCGGGTGGGCAAGGCTCGTGGGATACCCGCCAGGTGTTGAGCAGCATCCGCCGCGATAAAGAAGGGCGGTTATTGCTCGGCAGCCTTGGCAACGGTAATCAAAAACCGGCCTGGTTCCTCAAGGCTTGGGCTGATCGGGTGCAGCAGCATTACTTCCCGCAACTGAAACCCGTCGAATGGGAATGCACCTGGACCGGGCGCATCGCGTTTACGCCCGATCACCTGATGCGTCTGTTCGAACCGGCACCGGGGCTGGTCGCTGTCACGGGCTATAACGGCCGTGGCGTCACCACTGGCACGGTGGTCGGCAAAGCCTTCGCCGATTACTTGTGCAACGGCAATGCCGAGGCCCTGCCAATTCCCTTTGCACCGATGCAGCCCTTGGCGGGCGTGGGCTTGCGCAGTTGCCTGTACGAGGCCGGGTTCTCGCTGTATCACGCGGGCCAGTGCCTGCGCATCGTGATTTGAGTGTTGAATTATGTTGCCGGAAGCGGCGCTTTTCGATGCAGCGACTAGCCTGTAATGGTGCGGGTT
>Ga0160445_100581_pt1 | contig 16183 bp, 17 predicted proteins | sample HID1972M_E1MG_FD_108215 | JGI IMG/M metagenome (GOLD analysis project Ga0160445, IMG submission 108215) | Enriched pill bug-associated microbial communities from UW Madison campus, WI, USA - HID1972M_E1 MG | ecosystem: Host-associated > Arthropoda: Insects > Digestive system > Unclassified ... | reverse complement strand
GACATCGTTCACCAAGGCGATACGTTATCGCAAATCCAACAATCGGATTATATATACGATCTTCCTGTAGGACCATTGATTGACGAGCGCAAGCTCGAGGCGCTGATCAAGCATGTGGCCGAGCGGGTGGAGACCGAACCTCGCAACGCGGTACTTGACGGGGCCGGTCGAATCGTGCCGGAGAAGCCGGGCATGAAACTGCACGGCGCAGAGTTTAGACGTCGATTATATGGGAGCATGTTCGAGAAAGGCGGGGTCGAGCTTGAGGTGCCTCTGCGCCCTGTCTTTCCTCGCGTAGACAGCGAAGTTCTCTCTGCGATCAAGGTCAACGCGATTGGCTCGTATTCGACGTACTTCAACAGCCGGAATCGCAATCGTTCCTCTAATATCGTGTTATCTGCACAAGCGATTAATAATACGGTTATTTTCCCAGGCGAAAAATTTTCCTTTAATGGCACAGTTGGAATGCGGACGCGGGAGAAAGGATATCTTCGGGCGCCGGTTATCGTTCGGGGAGAGCTTTACGAAGATATTGGCGGCGGCATCTGCCAGGTATCCTCTACGTTGTACAACGCGGCGGATCGGGCAGGGCTCACGATCGTCGAACGATACTCTCACAGCCGTAATGTCCACTACGTGCCCCCTGGCCGAGACGCCACGGTGAGCTGGTATGGCCCCGACTTCGTATTCGTCAATCCATACAATCATCCCGTACTTATTCGCGCATACGCGGGACCGGGTTCTGTGAGCGTCACGATCTTCTCCTCTGACATGCTCGAAACGCGGCCGCGCGAGGTGCCCGGAGCATCGCGCACGCTCCCCGAGGAAGTGGACCTCGAGGAACGCGGCGTAAACGGAACGAGCGATTAATCGTTCAGCTTTACTTCAATGCCAAGGTAATAGTCGCCTTCCGCGCTTTCCTGGAACCGCGGTGTGACAGCTCCTTCGTAGAGTTCGTCGCTGCTCGAAAGGCGCAGTTGCAGAGGAACGGGAATGGTTCCGTTCGGCATGTAATGGGCGGTCACCTCATAGTTCCCGATGGGCAGCAGGGGCACGCCGATCCCGCCTGTCAACTCGGAAGCGCGCTTTACGATGGTTTCGCCTTCCGTGCCGTCCAACAGCGGACCCTTCGAAGACAAAGTGATGACGATATCGGAGGGATTCCAGAGGGACTGACCTGATGCGTCAACTTCCATAAACAAGGTTCCGGTAATGGGAGCTGCCGTCAATGTGCGGATGCCGCCTTCTAGGGAATCGACAGGCCCGGACAGATCGGCATTGAGATTGCCGATGTAAGTTTTGCCATGATATTGAATCTCGTACGTAGGAGACAACGTCCAGTTGTCTCCTTTTGTGCTTAATGGAAGCTCGATGGAATAATAGCCGTATTCGCTGGATAGTCCGCTGGCTTCCGTGTCAGGAGAACCTGTGTTAACAGCGATGACCGGAATGCCAGGCTCAGCCGAACCTCTCTCGTCCGTCACGCGTCCCGCGATCTGCCGTGGCTTCGCCCGCAGGGGTATGGGATCCATGTCATATTGATCATAAATGCCAATTGCAAAGGTATCCTGCGTTGACATATAAACGACGTCATATCCGCTATGTTCCGATACGAACCGCAGGGGGACTAGCGTATTGCCGCCTATCATTTTTGCCGGAGCGTCAAGCGCGGTTTCCTCGCTCCCGACTCTAGCGATAAAGCTGTTTATCGTCAATTCAATTTTGAAGCCGTCCTTTTCCCCGCTGGCTATTTGTTCCTCGCCATCCCATGTTACCGTGTAACCCAGCGCCTCGAAGATCGCCCGGAAGGGGACAAATGTCCTGCCGTCCTGAATGATAGGGGATGCATCCCCAAACGTTAATGATTTTCCGTTCACGTATACCTCGACCGTTCTTTCTGCCGAAAAGGCCGCACCCGGGAACAACATGGCCGAAATCCATAACAAGGCGATAATTAATGTAATCGTTTTCCTTCGTTTAAGCAGCGTCTCCTTCATACTTCTCGTCACTCCTTGTCGGGAAGTCGGTATGCTTGCATGAAGTCATTATAACGGAAATGTAATGTCGAATACTGTCGAATTTGTCCGTCGATCTACAAATAAGTCGCTCGACGCAGACGAAATCTGGGTGCGCCTATCTTTGTTAGCCAATTGTTGCAACAGAATAGCCAGATTGTGCAAGACGGTGACGCCCCTGATCGGTTAAACTACTAGAAAACAAACATATGACCAGTAATCGAAAGGGATGAATGGAACGATGAAAGAACAACCCGCAATTGCCGTCTTGGGCAGTATAAATATGGATATCGTAGTCAGCGTGAAGCAGCATCCGCTGCCGGGAGAGACGATACACGGCTCGGAGCCGATGTACAGCCCGGGAGGAAAAGGAGCCAATCAGGCTGTAGCGGCGGCAAAATCCGGCATTAAAGTCAAGATGGCCGGAGCGGTAGGAACGGATGGGCATGGACGAGATCTGATGGCGTCACTAGATGGCTACGGGGTGGATACCGGCTCCGTTGCCGGCAAGGAAGGCTCGTCAGGGCTTGCGTTTATTACGGTAGACGAGGCTGGAGAGAACTGCATTATTTTGTCGCCAGGCGCTAACGGCAAGATGTACCCCGAGGAATTGGAGCAGGTGTGGCCGGCTATCGAAGGCTGCTCCGCCGTGCTGCTGCAGAACGAAATTCCGCTTAAGACGACTTTGGCGACAATGAAAGAAGCGGCGAAGAGGGGGCAACGAGTCTATTTTAATCCTGCACCGGCTGTCGAGCTGCCCGAGAATGCTTATGCGGCAATCCATTGTTTGATTTTGAACGAAACGGAAGCTGATACGCTGCTTGGCGGGAGGTTAACGGCAGAAGAAGGAGACGAGACCGCCGCCGAAATCCGGTCTGCGCGGACGCTGGTTGAAGCTGGCGTAGAGAGCGTAGTGCTCACGCTGGGAGCCAAGGGAGCCATTTATGCGGACAAATCCGGGGAGATGATTCGCGTCAAAGCGTTTGCCGTGGAGGCGGTCGACACCACTGCCGCCGGCGACACATTTATTGGCGCGTTCGCTGCGATGCGGGAGAGCGGCGAGACAGTGGAGCGATCTTTGCGTTATGCTTCCGCTGCCGCGGCGTTAACCGTAACGAAGTCTGGCGCTCAGCAGTCGATACCGGTAAAGGAAGAGGTCGAGTTATTTTTGGAAGGAAGAAGTTTTTTGTTAACGTAAAGGTTGGAGGGAGGTGAACGTATTGAAGTTCAAAGTACTCTTTACAATCGTAAAGAGAAAAGCATATCCGAACGGAAATAAGAATGATTGAGGACATTTTTGATATAGAAGGGAATTACATGAAAACGGAAGCGATTTACAGCAAAGCCTATCAATCGAATTTATCGTTCACCGACGAGGGATTTGAGAATAGAGAAGAGCTTGTCAAGCCTTCGACCATCTTAATTCCGGACGACAAGTGGGAGAGATTTAAAATGCAAGATTTAACGGAGGAGCAACAGTCCGCCGTAGAGGAGCATGTACGAGCGCTTACGGGGGGAATGAAATAACATCCGGAATGTAGCCTGACCTTCGGATCCGAGTATGCTGGAAGCATACTTGGGTCCGAAGGTTTTTTATTGTAACGAATATTTGTGCAAAATGGGAAGATTACGCTCCCAGAAATCGGGGGTCATGCGAAACGATAGCTGCTCAAGGAATGTAACGGGATGTCAACAGTTGAATCTAGTTGCGTGAGTAGGAGGGCTTATATACGTGTGCCGGCGCTGATTGCCGCTTACAATCTAAGCCTGGATCCGCTTGAGCAATTTACGCTGGCAATCAATTCAAGCTGGAATAAACCTTTCGCTTACCGCTTACAGGACGACGGTGTCTGGACGTTGGTCGATCAAACCGATAACTTGGTGCTAAAGGAAAAGGTTGTCATGCATGTCCGTGGGCCTTTTGCTACGCTGCAGCCGCTTGTTTTGCGGTTAAGCAATCGGGCGATGTAGCCCGGAGTTGATTCCTGCACAAGAAAACCACAAGCTACCTGGATCTCAATCCTGGAAGCTTGTGGTTTTTTCCAAATTATAAGAATTTATAAAGTTTCACTTTTATAATTAGGCTTATAATTCATCGGTAAACGCGCCCGTCCAAAGGACGGCGTTAGCCGTTTATCCTTGTGCTGCTCGCTATGAATGACGGCCTTTCACTGTCACTTCTCGAAACCGACTACAGAATCTGTCCGATTCGAGGCTGAAACTCTGGGTTTTGAGGATCATAGAATACCATCTCGCGCTCAAAGTTATTTCCGTACTGGTCAAGCTTTGTAAGATCCAAGTCAATTCCGAAGCCAGGTCGGTGTGGCAGGGCGATTTTACCTTGATTAAATACTAATGGCTCACGAAGCAGATCGCCTGTCATGAAGTTGAGGTGGGTATCATTCGCAAATGGGAAATTACGCGATGAAGCGATAAGATGAACGTTGCCTAATGTTCCAATGCCTGTTTCTGCCCAGCTGCCAGTAACACACCAAACGCCGGCTTCATTAGCCAAGTCGACAATTTGCTTGGCCTTCAATATGCCGCCAGCTTCAGAGGGGTACACGAGGAAGCAAGCACAGGCTCTTTTGTCAATTAATCGCAGCGCATCTTCGAATGTAGCACAACCTTCATCAGCGATAATCGGCACATCGACTGCACGAGCTACTGCGGCCATTCCGTCGATATCATCATACCGTGTCGGTTGCTCGACCATTTGCAAATCGTACTTTTCCATACTGCGAATCGCTTTAATTGCTGTAGGGACACTCCAGTTCTGGTTGGCGTCTATACGAATTTTAACGGCAGGTCCAACTGCTTCGCGGACGGCCTTCACGCGTTTCTCATCCAAATCAATGTCACGTCCAACTTTGAGCTTTAACTCCGTATATCCAGCCGCAACAAATTGGCGAGCTTCTTCGGCGTTAATCTCCGGCTTATCAATAAAAATATATCCGGCAAATGCAACTTCAGATTTACACTTCCCGCCAAGCAGGTTATAAGCAGGTGTATTCAGAATTTTGCCACGTAGATCAAGCAGTGCCATCTCGACACCTGCCATTCCGTAATAGCCGATTTGTTTCCAATTTACACTATATTCCTCTAATTGATGAAGGATGGATTCCAGCTCCATGGGGTCGCGACCGATCAAGAATGGTGCAAATTCTTTGTCAACGACCGTCTGAATAACGGGGATCGTAGGTCCTACGGACTCCCCTATTCCGATTAAACCCTCGTCCGTCTCGATCTGGATAATAAGAGAAGGAGCGCTGTATCGTGTACCGCCTGACCATACTTCTCCCTTAAAGAAAGGAATTTTAATGGCTTTTGTTATGACAGCTGTAATTTTCATTGGAATACCTCCATGTATGAGTACTAGTTATTGGTTACAATGATTTTAATCGCTTGATTAGAGGTGAGCCTCGCGTAATCCAAAGCCTCATTCATTTGATCAAAAGGATAATGATGGGTAAGCAGCGGCTTAACATTCACCGTATGGCTGGCTAACATGTCGATCACCCGGGGCCATACGTGGGGGGCATTTGTTGAGCCCAGCAGCTTTAATTCCTTCATGACCACAGCTTGAATATCGACCATAATCGGCTTGCCTGGCAATCCGAACAGCAGTAATTGCCCCCCTATTTTTAACAGCTCGATACTTGACCGCAACGACTGTTCCGTTCCTGCTGCATCAATCGCAATATCTTGCGTATTCATTAAAGGTAAAAGGTCAGCGTCCACTGTTTTCAAATTTACACAATAATCCGCACCTAATGATCGTCCTAACTCAAGCCGAGCTTCTTGCATGCCTACCAATGTTACACAACGGACTCCCGCAGCCTTCAATAGCTGTACATAATATAAACCAGTCGGTCCATCGCCCATCACCACGGCATGCATACCTAATTGAATCGATAGTTTGTCGATACCGCCTAAGCAGCAATGCAGCGTTTCCGCTTGGGATGCTTCCTCGAAGCTGACGGAATCAGGCAATGCGTACAGATTCGAAGCAGGCACCGTAAAGTATTGCTGCCAGCCCCCAGGATAATGAAGGCCGATTTCGCCAGCAGTAGGACAGCGATGTTTATTGCCTGAACGGCATTGGGGACAGCTCCCGCAGCCAATCAATGGATCGATGCAGACGCGATCTCCGATTGACCAACCATCCGATTGCTTACCGATTCGCACGATGCTGCCAGCTAATTCATGCCCTAAAGGGAGCGGAGGAGAGCTGAATTGCGCGTGACCGCTCATCAAATGTAGATCAGTACCACAAATCCCGATCGCTTCCATTCTCACCTCAACTTGGCCGATGCCGGGCGGTTCGCGAAGAACATGGCGCATCTGTACTTCATTCACGCCAATCCATTCCCAGATCTTCTTAAGCTGCTCGATATGTATCCCTCCTAAACGATTCACATGATGAAGCATGTATGGTCATTACGGTAGTAAATGTGATCCACCCATGACAGGATACAGAGGAAGATTGCGGAATGCCTCCGCATATTTCACGCCGATCGCCGAACCCCGGATGACAGACGGTCTTGACAATAATTCAACATAATCATCTCCGTACATATGCTGCAGCCACTCATCTTGACTTTTATGACACTTTATCATCTGGCTTTTCAACTCAAAGCTGTCGGATACATCTACATAAACTTCAGGGTCAAATCCAATACTTCCAACATTGTCCATAATAAAAACATGCGGAATAGAACTCATTGGCGGGTATTCCGTTTCAATGAGCGGAACGGTTACAGGAATGCGGCAGTCAATGGCAATTTCACCGCTAATTCGGTGGTCCGGATGATAATCATTCGATCCGTGCACGATCATAAAATCCGGATTTGCTTTGCGAATGGCGTTAATGAAGGCTAGCCGTGTCTCACGATCATGGAATAGAAACTCATCATCATACCCCATCCAGATCAGATCTGCCCCAATTAAAGCAGCGGATGCTTCTGCTTCCTTCTTGCGTATAGCTGCAATTTCTTCCCTGCCTAGCGTCGGAGATCCGACGTTCCCATTTGTTGCAATCATAATCGTTACATGGTCACCTCGTGCGGCACACTTAATTAATGTACCTCCGCACAAGCCCTCCACATCATCGGGATGTGCTCCTATAGCCAATACTCTCATTTAGTCATCCTCCGTCGCTAAAGCGATTACAAATTCATTTAATATAATAGGTGATTACAACCAAATTAAACCACAGACAAATGAATATTGTCAACAATATTCAAATACTATTCTGTTACTCTTTTGATTGAAATATTGTCATTTGAACTTTGTTGACAAAACATAAACAACTCAGTAAGGTGATAGAAAGTAAATCAGATCGTTGAAGTAGAATGGGGGAGTTATGAGGTGAAAAGCTTTACTTTTAATCAACAGACGAATATCTCCCTTAGGGAAAGGGTCACCAACCATTTACGGGATGCCATTCTTAAAGGGGAATTGATATCTGGTAGTCGGTTAAAGGAAAAGGACGTAGCGGATCAAATGGGAGTAAGCCGTGGGCCGGTTCGGGAAGCCATCCGACAATTGGAGAGGGAAGGTTTGCTCGACACCCACCCCTATCGAGAAACAGTTGTTGCTGACATTGGCACCGACGAAGTTAAGGAGATATTGATTCCGATTCGCTTATATCTCGAATGGTTCGTGATTAAGAAATATATGGATCAATTCGACGATGCGTTCTATGAAGAATTGCAGCAGGTTGTGAACGAAATGTCGATCTGCTTCAAAAATAATAAAATGGATCAGTTGATTGAGCTGGACATTCAATTTCACGCCATGCTCATTAAAGTTGCATCCGAGAGAACCGTATTAATGAGCTGGAATAGTCTCCTGAACCAAACACGCCTACATTTCATTAAAAATATTCGCTACTATGCAGACGATCGGATCGTTACAGATCATCAAATACTCCTAGATAAGCTAAAGACGAAAAACCCCGACATCATCTTGCCAGAGCTACAGCGTCATCTTAAAGGAGAAGAATCTTTTCTTTTCACAAAGTAATTCTTCATTCATGTAAGATGGAATGTTTACGGATTATAAAAAGGAAAACCGATTTATCATATTTTGAAAGGGACGCGGCCTGATCAGCTGCGTTCCTTTCGTTTTTTTTAGGGGGAAAATGGGAAAAGCTCTGGAGCCCTATGAGGATCAGTGGCGCCTAGTGATGGGAGAATTCTCAATTGAGCCCACTTTTAGCGAACATTCTGCTGGACGACTTGGACAAAGAGCTAACTGAACGAGGATTGCAATTTGTCCGCGACGCGGACGACTGCAATATCTTTGTCGCCAGTAAACGAGCGGGTGAACGCGTCATGGATTCGGTAACACAAGGAAAGCTGAAACTGAAAGTGAATCGAGAGAAAAATCGCGGTAGATCGCCCTAGGAACCGTAAGATCCTCGGATTCAGTTTCCTATGGGATTAGAAAGCGACGCTCCGATTAGCTCCACAGACCATCACGCGATTTAAAGAGAAGGTACGAGAGTTGACGAACCGAACGCGGTTGATGTCTATGGAAAGTCGCATTATGCAATTAAACCGCTATCTCGTCGGCTGGAGGTTATTTACCGCGTTATGTCTAATTCCAGGCGAGAAACGTGGGAAATGTCTCGAAACACAAACAATGCCCTTCCGACTTCCTATTGGGAAGCTTTCCGGAATCAATCAGCGTGCTGTGCAGCGAGGTAAATCCAAACCGATGGCGACATGTGCGAACGGATCTTTACTTTAGATGCTGGTGTAGTTCAATGCGGGCGAAAAATAGGGAGCGAAATCGGATAAAAAAGGTAAGCTCGTGTAACGAATGGTTTATTTCGGCGGCAGGGGAGGCGTTTTATGATGGTAGGGAATACGTAAACGGGAGGTTGGATGTTGTGCAAAAGGGAAAGATTACGCTCCCGGAAATCGGGGGCCAGGCGGAAGCGATAGCCGCGGCTTGGATAGGGCTGCAGGAGCAAAAGGAGTGGGTTTCATCTTATATCGGGAACGAAAGCTTTGATGAGATCGTCTTCATTGGCTCGGGCTCGTCTTATTATCAGGCGATGATCATGGCTGCGACGACCCGGTTATGGCTTGGCAGAAGGGCCGTTGCTCTGCCCTCCTCTGACATTTTTCTGTTCCGGGAGCAGTCGCTTGCGGGCGGGGGGCGAGTGCTGCTCGTCGGAGTATCCCGTTCGGGCGAATCGTCGGAAGTGATAATGGCGCTGGAATCGGTGATGGAGCTGGCGGGTTGGACCACTTGCGGTATTACTTGCCACGCGTCCAGCACATTGGGAACGATGACGGATTGCCTGGTCTCTCCGCTCGGCCAAGAGGCAAGCACGGTCATGACAAAGTCTTTCAGCAGCATGACGTATATGATGCAGGCCGCAATTGCGCTGGCAGCGGGGTCAGATTATGTCGGCCAAATGGGGACTGTCAATGAGCTGGTATCGGGCATCGTGGCGCGAAGCGGCAAGTTTGCGGAACAACTAGCCGCCCGGAATCCGTTTGACAAGTTTATTTATTTGGGAATGGGGGCTTATTACGGCGCTTCTCAGGAGGCATGTCTCAAGCTCAAGGAGATGGCTTATGTATGGACGGAAAGCTACGGGACGATGGAATTTCGGCATGGTCCCAAGTCGCTCGTAGAGCCCGGTACTCTGATCTGCCTGCTTCTGTCCGAGCAAGCGCGCGCCTATGAGTTAAAGGTCGCGGAAGAGATGCAAGCCTACGGGGCCTTCGTGCTGATCTTGACGGCAGCGGCGGGTGACGACACCGCATTCGCCGACGAAGTGTTCGAGATCGGCGGAGTCTCGCTCTCCGACGAGGCGCGTACGGTGCTCTACCTGCCGGTTCTGCAATATTTGGGATTCTATACCGCCTTGAAGCACGGAGTCGACCCGGATCATCCGCGGAATTTGACCCAGGTCGTCACGATCTAATGGCGTTGGCGATCGGCGTGGATGTTGGCGGAACGAATATCGTGTGCGGCGTAGTGGACGAGGTGGGCAGTGTAATCGGCAAGCGGAAACGGCCGACGGAAGCGCATTTGGGCGCGGCGTCAGTGCTTGACCGTATCGCCGCAATGGTGGAGGAATTGCGGTCGGAATGCGGCTTGCGCGGTTCGGTCGGCAGGATCGGCATAGGCATTCCCGGCTTGGTGGATCCCGAGACCGGTTTGTCCCGTTTCGCCGGCAACTTGAAATGGCGGAATATCCCGGTTGCCTCCGAATTGGAACAGCGATCAGGCATCCCTACGTTTCTCGATAACGACGTAAAGTTGTATGTATACGGAGAAGCCATGGTAGGCGCGGGCCGAGGATATCGTCACGTGCTCGGCATCACGATCGGGACGGGCATTGCTTCGGCCGCCGTAAGCGACGGCAAGCTGCTGTACGGTCATAAGGCGATGGCGGGTGAAATCGGACACGTACGCATGGACGGAATCGAAGAAGCTTGCACTTGCGGGTTAAGCGGCTGTCTGGAGACGGTCGCTTCCGCTTCCGGCATGCTCAGGCAAGCACGCAAACGATTGGCAGCCGGCCGCGAAAGCATTCTGCGGCAGTGGTTCCCTGGCGAAGCCGTATCGGAGATCACCGGGGCAGATCTATCCAGGGCGCTGGACGCAGGCGATGCTCTCGCGACAGAGATCGTGACCGGTGCGGGCAGGTTATGCGGCAGGGCGCTTGCTGCGGCGGCAGCGGTGTTGAGTCCCGAGGTGATCATCGTGGGCGGCGGCGGAGCGCTTGCGGGAGAGCGGCTGCTCGGGCCGCTCCGCGAAGAGTTGTACGCCAATCTGATCCCCGAGTTCCACGAGGGCCTGAAGGTGGTCGCGGCGGAACATAACGATGAAGCCGGCATCATCGGGAGCGCCTTGTATGCGCGCAACCGGCAACAAAAGAAATGATATTCTGGGAGGAATCTGCAATGGCTTTAGTATCATCCACTCCGCTCCTTAGAGATGCGCGCGATGGCGGTTATTGCATCGGGGCGTTTAATGTTCATACCCTCGAGATGCTGCAAGCCGTCGTGGAAGCGGCGGAGGAGCTTCGCTCGCCCCTTATTATTCAATCCACCGTCGGCACGGTCAAACATCTGGGAGCGGATTACATTGCCGCGGCGGCGAAGACGGCGGCCCGCAGAAGCTCGGTGCCGATCGCGCTTCATCTCGATCATTGCTCGGACTTTGGCATCATTATGCAATGTATCCGCGCGGGTTATACGTCGGTCATGATCGATGCGTCGCATGAACCTTTCGAACGCAACGTGGAGGCGACGAGTAAAGTCGTGGAAGCGGCATCGGCGGTCGGCGTCAACGTCGAAGCGGAATTGGGCCGTGTAGGCGGAGTGGAAGATGACATCGTCGTCGACGAACGCGACGCATTGCTGGCGGATCCGGACGAATGCGCTGCATTCGTGGAACGGACCGGCGTCCATACGCTTGCTCCGGCTATCGGAACGGCCCATGGCATCTACAAGGGAGATCCCGATATCGACTTCGATCGTATTGGGCGCATTGCCGCCAAAGTCGAGATCCCGCTAGTTCTGCACGGCGGATCCGGCATTCCGGACGCACAAGTGAGAAGAGCGGTATCGCTCGGCATGTCCAAGATGAACGTGGCTACGGAGCTGCGCATCGTGTTTTCCGATGCGATCAAAGCCGTCTTCGCGGAGCGGCCGGATGAAAACGATCCGAGAAAATATATGGTGCCGGCCAAACTGGCGCTCAAAACGGCCGCCATGGAGAAAATCCTTTTGTGCGGGTCTGCGGGCAAAGCTTGAGTCGTGTGTCAATTGCACGGCAGTTCATAAAAAGGCGGCTGATTTCATGCAATCCAAGATTGTTACGGTTACGCTAAACGCTTCGATCGATAAAACCTATTATGTTCCCGCTTGGTCCAAAGGGATCGGAGCAAGGGCTGTTCGAACGATCTCCACCGCTGGCGGCAAAGGGTTGAACGTAGCCCGGGTATTGAGACAGCTGGGCCATGAGAACGTGGCGGCAACGGGATTTACGGCGGGGTACAACGGCATGTACATTGCCGAACGGATCGCCGAAGCAGGAATTCGAGCCGCATTCGTAGAGACATATGGAGAATCCCGCATCTGCATGAACGTCATTGACCAAAGCGATGGCTCCTCGACGGAAGTGCTGGAGCCGGGAATCGAGGTCAGCGAGGAGCAGCTGTCGGAGTTGCGACAGACGCTTCGGCTGTTAAGCAGGGAGGCTGCCCTCGTTATATTCGCGGGGAGCCTGCCGCGCGGCGTACCCGCCGACTGGTATGCGGAATTGATCGGGATTGCGCGCGAAGAAGGCGCCTTGGCATTCCTGGATACGAGCGGCGAAGCTTTGCTGCTGGGCCTAGACGGTAAACCGGACTTCGTCAAGCCTAACGAGGAAGAGATGAACGCGTTGCTCCCGGGCGAGGAACGCGGCGATGTTCGTCGAGGGTTATCGGTATTAATGGGAAGGGGTATTTCGAATGCCGCCATTACGCTCGGGTCGGCTGGAGCGGTTGCAGGGTCGAAAGGGAAGTTCTACAAGGTAGGTCTGCCCATGCTGAAGACGGTCAATGCGGTCGGAAGCGGCGATGCATTCGTTGCGGGGTACGCCTACGGCTGCGTCCGGGGCTGGCCGGCCGCGGAATGTTTGCGCTACGGTGCCGCGGCAGGAAGCGCCAACGCATTGTCGCCGATGACGGGGGATGTAAGCGCGGATTTGATGGCCGCGTTACTGGAGCAAGTCAAGGTAGAACCATGGACGGTCGATTAGAAGGGGGCATAAGCTTGGAAACGCCGACAACGGGCTTCAGAATTCGCTGCGTAAGTTCGCTTGAGAAAGTATTTCCGGATGAGGAGTTGGAAACGCCCGCCTGGAACGCGGCATCCGCGCTGCAAGGAGAGGTGTATTCGTTCCAGGTCGCCTATTGCGCGGATCGGCTCTTGAAGCCGATATCTTGCCGTATTACATCCGGACTTACGAATGCGGTCGCAGTCAGATCGGTCGGTCTTGTACCGTCTGAGCTGCCTTGTTATTCGGATCATGACGAAAAGGTGCTTCGAACTGGTTCCATGCCGACTGCCTGGCGACGTACTACGGAACGGAGCTGCTAGGAGAGGCACACTGGATGTGGATCGAACGATATGTCTGCACGGCAGCCAAACACGGCATTAACATGATTTTGACGCCGTTGTTCACGCCGCCGCTGGATACGGCGGTCGGGGCGGAGAGACCGACGGTTCAACTGGTCGATGTGGAGCGGCAGCCGTCAGGCGAGTATGTATTTTCCTTCGAGAAGCTGGCGCGCTGGTGCCACGTCTGCTCGGATGCAGGCATTCGTTACTTCGAATTCGCCCATTTGTTTACCTAGTGGGGAGCCGGGCACGCGCCTAAAAGGTAAGTCATAGTCGTGCTCTGCCCGAGAAAGGAGGCTGCAAGATGGGGCTTATCAAGGTGTTGTTCTGGTTTGACGTGGAGGACTTCATCAATCCGGAGTCCGAGGAGGCGCTGCTGGGGCTTCTGGATTTGCTGGACGAGAGGGGGATTACGGGCATCTTCAAATTGGTCGGGGAAAAAATCCGGGTGCTGGACAGAAACGAAAGGGCCGACATTATCGCCAAACTGAAGCGTCACGAGATCGGTTACCATACGGACTGGCATAGCGTGCATCCCGTCGTGACCGAATATTTGGAGCCGTTTGGCTTCCGCGAAGGAGCGGAGGAATTCGCGAACCGCGAGGGTGGGGGCTTCGATGATCTGAAGCGAATTACCGGCCGGCCGGTGCGTTGCTATGGCCAGCCCGGGCAGGCTTGGGCGCCGCAAGCATTCCCCGCGCTTCGCCGCTGGGGCGTATCGGCTTACCTGGATGGCCACGATCAGGTGACGATGGACGGCAGGCCGTTCTGGTACGGGGGGCTGCTGCATCTGGCATCGCTTGAAGGGTTGATGGTTATGCCGCTCGCGGAGGGGGCATTGCCGAAAGCGATGGAAACGTTCGACCGGCTCTGCGAGAAGCAACGGGATGAAGAAATCGGTTTTATCAGCATCTTCTATCATCCTACGGAGTTTGTGTTTGAGGAGTTCTGGGATGCGGTCAACTTCTCGGGCGGAAGCAATCCGCCTCCCGAGCAATGGGTGAAGCCGCGTTCCCGGCCGGAAGGGCATATGCGCATGTATTTGGACCGCGTAGCGCAATTGGTCGACTATACCCTTACGAAGCCCAATGTTTCGTACGCTACGACGGAGGATATTATCGGGCTTGAGAGAACGGCGAGCCGGCCGCTCTCCGCGAGAGAGGTCGCAACCATCGCAGATCGAATGGGAAGCGAGCTTCGATATTGGAGGAACGGCGATTTGAATCTGTCGGCAGGCGAGCTGTTCTCCGTTTTCCGCCAAATCGCTCTTGGCTCGCAGGAGGCGGTACCGGAGCTGATCTATGGCCCGGAACGCGATTACGAGGAAGTTCCCTCGAAGGCAGCTGTGCGTGTGGGAGACATCGTAGCGGCGATTGCCTCCCCGCTGCCCGACGTATGCGGCTATCCGCAACTGCCGGACTGCTTTGAAGCTGGCGGGACGAAGCTGAGTCCCGCATCAATGACCTGCACGCTGGCGGCTATCATTCGCGACGGGCTTGGCCCGGACGATCTCGTGATGCCGCTGCACGGACGACTTCAGTCGGTCGAACACGCCGCGAATGACGGCGAGTGGGCGCGGTATTGGTGTATCTTCCCCTATGATCTGCAGGTGCCGAATATTGTGGCGCAGTCCCGGCTGCAGACGTGGACGATCAAACCCGCTATATTCTGAGCGAATCGGGAGGTTTCTAATGATGGTGATGGATGCGTTGTCCGAGGGCTCCATTCTGGACGCGAACCGCCTGCTTGGCCTGCCGGAAGAGCCTCTTGCTTCTGTCCTTGAGGCTGCGGCGATTGTAAGGAAAGACGACGTCTTGATGGAGCTGTTGCGGCAAGGCGTCGTTGGCGTACACGCCCTGACGGACATGAATGAGACTGCGTTTAGCGAAGCGGTACAAGGACTGCCTGCATTGGCAGATGGCAGGAGCGATAGGGTAAGGGGTATTTTGAAGGAGCGGTCCGGATTATTTGCGGTGCTTGTCGTCGCCAGCTTGTTGCCATGGACGATTCGATTTTACCGATCGAAAGGGATTCAAGAGAGTATACTCGCCGATACGATGAGCGATCTGCTCATCTGGATGAACCGCTACCATGCGGAGCATGGCGTATGGGGACTGGATAACTTGACCTGGCTGCTCCATCATCTCGGAGGCAGGCTCTTCCGGCTTGGACGTCTGCAATTCGTGCACAAGATGTCGGATCACGACATAATCGTTATGCGCCGCCGCGAGTCCGGCCGCACGCTGCTATTCTCGGAGGGGGGTGTCCAATACCGCAGCGACGGATTGGTCAACGGCACGAACGGGAATTACGAGGAGGAGAGGTGCTGGACGTCAGGATTTCATCAAGACGACGGAGGTTTCAACGGTTATCCGATGATTCCGACCGGCTTGGCATCGCAAAGGCTGATTTGTTTGTCCGCTGCGGATTGGCAAGTGGCGTTCCGCCGCGGCGATCCCGTGCTGGATATGCATATACCGGAGGGAGAGCCGCTGCTGCCCGAAGCCTGCGAGGAATCGATGAGGAGAGCGATCACATTTTTTTGCAGCTATTTCCCTGAGAAGCCGATCAAAGCGTTTGTCTGCGTCTCCTGGCTGCTCGACTCGCAGCTTGCGGACATCGTGCCCGCAACTTCGAATATTACGGCGTTCCAGCGGAAGCTCCACCTGTTCCCGGTATTGTCCGACGAACGGGAGACTTATATCCGGGTATTCGGAACGGACACGCTTGACCCGGCGACGGCCAGAAGCGACACCGGCTTGCGAAGGGCGATCATCGCCTTCGCGGCACGCGGTCAGCGGCTGCGCGGCGGCGGCGGACTCAGGTTAATCGACCCAGTTGGATGCAAATAATTAAATCCTATTGTAAAGGTGTGTATCTATGAAACTACTAAACAAGAGCAGAATGGCTTTTGAATTGGGGGCTAAGTAATGGCGCGCTCGATCCGTCTTAGCCAGTGGGCGCAAAACAATATCCGCAAGGGTATTTATCTGCCCATGCCGCCAGAGTACGAATGGCCGGAAGATT
>Ga0160445_100580_pt1 | contig 16258 bp, 14 predicted proteins | sample HID1972M_E1MG_FD_108215 | JGI IMG/M metagenome (GOLD analysis project Ga0160445, IMG submission 108215) | Enriched pill bug-associated microbial communities from UW Madison campus, WI, USA - HID1972M_E1 MG | ecosystem: Host-associated > Arthropoda: Insects > Digestive system > Unclassified ... | reverse complement strand
GGTTTTATCTCATGATCCGGCTTGAACCTGATCGGACGACTTGCTATATTGAAGGTAGAGTTGATCGTTTATTTTGGGACGGAAAGGGTGAGTCTCTTGCCAATGTCGACAAGCAATTTTAGCGAGGAGCCGTTATATTTTGCCTACAAACGCAAGAGCGTGAATAACGAGCATTTGGAAACCTTCCATTCCCATCTGGGCGTAGAGATCTTGTATATCCATCAGGGAAGAGGAACGATGATCGTTGACAATAACAGCTACGACATCAAGTCGGGCATGCTCTGTATCTTTCAGCCGAACCAGCTCCATCATTTAACGCTCGATTATACGGACGGCCAATGCTTCGAACGGTCGTTGGCAATTTTCGAACCGACCATGTTCGAAGCTTATTTCGAGAAATGGCCGCGGCTGCATTCCTTCTATCGATATATTCATCTGGAGAAGCTGCCTTCTCCATGCATATACGAGTTTCATGATGCCGACCTGCTCGACGGACTGTTCAGAAACATGCATAATCAATTGCACACGCAGAGGGATACGGACAGGCACGAAGAAAGCTCTCTTTTCCTGATCCCTTTATATCGCTGGCTTAAACAAGAGTGGGAGCAGTTGAACGAGCATGCCCCGGCCTACCGGACGCGCCGCAAAAACCATCAGGTGGAGCATATCCTGAACTGGGTCGAAACCCATTATTCGGAACCGTATTCCCTGGACCGCATGGCTCGGGCGCTGCACCTGTCTCCGTTTTATCTGTCCCACTTGTTTAAAGAGGCTACGGGCATCAACATCTCGGAATACATGGCGACCCGGAGAGTCCATCAGTCCGTGCTGCTGCTGATCACGACGAATAAGCCCGTCTCTCTCATCGCCGAGGAGATCGGACTTACGAACAGCTCTTACTTCTGCAAATTGTTCAAATCCCATATGGGGATTACGCCGCATCAATACCGCAAGAGATGGACCCGACACTAACAACCCCCTGCGCAATAGGAACAACCTTATTGCCCTGTTGATAAGTACGGCAAACAGCCCTCATCTTGTTGTTCAAGATGGGGACTGTTTGATGCTCGCGCCGAATGGAATGCTCCTTGTTAAATATCGTTCCTCCGCTCGCCCTTAAGCCGCACCGGCCCGATTAGTCCGGATGTATATGACTTGCCATCGTAAAGGTTGGCCAAGCTGTTCGTTACCGCCACCTTTAGCACGTTCGTCCCCGGCTTTAGGTAAGCTCCAATGTCATACACATAAGGACTCCACATGCGCACTCCCGCTTCCCGACCGTTGACCCATAGCCGTGCCAGTTCATGAGCTTCGCCCAGATCAAGGTTAGCGTCGGACCAAGCGGATGGATCGTCAAGCTCGAAGCTTCTCTCATACGTAATCGTGCCGGAGTAATGTTTTAAGCCATCCCATTCCGTCCAAGAAGAGAGAGTCGGAACTTCCCCGCTCACCGGACCTTCCACCACGCGCCAAGCGTCTGATAACTCGGTAATGACAACAACCTCGCCGGATTCGTCCTTCATTCCGCCCTGCTCCATTTTCGGATCTACGGCGATAATCAGACATTCCCGGCGCTCGATGCTTACATGCAGCTTCTGGCCTTCCGCAGCCTGTTCGACTTTTGTCTGTTGAACTGCACCTGTCCACGGCAACCAACATTCCGTATATCCGGAGTGACTTATCTCAAGCGTTCCTTCGTAACCAGCTTCGCCTTCATTAACGATAACATAGAACAGGATGCCGTCTTTCGTAATCCGACTGATGCGAATAGAAGCAGACGCAGGCTCAAGACGGGTATCTTGACCGAGCGTACGTATCAGAAGCGCCGGTATTTCATCCTCGTGCTTTACCCGAACCTGACCGATGCCCTTCGTTGTTTGAACATCATCGGCAAGCTCAATGACCAATCCGCCTTGTTCGGCAAAGGTTTGCAGAATCCGCCAACTGTCCGGCGTCAGCCGCTTGCCATCCTCCACCAAAACCGCCTTGTAACGGTAACCCGCAATCGATAATACCCCATCCTTACATTCGATCGCGCTGCCTAGCAAGCTTTCTTCCAAATAATTAAACTCGACTTGTTCTTCGAACAGCGGCTTGACGATTCTCCAAGGCAGCTCGGCAGAACCGGCGATTACTGCCGTTTCCGCTCCGTTTCGCCCATCGGTCATCAGCCAGCTCATCCGCTTGATATATCTCGCGAATTGGGCATAATCCTGCCACCAAATATTATTTGGTCCTACATCCGGCGGCCGCTCATCCCTGCGTTCCCCGCGAATGGAGTAATAGAACGCATGCGGAACGATCAGATTGACGCCTCTGACGAACAACCAATCCAAATACCACTTCATATTATCGGCGCTGAGCGACCAACCGCCTTCGATGCCGCAGACGCCGAAGGTTTCATTTAAATTCCTTCGTTTGCCACGGTGGCGCGCCGAATCCGACGAACATTTGCCCATGGTACTATGCGTGCCTGTCACTGCTTTGCCTGCTTCCGGCGCAATATAGCGCCAGACCACATCTTGTCCGGGAATATGGAAATGTTCCAACAGCCCGATATCGTTGCTCGCCGCCGGGTGACCGGTCAGCCCTATGCCATGGGCTTCGCACCAATCGGCCAACGCTTTATAATACGTCCGACCCAGCCGATTGCGGATAACCGTCTCGTAAGCTTCGCGGATCTCTGTCGTCGTCTCTCCGGCATCGAACCAAAGCACCGCCAGATCCTGTTCCCGGCTCCCGCTCTCCAGATATTCATAAAGGAACCCCCGCGTCCAGGGCTTTAACCCCTTCGCATGGCAACGCCCGAGCAAATTCGGCTCATCCGTAAACATGGCCATAACCGTGTTTCCGAAATAACGGCTCAGCCTCTTGTAATAGGCCTCATGCGTCAACCTGATAAAGGTCTGGACCGCATCGGGATTTAATAAGTCAGCGGCCAAAGGAGCGTCGGACTCGCCGTCATCCTGGCCAGGATGAGCGCCCCGAATGGTTCCCTTGGAAGGAGTCTCGATAAATAATAAAACCGACCAGTTCCCTGCGGCAGGAGGGGTAAACCGGATGTTGTCCTGTTCGGCATGAAGGACAATCGTGCTGCTCGCATCAATCTCCGCTCCGGAAAGTTTGCGAACCGCGAGCGCAGAAACCAGATTTTGCTCCGGCAGCAGTTCAATCGGGATTACAACAGGTTCTCCGCTCCCCTTGCAAGCACATTCCGTTACTTGCAGACTCCGGCTGGCGTAATCCGGGTTCTCTTTTACGACCATCCCGCAGGCAGAGCCGGAAGGATACATGCCTTCGTCATAAAGAATAACCTTCATACCCAGCTTATCCGCTTCGGTCACCGCCAATTCGACAAGCTCCATATAAGGCTCCGACAGATAAGGCATCGATCTTGGCAGCCCCATCCGTGGATGAATAACGAAACCGTCCACTTCCTTCGCATGGAAGTCGTGAATTTGTCCGATGATCCCCTCTGCCGACAGCTCGTCATTCCAGAACCAGAACGGAAGCGGGCTAAATTCTGTCGGCGGGTGATCAAATTGCTTTTTCAAAACATGTAGCTGATGCAAACGTCTCACTCCGATCTTTATTTACGAAATATACACTGATGGACACTTGCCTATCCGTTTTTTTCATTATAAGATGACGTTGCACTTGGAATTTCGGGTTATACCGACTTTTATACAGGACATTTCGGACATTTTACATTCGAAATATGGAGTGATCACGATGACTATTCAACGCACAATCGACTTATCTCAAGGCGACAACTATTTTCGACCCGAAGTTCCCATATTCGTGAACAGGGCGGTTGAATCTTTTTACAAAATCGAACATCGACATGACTTTATTGAAATCAGCTATGTCGCCGAAGGTTCCGGCACTCATTATATCGGCGATCAGACGTTGCAAGTCCATCAAGGAGATATATTCCTGATACCAGTCGGGGTCTCCCATGTATTTCGTCCTGCTACCACATCAATCAGCCGTCCACTCATCGTCTACAACTGCGTGATGGCGCAAGAATCGATTCGCCTGCTGCTGCTGAGCTTCCCGGGAGGAGTTGCGCTTGCGACACTGCTCGATGAACACGATTGGATACAATACCGCGATGCGTTCGGTGAATTCCGAAGGTTGTTTCTGAAGCTGTACGATATCTACACAACGAGGCGTCCAGGCTGGAACACCGGACTGCACTTGGCCGTCATCGAGCTGCTTCTGTTTCTGCATAGTTACCAGGACGGGCAATCTGCAACTACGCAGCAAGCCGGTTTACCAAATATGGAGGCGGCGCTCCATTTTATCCATAACCGCTTCCATTCTCCCCTTACATTAATAGAAGCGGCTGAGCTGTCTGGACTTGGAGAGCGACAATTCTATCGAAAATTCAAGAGTCGAACCGGCATGACGTTTATCGATTATGTCCAATCGGTCCGGATCGACGAAGCATGCCGCCTGCTCCGTTCAACCGATCGCAAAGTAGCCGACATCGCTTCTTCCGTCGGCTACCAGGACATTACTTTTTTCAATAAGCTGTTCCGAAAAAAAACGGGCATTTCACCGAGGGAGTATCGGAAAGAACTACAGTTGTGAGATGTTTTCGATCTGCCAGGCATCCACAAAGGTGAGTCTTCTAAGGTGGAATACTTTTGTTGATTTATTTATGCAAGTTCCCGAATGAACTTCACAACTCTCGACGGGAATATCTATTGCAAGCTCAGATACGTGATCGGGGGCCGGCTCTAAGATACGATGTTTAACTATTTTATCTCCCGAAAAAATAGGGGTTACATTAGTGCTTGAGACAAGCATGAGCGCAGACATCAGTCCTTGATCCCGATAATGGCCGGCAAGAAAATACGCATCAATGATTTGATAAGGGGTCAATCTCATCATCAATGCACTTAAAGTTCCTGAAGCCTTGGTTGCCATTATTTGATGACCCAAGTCGACATTGTTTTTGGAATGTGTTGTGCTTCCAATAAAATGAATGCAAAAATGGCCCTTGAAATCATTGTCTGGAATACCGTCGCCTCCGTGAGGCATCCCGTTCATTGACGCCGCAAATGATCGACCATTCGATTGTACGAGGATCGCCCTCCGACTCCAACTCCATTTTCCTCCATAGATTTTTTTCATCGTTTCCGAATCTGATTTCGTCAGAGGTTGGACATCGGCATGACTACTTCCCGCTCTCCGTTGACCTTGGAACCTCAGCCCTGTTTCAAGATCGATAACCGTGAATTTGGCCAGGCGAGGCAGCAGCTCATTTACTTCACTCCAGCGAAGAGGTTCGCCATAATGTTGGCTTCGAAGCAACCGGGCTTGATTAAGCAGTTCAGTACGGGCTTTTGGTTTAAGCTCGACCATGTTTCCGTTGCTCTCATGGAGATTTCCCGAGGTATCCAATATGAAATCCATATTTTCCCCATGGCAGCTCGCATGAAGAGTAACGTCAGTGGCCTGAAAAGCATATTTTTTTTCGTAGTCCTTTGTACCGTTTAGCAAAACGCAAGACAGCTTGCGACTAGACGAATATTGGGCATCAGGTGACGATTTAACGGATATTTGTATTTCCGGTTTATCAGCATGCGCCGTACTGGGCTGATATGTAAAAATCAATACGGATACAGCAATGATAAGAAAATAGGGGAGCATTTTTTTGTACAAATTGTTATAGCACATGTTTTATTCTCCTTTTGGAAGAATGGGATGGATTGAGCCTAATTGGTAAAGCTACAAGTGAAAATCGAACCTTGGGGTTTAGTATGGTGACAACATTATATGGCTATTCAGCTAAAGAAATAATGATCGGATGTGTGATTCCTTGAAAATGATAATGATTTGCTTAATTATCCTCTTCTTTGTGCTTGTTCCAGAGGAATCCACTTCGGCAACAAATCAGGATTTTTTATTTTCCTTTGCCGTATTAAGCGATATTCATATCCAATCCTTTGATCGCCAATCGCATCAGCTGTTTCTCCGTTCACTTGAGGACCACAAGTCCATTAGCCCGCAAAGTTCGCTGCTCATCCTTAATGGAGACTTAACGGATGGTTTCGATCATGATTATCGGAAGTTGAAGGAACTGTTGCGGAGAGTCCCGCATCCAAACCTTTTTGCTACGATGGGCAATCATGATTATTATCAGCTTTGGGACCGTCGCCATTTTGGAAAAAAACTTAACCCAAGTTGGTCCAGCGAAAAAGCCAATAAACTATTTTTATCGCACTTTAAATACAATCAAGTGTTCCATGACACTTGGCTAAACGGCTGCCATTTTATATTTTTAAGCGGCGAGCGATACAGGGATGTAGACAAATCCGTCGGGGAGTCTGCTTATTTGAGCAAGGAGCAATTACGGTGGTTAGAGGAACGTCTTCGAGACAAGCCTTCTCATCCAGACAATGAGATGATTCCTACTTTTGTTTTTTTGCATCAGCCCATAGAGAACACGATATCTGCAAGCGATGAAGGATTATTTAACATACTGGACAATGTGAAGAGGCAAGTATTCTTGTTCTCGGGACATACTCATCAGGATCTCGAACAGCCTGAACCAGTGACTAACGGGCATATTCACATGATTAAGAGCGGTTCCGTCAGAAATGTTCTTCGGGATAAGAACAAAGTCGATAAAAGCGAAAGCTTGGCGGTAGAGGTGTACCGTAATCGGATAATCATTAAAAAAAGGGAACATCTAAAAAGACGATGGATATTGCCGCATACGATTATCGATTTGCGGAATAGCCAGGTACCTCCACTGGATACAATATCCTCGGAGGTGAATACGTGATGAGATGCGTCTATTGCGAAAATGTGCAGCAGGTTAAAGGAAAAAATCATAAATGCTACGTTTGCTCAATCGTTAGAGTGGATAAGCGAAGTAAGTTGTACAAGTAAGCATTAACGAGTGTCTGTTACCTAAATCCCCCTCATCAAAGTGTCACTCCGGGCTTAGCGCACATACATTAAATAAGCGTGAATCGGGAGGGGATTTATTTGGACACCGAAAAGGTACTGCGTGATATCGAAATCGCCCGGCTTGCATTTTTAGGGGCCTCCATAGCCACATTAGGCGATGGGATTGCCGCTCTTGCAGCCGGATTGGCGTTAGATGCATTAGAGCAAGATTTTCAAGGCCAGAATCGTAGTCGTAATCTTCTGGATGGCGGATCAACGCAACGACAGCTTGATCACTTTATTAACGAGCTGATTAAAATCAGGAATACAGTGGGATAAGTGGATCAGAACGCTAAATAATTCTGTTTCTGCAAGTGAGGAAAAGAAAACGGAATGCATTAGCCCGGAGATCATGAAGCTGAAGAGCGATATGCAGAAAGTATGGATCAATCATACCATCTGGACGAAAAGTTATATTGTCAGCGCAATATCCGGTCTAAAAGATCAAGCGGATGTTTTGGAACGGCTCCTGCGGAACCAACAAGACATAGGCGATCTTATTAAGCCTTATTACGGTAACGCTGCTGGCAATAAATTGGCAGAGCTTCTCCGGGAACATATTCTTATCAGAATGAAATACATATGATTCACTTTGCCAATATGCTCACAGATGGTATTGTCAAACAGTTTCCGGAAAAATTCTAAAGAATAGGGTAGCGAACTACTCGATTCATCTCCCTCCTCTACGCTCACTTTCGTCCGTTCGGAAGTTTAGAGGAGGGAGATTTTTTGAGTGGGTCTGTTTATATATAGAGTTGCAAAACAAAGGATTGCTATGATAATATATCAACCAAAACTTTGGTGGTGAAAACAATACTAAAAGTAGACCGTGAAGATGCCCGTCCCATCTGGCAGCAGCTTCTGGATCAAGCGATCCATCATATAACGACCGGAAAATGGAAACCAGGCGAATTGCTGCTCCCCTCTCGCGAGTTCGCGTTACAGCTTGGCGTTTCCCGTTCTACTGTTCAGATTGTTTACGAAGAGTTATTCAGCCGTGGATACACAGTAACTTCCCGTAGGGGAGGAACAAGAGTTAATCAGCGGATCCGTGCCGTATCTCCATTAGAGGATGGGGAAATCAAAGGACCCGATCTACCAGATTTGCCATTCCTTCATGTTTCCATAGGCCATTTACATAGTTGGTTTGGCAATAAAGAAAGGGTTAATCCCGAAATTGATTTCAGTCCCCATGAGCCTTATTTAGATGAACAATTTCAAAGGAATTGGAGACAGTCCTATTTACAAGCTTCAACGGGAACTGATTTGAATATTTGGGCTTACGGCGATGCCAAAGGTTATCTGCCCCTGCGGGAACAGATTCAACGATACCTGTCATTTGAACGAGGCATTCATGTTCACGTCGATCAAATTCTATTGACATCTGGCGCTCAGCATAGCATCGATTTGATTGCCCAAGCCCTTTTGCAAGAAGGGGATGCCGTCACCGTTGAAGATCCAGGATTCCCCGCTGCATGGATGGCGATGCGTTATCGGAAAATGCATGTTACACCCGCGCCAGTTGATGAATTTGGCCTTTGCGTTGACGAGATTGACCCGCAAACCAAGCTTGTGTTTGTTACGCCATCCCATCAGTGTGCGGTAGGTGTCATTTTGTCAGAACCACGCCGACAACAATTAGTACAGATGGCTGCTCAATCTCAGTTTTGGATTGTAGAAGATGATTACGACAGCGAATTTCGTTATCGCGGGGACCCGCTTCCTACCTTGTTTAGTCAGCGGCCTCAAAATACATTGTATATGATGAGTTTTTCCAAGATGGTCGCACCGGGAATTCGGATCTCAGCCATTATCGGGCCACATAAAGCCATTGATCGGCTTACCCAGGTCCATGAATTGACTTATCGCCATCTTCCCATTATGGAACAATTAACGCTTGCACATTTTATTGAACAAGGTCATTTTATGCGCCATATGAGGCGAGTGCGAAATGTGTATAGACGCAGGCATGAAGCCATGACGAAGGCCATTGCCGCGGCTGGGTTGAGCGAACGCTTTACGCTAAGCGGCGTCGAGACCGGTTTACATATGCTTCTTGAGGCTGCTCGTTCGTTTGACGAAAAAGCAGTGACAAAATTGGCGTATAAAGAGGGCATTCGTATCTACCCGCTAAGCAAATATTGTATCGAAAGCGACCGTAAAGGATGGGTGCTTGGATTTGCTAAAGTAGATGAAGCCGCCATCGAGCAAGGTATTGAGCGTCTGGCAAGGATACTGTTACAATAAGTATCCTTGCCAGTTTTTCCTAATCATTCCCGCGTTTGTTTTCGTTCCAGTAATATCGATCCGGCAAGTAGCGTTGGCCGAATACACTTGTCCCTATCCGGATAATGGTGGCTCCTTCTTCAATAGCCGCTTTGAAATCACCGGACATCCCCATCGAGAGAATGTCCAATTTTACGCCGGGATATTTTTTCTCTTCCATTTGCGCTTGAATGTTTTTTAACAATCGAAAACAATGCCGTGTTTCTTCGTTTGTGGCATTTAATTTACCAATTGTCATCAAACCCCTTATGTTTAGTGTTTCGAATTGGGATAATTGTTCGATCAAATCCTGCGCTTTTTCCGGTGGGACTCCGAATTTGCTAGCCTCATAAGACGTGTTGACTTGCACTAGAATATCCATGGTTTTGTTCATTTTTGTAAGCTGTTGGTGCAGGGCCAGCCCCAGCTTTAAACGATCCACAGAGTGAATGAGTGTCACATATTTCACAACATCCTTCACTTTGTTCGTTTGCAAATGTCCGATAAAATGCCATTCCACCTGTTGATGCTGCTGCATAAGCGGGAACTTGTCCCGCAGTTCTTGCGCTTTATTTTCACCAAATAACGTTTCTCCCGCCTGCATAGCTCTGTTCAATTTTTCTAGCGGAACGGTTTTGGTTGCCAGTAACAATTTCACATCTTCTATGCGACGACCGGAAGCGCGGCAGGCCGACTCCATCTCCTGCTTAATTGTTTTTAAGTTTTCCTCCACAAACTGATCCATGTTTTCTCCTCCCCTTAATCGCGTCAGTCAAAGATAATCTCTCTTACACGTTTGATTTCAGGAATTTCCAGCAAAGCTTCTATGACATTTGCGGATGCCTTATGATCCATTTTCAGGATCATGACCGCGGAACCGCCTATTTCATTGCGCCCCACTTCCATCGTTGCGATATTAATACCGTTATTGCCTAGCAAATTTCCAACGCGTCCAATAATGCCCGGTTTATCATTTTGTGAAATTAACAAAACATACCCTTCGGGAGTAATGTCGACCGGATATGGCCCGATTCGAGTAATCCTTCCCTGAGCGCCAGGTAAAGCAGAACCCGATACCCATCTCTCCTCAATCGTCGTCTTTAATCGAATCGTAATTTCGCTTGCAGAACTTTGGGCCAAGACTGATTTTCGTATCAGCAAATGAATATCCCGCGATTTTGCCAAGTGAACGGCATTGACGACATTGACCCGCTCCGAACCGAGATGATGGGAAAGCAATCCCTTAAGCACATAGGGAATCAGCAGCGATGTATCCAGATCGGCAAGGTTCCCTTCGCATTCTACCGCAACTTCACGCACCGCTCCGTCGGTCATCTGGGCCAGTGATTTTCCAAGTTGCTCGCACAATGCGAAGCAGGGTTGCAATTTGTTCAGAAGTTCTTTTGGAACAACGGGCATATTGACCGCATTTTTAAACGGTTCATTTCGCAATATATGAATAACTTGCTCGGACACATCTAGAGCTACATTCTCTTGAGCTTCCAAGGTAGACGCGCCTAAATGCGGAGTAACAATGATTTTGGGATGTTTTAAGAAGGGGTGTTCTGCCATTGGAGGCTCATTTTCAAATACATCGAAAGCAGCGCCGGCAACAATTCCCTTGTCCAGCGCCTCCATAAGCGAAACTTCGTCAATAATGCCTCCGCGAGCGCAGTTAACAATTCTCATCCCCCGCTTCATAACATTGAATTGAGGTCTGGCAATCAAATGATGCGTTTCTTTTGTTAATGGCGTATGTACGGACAAAAAATCTGCAGTCCTGATGATTTCGTCCATTGTCAAAAGTTTGATGCCCAATTTGTCAGCTCTCTCTTTTGTTAGATAGGGATCATAACCAACAATATCCATTCCAAACGCCGCAGCGCGTTTGGACAATTCTATGCCAATGCGGCCAAGCCCCAGCACGCCGAGCACCTTATTTCGTAATTCGACGCCGAGAAATGATTTGCGATCCCAATGGCCGGCAATGGTTTTGGCATAAGCTTGCGGAATATGTCTTGCCAGTGCCATCATCATCGCAAAAGTATGCTCGCATGTCGTAACCGTATTGCCGTCAGGCGCATTGACCACAATAATTCCGCTGCTTGTGGCTGCTTCCAAATCAATATTGTCTACTCCTACACCTGCTCTGGCTATTACTTTTAAACGACTTCCAGCCTCCATGACGCGGCGGGTAACTTTGGTTTGAGAACGAACCAGCAGCGCATCATAGGAAGAAATAATGGATATAAGCTCCTCTTCGCAAAGTCCTGTAATTTGGGACAGCGCTACATCCTCAGCGCCTATCAATTGCTGTAATCCAAAATCGCTTATAGGATCCGTGACCAGAACTTTAAACATACGATCCCCTCCTCGTAGAATACCATGCCAGTATATCAGTCGATGGATTGGATATACATATCCATAAAAACGAAAATGAGCAGTCCAAATAAAAAATGAAAAAGCCCATAAAAAAAATCGTCTCAAAAATCATGTTTTTGAGACGACTTGAAACGACTTGGAATAACAACGAGTCCAGTTTGTTAAAATAATGTAGCCCGCCCATTAAGTCAATCGAGGAGCCCATGTCCATGAGCGATTCCGCATCGAAGCGTCACGCATCGAAGTCAGACGACAAACAAGGCAATATGTCCTGGTGGCAATTGGCCTTGTTCGGTTTGGGGACAACCACTGGAACAGGATTTCTGCTGGGATCCAGCTTGGCCATTGAAAAAGGCGGTTTCTCCGTTATTCTCAACTTTTTGCTGGCAGCCGTCGGTACCTTTATCGTATTTCAGGCACTGGCGAAAATGATTGCCCAGCACTCCGAAAAAGGGTCGTTTCGAACGTATTCCAAGCAAGCATTCGGACATTGGGCGGGCTTCAGTCACGGCTGGGTATACTGGTCCTCCGAGATGCTTATTCTCGGAAGCCAATTGACCGCCATCGGTTTATTCACGCGATTCTGGTTTCCGAATCTCCCGCTGTGGATGCTAACCAGCGGTTATGCCGTATTAGGAGTCGGAGTTGTCTTGCTCGGTACGGCTTGGTTCGAGAAAACCGTCAATGTGCTGGCTATTGTCAAAGTAGCGGCAATCGTAATGTTTATCCTATTGGCCTGCCTCGTCATTCCCGGTTTTCTGGGTTCGGAGAATGCGCATACGCATGCGCCAAATTCGTTTCAAGGCATCTTCAAAGGCGGTGCGATGGGCGTTTGGACAAGCTTGATTTACGTTTTCTTCTGCTTTTCGGGCATTGAAGTGATGGGTATTATGGCAGCGGAATTAAAAGAACCCAAAGAGGCGCCGAAATCGGGGCGTTTGATGATTGCCATCATTACGTTCCTTTTTGTTGTTTCCATCGGACTGGTGCTCTTTGTAACGCCCATTGATCAAATCACTACGCAAGAAAGCCCCTTCGTAACGGCATTAAAGGATCTGCATTATGAAGTGCTCGTCCATATTTTCAACGGTGTCCTGATCATCGCCGGATTTTCGGGCCTCGTCGCATCCCTCTATTCCGTAACTCTCGTGATGTCGATGATAGCGGACGAAGGCGATGCGCCGAAGTTTTTTTCCAAAAAAACCCGCAAACGAAAATTCCCCTACGGCTCTCTCCTGTTGACGTTAGGGGGAATGGCGGTATCCATCACGGTTGCTTTGCTGCTTCCCAATCGTGTATACGAATTTATTACAACGGCCGGCGGACTTATGTTGTTATACACGTGGCTCTATATATTGTTCGCTTCGTACAAGCTTTTGAAGCCGAATGCGTGGGGACGCGCGCAAAGCTATGTCGCAATTGCATTATTGCTTGCCGCGGTAGTCGGTACATGGTTTGACGGATCAACCAGACCCGGTTTTTTTATTAGTCTGGGATTCATTAGCGCCATCGGCATCGTCACCTTTTTTATGCGCAAACGATGGGCCGAATCAGAAAAATAAGGCCTGGATCGCTTGCCACTCAAAATAGAAGCCGAAGCCCAGCAAGCAAACGCCCGCCGCTCGCGAAATAAACACAAGCACGCCTTCATGCAGAAACTTTTGGAATACGCTGGAGATGGAAGCCATGGCGACATCCCACAGCATGAGTCCGATAAATATGCCCGAGCTGTATAGCAGCAATTCCAACGTGCCGTACCTCTGGGCGGTCGTAGCCAAAATCGAGCCGTAAATGCCAAGCCAGAATAAAATGCTGACCGGACTGGAAAAGGTCATAAGAAAACCGGCGTAAAAGGATTTTGTATGCGATTCATTGGAACGCTGCTCCGATAAGGATAACCTATCGTTTTTTTTGAAGCTTTCTACGCCTGTATAAATAAGAATAAACCCGCCGAACAGCCACAAAAATGTTTTGGCAAACGGCGTTTCCAGGAAATGAGCCAATCCGAAATAAATGAGCAGCATAAATACCGCGTCCGCGGCCATCGCGCCAAGACCGATCAGCCAAGCGTGCCAGAAGCCATGTTTGATGCCCTTCTCAAGCTGCGCCGCATTAACCGGACCGATAGGCGCCGCCAAAGAAAAACCAAGCAAAACGTAACTTAAAAAAATGTTCATGCGCATACCCCATTCTACAGAGATAACTGTACTTGTACATCCTATTGGGGACTTGTCTGCACTAGAACCTGGAAATGCAGGGGATAGGACAAAGCGAAAATAATACATGCGACATGGATAATAAACGACGGTGAAACACATTTTAGTAAGGCGGATCCAGAAGGCGCGAATATGGCGATTTCAAGAAACGGAGGTGCAATGTCATGAATAGGGAAATGTCGTACGGAAACGATTACCATTTTCTGCCTGTTACGTCCGTTCGAAGCGGCGAAGGCGTAGAAGTAAGTCCGGACTTGTTCCAATTGACGGTCCAAATCGTTAACGTTGCTTTTATCGGCAATCCGGAACACGGAGACTGGGTGTTGGTGGATGCCGGGATGCCGAATCGAGCGAACGATATCATCGAAGCGGCGGAGGAGCGTTTCGGAAGCGGCAACCCGCCTCAAGCCATTGTGTTGACGCATGGCCACTTTGATCATGTCGGCTCCATTATCGAATGTATCGAGCATTGGAACGTAGACGTCTGGGCTCATAAAGCGGAACTTCCATATTTGACCGGCAAACAAGCCTACATGCCTCCCGATCCGACCGCCGATTCCGGACTAGTCGCCAAAATGTCGCCTTGGTTCCCGAACGAGCCCATTCAACTCGGCAGCCGCGTCCATGCGCTCCCTTCCGACGGCACGGTGCCGCACCTCCCTCAATGGCAATGGCTGCTCACCGCCGGGCATTCCCCCGGGCATATCTCGTTGTTTCAGGAGAGCGCAAGGGCGCTTGTCGCAGGGGATGCTTTCGTGACGGTGAAGCAGGAGTCGATCTATAACGTTATTCTGCAAGAACTCGAAATCAACGGTCCGCCCAAATACTTTACCCCGGATTGGCACGCGGCCAAAGCCTCGGTAGGCAAGCTGGCCAAACTGAACCCCGCATTGGCGATAACCGGTCACGGCAAACCGGTCGAAGGCGATACATTAACGGCCGGTCTTCGGCATTTATGCGAGCATTTCGACAGCATCGCCATGCCTCTAAACCATTAAACGCAAAGCAGGTGCAACCGCCATATACACGCAGCAAATCCTTTCTGCCCAGTCGCTTTAGCAACACAAACAAATAAAGCCCGCTAATGGTAGCGGGCTTCGTGGAAAGCATATTGTGGGTAACCTTCAAGACGCATACTATGCAAACTCTTGATTAAGAGCTTGCTCTATGCTTTCAATTGCATTCGAGGCTGTTTCAAGCCCCGCCCAATACAACTTGAGATGATGAACCATAGCTGTCAGCTGGGAGCGCTTCATATTCATGTCGGAGTAGTATCGGTAGCTTGGCATAATTTCACGGAACATTTGATATCGTTTGGGCTCGCCCTGTTTGTTCTGCCGCTCCGACTGGGCCGCTTCTTTAACGCTAGGGATGGACAACGTCTGATTTCTCATAAACATCTGCGCTTCTCTCGATGTCAAAAAATCAACCAGCAATTTCGCCGCCTCCTTATGGGCCGACTGACTGCTGATGCCGATTCCTACGTTCAGAAGCAGCGTTTTTGGCGTCTCTACATAAGGAACAGGCGAGATATCGTATTCGAACGACGCCTGCTTTAGTTGATTCAATCTGAAATAAGTGGTAACAATCATCGATGTTCGTTCTTCCGAAAATAAACGCTCCGGATCCTGCGAGTTCTCGAATACAAGGGATGGCGCCGTGTATTCGTTCGTAAACAGCTCTTTTAACGTGTGAATGCTTTTGGTGAACGGCTCGCTTCGAAAATTAAACTGGCCCGCCTCGTCCCTTTGCAACTGAAAATCATGCTGCAGCAGCCAAAGCGGCCATCGATTGTTGGAATAAGGATAAAAAAAGAAGCCCAGTCGCTTATGCTCTTCCCCGTTCTTGGACAATACTTCAGCGGCTCTGTAAAAGTCGCTCCAGGTCCAGCTGCTGTCCGGCTCCGCCAGCCCGGCTTCTTGAAAGTGTCTTCTATTGTAACAAAGAATAACAGGCGAAAAAGAAAACGGCTTAACATAACTCCGGCCTTCAATGGTGAACGCGCGATTGAGAAACGGATAGATGGCTTCGTCAATCGGCTGCTCCATCAGCATTTGCAAGCGGGATGTTTCATGAAAATGCTTAAAATCGTAAAAGTTCAACAAAACGACATCCAGCATTTGCTCTTCCATAAACTCAATGGCTTGATCGGCGTAATGATCCGTATGCATCGTCATGCGCTTAACCTGAATATGCGGATGCTTCCGCTCGAACATATCCAGCAAAGCCGCCATGTCGATCTCCTGGTCTACTTCAGGGTAATAGCAGAACCGAATGCTCGTCCTGCCGCTTCCTTCGCCCGGCTTCAGCACCATATTGCCGATTTTCGGTTTTTTGACGATAAGCCCTTCGTTTACGAGCTCCTCCAACCCTTTGCGAACCGATTTTTTGCTCAATTGAAACTGTTCGCCCAGTACGTCCTCCGACGG
>Ga0160445_100577_pt1 | contig 16337 bp, 15 predicted proteins | sample HID1972M_E1MG_FD_108215 | JGI IMG/M metagenome (GOLD analysis project Ga0160445, IMG submission 108215) | Enriched pill bug-associated microbial communities from UW Madison campus, WI, USA - HID1972M_E1 MG | ecosystem: Host-associated > Arthropoda: Insects > Digestive system > Unclassified ... | reverse complement strand
TGAAAAAATTCTTCCCGAGAGTAATCATGCAGATTTAACCAAGCCTTAGCGTTCATAAATTTTGAGATCAAACCTAAATCATAAATCTTATTTTGAGTAGTATAAATTAGCTCTCCAGTGTTATCATATAAATTCAAATCTGATGCATTTATTTCTGAAGCAACATTGAACTCTTGCTCATTCTTCAAGCTCTGAATTTCAAGTGAACCTTTAGATAATCTAGTTTCTAAGCCTCTAGCAATTTGGCTTATTTGCCTAACAGCCGCATTTTCTTGTTGAAGCCTGTATTGATCAATTAAACTAAAAAAGGTTATTATCCCTGCAATAACCAATGTCCCCACAACGGCTAACACCACAAACGCCTGAATCCTAGTACTGTAAAGAATTCTGTTTTGCAAAATCATCACTGACCAACGAAAATTCCTGAAATTAAAATCATAATCATTTAAAAGAGAGGATATCCATTGTATGCTATAAAGAATTATAGAAAAAGACAAGAATACCAAAAACAAAAATGATAGAGATGCTAATTGTTTCCAACCACTTTGGGTTTTACCACTTAAAATCAGAAGATTGTCTTCACTAGGACTGAATAAAATATGATTGTACCCTTTTTCGTCACTATATTGAATATATTGACGACTTTTCGATGGGTGGATGGCAGGTTTTATTGGATATAAGAAGGAGCCATGTTGACTTTTTAATATTTCATTATGATAATAAGCATAAGAATAATTTTCATACTCGCTCGAATTTTCAATCATTCCTTGGGAAAGAATCTCGGGATAGGACGCATAACGTCCCAAAGATTTATTTTTAAGTTCTACAACAAAGGTTCCAATCAGCTCGCCTTTATCTTGAATGGGAAGCAAAGCGAAATAATTAATATACCCAATGTTATTGTTTAATCTATAAAAATTAGCTGACACCTTTCTTGAACCAGCAATTACCTTGTCTTTGAAAAAAGCGAACTTCGAGAGTGACGTTTTATTATTTGCTAAACTATCATTACTTATAGTGTAAGCAATAAAGTCATACTTAGCTAAGTAACCGCTAAAATACGTTTTTCGCAGCTCTTCCTTTAACAACTGCACGTCTTTTAAATGTGGTTTTTTAAACCAATCTAATAGAACTTCATTGTTTACAATTTGTTTTTCTATATCAAGAAATAGCAAAACAGCATTTGGATCTTCTGATGACTCTAATTTCTGTAGAGCAAGAAGTTGATTGTTTTGTAGTTTTTCTCCTTGAAATTTTGTCTGATTTAAGGAAGCAATACCAGCAAAAAGAAAAAGTAAAGCAACAAAAACAGCTAAATTGAATCCTCTATTTGAACTAGAATACCAGCCTTTAAGATATATAATGGCTATAAACAAAAAGAAGGAAACCGTTAGATCATTGAAAAACAGTTTTGTTAAAAAACAGATTAGAACAGTACACGTGAACACTATAATCTGTCTCTTTCTTGATGTACCAAGCCCTCTAATAAGAACCAATAATATTTCTATTATGAGATATAAAATGAATATAACAAAACAGAGCAATAATATACCTGTCCAGCTATAAATATTTAAATTCAATAAATTGGTTACTTCGAAATTAATGCTTGAATCTTTAATTAGGCTCCCAAAAATATCTGTAGCTAAATTACATAGAAAATATAACAAAGCTGCCGACAATAAATACACAATAAATACGGAGACTTTAGAAGATGATTTGTCTGTTATATTTAATTGAAAACGGCAATGATATATATAACAAACTAACCAAGTTGCAGAAAGTATATGTAAAACCAAAGAACCTAAAGATGGAAGAATATAACTTGAAGCATAGATCCGCGGATCAAAAAATCCAGAATAAAAGTTATTGGCCAGCCATTGGGTCTCCAGATCGAGGTACCGATAGGAAACTAGGTAAAGAGCAAAAATCAAAATTGAAAACTTGACCCAACCCTTTCTTGCAACCCAAATGCATAAAACATTCACTAAGATTGTTAAAGTGAGTCCGGCTAAAACCCACATAACAAGTTCTAAACTAGAATAAAATGTATTAAAATTACTGTTCCGTAATTTTAAAGAAAGCAAATATTCATTATCACTATTTCGAAGATTATATACCGATACATCATTATAATTGGCAACTTCTAAATTGGGGGTTTTAATGAGATCGTATGAGAAATCATTACTTAAAAAACGATTTGTAATTGGATAGTTTGCCTTGATGGGAATAAGGCAAACTACAGAAAACCCACCAGAACTCTTTTTATAGGCCTCATACCATCCATTATTCCATGTTATAATACTACTACCTTCTGCTATCCCAGCATCCGATCTGGGAACAATTTGCTCAGAACCCCAAAAAATTAAATCATTATTTGAATAAGTATATACATAAATACCCTCTTCTTCACCTAGAGACTCAATAATATATCTCTTTAACTCACTACCTTCATTGATATGCTTAAGCCTTCCAAATAACTTATCATTATTTAGAAATTCTTTTACAACTTTCTCCTTTTTATGCAAATTCTCCTCAACCTTACGCCCATCAATTAAAAGAATTTCCTTTTCTTGGTAGGTAAGATTTATAGTTACGGCAGTTCCCGCAAAACACAAGGTTAAGAGGAGAAGAAGGACACGAATTTTAAAGGTATTGTTCACAGCAACAAATTCAGCTTGTGTAAAAGTAATAAAAAACCCCATAGAAGTGAATTTCTATAGGGTTTTCTATGTGGTCAAAAACTTTTATAACTTCGCAGCTGAAATTTCCATCTTACGATCTACTTTCTTCACTAACCCCTGAAGAACATTTCCGGGACCAACTTCTATAAAAGAGGTAGCACCATCTTCTATCATGGCCTTAATTATTTGTGACCATTTCACAGCCCCGGTTAGTTGTTCGATTAAATTCTGTTTAATTTCCTGTGGATCTATATGTGCTTTGGCATCAATATTTTGATACACCGGACAGCGTGGTTCATTAAATGTAGCAAGATCAATAGCGGCTTGAAGTTCTACACGGGCATATTCCATTAATGGGGAATGAAAAGCTCCTCCTACATTCAGCTTTAGAACCCGCTTTGCGCCAGCCTCTGTCAAAAGTTCATATGCTTTATCTATTCCTTCTATGGTTCCTGAAATCACTAACTGACCCGGGCAATTATAATTTGCCGGCACCACTACCTCACTTATACGCTGACAAATATCTTCAACGGTAAAATCATCTAACCCTAATACAGCTGCCATAGTAGAAGGCTGAAGTTCACAAGCCCTTTGCATTGCATTTGCACGTGATGCAACTAACTTTAAACCCGATTCAAAATCAAGCACTCCAGTAGAAACAAGAGCAGAAAACTCTCCTAAAGAATGTCCAGCAACCATTTGTGGTTTAAATTTATCACCTAAGGCATACGCTAAAACAACGGAATGTAAAAAAATTGCAGGCTGTGTAACTTTGGTTTGCTTTAAGTCTTCTTCACTTCCATTAAACATAATATCAGTAATTCGGAAACCTAAAATTTCATTGGCCTTTTCGAAAAGGTCACGGCTTTCACTATTATAGTTATAAACATCTAAACCCATGCCTACAAACTGAGCACCCTGCCCAGGGAAAAGATATGCATTTTTCATTTTAATAATTGTTTTTTAATTGAATCTTATTAATCTAAGCTTGCTGTAATTAAACGCAAAAATTCATTTCGTGTTCTTTCATGTGCAAACTCCCCGGTAAATGCAGAAGTTGTTGTAACTGAGTTTTGCTTTTGGACACCTCGCATTGCCATGCACAAATGTTTACATTCAATAACTACCGCTACTCCTAAAGGTTTTAATGTGTCATGTATACAATCGCGTATCTCATTCGTTAAACGCTCCTGTACCTGTAATCTCCTAGCAAATGCATCAACAACGCGGGGTATTTTGCTTAACCCTACAATATGCCCATTTGGGATATAGGCGATATGAGCCTTTCCAAAAAAAGGCAGCATATGGTGCTCACATAAAGAGTACACTTCAATATCTTTAACAACCACCATTTGACTATATTCTTCTTCAAACATAGCACCCTTCAAAATTTCAGCCGGATTTAAATCATAACCATGCGTAAGATACTGGAGTGATTTCGCTACTCTTTCCGGAGTTTTCACTAAGCCATTTCTCCTGGGATCCTCTCCTAGGGCAGCTAGAATATCCTCATAATGGCTTGCAATGCGAGTAACTGTATTTACATTGTACCGATCAATTTTAACATAGCCATCTAGTTCTTCCTGATCTAAATGTATTTTATCTGATTCGTTCATTTAATTTATTTTGAGGTATTCCTGCATTAATTTCCAAAATACTCAATAAAGTTATTCTCAGTTTCATAAAGTTTAATACTATGAAGTTGTGACCCTTCGTTTTGAATTCTTGGCGCCAAAAGTTTAAAAATTTCAACCGCAAGCACTTCAGTTGAAGCCATTTTGCCTTGCATAAATTCAACATCCAAATTCACATTTCTGTGATCCAACTTTTCAATTACTTCCTCAAAAATTATCTCTTTCAATATCCGTAGATCAATTAAAAATCCTGTTTCAGGATTTATTTCTCCCTTAACGGTTACAAAAAGTTCATAATTATGACCATGCCAATTAGCATTAGAGCATTTTCCAAAAACCTCTAAATTTTGGTCTTCGCTCCAATCATTTCTTGATAATTTATGGGCAGCAGAAAAGCGCTCTCTTCGTGTAATATAAATCATAGTACAAAGATAACAATCTATATTAATTGTACCTTAGTTAAAAAAATGCAAATGAATATACTCGTAGTTGCAGCGACAGAACTGGAAATTGACCCTTATCTAAAATTTCTTAAATCAAAACCTTACTCTGTCGATGTGCTGATAAGCGGAGTAGGGATGGTTTCAACAGCCTTTGAACTAGGAAAAAAACTTGCAGAAAACCGATATGGTGCCATGCTCAACGTCGGGATTGCCGGCAGCTTTGATAAAGAAATAGAACTTGGGTCAATTGTAAGGGTTCAGAGCGATAGTCTGAGTGAATTAGGGGCTCAAAATAATCACGAATTCCTAACAATAGAAAAGATAGGTTTTGGGAAAAGCATTTATTATGAAAATGCCACTCCTTTTTTAAAATACTCAACGGTTTCAAAGCTAAAAGTTGCAAATGGTATAACTGTTAATACCGTTCATGGCAATAAAGAAGGCATTGAAAATATAATAAAGCGTCTAAACCCTGATACAGAAAGTATGGAGGGAGCTGCATTTTTTTATGCTGCACAAAAGAGTGAAATCTATGCCTTGCAAGTTAGAAGTATTTCAAACATTGTAGAAGTTAGAAACCGATCTAATTGGGAAATAGATTTAGCCATACAAAATATAAATAACTGGCTTATGGAATTCACCACAGAATTTTATTCTTAATTCGTGTTAATCTTAAAGATTTGTAAATTTGGAATTAATTTTTTTTTATGAAACTAAGCCTTGGTTTTTCCCCCTGTCCTAATGATACCTTTATTTTCGACGCCTTAATCCACAATAAAATAGATACTGAAGGAATTGAGTTTGAAGTTTTTTTTGATGATGTAGAAACGCTTAACAAAAAAGTATTCAAAAATGAGCCTGATATTAGTAAATTAAGTTTCCATGCTTTTGCTTATGCATTAGAAAATTATGCATTGTTAGACTCAGGCAGTGCATTAGGGTATGGTGTAGGGCCCTTGCTCATTTCTAAAAACAAAGATTTTAGCAGGGAATATCTTTCAATGCATGCGAAAGAGCTGGTAGTAGGTATACCCGGCAAGTATACCACAGCAAATTTTTTATTAAATTTAGCTTTCCCCCAATTAACGAATAAAAAAATCTTAGTCTTTTCAGATATAGAATCATCTTTATTAAATAATTCTATTGATTTGGGGCTTATTATTCATGAGAATAGATTTACTTATCAAGACAAAGGTTTGCAAAAGGTAATTGATTTAGGTGACTATTGGGAAAAAGAGACAGGACATCCAATTCCTCTCGGGGGGATAGTGATCAACCGCAGAATAGATCCTCAAATTCAAAGCACAGTAAGCCGGTTAATTAGGAAAAGCGTGGAATTTGCTTTTGAAAATCCTAAGTCAGGCTTGAGTTTTATAAGAAGTCATGCTCAGGAAATGAATGAAGAAGTGATGTATAAACATATAAATTTATATGTTAATAACTATTCTTTAAGTTTAGGAACTGAAGGAAGAGAAGCAGTCAATAAACTTTTCAGCAAAGCCATAGAGTTAAATCTTATTCCATCCCCTCAATATCCCATTTTTGTTATGGAGTAAAGCTTTTAAGAGAGTTGTTCTTCACCTTTTACACTTAAACGTGAAGAAACGAATGATGCAATTGCCGAAATAAATAGCACGGTTAGAAATACAAGAATAAAATCCATCGCTTTAATAGCAACAGGAAAAACATTGGTTACTAATTCTGCACCTTCCATTTTTATTAGTCCAAACTTCTGCTGTAAAACACAAAATAGAAAACCTAATATCATTCCAATTATACAGCCCAATAAAGAAATAAACATTCCCTCCGTAAAGAAGATATTCTTAATAAATGAGTAATTGGCTCCTAAGCTCTGAAGAATGGCGATATCCTTTTTTTTATCAATTACCAACATAGTTAAAGAACCAATAATGTTGAAAATTGCAATAATCAAAACGAATGTCAGTATAAAAAAAATAGCCCATTTTTCAGAATTCAGAACCTTATAAAGCGTCGGATTCTGTTGAGCACGGTTTTTCACAATGAAATTAGAGCCTAGTAAGTCAGTTAACTCATTCTTAAAACCTGCCAGATTTACATTTGACTTTAAATTGATTTCGATGGCTGAAATCTTCTCTAATTCACCAATAACTTCCCTGGCAAAAGATAAAGGAGTGATGATTATTTCATCTAATTGGGGTTGAGCAACCATAACCCCGCTAGGTTTTATACCTCTTACACTAAATTCCTCGGCAGGGTTAATACTATTTATAACACCTTTTTTGGGAGAATATACAGAAATAAAGCCTTTTTCAAAATCTAAATTAATTCCTAAATAGGCTTGCAAAGCAGCGCCCACCACTGCATAATTTAAACTATCATCCTGTAATTTATATTCACCCTGGTTAATCAAACTATCCATTAATTGAGTTTGGATTTCTTTTGGCACTTCCCCTTTTAAGGTTGCTATATATTGATTTTGACCATATTTTAACAGAACCTTCTCTTGAAGAACTTCGGTATAATTCAATACACGTGAATCCGATTCTAACCGCTGTTCTAGAAGAGAATCAAGCATAAACGATTTCCCTATGGCAGGTTCCACACGCAACTCAGGAGTAAATGAGCTGTACATATTTAAAATCAATAATTCAAAGCCATTAAAAACAGATAGAATAATAATTAGAGCGGCACTACCAACCAATACGCCTAATGTACTGATGCCTGAAATAATATTTATTGCATTAACAGATTTCTTTGAAAACAAATACCGCTTGGCAATAAATAAAGGCGTATTCATTGTTCTAATGTTATCCTCTTATAAAAGGGTTACTTGATTTCTCTACGGCTATTGTAGTGGTAGGACCATGTCCGGGATAGACTACGGTTTCATCTGGTAAGGTATAGATTTGTTCGGCTATACTTGTTAACAACTGTTTATGGTTGCCTCCTGGCAAATCTGTTCTGCCAATACTGCCTTTAAAAAGTACATCTCCTCCTATTAAAAAACCTTGAGCTTCATTATAGAAACAGAGATGAGCTGGAGAATGACCTGGCGCAGAAATTATTTTTAAATTTTGATCTCCAAATTTGACTTCTCCATCTGAAGGCAAAAATACTTCAGGGATAGGAGAGATTTCATAACGAATTCCCATTTGTGGGGCATAATTTTGAACTTCAATTAACAGAGGAAGTTCACCCTCATGAAATTGAGGGATTAGATTAAAAGTATCAAAAATAAATCTATTACCCAATACATGATCAACATGGCAATGTGTATTTAATAAGAGTTGCGGCTGGAGATCATTACTTTCAATAAAAGAAATTACTTCTTCTTCTTCTTCTTGAGTATACATACCAGGATCTATTATGGCACAAACACCTTTATCATCATATAAGATATACGTATTTTCCTGATAAGGGTTACAGATAAAAGTTTTAATATGAATCATAAACAAAAATACAATTATAATAAAACATTAAAGCATACAATGCCCACTTAGAATATAATGGTCTTAACTTGTCCAGATTTCCCAATTCTTTTCTGCTTGAAGTTCAAGCATTTCATTTCCATTTTTAATCGTTGCTCCATTTAATCGTCCTCTTTTTAGAAATTCTGTCTCCTCAGGATTGTAAATTAAGTCGTATAATAAATGCTTCCTACCGATAAATTCATAAGGAAGAGCCGGATAATCTTTGACAGCTGGAAAAGTACCTACAGGTGTAGTATTGATAATAATCGGGTGCTTTTGAATTACTTCATCATTAATTTCTTCATAGGATAATTGAAAATGGCTTGCTTTTCTGGAAACAACGGTATATTCAATGTTTAACTTTTTCAAAACATATAAGACTGCTCTGGCCGCACCACCATTTCCTAATACCAACGCACGGGTATGTGACTTCTTTAATAAAGGTTTCAGTGATTCTTCAAAACCATATACATCTGTATTGTAGCCCTGCAAACGCATAGGTTCCAGTGAACATTCGCCTGAAAAAAAGTCATCCAATGGATCCTTTTTAATAATTTTAATACAATTAACTGCATTTACTATTTTAGCTTCCGGACTAATCCAGTCCAAATAATATAAAACACCAATTTTATGCGGTATGGTAACATTCAACCCGCAAAGTTCAGGTTCATCTTTTAATAATTGAGGAAACTCACTTAGTGTCTGTAAAGGAAAAAGATCATAACTATGGTCCGAAAGACCTAGTTCTTGAAATTTCGCAGTATAGTATTGTTTAGAGAAAGAATGTACTAAAGGGTAACCTATCAGTCCGAACTTCTTCATTTCGTTGATTATTATTTAAAGAAAATGGCTAAAAGTGTCACCTCGTAGTCCTAATCTAATTGTTTCTAGTGGGATAACTTCAGCCGGAGCGATATTTCCTAAATTTACATCAGCCCCTAATAATTTAATGAACCATACCTGCTGTGCCTTTAAAGGTGCTTCAAATATGATACTTTCATACGGTATCTGTGTAAGGATTTCATCAATCAACCCTTGACGCACTTCGCCGCTTTCACGATATATACCAACACTTCCGCTCTCACGAGCTTCCGCTATAATTTTCCATGAACCCGCTTGAATCTCGGCTTCCATTAATTCAATCCATCGATAAGGAGCAATTATTTTTTCTTCATCTTTAGATCCAACTTCCGAAATTACGGTTACCTGTTCACTTAGCTTACGAATATATTCACATTTCTCATCGTGAGGGATGTCAATTGAGCCATCAGAGACCTCCGCATATTCCAATTTATATTGATCCAACATTCGGCGGTAATCATCGAACTGGTTTCGAATTACGAAAGCCTCAAACAGGGTCCCGCCAAAATAAAACGGAACATTGGCTTGACGGTAACAATCTAGCTTTTTACCCAAATGCGGAGTAACAAAAGATGTCGCCCAGCCCAATTTTACAATATCGGTGTGGGGTTCATTAACCGACAAGAAATCTTCAACTTGTCTAATCGATAAACCTTTATCCATTACCATAGTGATTCCTTTTTCCCTAGGCTTTAAACTACGGTCAGGTATATTATTAAGGTGAAAATTCATGGATTGCAAATGTCCAAAAAAAAAGTGAATAGTCGCAATTATCGTATAACTAATTCGTTAGATAATTACATTATGTATTTTTTAATAATATCAACAATAAGTTTGTTGTCTTGTAGTTGGGGTAAATACTCAAATAATATATGTCTTTTTTCAGTATTTATATTTAAAGCAAGGTCTAAATAATTCAAGGCTTCATTATATTGTCCCGATGCAAATAAATAGGCGACCATCCGATAATATAACTCTGCAGCGTCCGGATTATATTTAATAGCTTCAGAAATTATTCCAATTGCATCAGAAAGTCTATCTTGTTCATAGATAATTGAAGAATAATCAAGCCAAGCTTCAATATCAATAGGATTTAATTCAACTACCTTTTGATAGGCAGCCTCAGCTTCATCCATTTGCTTAAGTTTATATCTTGCATCTGCAATGGCAAACCAATAGTCAGGATTGTGACTATCTAGATCTAATGCTTTCTTATAATAATGTAATGACTCAAAAAAACGACCATCAAAATCCAACGTTACCCCAATACCAAACCAAGCATCAGACAAGTTGCGGTCTAATTTAACTGCTTTCTTATAATAAGAACGAGCCTCTTCCATTTGCTCTAACTTCTCGTAACATTCTCCTATTGCACAATAAGTATCAGCACTTGCAGGCTCAAACTCAAAGGTTTCTTTATAAATCTTTATCGCTTCTTCATATTTATCAATATTAACCAAGGCATTACCTTTATTGAAATAAGCAGACGCAAAATTTTCTTTAATTAAAATTGCGTAATCATAAGCATCAATCGCCTTCTCGTAAAATTCAAGCTTATGGTAAGCATTACCTAAATTATACCAAGCCGCATAAGAATATGGATCACTATCAATATATTGAAGATAAAACCCAATACTTTCTTTATGCCTATCTAACACATCATAACAAAATGCAAGTTCATAGAGCGCGTCCTGATCTTCCATATTATCCTCGAGACAAATCTTAAGATGCTTTATTGCGCTTTCAAAATCGCCTTTACTTTGAAGCATCATTGCAATTTGCATATGTACATCTATTGCGTTCTCTGAAAGAGCCAAAGCTGTATTCAATTCATCCATGGCTTCATCATAGCGCTCAAGAGTGCTTAATATGCCCGCGCGAATTAAATAAATCTCAACTTCCGAGGGCTCTAGGGTTTGAGCTCTAGTTAAAGCATCAAATGCACGATCAGTTTGTGAAACAATAGCAAAAAGCTGTGCTTGTTTTATAAAAAAAGTTGCAATAAAGGGGTGCTGATTAACAGCATATTCTACCACTTGTAATGCCTTTATTGGATCGTTTCTTTCTATATAAAAATCAATTATGCCCTCAAAAGCCTGTGAATCAAAAAAATATTGATCCTTATTACGGATCATTTCCTCATACCTCTCAACCGAAAATTTTGGATCTTCGGAAAAGCCAAAATCATAATCTTCTTCCATTATAAGCTGTTTAAGAACTATAGTTACAAATTACTAATAATGTTAACAACAAAATACTTTATTATTAATTAAATGCACTACTTTATTTTTTAACAAATCTCGATCCATATTTCCAAAATCCTTCAATTCAATACATTAATCCTGACAAAATGTCTAAAACTTTTAGTTAAGTGAATAAAAAGTGGTAATGAAAAATAGGAGGGAGATAAATATTAACTATCCTGCAAAAATAAGAATATTCTGCTTAAAACTATATTATTCCCAATTTTCTTTTAATCAGCAGCAGCATATCGTAAAAATGAACAACGCTTTAACTAATTAATAGTTTATATCCCTTACCATGAACATTCACAATTTCAACATTGGGATCTTGTTTTAGGTACTTTCTTAATTTACTTAAAAAAACGTCCATGCTTCTACCATTAAAATAGTTATCATCATGCCAAATCTTAAGTAAAGCTTCTTCACGGGTTAACACATCATTTTTCTTTAAACAGAGCATACGCAACAACTCCGCTTCCTTGGTAGAAAGCTTTTGCTGTTCATCATTTCTTTTAATAGTTTGAGAGGTATAGTCAAAAAAGTATTCACCTATGTCAAAAGCTGTAGCAACAACCTCATCTTCAACCTGCTCTCTACTTGCAGCACGTTTTAATAAAGCATTTATACGCAATAGCAACTCTTCTACACGAAATGGTTTTGTAATATAGTCATCACCTCCCAAGCCAAAAGCTATGGTTTTATCCTCCATCATACCTTTAGCAGTAGCAAAAATTATAGGAATATTTTCGTTTATCTTTCTGATTTCTTTACCTAGCGTGAAGCCATCCTTTTTAGGCATCATTACATCTAAAATACAGATATCAAATTCTTCGCGATTAAAAGCCCTTAAGGCTTCATCTCCATCTGTACAAAGAACCACTTGAAATTTCCCTTTAAGTTCCAAATATTCCTTTAAAATATCTCCTAAATTAGGATCATCTTCAGCCAATAGGATTTTACTCATTTTATATTGATTTATATAAAGGTAAGGTAATTTCAAATTCTGTACCCTTATTGATTTCGCTTTTCACCTTTATGGTACCGCCCAAACGTTTTACAATATCTTGAACATAACTTAACCCCAGACCAAAGCCTTTAACATCATGAATATTTCCAGTGGGAATTCGGTAAAACTGATCAAAGATTTTAGATAATTGATCCCTATTCATGCCCATACCGTTGTCTTTTAACGTTATATTCAAGTTTTTATCATGAGAACTTGTTCCAATCTTAATAAGGGGAGCATGGTCTGTATATTTTATAGAATTGTCAATTAAATTAAATATCACATTAGACAAATGAAGTTCATCTCCTAAAACAGTCGAATGCGCCGCTTTTAAATCAAATTCAATTTCAACATTATTTTTTTGCAACTGAAGTGACATGCTGTCAACCACCGCCATAATTAAATCGTTCATATCAATTGACTCAGAATCCAGACTTAAATCCCCTTTTTCAACTCTAGCAATATTTAAAACCCGTTCAATATGATTTCCTAAACGAATATTTTCATCATATATAATTCCAGCTAAACGGGCGACACGCGCACGATCCTGGGAAATTTCAGGATCTTTTAAGGATTCACTCGCAATCATAATAGTGGCCACCGGGGTTTTAAATTCATGGGTCATATTATTCATAAAGTCATTTTTCATTACAGATAGTTTCTTCTGTTTTATGATAGAAAGAATTGTAAATGCAAAGCAGGCTATCAATACCAATAATAAAGCTGCAGATGAAATCAGCATCACTTTCATATTTCCTACCAATAACGAGGATTTATCTGGAAAAAAAACTGATAATGTCGCACGCTCCCCACCCATATCACTTGGAAATAAAACCGTGGTGTAAGCTTCCCCTTCTTCAGGAAAAGCTGTATGATTTGTAAATTGAAATATTACGGAATCCGTTTTACTATTGCTTATATTAAAATCAAAAGGGAGTTTAATATGTCTATTTTCAAGCTCCTGTTTAAGCTCTTCTTCCATAAACTTAGGATCTATTCTTTGTTCAATTGACTTTTTGGATCGTTCAAACTCATGGGCCAGGTTTTCTAAAGACGACCCTTCTTTTTTTGAATTGGCTTTTACTGAGTCCATATATACTGCAGCCATTTTCACCTTGGCCTGCTGTTCTAATTGGCGAATCTCTTCTTCTAATTTAGCATCTACACGAGGTGGCAAGGATATAACAAACTCTCCTACAACCGGGTCAACAACAAAATAACGAACACTATCATCCTTTGCTTTTTTAATCCGTGAAGTTTTCTTATCAACGTAGATTCCCATTTCCTGCTGTTGAAATACTCGTCCCATTTCGTCATAGGCTTGCTGGATGGTAATTTCATATTTCACATGAGACCGTAAAGCAGGATCCTTCATATAAGTCTCATAAAAGTCATTATCCAATAAAACTGCACCTTGATATCTTCTTTTCACCTGTTTCTCCAAAGCTTTAAATTCAGAACTTAACTTCTGACGTTTCATTCGCATCCTATTTGCAACAGCAAGTGACCTTTCTTCTTCAGACGATCTCTTTTTTTCTTTAGCTTGGCGTTCGCGAAGTTTATTCTCTCCAATTTCTTTTGCATTTAAAAAACGTAAGGCCTCGTCTTTTTCCACCTTTAAAGCCACCGTATTAATTGCAGCCATAACAGACTCATCAAACAACTGCGTTTTTAAATGAAAAGATTGGCGTATAAAATAATATTGCATGGCCATAACCCCAAGCAAGGCTATGGCCATTAAACCAATAATAAGACTTATACTTTTACGATTCATAGCTTACAAAAATACATAAGCTAAAAGGCATAAAAGTCCATTTAACATAATTTAACACCTTGAATTGTTGAAGATTGCATTTCGAATCAAAAAAAAAATATCTTTATAAAAAAAACCCCTTAAATTTTAAGAGGTTCCTTTTAAATATAAGAATCTATACTTAGAACGGCAAATCGTCCTCTTCGTTATTGTTAGAAGAAATATCAACTGGTGCAGATGCAGGAGTGCTATATTGATTCGGCGCCTGTTGCTCAGCTGCTCCTTTATTCACACGCCATGCAACAAGGGAGTTAAAATAGGTTGTTACACCTTCTTTGTTTGTCCATGGGCGTCCACGTAAATTAAATGAAACTGAAACGTCATCACCAGGGTTTAGATTATCAAAAATATTAACCCGATCTTGAGTTGCTTCAAACTTTATATATTCAACAAACTGAGGATTCTCAGCATATTGGATTACTAAATCGCGCTTTTTAAAAGTGTCGGTAACTTGCTGTATTTGCCCAACTTCGTGTACTTTTCCGGTAATTTCCATATCATTTACTGTTATAAACTGTAAAATTAAGGAATTTAAGTCACAATTATCAGTACCTTCGCATAATATTATCTATGCAAGTTTTCAACAATTCATCGAAAGTAATCATTACTTGTAATAACCGACTATCGTCGTATTTACAAAAAGAAGTTAGAGATCTAGGGTTTTCTATAAAACGATCCTTCTCAACAGGGGTAGAACTAGAGGTCAGTCTCAATGACTGTATTAAATTAAACTTAAATTTACGTTGTGCAAGTCAGATTTTATATTCTATAAAATCTTTTGAGGCAAAGAATGCGGATGATGTTTATCGTGAAGTTGCATCCATTCCATGGGAAGATTTAATTGATTTTAATGGGTATGTCTCAATTAATTCCAATGTTAATAACGAAAGCATTACAACACCCCTTTTTGCGAATCTTAAAGTAAAAGACGCGATAGCCGATCGTATAAAAGCCAGAAAAGGCCTTCGTCCAAACAGCGGTCCTGATTTAAACAATACTGTTATACATTTGTATTGGCAGGAGAATCAAGCAGAAATATACATTGATTCATCCGGAGAAACACTTGCAAAGCATGGTTATAGAAAGCATCCAGGAAAAGCTCCAATGCTTGAAGCTTTGGCTTCAGGGGTAATCTATGCAACTGGATGGGACATGAAATCTCCTTTTGTTAACCCCATGTGTGGTTCTGGAACATTAGCTATTGAGGCCGCCCTAATTGCTACCAATAGGAAACCAGGTCTTTTTAGGATGAATTATGGATTTATGCATATTTTGAACTATGATGAAGAAGTATTTTTTGAAGAGCGCCGGCTCTTAAAGGCTGATATCATTAAAAATATTGACACAAAGATAATAGCTACGGATATTTCGCCGGAAGCTGTAGATATTTCAATTAAAAATGCACAAACAGCAGGGGTGGATAAATTGATTGAATTTAGAACCTGTGATTTCAAAGAAACAGAGATTCCTGAAGGAAACGGTGTAATTATATTTAATCCTGAATATGGTGAACGTTTAGGTGTTCATAGTAAATTAGAATTAACCTATAAAGACATTGGAGATTTTCTTAAAAAATCTTGTAGAGGTTATTTAGGCTATGTTTTTACCGGAAACCCTGAATTAGCCAAAAAAATCGGACTTCGTGCATCTAAAAAGGTTGAATTCTATAATGGTAGGCTTGATTGCCGATTAATGGAATATGAGCTTTACGAAGGAACTCGTCGTTGAGAGTAACGCAATACCAAATGTGAGCAAACAAAAACAGCCCCATGAGAAATCATGGAGCTGAATTAATCCAATATTTTCTAGTTAAACTCTTCTAGACTTGATACGAGCAGCTTTTCCAGTTAAAGCACGTAAGTAATATATCTTTGAACGACGAACTTTTCCGTAACTATTCACCAAAATTTTCTCAATATTAGGTGAATTAACCGGGAAGATACGCTCTACGCCAATACCATTAGACATCTTACGAACTGTAAAAGTTTCGCTAGTGCCAACGCTATTACGTTGAATAACTACACCTTGATAAACCTGCACACGCTCTTTATTTCCTTCGCGAATTTTATAGTGAACACTAATTGTATCACCTGCTCTAAATGCGGGAACTTCGTTTTTTGCTACCGCTTGTTCTTCTACAAACTTTACTAAATCCATGATTGTAAGTAATTAATGACGATTTTTAACCCGTAAAAATCGGATTG
>Ga0160445_100576_pt1 | contig 16377 bp, 10 predicted proteins | sample HID1972M_E1MG_FD_108215 | JGI IMG/M metagenome (GOLD analysis project Ga0160445, IMG submission 108215) | Enriched pill bug-associated microbial communities from UW Madison campus, WI, USA - HID1972M_E1 MG | ecosystem: Host-associated > Arthropoda: Insects > Digestive system > Unclassified ... | reverse complement strand
TCTCCTGATGAATCATAATTTCGCACCTTGGGTGAAGCCTTTGGAGCGGTTTTCTTTTCAAGATGTTCACGTGGATTCGCATGGGGTTATGTCGGTGGTGGAAACTGCTGAGGGGAAAATATACCAGTATGATAAATACGGCCAGCTGTTGTTCCTTTTCGGAGCGACTTCCGTAGGCTCGGAACAGCGGCTAGGAATGTTCAAACGGATGACAAGTATCGTTGCAGACTCGAACGGCACCCTCTATATAGCCGATGGGGAACTAAATCGCATCCAAGTCATGAAGCGTACGCATTTCGGAGAACTGGTCCATCAAGCCTCTTATTTGGATAACCAGGGAAAATACGAAGAAGCAAGGGGACTGTGGGAAGAAATTCATCGCTTGAACGGGATGTACGACAGAGCTTACTTGGGTATAGCCAAAGCTATGTTTAAAGCAGGGGAATACGAACAGGCTATGGCGTATTTCGAACAAGCGAAGGATAAAGAAGGCTATTCGGAATCGTACTGGCAGGTGCGGATGAACTTTCTTCTTCAATACTTCGGTACGGCAATGACGGTGCTGACTATTGTTCTTATCGGCTTTATTCTTGGCCGGAAAATCATTAGAAGCCGCAAGAAACCGGGGCTTACCGACGATCAGAGCGAGGCATCGGCGGTAAATCTACCGCAGAGAAATAGTCGCTTGGCATTCTGGGCACGCATGCTGGCCGAGCCGTGGAAGCAGATGCTCGCCATGCTGCGGCATCCGATGAACGGGATGTACGACATTACTGCATCGACGCAGGTCAGATGGCGATTCGCTTTGTTCTTTGTAGTGCTCGGATTTGTAGTCATCATTGCGGGCAAAGCACTCGTAAGCATGCTGTTCGCCGCGCAGCGGTTCGAGACATTGAATCTGACAACGGAGGCCATAAAATATTTTCTGCCCTGGATTTCCTGGATCGTCGCCAATTATTTGACGGGCTCAGTTATGCGCGGCGAAGGCTCGTTCGGCAAAGTTTTTGTCGTGAACAGCTATGCGTTGGCGCCGTACATATTATTTATTTTACCGATACAATGGTTGTCGAACGCGCTGACTTTGCAAGAAGGGATTTTTTACACTGCGGCTCATTATTTGATCATCATCTGGGTGTTTATTCTGATCTTTGTCGGCACCCAAAATGCGCACAATTATAATCTGAAAGAAGCGATCGGCATGATGTCGGTTTCCGTAGTCACGTTTCTCTGCCTGTGGGTATTCGGTTTCATTCTGATCGGATTGGTCTATCAGGCGACCGACTTTGTTACTGGCTTTGGGCAGGAGGTGTGGTTACGTGTTCGATAAAGCGATAAAGATGTTCGACCGGAGGCATTGGAAAAAAGGAACTGCGGCGTTGGCCGCCATTCTGATCATCATCTCAGCTGTCTTGTGGATGAACCGGCCCTCTTCCGTCGTCGTGAATTCTGACATTTATTCAACGTCTGATGCTATGGCCTTCTTCTCCAGCTTGGACGTTACATCGGATGTACCTCAAGTGGAGTCCCGTAATTTAGATGGCGTGCAATGGTTCAAAGCGTATGAGCAGAAGAAGGCTGCTTTATGGTTTGATCCGCAGACCGGACAGGTTGCGGTCGAGGATAAACGCAGCGGAAAGATGTGGAGAAGCAATCCGGATTCCGCGGCGCTGGCGATGGATCAAACAAAAGGATTATGGCGCTCTCATCTGGAGTCTCCTATCGTTCTAAGTTACTTTAACGCCGATAGGACTTTAATCAAAGACACGAATTTGAAAGAATATCCGACGACTGTAAAATGGCATAGCATCGAAGAGGGAGTCGCCTTGATGTACGTTATCGAGGAACTCGGCTTCCAGTTTTACGTCGAATACCGACTGGAAGACAATCAACTGGTTGCCCGCATCCCGGAGCTTGGGATTATAGAAACGAAAGAGAATTTGTTGATGGAGCTTAATTTCCTTCCTTTTATGGGGGCAGCCATGAATGGGTCTGACGGTTATTTGCTTGTACCGGATGGTCCGGGCGGTCTGATCCGCTTTAACAAAGAAGGCCTCGATTTAATAAATGCCTATAATTACCCGGTGTACGGTCAGGACTGGTCGATTCCCGCCACGACTCCCTCAACGAGAAGAACACCGGTTTCCTATCCGGTATTCGGTCTTAATTCGGGCGAGGAAGGTTATGTTGCCGTTATCGAGGAAGGAGCTTCCAGAGCGAATATTGTAGCTACTCCGGCCGGTATTTCGACGCAATTCAATGAAGCGCATGCGAAGTTCGTATACCGTCGAATTTATAGTCAGCCGACAGGTCAGACATCGAGTATCTTATCGTATGAAAAAAAGATGCCGTACGAAGCCGTTTCGGTTCGCTATATTTTCCTCGATCAGAAGGATGCGGACTATGTGGGCATGGCGCAAGCCTATAGGGACTACTTGATGACACATCGTAAAGTAGAGAGGCTCGATTCGAAACTCAATCAGTCGCCTTTGCAGCTCCAGTTCGTCATAGGCGCAGGCGAATCGACGCCGCTGGGAGAGAAGCTTAGAGTCGCAACGACTTTCAAGCAGGTAGAGGAAATCGTTCTAAGCCTTGTGGACCAGGGCGTTACCAACATCGAGGTCGGGTTGGCAGGCTGGCAGAACGGTGGAGATCCGGGGAACTTGCCGAAGCGTTTCCCGATTGAAGGGGAGGCGGGAGGCGAGCAGGAGCTTCGAAATCTGATTGCCCAGTTGGGTGCGCAAGGCATTCAGATAAGCCTGAACGATCGTATTGATACGGCTTCCATCTCCCGGAACAATGGATTTTCTCCCGGAGACGATGGTATACAATCCATCGTAGGTACGCCGCTAATCTATAGGAACGCCGCGGACGAAACCATATACTTGGTCAGTCCGGTTAGGAATATACAGAAATACGTGCCCGACCTGATCGAGAAATGGAAGGAAATAGGGATAAAAAGTGCCAATCTGGTTAACATGGGGACCCAGCTTAACAGCGATTATCACCCGAATCGAAAAATAAGCAGGCTGCAATCCATCTCTTACTCGCTCCAGATAACGGATACTGTGCGCCAAGCATTAGGGAGTGTCAAAGTATCGGGAGGGTTTGACTTTTTATTAGGCCACGTTGATCATATGTTCGACTTTCCCCTTGAATATAATTTCGATCTGATTGTGGATGAGCAGGTCCCTTTTTATCCGATAGCCGTACATGGCCTGGTCCCCTATTCTTCAGGCCCGGCTAATCTGAGAGAAGATCAAGCTGTGCAATTTTTGCGGGAAATCGAATATGGGGCAGTTCCGCGATTTTCGCTGACTTACGAGGATCCGCGAATGTTGAAGAGGACGTCGTATGAAAACTTTTTCAGCTCCCAATATGATGTTCTCGAACAACAAATTTTGGCCGAATACGAGGTGTTATCGAAGACGGGAGTCAGGAACAGCTTCATCACCGGGCATCGCAAGCTGGCTGAAGGCGTTTTTGAGACCCGCTATGAGAACGGGCGAAAGGTTCGGGTGAATTACAATAATGACCCGTATCAGGGGGAAGGTTTTACGATTGAGCCCATGTTCTACCAAGTTGCAGAGGAGGAGGAAAGATGAGCCGGATGAACATGGGTACGTTAATGACTAAAGAAGATCATGCCCGGCACAGAAGAATGCAATCGTTAAAGGATGCTTTGCGAGGCTACCTTTTCCTCCTGCCCTGGATGATCGGGATCGTTATGTTTGTCGCCTATCCTTTAATCTATTCCTTCTTTATCAGCTTTCATAAGGTAGGAGTCAAGATCGACGGATCAGGGTTGAAATACGATTTTGTAGGGATGACCAATTATAAACATGCGTTTGTAGTTGATAACGTTTTTCCGATAGAAATGTTTCTGTTTATGCGTGAAGTGATACTGGTTGTGCCGATTACCGTCATTTTTGCTCTCCTGATCTCTATCATGCTGAACCAGAAGTTCAAAGGAAGAATGCTGTACCGAGCCGTTTTTTTCCTTCCCGTTATTTTCGCTTCAGGTCAGGTGCTGCTCGAATTGTTCAATCAAGGGCAGGGCTCATTGCCTCTAGTGGAGAGATACAATCTGACGGATGTGATCTATGACGTACTGCCGTTAACCGCTGCCGGAACGGTTGTGGATTTGCTCAGCAAATTCGTCATAATACTCTGGTTCTCCGGCGTGCAAATCATTTTGTTTCTGGCGGCGTTCCAGACAATCTCCAAGACGATTTACGAAGCAGCTCAGATCGACGGGGCGACGCCATGGGAATCATTTTGGAAAATTACGTTTCCAGCCATTTCACCGTTTATTATTTTGAATCTCATTTATACGTTGGTGGAGCAGTCCTCCAACCCGTTCAACCCCATTATAAGACATATTCTGGAAAATACAACGGATGCAAATACAGGATACGGTTATGCCAGCGCTTTAGGATGGATTTACTTTGCATTTATTATGTTGCCAATATTAGCACTTGTCTTTATTGCAAGACGTCAAAGCAAGAAAACGGAGGCGACGAGATGAATGATGGGCAAATCCCGACTAGCGAAAAAAGTAAAGTGGGACATTCTAGCTTGAAGCGTTTGGACGATTGGCGCATCAGGCTGAGGACAAGCGAAGGAATGCAAAAAAGCCGCATGCTTATATTCGGAAGGCACTTTAATGACGGATGGTTATTCAAACTGGCCATCTACATCATCCTATCCGCAGCTGCGTTGTTGTATCTGAATCCTGTTGTCTATATGTTGACGACTTCCTTGAAGCATGGAACCGATCTAGTGAATCCCATGATCCAGTGGATTCCGAGTAAGCTGGAGTGGTCCAATTATGCTTCAGCTATCATCGGCTTGCATTATTGGAAGTCCCTTATACAGACGGGATGGATTTCGATCGCCGCTTCGCTCTTGCAGATGGGTTCGTGCGCGATCGCGGGCTACGGTTTTGCCAGAATGCGGATTCCGGGGAAATCCGTTTTCTTCTTCATCGTATTGCTGACTTTTCTGATCCCGCCACAAACGTTATCCATTCCGTTATATGTACTCTATTCCAAGCTGGGTTGGCTAAACACGCCGCTGCCCTTGCTCGTTCCCGGCTTGTTTGCACAAGGGCTGAAGGGAGCGATATTTATTATTATTTTTCGTCAGTTTTTTGCTACCTTGCCTAAGGAGTTGGAAGAATCCGCTCGCATGGACGGAGCGGGTCCTCTAAAGACGTTCTGGCGTATTATGCTGCCGTTAGCTAGACCCGCGCTGTTGATCGTCTTCCTGTTTTCTTTCGTGTGGCACTGGAACGACTACTACGAGCCTGCTTTATATTTAAAAAACGGCGATTTCACTTTGCTGGCACAAAGCATGCAGTTTTTGCAAGGGAACTTAAATTCGGCTGCTGCCACAGGTTCTTCCATGGGCGGAAGTTATTTCAGCTTAAACGAGTCGATTACGATGGCGGCAGCCTTCTTGATTATCGCCCCGCCGCTAATCGTGTATATGTTCGCGCAAAGATATTTTGTCGAAGGTATTGAGCGCACGGGTATCGTGGAGTGATGAAAGATGATGACTTGATGAATGAGGAGTGATTATAGGCATGAAACCGGGCGTAAGCACTTATAGTTTGGTAGATAAAATCGTATCCAGGCAGATGAGCGTGCTGGACGTCATCCAATGGATATCTGATCAAGGTGGCGAGCATGTCGAGATTGTTCCCGCGGGATACGACTTGGAGAACAATATGGAGCTTGTTGATGCTATTCGGCTTAAAGCTGAGGGGCTGAAGTTGGATATATCCAACTACGCGATCACTGCTAACTTTGTCGCAGGGGATGCACAGGCTTGCGAGGCTGAAATCGCGCGTGTCATGAAGCATGTCGATATCGCCAATCGGCTCGGCGTGAAGCTGATGCGCCATGATGTGGCTTTCCGGCCGGCCGAGGAAATGACGGAGTCCTATTTCCTTGGCGATCTGGATCGAATGGCTGATGCTTGCCGTCGAATTGCCGATTATGCCGCGCAATACGGCATTACAACCAGTGTAGAAAACCACGGACATTACATTCAGGCAAGTGAGCGGGTTGAACGTCTAATTCGCCATGTGGATCGTCCTAATTTCAAAACGACGGTGGATATCGCGAATTTTATGTGCGTGGATGAAGATCCAATTCAAGCATGCAAGCGCAACGTGCCCTACGCATCGATGGTTCATGTGAAGGATTTCTACGTGCGCCCTTCGGACTTCGATCCGGGAGAAGGATGGAGCAAATCTGCAGGTGGCAACTACCTCAGGGGGGCGATTCTGGGTCATGGGGATATCAATGTTAGGGAAATATTGAACATGATCAAAGCTTCCGGCTATGACGGCTATCTGTCTTTGGAATTCGAAGGCATGGAGGATTGCCTGACAGGTACTAGAGTGGGACTGGACAATCTGAAGCGGTTATGGTCGGAAATATAAATTAGTTGGTTAAGAGAGGGATGGAGCTAGAGATGAGCATCAGGATCGGATTTATTGGCGTGGGCGGCATTGCCCAAGATCACATTCGCGTACTTATGAAGATGGAAGATACCAAGATCGTCAGCGTGTTCGATCTGAATGCGGATAATGCAAGGCGGGCAGCCGAGGCGACCGGAGCTGAGGTGATGGACAGCGCCGATCAAGTGTTGGATAAACAACGGATCGATCTCGTATTTATTTGTACGCCGCAGTTTGCCAGAGGAGACCTGGAGGTCGTAGCGGCTCGCCGTGGAATTCCGTTCTTCGTCGAGAAGCCGCTTGGGGTTGATGCAGAGGTGGTTCGGCAGAAAGAGCAGATCATTCGCGAGACGGGAATCATTCATGCGGTGGGTTATGTGTTGCGCTACTATGATACGGTTCAACAAGCGAAGCAATATTTGCAGGGAAGGCGCCCCCATCTCATTCAAGGCATCCGCATAGGTGGCTCGCATCCCGCTAAGTGGTGGAAGCAGTTGGACATGTCGGGCGGTCATTTGGTAGACACCGCCACCCATCAGGTCGATATGATCCGTTATCTCGCCGGGGAGATCCGCGAGGTTCAGGCTGCATTCGGGCGCGTGTCCTTTGATCAGATGGAGCCGGAAAGCACGATTCCCGATGCCGGCGCCATCAACTTCTTGATGGACAGCGGGGCTGTAGGCTCGCTTACAGAAACTTGTTTGTCGCCGTTCTATGGCGGCTCGGACATTAAGTTTTTCGGTCCTGATTTCTATGTCCATTTAAGCCAAAACGGTAGCCACTTAACGCTGATCGACAACGAACAGAGCTTAAGCGTAACGGCACAATCGGATCCCGGCTATGAGCAGTGCAGAACGTTGGTCGACGCCGTGAAGTCTGGAAATCAAAGCTCGATTTTATGCGATTATGCCGATGCGCTTCAGACGTTGAAGGTTACACTGGCCGCGAACCGTTCTTCGGCCGAACAAGCCGGGTTATCTTTGTAGCAACCATAATAAGAGGAGGCGTTTCCATGTCAATCTTGCGATTCGCAGTGGTAGGAACCGGTTGGGTAGCGGGTGAGTATTTGAAAGCGATTGATGCGCGCCAAGACGCGGAGGTTTATGCCGTAGTCAGCGCCCATCAGGCATATGCCCAGCAAAGACTTTTGGAGTTGAACATAAATGCGCGCGTATTCGAGCGCTACGAGGATGCTGTAGCGGATCCGCAAGTGGATGCCGTAGTTCTCTGCTCCACGCCCGGCATCCGTCCGGAACAAGCGGTGCTGGCCGCGCGTCATGGCAAACATATCGTCTTTGAGAAGCCGCTGGCTATGAATCGCGAAGAATTGTGGGAGATTGCGAAGGCGCTTGAAGATAATCCGGTGCATACGATCGCCGGTTTTGTTCTCAGATGGAACCCCTCGTTCAACAATACGAAAGCGTTGATCAATGACGATGCAATCGGTCGGGTGTTCATGGCGCAGATCGATTACTGGCATAACATTGGTCCACATTATCCGCAGTATCGGTGGAGCAAGACGAAGGCGCTTGGAGGCAGCAGCATGCTATCTGCCGGCTGTCATGCGGTAGATGCTGTCCGCTACTTCGCGGGAGAGATCGAAGAAGTGACCGCATACAGCTGCCGGACATGGGCGGATTCCGAATATGAGTTTGATTCGAACGCGATTGCGATATTAAAACTCCGAAACGGTGGGATCGGCAAAGTATCTTCTTCACTGGAATGCAAGACGACATACAAATTCAACATTCACCTGCTCGGTGAAAAAGGCGCCATCATGAACAATCAACTGTACAGCCACAAGCTGCCGGGTCAGACGGATTTCGCTTTAATTCCGACGATCTTACCGGATAGCGGTGATGTCTCGCACCATCCCTTCGCTGAGGAAATCGATGATTTCATGATATCCCTTCAAGGGAAGACCAGGTCTCGCTGTGATTTCTTCGATGCCATGCAAACGATGGAGGCGTGTTTCGCTATCGATGAGTCCATAGAGAGCGGCCGGAAAATTACGTTGCCGTTGGTCAGATAATGAATAGCCATTAGCAGGCAGCTAGCATCCCTTAACCATTCGAGAATTTTAATAGAAGGAGTTGTTTTTTTAGTGTCAGATTCCCGTCAAACCGAATCCAGTTGGAACCGGATTTCAGGACTGTACCCGCGAACCCGATCTAAACGCGTTTATATCCATCCACCTTTGTCAGACACCTTGGTTGAAGTTCGGCCGGATTTCACCTTATTGATCAAAGACGCGCTTGGCCGTAGAGGGGATTTGCGGCGTGGACACGGTTTCTTTATCGGCGAGGAGCAGGGAGCGGAGCCGCAGTTTCTTGATTTTCAAAGCGTCGAGCAATCGCTGTTGTCGCCTCAGGAACCGATTTTGTGTTCTTCGATCAAGCAAGCGGATTTCGATCATAACGTGACTAGTCTAACGTTAAAAGCGTCGGATGGCAGCCTGCGCATCTATCAATATTTGTCGGTAACGAACCTGCACCCGACGCAAGCAAGAACGGGCGAGTGGTATTTCCTGAACGTCGAGGCTAGTCATCGCGATTTCTATCGACATGTGAATGAGGACTATGTGCCCTACGAAAGTAGGGCCGAGGCTTGGTTTGGCGGAATGCCTTTAGTACAGCGTGCGATCAATGAAGCGTCCGGCTGCTTGATAGATGGGGAGGGCGAAACCATCCTTCGTTACAAAACCGATCCCTCCTCCCACGTGGAGTATGTAGCGGAAGTCGGGCATTACCGGAACGTCCTGAAATTCCAAATAAATCTTGCTCCGGGCGAGACCAAGCAAATCCAGATCGAGATTTTCGACACGCTTGTTCACAAGAGAGGCAATCTTGAAGCAAGCGGGAATGACCTTTTCCTGGATGAGCAATCCGCAATTTGGCAATCCAGGAAAATCTGGAGAGATGCCTTATCGGGAATGGCAGGGATCCAAGTTCCTGAACAGGTGATTCAGTCGATTTTCGATACCGCCAAGACGAATACACTGCAGTTGATCGCCCAGCAGGATGATGGCTCGGCACTTCCGGGGCAGGGCGGTTTTAATGATTATACGGTTGTGTATACATGGGAAGCAGCTGTGTATTTACGGATACTCAGCCGGTTAGGAGCCACGGATACCGTCAAGAAAACGCTGCAATACTTCTTAAGCACGCAAGCTGGAAGTATCGGTCCTGCAGGCGACATTATGTCACCTGAGGGTTCGTTCCGCGCGCATATTTTCTGGATGGGAGAGACGGGATCGGTTCTGGCATTGCTGGCGGATTATTATTTGATGACCAAAGATCGGGAATGGTTAGAAGCCAATCAGTCCATCATTCTTAAAGCCTGCGACTGGGTGAGCAGGGAGCGCAATGCCACTAAAGTGTACGAAGAGGACGGCTCTAAAGTGGCCCACTACGGATTGTTGCCCAAAGGGCGCGTACATGATTGGCCGGATAAAGGCTATTTCTTCCTCTCGAACGCGTCGACGTGGCAGGGCTTCGACCTCATGGCTGCTGCCTTGGCCGACATCGGCCATCCTGCTGCCGCCCAGTATGTAGCCGAGGCTAACGATTACAAGCAATGCATTCTTGCATCAGTGAAGCAAGCAACCTACGAATTGCCCGAGGATAGGCACGTCAGGTGGATATCCAACGAAGTGTACACGAAGCCCGATGTCAGGGCAGCCGTGTATGCGATAGACGGCCCGACATATTTAATGGAAACGGGACTTATCGATGCTTCGGACGATATCGTCCCGGAGATCGAATACGTGATGCGCAAGCGCTATGCCATGAGCGATTTGTTTGCCGTTAAGCTGCCGGGGATGGAGGATGCGGAGTTAGGAGAGCTGCAGGAGGCATGGGCGGGAGCGCCGATTGATCTGTATTACGTGAACAATACGGATAAAATATGGCACCGCGTCTGGAGCATGCGGGGCGAGCGGGAAAAAGCGCTGCGTTACTTCTACGCGACCATGGCGTATTCCACGACACTTGACACGATGCACGTGCATGAACGCTTTAGCCCGCAGCTCCAGTGGTTATCCCCTTGGCAGCCGAACGGCAGCGGGAATGGCCGGATCATGGAAATGATATTGAACTCACTATATATTTTGGAGGGAAAGAAGCTTCGCCTTCTGCCTTGTATTCCCGCGGATTGGCTTAATGTAGGCAAAAGCGTGCAAGTGAACGGAATGGTGACATTCATTGGAGAGCTTTCGTTCCGCGTGGAAAGAAGCTCGCTGAATACGATTAGCGTTGAGCTCCATCTGCCGCCAGGGATCGAGGAGTTATCCTTAAATCTATACTTGAAGGATGGTTATAATATGTATTCAATAGAAAAACTTAGCGTGGATGGTCAGGCTTCGGAGTGGAACGGAAGCATAACCGCTAATTCGCTCAGATTGGCTGATCCTAATCGGGAGCTGACGTTTAAAGTAGCGTTGTGTTCCCAGAAAGGAAGCAAACAATGACATCGAAACGCGTGAATATCGTTAATCCAGGCAACTTTGGAAGGGCTGCGGCAGCGGATAATCGCAGAGGAGAGTTTAATATTGGTAACGAGGTTTTGATCGCTCATGAGGTACCGGTTGATTTTGTATTTATTGGCGATTCGATTACCCAGATGTGGGAGCTGAACGTCTATTTTGGGCGCAATGGACGCTTTATTGTGAATCGAGGGATTGGCGGAGACATCAGCAGCCATGTCTTAAGAAGATTTGATGCGGATGTCGTCCAATTAAAGCCGAAATATGTAGTAATCAAAATTGGAGTGAACAACTTTTGGGCGTTGGATGGCTGGACGGCCAACGACCGGCAAACGGCGGAACAAATCATTCCGGGTTTGGTAAATGATATTCAGGAAATGGTCAAGAAAGCGAAGGACAACGACATTATCCCAGTGATCTGTTCCATACTTCCAACCAATATGCCCCAATCGGGGCATAATCATATACGCAATGCCGGCATAATCAGCGTAAACAAGAAACTGCAAACATTAGCCAATGAGCAAGGCTTAATCTATGCCGATTACCATGAGCGGATGGTCGCGGAAGACGGCATTCGGCTGCGAGATGAGCTTGCAGACGATGGAATTCACCCGCATGTGCTTGGTTACGACATTATGGCAAATGTCTTGCGTGAAGCGCTGGAACAAAAGGGTATTCAGGTGTAAGAAGGATATAGGAGGAGTAAAATGAAAAACCTTTCAACTTGGGCGGCCAAATGGATCTGGAGCACTGCTGACCCGGTAACTGTGACGGAGGGGAATCATAAAGTCGTATACTTTAGAAAATTTTTTACAGTATATGATCCCCTAAATATAAAGTTCACAGCACATATCTCGGCCGCGAGCCGCTATCGGTTATTTTTAAATGGAGTTTCTGTCAGCTCGGGTCCAAGCAAGGGCGATCGCTTTGTGCATTATTATGATACCGTCGACTTATCTGAGTATGTAGTTGAGGGCGAAAATTTATTGACAGTAAAGGTTGTGCACTATACGCCATATGAACCTTTCAAGCTCGGTATTGGAGGACCTGCTTCTATATGGCGGACTATGAAAGGAGGATTTATTTTTGAAGGACAGATTGCTAGTCGAAATGATAACGCAACCATCAACTTATGCAGCGATGAGAGCTGGGAATGCTTAAAGGATGAAGCTATTCAATTTTTGCCTGGCGTTCAGGATACACTCTATGTTGGCGGTCCAGAACAGGTTGATGGACGAAATTTGCCGCATGGCTGGCTAATTGGACAGGATGGTGCTGATTGGAAGCCGAGTGCAGTTGTTTCGGATGTTCTTGATACTGAGTTTGGGCAAATTATGCCATGGCGCTTGTATCCCAGAACGACACCGCCTATGAAGGAACAATTATGCGGTTTTATTAAGCTAATGCAGAGCAATAGAGTTGTGGATGAAGCTGCTATTATCAGGTGGCATGATCAGGCTGATTTTGAGGGCTGGATCGTCCAGCCCGGTGAGCGGCTTGAGGTTGAACTGGATGCTGGCGAGCTTGTAACCGCGTTTGTCGCAATAGCAATAAGCGGAGGCACGAATGCGCGTATTTCATTGCTCACCTCGGAATGTTATGAGAAGGAGCCGGAATCAACGATTCGCAGAAACAAAAATATTCGCGATAACCCGCAAGGTCAAATGCTTTTTGGAGAAACGGATATTTATATTGCTGCCGGGGTTGGCTTAAAGGGAGACCACCGGACTTTGGAGATATATGAGCCTTTTGAATTTCGGACATTTCGATTTATTAGACTAACAATCGAGGCAAAGGATGAAGAGCTGCGATTGCATCGCGTTCATTTCCGAAATACGGGCTATCCGCTTGAGATTAAGGCGTATTTTGAAAGCTCCGATCAATCGTTGTCTCCGCTTTGGGACATAAGTGTTCGGACCTTGCTAAGATGCATGCATGAAACTTATGAGGATTGTCCGTTTTATGAGCAAATGCAATATGTGATGGATACAAAGCTGCAGGCCTTGTATACGTATCAGCTTGGAGCTGATGACAGGCTTGCGCGCAAAGCGATTTATGATTTTCATTGCTCGCAATTGCCAGAGGGACTTGTCCAGAGTCGATACCCTTCCGTATACCCCCAGGTCATACCTGGATTTTCATTATATTGGATTATGATGGTTTCCGACCATTATCATTTTTTTGGAGATTTAAAGCTTGTTCGCAGCTACGCTGCCACGATAGATTCGATCTTGTCATGGTTTGATGGCAAGTTGACTGATGGCGGACTTGTTGACCAAATGCCGCCTGATGTATGGTCATTTGTAGATTGGGTGGAGGAATGGCGTGAAAGCCGAGGAGTTCCAATAGCCAATGAATTCGGTCCGCTTACGGTAATGAGCATGATCTATGCTTATGCATTAACGCTTGCGGCCGATTTGAATGAACATATTGGACGAAGCTCAACAGCTGATGAATATAACAATCGTGCTTTCCAGATTAAACGTGCAGTAAGGCGGTATTGCTGGTCAGAGGAAAAGAAAATGTTTGCAGATGGACCCGGTTTATCATTATTTTCGCAACATGCCCAAATTTGGGCGGTGCTTTCGGGCATAGCTGGGCCTGATGAAGCAGGCGCATTAATGGACCGCATGCTGGCTGATTCAACTCTGCCGAAAGCTTCCTATGCCATGTCGTTTTTTTTGTTCCGCAGCTTGGAGAAGGCAGGGCGTTATGAACGAGCATTTGAAATGTGGGATACTTGGCGGAAGCTCGTCAATATGAAGTTGACAACTTGGGTGGAGGATCCGGTATCGCAGCGGAGTGACTGCCATGGCTGGGGAGCGGTTCCGATCTATGAATTTTCAACTCAAATATTGGGGGTTCAGTCAGGAGCGCCGGGTTTCAGCAGCATTATCATTAAGCCTCAGCCTGGACCGCTCAAATGGGCAAACGGTGCTGTAGCAACGCCTAAAGGCGAGGTGCATGTTGCTTGGAAGCTTGAGCAGAACGGGGATTTTACAATATCAATGAACAGTCCTGCCGGTGTTCCCGTACAAATCGCACTTCCTGATGGCACAACGTATGAATGCAGCCAAGGTGGCCGCTGGCAATCATCTTTAAAGCAATATAAAACGCAAGCAGAACAAACATAAATCGTAAAAGGGCAGTAATAGTATGTGTGGCGTTGGCCCACAATCTCCTCAAAGTGGCGGGGATTCGCCTCGCCAACCATCAGCAAATGCTGGCATACAAAAAGGCTGGACGAAAAACCTCGCGCCCAGCCTTTTTTATTTGGGACTTATTTGACAGCCCCATAGCACCTCAAGTACGAGCTACAATGGAAATATCGCTGGTGTCGTCTCCGGTCCGCTTAGGTTGGTAAGAGTGTGGGACAGCTCCTCGTTTGCGAAATACATTAATTCTGTGGAATTGATGTACTCTTAGCCGACCTGTTTCTCTGTCTCTTGCCATCCCAGTAACGGAGCACGTAAGCGATCAATACCGGCAACAGGACGAAGAAAATCGCGGATGTAATATTCGCCGCCCCGCCCACCATGATGAGCGAGCTGCCGACGGCTATGCTGTTGAAGATGGCATGCGTGAACATCGCCGTTATAAAGCCGTAACGGACGAAAATAAAGCTGAACAGAAGTCCGACGACCATAAGCTCGAACAGGCGGGTCGTGGAAGGGTAGAACGGGTACATGACATGCCCCAGCGACCAGAACAAAGTCGGAAGTATCGCTGCCGCGAACGTGTTTCGGAACCACTTTCGGAACAGGCCGATGCCAAAGAATCGGAACACGGCTTCTTCGGATATTGCCGCAGCCCAGGCCAGCACGGGCATAAGCCAGAGCACGCTGAAGTTGTAGGGAGACATCGTGACGTCGCTTGTGCCCCATGTCCCGATGAGAACCTCCAGCAAACGGAAAAGGAGCGGCTGTATGCCAAGCAGAATAATCGCGAACAAGTAAGACAGTCCCATGCTCTTCCATACGTAGTCGCCATAACCCGGCTGGCCGAGTCGCGGCCAGAGCTGCCGTCCTTGCGCCTTCCATAGTCCGTCGCCGGCGACGATGGAGAGATAAACGGAAGCCGCCATCGGGATGGAGACGAGCACGGTAATGACCATTGTGACCAGCAGGATGCTGTCATCGAACGGCGCTTCGCCTTGTGACGCGATTAATCCGTCAATGACGCCTACATTCATAATCACGTATGCAATGGTGAAGATGACGGTTAGCACCCAGCCATATTTGAACGAAGTGAATTTGCGGTACAGAATGGCGTATACGATTGCCAATATGCCGAGAATGACGCTCATCAGCGCGTAGCCGATCCCCGTCAGCCAGCCGGCAAGTTTATCTTGGCCGCTCACATAAGACTCATAGCTTGCCGGAACTTCGAAGGTTGGTTTATATTTCGTGATGATCGGCTCTCCGTCGACGGACTGCACCTTAAACGACACGTGTAGATCGGCTTCGCCTACGATGGAAGGATCGCCGTTCGCCGTTAAGCTCCATTCGCCTTTATTGTTTAAGGTTAAGTCGGATGGGGAGCTCCCCGGCAATGGTTTGTTTTGCAAATACTGTTGCAGCAACTCGCGTTGCTCCTGTTCGGCAACGGTATCGCCTTCCCTGAGATTAAAGTTCCAGGCGACTACACTGCCGGTATACATATTGAGATACACAAATCCGGTACCCTTACGGTCCGCGAAACGCAAGTTAACCTGGAACGTGTCGGTCGGGAAGTTGACGCCGTATTCTTTTTCGAATTTCTGAGACAGCTTTTCTTTGGACAGATAACCGCTGAACAGCTTATCGGATTGATGGACAGCCTTTTCGTCGCGCACATCATAACCGGTGGACTCTTCGGCGAACGAGACTGCCCTCTCGAGCACGATTTCCTTATCGACAACCTTGCCTCCGTAGGGATGATCCTGGACCGAGACGATCATAGGGACGATTTCCAGCAGCGTAAACAGGATTCCGCATATAATAGCGGCGATTCCGTAACGCTTCCACTCTTTGCGAGTAATCATTTCAGTCATGTTTCACCTCTGGTAGGATTATGATTCCGTTCTTTTTCTTTCATTACCATATCATATCTTTGGGTATTAGTTCCAACGACGCACCTTCTTGTCGATCTCATCATAAGATTGGCGGCAGACGCCTTATGAACCTTCACTCATATGGAAATAACTAAATGGAAGGATGCTGGGCGTAAACGGCCGAGATTTCGTTAATGCACAGCTTGACCGACGGACTTAGTACGCCGGGATCGACATGGATGAGCGAGGTTGTCCGCTTCGCCTCCTCCAGCTCCCTGATCGGCATGACGATCAGATCGTTATCCTCCAGCAGCTGCTGCCTCATGTACGACTTCGGAAGCAGTGTAGCAGCGCGGCAAGTATGGAGGAGCCGAAGGATCGCTTCGAACGAATCGA
>Ga0160445_100575_pt1 | contig 16381 bp, 11 predicted proteins | sample HID1972M_E1MG_FD_108215 | JGI IMG/M metagenome (GOLD analysis project Ga0160445, IMG submission 108215) | Enriched pill bug-associated microbial communities from UW Madison campus, WI, USA - HID1972M_E1 MG | ecosystem: Host-associated > Arthropoda: Insects > Digestive system > Unclassified ... | reverse complement strand
TTTGCCGTGGGAGGAAACTTTGTATAAAACGATGGTTTTTTTGGTTGTCGCTTCGCCTTGCGCGCTCGTTGCTTCCATTATGCCCGCCATGCTTTCGGCCATATCCAGCAGCGCAAGAAAGGGGCTTCTTTTGAAGGGAGGCGCGCACTTGGAAAACCTCGCCCGAGTTAAGGCTGTTGCTTTTGACAAGACGGGGACGCTGACAGCGGGAAAACCGATAGTCACCGATGTGACTGCTTTCCGGGGATATGACGAATCAGGAGTGCTGCGAATAGCCGCATCGTTGGAAAGTTTGTCTGGGCATCCGTTAGCCAAAGCTATTGTGCAAGAAGCTCAGACACAGGGGGAGGTGTTCGAACGACCTACAGAATTTCAAACGTTGACAGGTTGGGGAATTCAGGCTCAATGGAATGGCGAAATGTGGAAAATAGGGAAGCCTTCTTTTCTAAACGATTCATTTCGGACTGAGGAATTATCGGCCGTCATTGACCAGTTGGAAAGCGAAGGAAAGACAGTGACGGTCTTGCACAATTCGCAGGGAGCCGCAGGCGTGATCGCTTTGCGCGACGACATCCGCCCCGAGGCCAGGCAGGCAATCGCCATGCTGCGGAAAATGGGCGTTCAAGTTGCGATGTTGACTGGCGATCAAGCGCAAACCGCGCAGGCGATTGCGAACGAACTGGGGATCGAACGGGTATATGCTGAATTGTTACCGGGAGATAAGGTGTATAGGATTAACGAGTTGAAGCAAACGTTCGGTTATGTCGCCATGGTTGGCGATGGCGTTAACGACGCGCCTGCATTGGCTACCGCAACCGTAGGAATTGCGATGGGAGCGGCGGGAAGCGATGTCGCGCTTGAAACGGCCGATCTTGTGCTGATGAACGACGATACGACCAAAATCGCCGATGCGATCGCGCTAGGCAAAAGAACGTCTGCTATCATTAAACAAAATATCGGATTTGCGTTGACGATTATGATTCTGTTGATTACGGCCAATTTTATTCAAGGGATATCGCTTCCGTTTGGCGTGATTGGGCATGAGGGAAGTACGATTTTGGTCATCCTCAACGGTTTGAGGCTGTTGGTACAGCGCGACGCTAACCGAACCAGTCAATCAGACTCACCATCAGCAGGAGTCCAAAGATAAACGAAAACGCGGCCGCTTTTTCGTATCCGTTCCATCTGATTATTTGCAGCGCTCTTCGCCGCTCACTTCCTTAGACAAAAGGAGAGCGGCGTTGATTGCGATCTATATTTTGCCGACTTTGCTGTTCAGCGCGCATTATGGTCAGACCATTAGCACTATGCCGAATCATCCATGTCGATTGCCATGCGACCATCAATTTATATTGACATCAGAGCTCATGGGTGAAAAGCTCTAAGCCAGCTTAACTGGTTGCTTTTTTATTTGGACAACTTCATGAAACCTTCGCCGAACACATCTCTAACATCATGAATCGTTAGGAAGGCATCCTCATCGGTAGCCTTTACTATCTTTTTCAGATTGGGGAGCTCTTGTTTCGTAATGACGATATATAGAACTTCTTTCGCTTCTTTAGAATAGTAGCCTTTTCCTTGAAGCACGGTAACGCCCCTGTCCATTTCAAGCGTCACTCGCTCGGCAATTTGATCCTGATGAATGGAAATAATGGTAACTGCTTTTTTCGGATTAAGCCCTTCAATAATGAAGTCCATCACTTTAGTTGCAACGTAAAGCATAATAATGGTGAGCATCAAGCGCTCCGCCCCAATAATAAAATAGGAGGAAAAAACAACAATTAAATCGAAAAACAGCAGAGCATAACTAATATTCCAGTCTAAGTATTTATTCGCGATACGGGCAAGAATGGTAGTTCCCGCCGTACTTCCGCCAACTTGGATAATGATCCCGATGCCGATGCCTGTCAATACCCCGCCAAATATAGCATTGACGATCATTTCGTTTGAAACAATGCTCCAATCCCTCGTCAAATGAAGAAACAAGGAATTGAACAATACTGCAATAATCGTATAAACAATTAACTGTCTGTCCAAAAATCGATATCCGAATAGGAGCAACAGGGCATTTATAATCAAGTTCATCAAACCTGGCGACCACTGGAACAAATAATACAATATGATCGTTACTCCGGTTACGCCGCCTTCGCCGAGCTCATTGGGAATAATAAACACATTGACGGCTAGCGCAAATAGAAAAGAGCCTAACATCAAAATCAACAGATCGCGACTTAATTTCTTCAGTTGCATGGTATCATCACTTTCATGGAATGTGGTCTAATTTTATCATTATAGTGGAGTGTAAAATGTTGTGCAAATGATGAATAGCAAGTTTGCAAATAATTAACACCCAGCACGTCATAGAGTCACAAGATGTCCCTACGACATGACTTTAAACCAGAAAAAAGCCGCTTCTCCCAATACGGATGAGCGGCTTTTTCCATAATATAAGTATAAATTTTTGTATCCGTTTATCCTTCATTACGGCAGTACGATTACTTGTCCTGGATAAATGAAGTTCGGATTTTTGATCGTACTTTTGTTCAATTCATAAATCTGCTTCCAGCGTTTTCCGTCCTTTAAGGTTTTCTTGGCAATACTGTAGAGTGTGTCTCCCTTTGCGACCGTATATGTTTTTACTTCATTTGCTGGAAGCGTGGGCTCGCCGTCGGGCGCTTCGGTTGATTCCGATCCTTCGGATTGCCATTCTTTTACCGATTTTATGGAGTAGCTGTCCGCGTTCGGTTTAACAAGCTCTCCGCCGTTTAGGTATTTTGTAAACAGCTCAACAAGCGGTACGGCATATTCAATGTGAGTTTCTTCCTTTACATTTGGATCTCTTTCGATAGCCTTTTCAAACGTGACATAGCCGTCTTTGCCAAGAGCCGTAAAGGAGTTTGTAACTACAACATAAGATTTATCCTTGTCGATGGGAGACCACTTGCCTGTCTTTCTATCTTTTACTTCTACGTTATATACGCTCTTGACGTTGTCGCTTGCATTTAAATAAACGTCATATCGCAAGTGCGACGCATAAGGAAAGGCGCCGGTGGATTGTGTGATGCCCTGCGAGTAGCGAATGGCGTCATCCAGAACATTGACTACTTCTTCGCCGGTTATTTTAAGCGTAGTCACTGTGTTGGAAAACGGCAGCATGGTGTAAGCGTCGGCCATTGTAAAATTGCCTTGTAAAAAGGTGGACCTGACGCCGCCAGCGTTCTGGATGGCAAGGTCAGCTTGCGGCAAGCCGTATAAGAAAGAGTCGGCAACAACTTGTGCTGCAAAGCTGCCGTTTGCATCTTTCATAGCTGTAAAAGGTTTGGGGATACGATCGTTGGTCAAGGTTTCTTTCACAGTGCCAATGACGGTCGCCATCTCTGCCTCTACCGCTTCCCGGTAAGGTTCAATAATTTCCTCCACAACAGGATTGGTAGTGCCCTCTACCAAAACCGGGCTTTTCGCAATCGCATCTTTGATTTTGGCCAATGCAGTTTCATCCGCGTCAACCCACTTACCGTCTACGTTAATCTGATAAGGACCGTTAACGGGAGCAATGGGCATCCCTGCTGCGCTGATGACTTCGCCTTGCTCATCGAATGTCAAATCAATTTTACCCAGAACCTTGGCGTATTCCCATGCTTGGACGATGTAAGTGTCTTTGCCGTCCGCATTTGTAACAACCGTTGGATATTCGCCGGTCACAGGCAAACCAAGATCTTGCATCGCACCCGAAGAGTCTAGCAAGTTGTGTGTATCTCCGCCGATAATCAAGTCGATGTCGCTGGTTTCAGCTGCCAAAACCTGATCAAAGTCATAACCCAGATGACTCAGTACCAAAATTTTGTTGATGCCTTGCTCCTTTACTTCTTCAACGGCGGACTTTACAAACTCGATTTCGTTAATGAAGTCAACATTGTCGCTAACAAGCGAGGATTCCTTCGTTTTTTCGATTTTTACAACGCCGATAATGGCAACCTTCTCGCCGTTTACTTCTTTAATCATGTACGGCTTGTTCAGTTTTCCGAAGAGTGGGGATTTTTTAGTCGGTTTAATGTTTCCCGATAAGATCGGGAATGTTGCCATATCGTACAAGTCGGCAAGGCGCTGATCGCCCTCGTCAAACTCATGGTTACCCACCATGTAAGCATCAGGCTGCAAGGCGTTTAACACCATCATGTCCGTTTCGCCTTTGTAGAGGCTGAAATATAGCGTTCCGTTCACTTCGCCGCTTTGCAAATACAAGGAGCCGTCGTTTTTGTATTCATTAATCAACGACGATATGTAAGACATGCCGCCTAACTCCAATCGTACTTTTTCGTCATCTTGCGCGTCGTCATAGTCTAATCTAAGATCGTAAGTTTGACTTTCCAAATGCGAATGATGGTCATTCAAGTGCATGATGGTTAAATCGAAAGATTCGGAGGCAAGTGCAACTGCGGGGCTGCTTAAAGAAGAAACCATGATGGCTGCTACGCCCAGACCAATCCATCTTCTTTTCAAAATAATTCTCTCCTTTATGTTGTGATCATGTTTATTGTAGGGATGGATTATTTTTGAAACATAAATTGCAGCTTAATATTATGTAAATCCGACTTAACGTTGGGCAGCTTTGCTTGCTCTGGTGCCGGGATTGCGTCGGAGGGATGTCGATGGATTCATTGACAATAGCGACATGACTGATCATAATAGGGATAACAAGGAAGCACCTTCGTAGACACACATTGTATTTGTGTTGCTATTGAAGGTGCTTTTCGCATGGAGAGGAGCGGATGTTATGGACCGTAATCCGAAACAGAAAACGGCTGATAAAGTGCTGGAACCACCGGTCACGTATGAAATGTATGCCGAATGGCCGGATGACGGGCAGCGTTATGAGATTGTTGACGGGATTATGGAGTTGATGTCGCCAGGCCCCTCGACGACGCATCAAGCTGTTAGCGGAGAATTAGAGTTTATCATTAAGCAAAGCTGCAGAAAGGATTATCTAGTGTTCGATGCGCCAATCGATGTTATTCTGATCGAAACGACGGTCGTCCAGCCGGATATTCTCATGATTCATCGCAGCCGCGAGCATGTTGTAACGAAGAGAGGGATTGAAGGACCGCCGGATTTGGTCATCGGAATTTTGTCGCCTGGCTCTCATAAGCGAGACAAGCTCGTTAAGCGAAAGGCTTATGCCGTGCATGGCGTTGCGGAATATTGGATCGTCGACATCGAAGCTCGTACGCTGGAGCAGCACCATTTGCTCGAAGACGGACGATATGAGCTTATGAATCTATTCGAAGGGAAGGATACCGTTGTATCGGATAAGATTCCGTGCGTCGGTTTTGTAATGGAGGATATATTTCGGGAAATTGCAGACTGGAGTAGATAGATGGGATCAATCTCGGCCATGCAAGGCAGTCCAGCAGCCAGTTTTCACTGACTTTTTGGACCGCCTTTTCAACATTGTATTTTCAAAGTTACATTGAATGGACATAACACGGTCATGTATCCTACTACTCGAGCAATTCCTTCAAAGTATCATAATAATGATAGGAAAAGCTTAATTTGGGATACTGGAAGCGTTCGTCCAGACTAGCCCAAGACTTTTGGAGCTCATCAAGGCCGGCGTTATAATAGGTGTTGATATCTTCGAGTTTATGCTTTCCTGGCTGTTGCAGCTCGGCGATATTGATGATCGGTTTGCCGTGCTTTTTGGAAAATTGAACTTCGTTCTCGATTTGGGAATATTCGTCTGTACGATCATAATTCATGACGGCAATCCCATCACCCGCCAAAGAGATCAAGCGATCCAGTTCATATAGAGAATATCTGTCGTAGAAATTAGGAATTGTAACAATCATAATCAATTCCTTATCCCGTGCCACCTGATAGGCTGCTTCCAAACCATCAATAAATGTTTCTATTATTTTTACTTTTCCCTTTTTGTCAGCTGCATCCCATTCGTCCAAAAGATAAGGCTCTACATCGATAACAAGGCCTTTCAATCCAGCTTTTTTGTCTACCTTCTGATTGAGCAGCTCTACTTTCATGATTTCTTCTTTCAGAGATGCTCCGTCTGCTTCCAAACCCCATTCGGCTTCTCCAGTCAGGTAAAATACATCAATCGTATGTTCATTCATTTGTAAAAGAAAAGATTCTGCTTCTTGTGATGCAAGTAATTCTTTGGAGAATGATTGATAGATGGCTCCAATATCCATCCGATCAAGAATGGATAGCAATGCAGGGCGCTCTTCGGCTAATACGACTTCATCTGACCAAGAAAAGATACTATGCTTGCTGTGTGTTTCAGCTGATTTTTGCGCAACACGATTAACAATCAGGATAATTCCTATAACTAGAATCAGTGTCAATCCCGTATAATAAATGAGCTTTTTCATATCTGCATTCCCCGCATCAGCTTATCCAGCTCAGAATAAGGCATAGGCTGATAGAAGAGGTAACCTTGCACATAATCACAATCGATTTGTTTAAGCAATTGCAGCTGTGCATCCGTCTCTACTCCTTGACAAGCAACCTCTACGCCAATGCCATGACACATTTCCACTATACTGCCCATGATGGATTGTATTTTGGGATGTTCAATATCTTTGATCATTTCCTTATCCAGCTTTAAGATGTCTATAGCAAAGTTTTTTAATTCCATAATGGAGGAATAGCCCCCTCCAAAATGATCAAGGGCTACTGTAAAGCCATAGGATTTTAATTCTGATACTTTGCTTATAATCTCAGGCATATTTTCTGCCGAAATCGTATCGGAAATTTCAATTTGCAAGCAGCTTGCAGGAACTTGTTGTTCTGCGGCAATCTCTTTTAGGGTTGTACAGAAGTCAGGTTGATAGATACTATATCGTGAGAAATTGCAGGAAATGTAGAGCAGATCCTGCCCTTCCTTAACTCTTTGACCCAGCAATTGACATACATTGCGGAACAAAGCGATATCCGCTTTGCCAAGCAGCCCATTCTTTTCGAGGATGGGAATAAATTGATCCGGGAACAACAGACCTCTTTTTTTATTTTGCCAACGTGATAAGGCTTCAAATCCTGCAATCTCCATTTGCTCCAAATCGAGCATTGGTTGAAAGTATGGAATAAACTCATTGTTAACAAGACCTGTAATCGCTTCTTGATCCAATTCTTTAACCAAATGGATCGATTTGAAGAGCGCCTTATCATAAAAGACATAGCTAAGGTTATTGCTCTGTGCATATTCCCGGGCTTGTATAGCATGATTGATGGCCGGGTTTAATTCTTTATCGTAAATCGCCAAACCATATATGCCAGACCTAAGCGTTGCCGCATCATCCTTCGTTTTTTGCTTTAATAAGCTCTGGATGTCCAAATATAGCGGTCCCAGTCTTTTCGTTAATTGTTGCTGGGAGAGATATTGCATCACTATTATAAAACTGTCTTCCGATACACTGGCAAACATCTCGTGTTCACTAAGATGCGATTGTATGATTTTTGAGATATGAGTGAGGGTAAGGTCTCGTTCTACATAACCATGCACTTCGCTGATCGAAGAGATATTCTCGATTTTTAAATTGACAACACTGTAACTGACACGATTATCATCCGTAATACATGCATCATAATCTTTAAAAAGTTTAATGTGATTGCCGTAGCCCGTTATTGGATCCGTTTGAAGCACGTGGATCCAACGCTTTTTATACTTGAGAACGATAAAGATCATAACGATTACAAGAGCAGCAGAAACACACAATAAGGCCAGGATGATGATATCCGTTCTTTTATGTGCAGTCTCGAGCTCCTTAGGTATTTTTGACCACAGGAGCTGTTCTTTTTGTTCGCTCGTAATGGATTGCAAGGCGTCAGTTATACGGGATATCAATACTGGATCGGCTATTGTTGTAAAAGCCAGATAAATATCATCTGCGCCATGCTCATTGGGGACGGAAATATATTTCTCGCTGAGCGTTAAGTTATAGGTGTCGATTTGCTCCTGATTAAAGGCAAAGGCGGATACCATATCTACTTGAAGATTTTTAATCAAATTTTTTTGTTCGACATTTTCATCCATATAGATGAATTGAATGCCTGTTTTTTTCGATATGATTTCGAGCAGCTCAGGCGCAATGCCTTTAAAGGTTTGAGCTTTTTTATCAAAGTACTCCATGGGGTAGTGATCCGGATTACCTGCTACGTAAACGACAGCTTCCGTTTTCGAAGTGGTCTGAGCGTCTACAGTTACTGGACTACCACCCAATAAGAGCAACAATGTTAATAATATTATCGATGAATGCTTCCCTAACATTTTTATCATCATCAGTTCCTCAATTCAATATGATCCAATTTTAGAGATCGATATTCATCTTCTGGCGTGTGATTTCGCCCCAATGGTTTTTCTTCTTCTTATATCGGAAAAAAGAAGTCATTCTAACAAATGCAATAACGAGTCTGAGACCCGCATTTTCCAGCAAACATAGGCTGATGACCTTTAAGACATCAAATAGATCAAGCTTTAAATTTTGTGTATGGATACGAGCAAAGAAAGCTGTCAGGGAAAGGATTGCGCCAAAACCTGCGTATATCAAATAAAATATAATCATAAATTGTACATTAATTATATTAACCGAGAAGGCCAGCATGATGGTCAGCAATCCAAACAACTCAATAAAAGGTGATAATAATTCATAAAACAGAAAGTAAGAATAAGATGTTAGACCGACAATACCGGATTTTGGATTTACAATTAAATTTCTATGCTTCCAAAGGCTTTGGGACAGTCCGAGATGCCATCGTCTTCGCTGCTTAATCAGATCCGACATCGTTTCTGGTACTTGACTCCAGCATATGGCATCGGGTTCGTATTTAATAGAATAAGGGATTTGATGAGAACGGCAAAAGGAATGCAGCTTTACTACAAGCTCCATGTCCTCGCCTAAAGTGTCGTGATCATAACCGCCGACATTGATGACCATATCTTTTCTAAATAAGCCAAAGGCGCCAGAAATAATTAGATTTCCATTAAATTGATCCCAAAAAATGCGGGATGCCAGGAAAGAGCGGTTGTATTCCAATGCCTGCATAATAATTAAAATATTATTAGGCAGTTTATATTTGATTACTTTACCATTTTTAATCGTAACACCGTTCGCGATGTTGATAAGCCCGCCACAAGCAATAACGTCGCGGTTTTCAAGTACAGGCTGAATAATTTTTTCAAGTGCATCATCCTGCAGCATGGAGTCTGCATCCATACAGATAAAGTAGGGGAATTGTGAAGCGTTAATTCCCATATTTAAGCTGTCCGCTTTGCCGCCATTTTTCTTTCGAATCAGCGTGATCTGGATATTATCTCGATAGCCGAGATAACAAGCCTCCTCAGGCATACACGGTATCAGCTTGCGGATCGGGCGCTCGATTGGATTCAATTCGAAGTAATCAATCAAGGCCTGTGATGTGTTATCTTTTGATCCGTCATCGACGACAATAATTTCAAATAACTGATATTTAGAATTCAGCAACGATATGACGGTATCTACAACGGTAACATCTTCATTATAAGCAGGTACAATGATCGAAATGGGAATATAATAGTCATGTTGGAGCTCATTTTTCATTTGCCGCCTTTGCAGCTGTTTGTAAAGCACGGAGGTTCCGACCGTAACAGACAAAAATAAAAATGTAGAATACACCAGCATATAACAAATGAAAAAAATGGCTACATATTCGAATAATACCTTGATGGAATCCATCATACCCTCACTGCCTCCTGCTGTTGAGCCTGTGCTTTGATACGGGTTCGCTGGTCTTGGTACAGCAGCATATCTCTTGCGAAGCGGTCAGTACCATTGTATATGGATGCAAGCTCATTGTAATTTTTTCGCAATGCATTAAGAGTCTCAGCAGCATTAAACCGAATGTACCAATTGGAATGATGCATGGCTATCTTCAATGCTTCTATAGATGCAGGGGTTGGATATGCTCGGATTACCGTTGCTGATATCGCTATAATCTCCCAGTCGTCCGAAGCCTCTGTCAAAGTCGTATGCAAAAAGTGATACATAGGTTCATATACATATTTCCCGAAGTAGCGGATGATTGCCACTTTAACTTCCTTGTTTGTTTCTTGTCGTATTAACAAGGAGTAAAGCTCCTCTTTAAATTGATCCGAATCAGCATGCAAAAATTTCACGATGGAAACCTGAATGTCATTGTTAAATTCGTTAAAGTGCTCCCACAGCAAGGCACCGAGTCGAGCTTTATCGCCTTCAAAAGATAATAGACCATCGGATAACAATTTTTCATGATGGAATATTTCATTTTTATTTATTAACATAATCGCAGATAACACATTTTTTTCATTACCAAAGCTGTAAAGCGCTTTGAGCGCATTTTCCCTGCAATAAGCTGATTTGGTATCGATAAGCTGCAGCATGCTATTAATGATCTCATCTTGCTCAATATCCTTGCAAACCTTGTATCTCGACATCAAATAGGCAAAATAGGCTTTTCTTATATCATCCTTCTGCATATATTTTACAGCCAGGCTGCCGAACAGGGGGCGGCTTAAGAGCAGATACTGTTGAACGACTACGGCATCTTGCTCAAGGGCAGCCTCTATGGCTTCATGAAAAGCCATCAGCTTGTTTGGCGCGGTCAACATCTTGTCCAACTTGATTTGTATCGTTCGTTTGATGGGTTGTTTGCGGGCAATATGCTCAAGCTGCACATCGATTAGTTTTGAGATATCCCGGGTACGAGTTTTAAACCTTTTGTATTGCGACTTGCGGAAAAAAATAATGAAAACATTGAAAATGAGCATGCTGATACATACACCTATATAAATATAAACGATCTCTTCGACTGTAATGATCATGTGTATGTATCACCCCTACTCATTCTTTACCCAGACTTTCTGAATTTCATAATAAGATTGCTTCAATCGTTCATGGTAGGTTACTTTTCGTCCCCAACCGTCTAATGCAAAAGGTTTCATCGCAATCCGTTGATTGATTTCCCCTTTTTTGCCGATTCCTGCATACAGCCTGTCGATTTTAATATTTTCCACGCCATAATGCTCATAGTAATCATCATGAATCATCATTTCCGAAGGGTTGGAAAAATTGAAAAGCTGCCACGGAATTTTAATCTCGATATACTCACCGCTAAAGTGAAAATCCGCAAGCGAGTTAAAATCCGGCGATTCAGGATTGGCATTACCGTAAGTCAGTCTTCCGGTTTCATAGATCTCCATATTCAACGCTTTAGTTTGGGCATTATTTTTAGGTTGCGTTGCTTCTTTTGGATCTAACAGTGCTGTTTGCAGAATCAGATTTATATTTTTGAAAATAGGCGTCTTTTTATCAGGAGGATCATAATAAGCATCTTTGCCCTCTACTTCGTGCCGGAACATAGCGCGTAACACTTCATATCGTTCTTGAACCAGCACACGGCTATTTTCCTTTCCGTTGATAACCATCAGAAAGTCTGCATCACGCTCAAATTTCACATCTTCATTCTGGCTGTAATTGCTGCCCGTCTTCGAAGTCGTATCGATTGGAATGTAGAGCGTGTCATCCTCTGTAAAACCCTTATTCCATGCAAGAAAATAGATGAATTTTTCATCATATTTCATAGAAAGAGAAGAGGTAGGGGTGTCTATTACTTTATCTGTATCTTTCCATTCGGATAGATCACCATCTACATAGCTGATACTCTTCTCTTTGCCGGGATCAAAGGATAGCAGACCGAAATACTGTTCATTTGTCTGGTAATCGCTCCAATAAGGTGTTTTTGTCAAATCCACCGCATGCATCGTGTTCCAGGTGCGTTTAAACCATTCGTCCTGCCATGTAAAAATAACAGCGCCTGCCGAGCCTGCGGCCATAATATCGTTATAACTGTCAATAATGGCCTGTCCTTGCTGCTGTTCCGACAATCTTCCTTGAGATCGCCCTGTATTAAAGTCTTTCTGCGCCATTCCTCTTGATGTAGGAAAACCGAATTCCGAGATGACTACTGGCATCGTATGATGATCATTAATCATTTTTAAATAAGCGTAATACGTATTTATTTTGCCTGCCTTGTCCACATACTTTTCTTTGTCTAGCATGTAATTCAGATAGTCGGGATAATAAGGATAAATATGATAGGAAGCAAAAGTGCCCGACAGAAAATTTCTTGTTGGCTGGATATGCTCGACATCCACCTTGGCTATCTTATAGAAATAATTGGAGATGTAATCTGGATAATCAAATGGATCTGTAGTAGCCCAATTCGAAAATGCAACCAAACGCTGCTGCTTATATCGGTCGCTTTCATACGCAATAATCTTGTCTCCAACCTGTGCCAACATTGCTTCGAACGGACTGGCATCTACAGTGGTACTAAAGTATTTCCCTATATAGATGTTTTTGTCTTTCTGCATGCGATTCGTATAGGCAACGGTAATATCTTCCCATTCGACACCCAGAATATAACCGATTACCCATGGAGAGATATCCTTCGTATAGCTGCCAGAACCATGGCCTCTTCCGAGTTCCAGTTTTCGATTGCCATGGATAACATCGACAAGAAGCCTGGAGTCTTCGATCATCTGATCTAAAAAACTTTCATCATAGGCATCTACGCGGGAATTTTGAACATAATCATTGACCCATAACCCGTGGATAATATACAGCGGATTTTCATTTCCTGTATTATACTCACTTACGGCATCATAAAAGGTATCGTCCAAAATCGTATAAACCCGAACGGTGTTCGCGCCCATCTCTTGAATTAATGTAAACCAGCGAAGATAGGTAGCTTTATCGATCGCATAATCTGTGGCAAAATAACCTGGTATCCCAACGCCCATATCTACGCCTTTAATTTGGAATACCTCGAAGCCCTTTCCTATACCGTGATCGACATAGATCTTTTTGCCCTCCGTTTTTGTAAAACTTGTTACAGTCTTATCGGTGGAAAAAGAAATATAAATTCCCTTATTGTAATACAGATAATCGCCAATAAAGTACAACAGGAGGATGGATACGCAAATGATAATAAACTTTTTCAATGAGCGTTCCTCCTTTCTAAGTTAGCTGCTAATGATTAAACTTTTTGTTGCTAGATTCATGGCTGTACTGGTAGAGGGTTTCGATGTGCTCGTCCATCCAACCGCCTCTCTTTTTAATGAAGCCCTTCAATTGCTCTATAGCTTGTTCATAACTTTTTATATTGCGCTCGATCGGTTGAAGCAAGCTATGATATGTGAGCTTTGACGGATCGAAGCTGTAGCCCCAAACTTCAAAGTTACGATGACGCGCATCGCCCAAGTAAGCGGCCGTTTCATCGATATAGTTTATGAGATAATCATCACTTAATATGGATTTTCTAAGCGTTTTATATCGATGGACAATTGCATCGACAAAGGCTTTTTCTTTGGTAAGCATAAAATACCAAGTTCGATCATGAAGCGCAAACCCAGTACCATCATGGACTGCCTCCATATAATTGTCAAAAGCGTTGTTAAAGTCCCAGACAGGTCCAATATGAATTTTTCCTCGAATATCCTTGTGGAAATAAGTAGAGTATATAGCGGCGTCATAGTTTTGAAAAAACTCGTTGATAATAAAAAAATCAACAAAAGACTGCGTGTCAATAAAGCTTTCGTAGCCATAATCATCGTCATCATAGTCATAGGAATAAAGTGATTTTTCGAACTTGCTAAAATCACGCTCAATATATTCCTTCAGCGCTGGCGTAAGCTTTCGCGTTGCAGGATACTCCACATTCATCATATATCGATTGGTTTCGGTGTTCGGAGGTATCCGTTTGATATATTTGGAAAAGTTATCTAATTCATTATCCGGAGTGTCGCCCCGATCTATCCTTAAGATATAACTGGTAAATGGATCACCATCTTTGTAGCTTGAGATATTTACTCGTTCCGTCCCTTGGGAAATCGTCTCCATCATCACATAAACACCTTGATATTGTTCATTGACAAAAAGCTCAACGAAACGAACCCTGGGCGCATACCCCATAATTTCCGCGGAAATGTTCATGCCCAAATAATTACGCATCAAGGTTTTGTCCAAAAAGGGACCATTTAAAACCCAATTGTCATGGGCAGGCATGCCTGCTACCTCTTGTTCATTTTCTGTTCCATCCGCATGCACCAGTTTGACAAGATACGATTTCTTATCAAAATGCAGCGACGAATTTCCTCGATATCTGATATCGGCTAAGGTAGAAAGTGCAGGTTCATCGGTAAGATAGTTATTTTCGCCTTGCGTATCAAATAGGTTTAAATCGCTTCTAAGCATTTCCTTTTGACCTCTCGCACCAGGTATGCTTGCTCCATTGGTATTAATCGAAACAATCGGCAGATGTGTACAGAAAACCTGATCCTTCTGGACGCAGGTTTGAGGAGGGAGCGCCGACAAGTGCTGATGTTCTCTCGTAATGGTGTCCGACAAGGCAACCGAACTATAGAAAGTAAAGAATAGGACCAGGCAGATCACGCCAAAATAAATCCATTTTTTATTCATCTATTTTACCGTTAACCATCGATCTCATCATTTTGAGTGACCACATTGACATATTCAACATCGTCTATTTCATAGAGAACCTCAGTAATGCTTTTATTTCCCTTTGCCGCCTCGGCCAGTGTTCTGCCGGATAATTCATAGATTAACTCCACGGATTCCCTTGTCGAGTTTAAGACTCTTAAATTCGCTTTTGATTTGAAATAGGAGAACACCACAGATTCGATATTTCTTTCCTGGCTTTTGGCTGCTCTGATGATAAGAAGCCTTCTGTTGTCGTTCTTTATTCTTCCCAAGAAGAGGAGGATTATAAATAAGGCAGCCGAACTTAAGGAAGCAACCATAAACTCGCCGGCGCCGCTGCTGATGCCTGCCACAATCGCCCAAAAGATGTACACGGTATCTCTGGAATCCTTAATCGCCGTTCGAAAACGAACAATAGACAGCGCACCGACCATACCTAAGGAAAGAGCTACGTTATTGCCAATAACTGCCATGACGCTTGTCGTTAAAATAGTGAGCATTATTAATGAAACGTTGAATTTCTTACTATAAATCGTACCGGAATGAGTAATCCAGTAAGACAGAAAAATAACGAGTCCAATGATAATGGAGACTCCTAAATTTGTTAAAATCCCTTCTAAATCCAATGTTTTACCCTGCTCCAGCATGTTCGATAAAAATTCTCTCATGATAAACGTTAACCGCCTTTACGATAAATGGTTTAATAAATTTCTTCTTCCCAGGACATATTTGCAGACTGCTAATTCACTTTTAGTACACTGGTTAATCATGTTACGGATATAGCTGAGTAAAAAATGATTATATTTAACCTCGAGGACGACGTTAAAACGATCGAGCACGGGGTTCATTTTTAGATGATCGGAAAATATGTCGAAACAACTTTCCGTTGCTTCGATTTGGTTGTCAAAGGTAATTCTGATTTTATTTTCCTTTGCAATAAACGCTTTGCGATTGTACTGGATAACTGCAGTCGGTCGATAACAATACATATTCATATATCCGTAACACTCCGCTGCAAATGGTTCGGGATACTTTAGCAGCGGCGAATAGTTGCCTTTGCATAATTGCGCCGCGTCATCTCTTTGGATCCGCAAGGAACGTTTCTTTTGATAAGGGCCCTGTTTTTGTTTCATTTCAAGAACGGCAAACTCACTGGATGGATCATAGACGCGAAGCCGTATTTTCCTTCTGATGTAAATCCCGTTTACTTTTTCAAAAAAGTCCCGGTCGTCCAGCGTATCAAAATAAAGGGATCGGATCATATATCCGTCCGCTCCGTTATGAGGATCCTGATGCAGCAGTTGACTTAAAAAGTGACTATGCTTCACATACTCATCAATAGATATCAGGTATTTCTTTTCTTGTCTAAAGACTTCATTCATCCAGCGATCCCTCACCCTTCTTTAAGGACGGAAAATTGTCGTATAATGTTGAAAGCTAAGTGACAATAATATCATACTAAACTGAAAAATTTCTGAACATGTCAATAAAAGGCGAAAATAGGAGATGGAGAACTCGTAACAGCCTTGATTAATATAATAAAACTTATTAGTATAGAGGCTACGGCTTGGTTCGTTTGCACCACAAAGCTGCTTTTTTGCTATGCTCATATAAATAGGAGAGGGGTTAAGGAACGATGGAAAAAAAGAAACTGGCATTTTTGGGCTGTGGATTTTTAAATGAGATCGTGGCTAACGCTTTACATAACGGATATCTTCCTGAATATGAGCTCGTTGGTGCATTTGGAAGGAATCCCGTGCGGACAACGACTTTTGCCGAACGTCACAATTGCAAGGCATGTTACAGTATGGAAGAGCTGTTGGCATTAAAGCCGGATATTATCGCAGAAGCTGCAT
>Ga0160445_100574_pt1 | contig 16388 bp, 18 predicted proteins | sample HID1972M_E1MG_FD_108215 | JGI IMG/M metagenome (GOLD analysis project Ga0160445, IMG submission 108215) | Enriched pill bug-associated microbial communities from UW Madison campus, WI, USA - HID1972M_E1 MG | ecosystem: Host-associated > Arthropoda: Insects > Digestive system > Unclassified ... | reverse complement strand
TTCATACGGGGAAAGCATCGAGAGGAGGTGCAGCGAAGCAAACCGTAGGCGATGCCCCCGGATGAACCCGGAGCGAAGGAACCCGAGCCTTAGCGAGGGCCGGACGTCAGGGCACAGACCTTTTGGTTACTTTTGGGGCGTTTGCCAAAAGTGACCCGCCGTAAGGGCGGAACCATAATCAGCCACCCCCGCAGCAACGGATATAAACCCAAACCCAAAAAAAAGCCCCTCAAAAAGAGGGGCCCTTCTCAAACAGCAAAACCAAAAATCAGGTCATCTGAATAATGGTCTGCATAATCGTGCTCTGCGTAGAAATCGTCTTCGCATTCGCCTGATAGTTACTCTGACCCTTGATCAAATCAACCAACTCATTCGTCAGGTTAACGTTCGACTCCTCCAGCGAGTTCGACGCGATCGAACCCAACGTCCCGGTCTCCGGCGCATCGTACCCCGGAATACCCGAAGCAAACGTCTCCTTCCAGCTAGTACCACCAACCGCCTGCAAACCCTGCTCGTTAGTGAAACTGGCCAACGCCACCTGCCCAATCGCCTTACTCTGATTGTTACTGAAGTTGGCGAACAACGTACCGGTGCCATCAATCGTCAGGTTAGTGATCTGCCCAGTGGCATAACCATCCTGAGTCGGAATCGAACGCGCAGTATCAGCGTTGTACTGAGTGGTCTTGGCCATGGAAATGGTCACACCGTCAGCATTCGCAGCCGCACCGTTAGGCGTGAAGGTGCCATCTTTCACAGTCCCCGGTACCCAGCCTTTCAGCGTCAGGTCACTGCTGAGAATCGGCTTGGTCGGATCCGCTGGATTCGGCGTGCTGACCTGAGTCAGTTTGCCCGAAGAGTCGAACGACAGCGTCGAAGCCACGGGCGGGGTCTTGGTTGGATCACTGCCGGTAGCGTCCGGGTTGCGGCCATCCACCAGCGTGTAAACCTTCCAGGTGTTTTCACCGGTCTTCACCATGTATTGATCCATGACGTGCGAGTTGCCTTGCGTGTCATAGATCGGGGTGCTGAAAGACTTGGTGTACGACGTGGTCTTGCTCGGATCAAACGGGTTGGCCGTTTCATCGATCGGCGCCACCGAGGAATTCAGGTTGATGCTCGAGGTCACCGACGATGTCGATTTCGGCGCCAGGTTCGAGGTGTCGATTTTCAGGTCAGTCAGTACACCGTTGATGATCTTGCCATCGGCATCCACACCGTAACCCTGCAAACGCGAGGTGTAATCGGTGTTGGTGATGTAACCGGCGTTGTCGACCTTGAACGTACCGGCACGGGTGTACGACACCGAACCGTTATTGCTCATGGTAAAGAAGCCCGAACCGTTGATGCCCATGTCGAGCACGTTACCGGTGTTGCTGATGTCACCCTGGGTGAACTGCTGCGAAACGTTGGCCAGGCGCACGCCGTTACCAATGACTTTGCTGCCGCTGCCCAGACGAGTCGCCGAGTAGACGTCTTCGAATTCTGCGCGCGAGGATTTGAAACCGGCGGTGGCAACGTTGGCGATGTTGTTGCCGGTCACGTCCAGTTGTTTGTTGGCTGCATAGAGACCGCTAAGGCCGATATTGAAAGACATATTCCACTCCTTTGTGCCGGGTTAATCGGCTCTATATACCAATGGTTTGTACTTTGGACAGGGCAACGCTGCCCTTGCCGGCCAGGTTGAGCATCAGCTCGCCGCCGGTCTGGCTGATGGTCACGCTGTTGACCGTGGCCGGCAGGTAAGTGGCCAGATCCGTTGCGGCGCCATCGATCGGTGCGCTGGCCTTGAAGGTGTAAGTACCGACCGGCACCACGGTGCCGGAAGAATCCTTGCCGTCCCAAGTGAAGCTGGCATCGCCGGCCGCGCGGCTGCCCAGGTCGATAGTGCGAACAGCTTTGCCGTCCTTATCGGTGATGGTGACGGTGCCGCCGGCGATCGACGAAGGCACGGTGACCGAACCGGTCAGGCCTTTGGTTGGGTCGTCGAGCTGCGCGGTGTTGGTCTGCACGATCACGTTGCGACCGACGAGCGACGACGCCTGCAAGGCTTGCGAGGAGTTGTAGTTGCCGGCCAGCGAGCTGACGGTGCTGTTCAGTGTGGTGATGCCTTCCAGGCTGCTGAACTGCGCCAACTGTGCAACGAACGCACTGTTGTCCTGCGGATCGAGCGGGTTCTGGTTTTTCAGCTGGGTCACCAGCAATTGCAGGAACGCATCTTTGCCCAGCGCCTGGCCACCGGTGGCGCTGTTGGTCGCCGAAGCGATGCCGCCGGAGGTGCTGCTGCTGGCCGTCTTCGACGAGTTGGCCAGAATGTCGTTCATGCTCAGGGAGCTGGTGGTATCGGTAACGCTCATGGCAGTCGCCCCTTATTACTGACCGAGGGTCAGTACCTTCTGCATCATGGTTTTGGCGGTATTCATCATTTCGGCGTTGGTCTGAAACGAACGGCTCGCGGAAATCATGTCAGCCATTTCTTCCACCACGTTGACGTTCGGGTAGTAGACGTAGCCTTTGGCGTCGGCCGCCGGATGGTTCGGCTCGTAACGCGCTTCGAGGTTGCTCTGGTCTTCGACCACACCGAGTACCTGCACGCCCTGCCCCGCGGCGTCCTGACTCTGGAACAGCGAGTTGCTGCCAGCGTTTTGGCCGCCTTGGAACATGGTGGCGAATACCGGGTGACGGGCGCGGTAGGTCTGGTCGATGCTCGACGAGACGGTTTCGGCGTTAGCGATGTTCGACGCCACGGTGTTCAGACGCGTGGTTTGTGCGCTCATGCCGCTGCCGGCAATGTTGAAAACGCTGGACAGGGACATGGATTACTCTCCGCGCAGGGCTGAGACCAGCCCTTTGAATTTGCTGTTGAGCAGCGTGAAGCTGGCCTGGAAGCCCACGGCGTTTTCCGCGTAGTTGGACTGTTCCAGTTGCGCATCCACGGTGTTCTGGTCGATCGAAGGTTGCATCGGCGTGCGATACAGCAGCGATTCGTCGCCATTGCCCAGGCCTTCAGCTTCGATGTGACGGCTGTTGGTCATGTTCAGGGCGATGGTGCCGTTGTCGGTCTTCTGGGTCTGTGCTTCGAGCACGTTGGAGAAGTTCAGATCCCGCGCCTTGTAGTTCGGGGTATCGGCGTTGGCGATGTTGTTGGCCAGCACTTCGGCACGCTGGGCGCGGAAGCCCAATGCTTTTTCGTGAATGCCGAGCGCTTTATCGAAGCTGATGCTCATGTCGGGAACCTTCAGGTGACCGGTTTTTCGTACATGAGCTTTAGCAAGCCGCGTGCCAAACAGAAGAAACCCCGTAAACCGGGGCTTTGCGGGCAGCCGGCAAAGCGGCAATGCCAGAAAAGCGGCAAGCGGTTTCCGCCAGATGCCGCTTTTCTGCCGCTTCGCCCTGCGAGCACCTCCACCTGTAGGAGCTGCCGAAGGCTGCGATCTTTAGATCTTGATCTTAAAAAACAAAATCAAAAGATCGCAGCCTTCGGCAGCTCCTACGTGAAGCATGCGGCAAAAAAAAGGAGCCCCTGAGGGCTCCCTTCTTCTGCACATGCTTCATTTCGCCTGGTAAATAATCCCCGGGCTGCACTGCACCATCTGGTAATGATCCGGCAAACCGTTCAGCGCTTCCGATGCGCCAAGGAACAGATAACCGCCCGGCTTCAGCGTGCTGTGAATGCGCAGCAGGATGTCTTTCTTCACTTCGGCAGAAAAGTAGATCAACACGTTGCGGCAGAACACGATGTCGAACTTGCCCAGCGCGGCGTAGCTGTCGAGCAGGTTGAACGAGCGGAACTCGACGCGGCTTTTGATCGGCGCCTTGATCACCCAGCGCCCCGGGCCTTTCGGATCGAAGTAACGCTGCAGACGTTCCGGCGACAAACCGCGACCGATGGCCAGGCTGTCGTACTCGCCGGTCTTGCAGTTGTTGAGCATCAGGCCGGACAGATCGGTGGCTACAATCTGCACGCCCATCTTCAGCTGACCGAGGTTAGTGCGTTCGAACTCATCGATCGACATCGACAGCGAATACGGTTCCTGACCCGACGAGCACGCCGCCGACCAGATCCGCAGACGCTGGTTGGGGCTGGCCTTGATCGCTTCGGGCAGGACTTTTTTCTTCAAGACTTCAAACGGATAGGTGTCACGAAACCACAGGGTTTCGTTGGTCGTCATGGCATCAACCACCTGCTCGCGCAAACCGCTGCGCGGCTGGGTCTGGATGCGCTGCACCAGCTCACCCAGGGATTTGATGCCTTGCTGTTCCATCAGTTTGTTGAGACGGCTCGAGACCAGGTACTGCTTGTTTTCACCGAGCAAAATGCCACAGGCTTTTTCCAGGAAGACCCGGAACTGTTCGAAATCCAAATTACCCGTAGACAATGATGCCGCCTCTTAAATCGTGTTGACCGCCAGGAGCAAAGCGCTCCTAGCTGATATCTGCTGCTTTGATCCGGTCGACTACCCGGGATGCCAGGTCATCAGGGCGGAATTTAGCCAGAAAGTCATCGGCGCCGACTTTCTTGACCATCGCCTGATTGAATACCCCGGACAACGAAGTATGCAGGATGATATGAAGCTTTTGCATGCGCGGGTCGCTGCGGATCTCGGCCGTCAAAGTGTATCCGTCCATCTCCGGCATCTCGATGTCGGAGATCATCATCAGGAACTCTTCTTCCGGCTTTTTGCCCTCATCGACCATCTTGCGCAGGTAATCCAGCGCCTGTTTGCCGTCGTTCAGCGCCACCACTTCGACGCCGACCGTTTGCAGACAACGCGACACCTGCTTGCGCGCCACCGACGAGTCATCGACCGTCAGCACCCGCAGCGACAACGCTTTGGTCTGGGTCTCGACATCGACCACGCCCACCGAAATCGCTTCCGGCGTCGGCGCAACTTCCGCCAGCACTTTCTCGACGTCGATGATTTCGACTAACTGATTGTCCACCCGAGTCACAGCGGTCAGGTAATGATCGCGACCCGTGCCCTTGGGCGGCGGATGAATCTCTTCCCAGTTCATGTTGACGATGCGCTCCACCGAGCGCACCAGGAAACCCTGGGTCTTGGTGTTGTACTCCGTGATGATCACGAACGGGTTGTTCTTGTCTTTCAACGCGCCGGAGCCGGTCGCCATCGCCAGATCAAGGATCGGAATGGTCGCCCCCCGGATATTTGCCACCCCGCACACGACAGGACTGGACTTGGGCATCAACGTCAGCGACGGGCATTGCAGCACTTCCCGCACCTTGAACACGTTGATTCCGTAGAGCTGCTGACCGTCGAGACGGAACAACAACAGCTCCAGGCGATTCTGCCCCACCAGTTGCGTGCGCTGGTTTACCGAATCCATTACACCAGCCATTCCCAGACTCCTACCTCAACGCCAAGTGTTGTTGCGACGCACATTCATTGCTAAACGGCACGGCGCTTGCTTTTTAACTCGTATGAACGCTCAAACGACATTTTTCCGACACCTGACCTCTCCCCTTCGCAAAGGGCTTTGCGCGGTGTCTGCCGCCTGCTGTTTGCTCGCTGGCAGCCCTGCCATTGCGGATTCGGTTACCTTGCCTGACATGCTTATCGGCGTCACTCAGGGCTTTCTTGAGTTCACCGTAGAAGACTATTTGGCAACCAGTCAAACCGAAGGCCGCTACGAGATCGAAGTCAAGCAGCTCGATCCGCGCATGCGCATGCCGATGTGCGACAAGGAATTGACAGCGTCGCTGGAGAACACCCCACGTCCTTTGGGCCGGGTGACGGTCAAGGTTCGCTGTGAAGGCAGTTCGCCCTGGACGGTGTTCGTACCCGCTCAAGTCCGCCTGTTTCGCGAGATTGTCACCACCACCCGAGCGCTCAGACGCGCCGGGATTATCGAACCTCAAGACGTGACGTTGCGCGAGCGCGATGTCAGTCAGATCAATCAAGGTTTTCTGACCTCGGTAGACGAAGCGATCGGGCAAAAATTGACCCGACCAACGGTCGCCGATCAGGTGATTACCCAAGTCCACCTGGAGCAGGCCGAAGTCGTGCGCAAAGGTGATCAAGTGGTCATCACCGCGCGCAGCGGCACACTCGCCGTGCGCATGCCCGGTGAAGCCCTGTCCAACGGCGGACTGAAAGAACAGATCCGAGTGAAAAACCTCAATTCGCAACGGGTGATCAAGGCGCAAATCATCGCGCCGGGACAGGTGGAAGTTTCCATGTAAACACCGAGGAGAAAACTGGCGCTGGCCATGGCTGTTCCCTAAACTGTGCCGCAGCAGGACGCGCGCGGGTGCATGCAGCTTTCATTGCTAAATGTGCCTAAAGTTTTCCAGGAGATGGCCGAAAACATGGCAAGCGTCCAAATTCCCAGAGGTTTTTATCATGGTCATCGATTTCAGCCGTTTGAACAGCTCCTCGTCACTGACAGGCAGTACACGTACCAGCGCGCCCAAGGAAACCGCCGAAAACGGCACTTCCGCGCCGCTGAATACCCAGGCCGAAACGGCCAGTACCGCTAAAAGCGGGGAATCGGTACACCTCAGCAATGAGGCTCAACAGTTGCAGAAGGTCACTGACAAGCTGCGCGATCAGCCTGCTGTCGACAAAGCCCGTGTGGCCGAGTTGAAAGCCGCGATTGCCGATGGCAGCTATAAAGTCGACAGCAACCGTGTAGCCAGCAAACTGCTCAACTTCGAAGCCCAGCGCTAGGCTTTTGCCAGCGCGAGGCTTTTGGACGCTTAAAACCCAAGGCCAGCCATGCACGACACTAATTTATTGCAACTGATCAACGACGACTTTGCTCCAGCTCAACAATTGCTGGAGTTATTGCAAACCGAGTCCCTCGCTTTGCACGGTCGCGACATGCCCCTGCTCGAAGAGATTCTGGCAACCAAACAGGCACTGATCATTCTGCTTGAACAGCATGGCCGCAAGCGCAGCGAAATTCTCGTCAGCCTCAACCTGACGCCAGACCGTCAAGGTCTCGAGCAACTGGCCGCGCAATCGAGCGTTGGCCAGCAGTTGCTGACTCAGGGCGACGCTCTGACTGATCTCATCGCCCAATGTCAGGCGGCCAACGTCAAAAACGGCCAGTCGATCCTCATGCAACAGGCCGCGACCAGCAATCAACTGAAGATCCTCACCGGGGGCGAAGCGCCAGCGTTGTATGACGCCAGCGGCACGTTTGCCAAACCCGCGATGCCGCGTCCGCTCAGCCAGGCATGAGTCGTTGATGCGCCAGCTCTATCAACTCGCGAAACATGCTGGCAAAATGCTGGCTAGTCGTCATATTTTGTCTGGAGATTGATAAACCGTGTCCAACGCCCTCAGCGCGGATGATGCTCCGCAGCCTCCTAAGGTGCTCACCACACCTCTGGAAATCTCCAGCAACCTGCGTCAGCTGCAAGACAGCCATGATCCGCTGATCATCACCTTTCACGAGCGCAGCCAGCGTTTCCAGAGCTACTTGATCAAGGTCGATCGCGATACCGCTTCGATTAACCTCGATGAAATGGTGCCACGTGACGGTGAACGCTTTCTGCTGGCGGGCGAGCCGTTCAAGGTTGAGGGTTTCCATGAAGGCGTGCGCATCGCCTGGGAATGCAATGGCACGCTGGACATCGTCGATGCCGACGGCGACCGCTTCTACACCGGCGAACTGCCGACCGAAGTGGTTTACCACCAGCGCCGCAACGCCTTCCGCGCCGCGCTGAAGTTGACCGATCTGGTCAACGTCGAACTCGGCGGCGAGAAACTCAAGGCGCCGATCAACGGCAAGCTGCTGGACATCTCCGCCACCGGTTGCAAGCTGCGCTTTGAAGGCGACATCACTGACCGCCTGCAACTGGGCCAGGTCTACGACCGCCTGATCGCCCCGCCACTGTTCGGCAATCAGCCGACTTCGGTTGAACTGCGTTATCTGCATTTCGAAGAAAAACTCAACATCACCTTTGCGGGTCTGCGCTTCCACAACATCAGTGGCCAGGCGGCGCGGAACGTTGAGCGCTTTGTGTATCAGTTGCAGCGTGAAGCACGGCGTTTCGATAAAGACGATATGTGATTCGTTGCGGCAAATAAAAAAAGGGCAGTCCTTGGCGGGACTGCCCTTTTTTGTGCCTGATCGAAAATCCAATTAACACTGAGATCCCTGTGGCGAGGGGATTTATCCCCGCTGGGCTGCGAAGCGGCCCCAAATCCTGGCGGCACAATGTTCCTGTTGAACCGAGCTGGATGGTTTTGCGACTGCTGCGCAGCCGAACGGGGATAAATCCCCTCGCCACAGGTTAAGTGTTTCCCTCTTACACCTATGTGATTTATAGCGGCGAATAAAAAAGGGTAGTCCCTGGCGGGACTGCCCTTTTTTGTGCCTGAGAGAATTCAACCAAGAATCTGTGGTGAGTGAGTTCTTGTGGTGAGGGGATTCATCCCCGACCGGCTGCGCAGCAGTCGTAAAACCATGCAATGTAGTGTGTCAGGAAGAATGTACATTCAGGGTTTGGGGCTGCTTCGCAGCCCATCGGGGATGAATCCCCTCGCCACAGGTTAAGTGTTTCCCTTTAGGATTTTGCACCTATGTGATTTATAGCGGCAAATAAAAAGGGCAGTCCTTGGCGGGACTGCCTTTTTTGTGCCGGAGAGAATTCAACCAAGAATCTGTGGTAAGTGAGTTCTTGTGGTGAGGGGATTTATCCCCGACCGGCTGCGCAGCAGTCGCAAAACCATGCAATGTGGTGTGTCAGGAAGAATGTGCATTCAGGGTTTGGGGCTGCTTCGCAGCCCATCGGGGATGAATCCCCTCGCCACAGGTTAAGTGTTTCCCTTTAGGGTCTTGCACCTATGTGAATTATTTGCATGAGAGAATTCAATTAAGAATCTGTGGTGAGTGAGTTCTTGTGGTGAGGGGATTTATCCCCGACCGGCTGCGCAGCAGTCGTAAAACCATGCAATGTGGTGTGTCAGGAAGAATGTACATTCAGGGTTTGGGGCTGCTTCGCAGCCCATCGGGGATAAATCCCCTCACCCCAAGTAATTCACTCACCACAGGGTTATCCATTCATCATTAAATCTGTTTTCACCACAGGTGAATATTGCAGTCAGATTCAGGGTCTGGCGCCACTGATGTCTGGCGTCGGTTTATCGCTGCCATCATCCGGCTCTGTTTCCACCACTGACTCCGGCGGAGTCTCAGATTCAGGCTCCACTTCCGGCTCTGGCTCGGGCTCAACCGGTGTCTGCATCTGATCCTGCACCACCTGTTCATCCACCCGTGGATCCAGCGCTGCCACCAGCGGTGAGCTCGACATGCTGTCCGGCATCGCCACGTGATGCAGCGGCGCGTCATCAACCTGGTGCAGATTGGTCACGGCTTTCGGGCGAATTCGCCACACTAGCACCAACGCAAAGAAGCTGAAAAACGCATACAGACTCTGGCTGCCGAGAAACTTCATCAACACACCCGCCAGCAACGGCCCGATGCTCGCGCCGACGCCGTACGTCACCAGCAGCATCGCCGTCAGCGAAACCCGGCGATCTCCCTCAACGTGGTCATTGGAAAACGCCACCGCCAGCGGATACAGACAGAACTGCACCAGCGAGCAGAAGAAGCCGACCACAAACAGCACCTCCAGCGGCACCTCCGGCATGATCGCCAACGGCAGCGCCGCCACCGCGAGAAACCCGGCAAAGCAGCGAATCAGCAGCGCACGATCATAGCGGTCAGACAGCCACCCCAGCGGCCACTGCACCAGCAGCCCGGCAAAAATGCAGCTACCCATGAACAGACCGACCTGCTCGGTCGAGAGCCCTTGCTGCGAGGCATACAACGGCGCCAGACCGTAAAACGCACCGATGATCAAACCGGCACCCAGCACCGTACTCAGCGACTGCGGCACACGTTTAATGAAGAAGCGCGGTTCCATCGGCGCAGGATGCAGCGGCGCCGGGTGAATCCGTCGGGTCAGCGTCACCGGCACCAGGCACAGGGCGAAACACAGCGCGACCAGCATCAACAGCTCCGGCCCCAACCCCGGGTGCATGACCAGAATCAACTGACCCAACACCAGCCCCAGATACGAAGCGATCATGTATCCGCTGAACACCAGCCCGCGCTGATTGGCGTCGGCCTGTTCGTTGAGCCAGCTCTCGATCACCATGTATTGGCACATCATGCCCAGACCGACAATCGTCCGCAGCACCAGCCACGCCGGCAGCCAGTCCACCAGACCATGCCCGAGCACCGCCGCACCGACGATCCCGGCACACGCCGAATACGCCCGAATATGCCCAACACGGGCGATCAAGCGGTGACCGATCTTGCCGCCCAGCACCAGACCGAAATAGTTGCAGGCCATCAGCGCACCGACCCACAGCCCGTCGACATTGTCGGCGGCCAGGCGCAAAGCCAGATAAGTAGACAAAAGGCCCGAGCCGATCAACATCATCAGCGAGGCGAAATACAGCGCTCGAAAGGATTTCCAGATTTGGCGCATCGGCGTTCCGAGCGGCTCCTTGCAGTGAGTCCGGGCTATCAAACGATAGCCCGGTGGCGACAGTTCGTCAGGCCTGGGCTGCTAGAACACGTCGTTCCCAGGGGGTAATTTCATCAAAGAAACTCGTCAACTCCATGGTCTTCGAAGCGATGTAGCCTTCGATGAACTCCTTGCCGAACAGTTCCATGGCCAATTGGCTACGTTTCAGACGTTCGAGTGCGGCATGCAAGGTACACGGCAGCGACAGATTGTCCGGCACTTCGAATTCGCCCTGAATTGCTTCAGTCGGTTCCAGCTCATGCTCGATGCCATGCAAGCCTGCGGCCAGGCTGGCGGCGATTGCCAGATACGGGTTGGCGTCGGCGCCCGGCAAACGGTTTTCGACGCGACGGGCCACCGGCGAGCTGGCGGGAATCCGTAAGCCAGCGGCGCGGTTGTCGTGCGACCAGCAGGCATTGTTCGGCGACGCAAATGGATGACACAGACGCTGATAGGAGTTCACGTTGGGCGCAAACAGCGCGGTGAATTCAGCCATGCCCGCCTGCTGTCCGCCGATGAAGTGGCGGAACATTGCGGTCGGCTGGCCCTTCTCGTCGCTGAACACATTCTTGCCGCTGCCGATCTCGACGATGCTTTGGTGAATGTGCATCGAACTGCCCGGCGTGTGCGCCAGCGGTTTGGCCATGCACACCACGGTCAGCCCGTGTTTGAGCGCGACTTCTTTGAGCAAGTGTTTGAACAGGAAGGTCTGGTCGGCCAGCAACAGCGGATCACCGTGCAGCAGGTTGATCTCGAACTGGCTGACGCCCATTTCATGCATAAAGGTGTCGCGCGGCAAACCGAGGGCCGCCATGCATTTATAGACTTCGTTGAAGAACGGCCGCAGACCGTTGTTGGAACTGACGCTGAACGCCGACTGCCCATCCTCGCGGCGACCGTCGAGACCAACGGGTGGGCGGAACGGTTGATTCGGATCGGTATTGGGTGCGAAGACAAAGAATTCCAGCTCGGTCGCCACCACCGGCGCCAGGCCCAACGCCGCATACCGGGCGATGACTTTCTTCAACTGGCCACGGGTCGACAGGTTGGAGCTTTCGCCGGTCAGCTCGTCGGCGTCGCAGATCGCCCATGCGCGCGGCTCGTCGCTCCACGGCAACGGATGAATCATGCTCGGTTCGGCCACCAGCGCCAGGTCACCGTCATCGCTGCCGTAAAACTTCGCCGCCGGGTAACCGCCCATGATGCATTGCAGCAGCACACCCCGCGCCATCTGCAAACGCCGCCCTTCGAGGAACCCCTCGGCGGTCATCACCTTGCCTCGCGGCACGCCGTTCAAATCCGGCGTGACACATTCAATCTCATCAATGCCCGTCAATCGCTGTGCGAGTGAGCGCTGGCCATCGGTTGTCATGACGCAATCCTTGTTGTTGTGCGAGCCGCGAACGGCGACCCGGACAAAATAGGCTGCGGCTGTTCGGAATATCAAGCAGCGTCAAATAAATATCCGATCTTCTGTAGGAGCTGCCGAAGGCTGCGATCTTTTGATGTTGCCGTTAGAAACAAGATCAAAAGATCGCAGCCTTCGGCAGCTCCTACACGGGGAGAACGTTGCCGTCACGATCAGTCGAACGTCTCAGGGGAGAAAGAGGCTGAAGAGGCCGCCACCGAGCGGGCCGCCGTTGCTGATTTCGGTGCGTCCTTCGACGCCGTTGCGTTGGTGCAATGCGGCAATACGGTGGGCGAAATACAGACCCAATCCCGTGCTGCCGCTGCTGTGATTGATGCCCTGCACGTAATCGGCCTGACGCTCGAGCATCTCGGCCGGGTAACCGTCGCCATCATCATTAATGGTCAGCACCAACTGCCCCGCCTCGTCGCTGACACTAATCAGCAACGACTCGCGGGCATAGCGGATCGCATTGTTGATGCAGTTGCCGAGCACCGAAGCAATCAGTTCACGGTCGAAGAAACCCAGCGGACACAGCGGATCAATTTCATAGGTGGCGATGATCCCGCGACTGGCGAACACTTCCTGATGCGCCGCCAGTTGCGCCTCGATGAAGTCGTCAAGTTCGTGATACGCCGGCTGCAACGGCATCTGATTAACACCGAGCTTATACAGCCCGAGCAACTGCACGAGCATGCCGTTGAGGTGAGCGAATTCGAAGTCGATCACGCCCAGCTCGGATCCCTCGCGCTGCGCCTGTGGCAACCGCGCCAGCCATTGGCTGTGGGCCTGCATGAGCATCGCCAGCGAGTTCTTCATGTCGTGTACGGTGGAGGCGATCACCGTGGAAAAATCCAGTGTTTGCTCGTCGTGGTTCATTCGCCAAACGCCTTGCTTTTCAGCTTCTGGTAACGCGCATGACGCGCGTCGGTGTCGGGCATCAGGCCGACCATTTTCAGGCAGGCCCGACATTCTTCCAGCTCCGCCGACGGCACCGACGTGTCGGTACCGTGCAGCAGCGACTGGGCCAAGTTCAGCGCAATACTGATGTTCTTCGGCTGCAACTTCAGCGCCTTGCGGAACACCTCGCGGGCCTCCACCAGATTGCCGGTCTTGTACACGCGCACGCCCTGACGGTTGAGGTCGGCAGCAGCGTTGCTGGAACTGAGGATAGTCGGGTCATCGGTGAGCTTGGCGATGTCTTTCATCACCGCCGGATCATCGCCGTAGATCTCCGCGCAGCTCTTGAGCATTGAAGTGCCCGCCTCGGCCTGACCGAGCATTTGCAGTTGTTTGGCCACCAACAGCGCGGCCTCAGGACTCATGAATTGCTCCATGCCGTCGAGACGCAACATCGCTTGTTCGGTGAGCTTGTCAGCGGTTTCGGCATCGTTGAGCAGCAGGCTGGTAGCCTTCATCAACCGCGCGCGAATTTGCAGGCCCGGGTCGCTCGGATTTTCCTTGGCCACGGCGCTGAGCGTGGTGTTGATCTCCAGTCGCGTGCGCGTATCGAGACCGCGCTCGCTGCCCTTGCTGATCAACGCGTGGGCCAGGCCCAGATTGCTTTCCGCATCCTTGAAACGCGACTGCGCGCCCTGCGCCACGGCTTGCCGATAAGCCCGTGAGGCGGTGTCAAAATCTTCATTGGTCATCGCCAGTTTGCCGAGCAAGGCCTGCCGGCGCACCGCCAGCGGCGACAAGCGAATCGCCTCTTCAAGCACCCGTTGCGCGCCTTTGGTATCACCCTCCGCCACCAGCACATCGGCCATGCCGTCATACAGCGACGGCATCATCGGAAACACCTTCAGGGCTTTTTCGTAAACGCCTTTGGCCTGCGCAATCTGCCCGCGCTTGAACAACAGTTTGCCCAACCCGGCAAACGCCCACGGCAAAGGCCGGTCAGCAATGATGCCGTCGTAGAGGCGCTCCAGCGCTTCGTTCTGATTGAGATCGCGCAGCGCATCGGCGCGGTAACGCAGGCACAACGGCGAGTAGCGAATGTCCTGCTTGCACAACGCGATGCAGGCGTTAAGCACCTCAACCGGTTTGCCACGGTCGAGGGCCTGCAGAATCGGTTTGAGCAAAGTCTTGCGCTGCTCCAGACGCTCCAGTCGCTGCGCCAGACCCGAACGGTTGAACGGCTTGGTCAGATAAGCGTCCGGCTCATGCTCCAACGCACTGAGCACCATCGCCTGACTGGTCTCGGCGGTGACCATGACAAACACCGCTTCATGGCTGATGAGCTTTTCCAGCATCAGGTCTTCAAGCACCTGCTGGCCGTTTTTCTTGCCGTCGCCGAGATGGAAATCCTGCAGGATAAAATCGTAGGACTTCTGCGCACACATCTTCAGCGCCTGCTCACCGGTGTCCGCAGTGTCGACGTCCTTGACCCCAAGCTCACGCAGCATCGAGCGAACCGAACTGCGAAAATCCGAGAAATCATCGACGATCAGAAAACGCTTTTGGTGATACGACAGCATCGAAGATTTCCAGGCAATTGAAGTGAGGGCAATTTCGGGCGCGACGATGATAGCTGGCGGCAAAATGCTATCAAGGAATTTCACGCGACTTTGAAGTCACCGAGTACGTTATCGGCAACGGGTGGCGTTCCCTGAGGGTGGGTGCCTGAAGATTCCTGATGTGTTTGTCAGAGCGCGATGCTGAAAAAGAAACCAACTCAGCCAGATCACTTTCACATTGCTGGAAACCCCAAACGAAAGGCACAAAAAAGCCCCACCAGGATTGTCCTGAATGGGGCTATTGAAATGTGGTGTCCCAGGCGGGGTTCGAACCTGCAACCTTCCCCTTAGGAGGGGGATGCTCTATCCAATTGAGCTACTGAGACACTGAGTTGTCGCGGGCAGAAGCGGCGCGACGGACGGCGTGCATGGTAACGGCCAGGCCCTGATTTGTCATGTCATCCGTAGGGCTTTTTAAGTGTAGGCAGGCGCCCTGCAAGGCTGCGGGACGTTTTACCGTGCAATTTGCACTACCACAAAATGCCATCATTGCAGATTGCAACCCGGTCGCTGCGAAAAACCCTCTCAAATGCTTGTTTTTAAAGGACTTAACAGCGGTTAGACTGTTGGCACGGCGGGTGCTATGTCTGTTCCATAGAAGAACAATCGGAGTCCGCCTCATGAACAGCACCCTCTTGCTTGCAAACGCAATCGCATTGGCGGTCTTGGTGGGCTTTCACTTCGCCCCGGATAGTCATGAGACGGTCGCCCAGCGCATGCCACATTACCTGCAAGTGCAGAAGCAGCCGCAACTGGCGGTGCTGAGCGATCAGGGTAGCTACGGCCCAAGAGCTGTGAGTGAGGCCGAACAGGCTTTGCCGGCGCAGGTTTCCGAACGTCTGGTTTTTTGAAATATCTTCAGGAGTACAGCATGTCCAAATCAGCTGCAGGATTTCTGATCCTCGCTTTATTGAGTGGCGTTTTGCATTTTTCGCTGTTCGAGGACACCCAGGTCACCCTGCCCCTGATCGGCTGCGGCGTGTTTGCGGTGTTGTTTGTGCTGGCGCTGGTGGCCGGGCGTCGGATCAAGTTTGACCCGGTGCTGCGTTGAAATTGAGCACATCCAGCAATTGATTGACGGCGGTCGCCAGATCGCCGGAGTTGTCGATCAGATTCACGGGCGTGTCGCTGGCTCGTCGGTCTTTGAACAGCGCATTGCGCGCCAGCCTCGCATCGATTTGCTCAAGGGTCTCACGACCTCGTTTGAGCAAGCGTTCACGCAACACTTCATCCCTCACCGTCAACAGCACTGGCACTAGCGTTGGATACAGCTCTTGCGCTTGACGCAGGTTGGCCCGCGAGCCATTCACCAAGACGTTTCGCCCGTCTTTAAGCCACCGATCCATTTCTACTGGAATGCCGTAAGCGAGGCCATTAGCGTGCCATGCCAGCGCGAAGTCACCGGCTTGCTGGCGACGCTCAAACTCTTCTGGCGTAACGCCGACCGCATCCTCACCCGCAGACTCTGCTGATCGGGTAATAACTCGGCGAATGATTTCGCAATTCATCGCACGCAAAGGTTCGCGTGCGGCCTCGATCAGGCTGTCCTTGCCTGAACCGGACGGCCCCATCAGATAAATAAGCTTGCCATCCATCCTGAAAATGCCCTCTGGCACGGGTCTGCCCCTAGTAAATCGGCAAATTGCCACTATCCTGTACAGGTAAGGAACAAGGATAGAAAGCCGCATAGCATGCACGTTCTGAGGTCTTTGGACACCCATTGATGTGCAACAGGAAGCGGGCAGTGATTCGGACGAAGGCAAAGATTTCAAACCAGTCCGCATTTCTGACAATTGGTGCTGGCATTACGCCTTTACCCGGCTCAATATTTGTCACAGAATTGACGCCAATGAACTGGCAATTTTGAGGCATGATGCGCGCCTCTTAACAATTCAGGTTGAACCATTTGGTCCGGATGCTTGTCCTATCACACATCCTGCGGCCATTCCCGAGAACC
>Ga0160445_100568_pt1 | contig 16700 bp, 13 predicted proteins | sample HID1972M_E1MG_FD_108215 | JGI IMG/M metagenome (GOLD analysis project Ga0160445, IMG submission 108215) | Enriched pill bug-associated microbial communities from UW Madison campus, WI, USA - HID1972M_E1 MG | ecosystem: Host-associated > Arthropoda: Insects > Digestive system > Unclassified ... | reverse complement strand
ATTGATCCGGGGTGGGAGCGCAGCGACCGTTTGGCGCAGCCAAACACATCGAGAGGAGGTGCAGCGAAGCAAACCGTAGGCGATGAACCCCGGATCAATCCCGGAGCGAAGGAACCCGAGCCCCAGCGAGGGCCGAACGTCAGGGCAAAGCCTTTTCGGTTACCTTTTCGGCGTTTGGAAAAGGTGACTCGCCGTAAGGGCGAAACCATAATCAGCCACACCCGCAGCAACGGATATGCCCAAACAACTCAGCGCCGATCCTCAACCCGCCCCTGACTCTTACTCCAATCCGTCAACAAACTATAAGCCACCGCCAACAACGTAGGCCCAATAAACAACCCGATAAACCCAAACGCAATCAACCCGCCAAACACCCCAAGCAACACAATCACCAACGGCAAATTCCCCCCGCGGCTGATCAAATACGGCTTGAGCACGTTATCCACGCCACTGATGACAAACGTCCCCCAAATCCCGAGGAACACCGCCATCCCATACTCACCCTTCCACGCCAGCCAGGCCGTCGCCGGCACCCACACCAACGGCGGCCCCATCGGAATCAGACTGAGCAGGAACGTCACAATCCCCAGCACCAGCGCCCCCGGCACCCCGGCAATCAAAAACCCGATCAACGCCAGAACCGCCTGCGCCGCTGCCGTGCCGATCACACCGTTGACCACCCGCTGCACCGTACCGGCCACCAGCTCGATGTAATACCCGGCGCGATCACCAATCAACCGCTCCAGCAAACCATGAACAAACGCCGCCAGTCGCGGCCCGTCACGGTAGAAAAAGAACACAAACACAATACTCAGCGTCAGCTCAAGAATGCCGCCCCCGATCTGCGCACTGCGCGCCAGCAACCAGTTACCGACCTGCCCCAGATAAGGCTTGATCGACACCATCAGCGCCGCGCCCTGCTGATCGATACTGTCCCAGATGCCGACCAGACGCTCGCCCACCAACGGCACAGTCCCCAGCCACACCGGCGCTTCCGGCAAACCGTCGACCTGCACGTCCTTGATGAAACCCGTGGCATCGCGCACGTGATCCGCCAGGTTGAACCCCAGCCAAACCAGCGGCGCCGCCACCAGCAACATCCAGCCCAGCGTCAAAATGGCCGCCGCCAGCGATTCCCGGCCATTGAGCCAGCGGGTCAGCAGGCGCATCAGCGGCCAACTGGCGAATGCCAGCACCGCGCCCCAGAACAGCGCCGACCAGAATGGCGCCATCACCCACAGGCTGGCGCCAAATAACACCAGCAGGAGGATCTGCACCAGCAGGCGATCGTTATTGAGCATGTAAGATTCCGAAAAAGTCAGTCAGGCCAAGAGTAGGCGAACACGCCGCGCGCGCTCGCCCGATACAGCTTATCGCAACAGATCGATGCGCAGGCCAACACCATCAACGCTGCCGGTCTCCATGCGCGCCGCACGTACGCCCTGATTGATCAAGGCCTGACGCCACGCCTCGGCCTTGGGTCCGGACACCGTCACGCGCAACGTCGTGTCAAGATTCAAGCCACGGGAAATCAGCCGCAGCCAAGCGTCATCCGGAGCATCCACGCGGTTCGGGAAATCCAGCTCACCAGTGCTTTTCAATTGACGCAACAAGGTCGCCGAGGTTGGCAACAACTCGCCCAGCGGCGCGACTGCTTCGAACTGTTCAACGTGCAGATAGGCTTTGCGATTGCCGCGAGTGATGCTGTAAAGCGCCACCAGCGTGTTGTCGCGCGGAGCTGCCAGCCTCAACAGCAAGTACGCCTGTTGTTCGTCAGCGCCGTACAGTTTGGAATTGCCGAACACCTCGTTGGCCCACAGGCTGCTCTCGCCACAATCACGCGCCTGACACCAGAACAGCAACTCGGCATCCTGCTTTTGCAGGGCTTCGCGGGCAGCGGTGAAGGCTTCGGTGGCGGAATGTTCGGGTGGCAACTCATAGGTCACCGCCGTGGTTTGGCCTCGGGCAGTGACCTGGCCGTCAAAGCGCAACTGGCCGCTGATCTTGCGGATCGAACCCATCGGATAGATGCGCTCCAGCTCCACCGGAGGGCGATAGTCGACAATCTGCGCATCGGCCAGACGCGGCACGATCTGCAGATCCTGACTGCCGGGCACATCGGCGGCGAATGAAAAGGAACTGAAACAGCACAGCGCCAACAGACTGAGTGACCGCATAGTCAGGCTCATCGGATCGGCATGACTGTGTGATTCGAGGTCGCAGCGGTATAGAAATCCATCGTGGTTGTCTCCCATTTCAACCCGCCCAGCCTCGACAGTTGCCCGCAGCAAGTCAAGGAATGGCGAAGAACCGATTGAAACAGTCTGCGACAAGGTCGGCACCGGCCTCATCGTTCAGGTGCAAATGGTGGCCACCCGGCAGCTGTTCCCGGCTAAAGGGTAGACGTTCCAGCAGCTCCGGATGTTTCGCCAGCATGCCGTCGGCCGCGACGACCAGTTGCGCCGGGCAACTGATGCGCGCGACGAAAGCCATCGCCTGTTCCTGGGTCAGACGCAACGGCGACGGCAAGGTCAGGCGATTATCGGTGCGCCAAGTGTAACCGCCCGGCACCGGCATCAAACCACGCTGGGCCAAGAGTTCGGCCGCCTCTCGACTGACCGCCACCAACCCTTTCATCCGTGCCTCGATCGCACGGTCGAGGGTGTTGTAAACCGGTTTGCGCTTCTCGCGCAGATCCAGTTGCGCTTGCAGGGCCATGCCCATGCGCTCGGCGGCATTTTCGCCTTTGTCTGTAGGAGGAATCACGCCGTCGATCAGCGCCAGATGGGTGATGCGTTCCGGCAACGCACCCGCCAGCACCAGCGAAACAATCGCGCCCATCGAATGCCCGAGCAGACCGAAACGCTTCCAGCCCAGTTGCTCGGCGACTTGCAGCACGTCATGGGCGTAGTCCCACAGGGCGTAACCGGCGCCGTTCGGACGATGCCCGGAATGGCCGTGCCCGGCCATGTCCAGTGCAATGATGCGCAAGCCTTTGATCTTCGGTGCCAGCCGCGCGAAGCTGTTGGCGTTGTCGAGCCAGCCATGCAGGGCGATCACCGGCAGACCGTCCTCGGGGCCGAACAAATGCGCGGCCAGTTCGATATGCGGCAGGCTCAGGCGCACTTCTTCGAAAGTCGGGCTCATGCGCAATCCTTGTCCTGACGGTTTTCCCAGCGCGTGAACAGAGTCTTCAGCAGCCGCGCGGTGTCCTGCGGGCGCTCAAGGGGAAACATGTGGCCGCCGGGCATGCTCAGTGCCTCGCCCTGCGCCAGCCGCGACACAAAACGCGTGTGATGGCGCATGACCACGCGACTTTTGTGCCCGCGCACCACCGCCAGCGGCACCTGCAATTGCCCGGTGCGGCCAGGGCTGGTGTGCGGCACACCGCGATAGATGCTGATTTCAGTGGCGGGGTCGAAGCGCAAGCGCAGCTTGTCGCCGACCTTGTGCAAGCCGTGTTGCAGGTAAGCGTCGAAGCATTCCGGATCAAACCCGCGAAACAGGCTTTTGCCGGCGAAATAACTGCGCGCACTGTCGAGATCGGCGAACTCTTCGCGGCGGCCCAAGGTACGACCGGCGGGGGTCAGTTTGTCGATGAAGCCAAAACGCTTGGCCGCACGAATCACCCATTGATCGGTGCGCGTGAGCACCGGCGAATCGAGCATCACCACGCCGCGATACAACTCCGGGCAACGCAGCGCCGCGTGCAGATGCAGCACGCCGCCAAACGAATGGCCAACGCCCCACACCGGTTGATCTTGCTGCTGCAAATGGTGGATCAACTCATCGACGAGGTTGTACCAGTTGTCATCCGCCGGGAAGCGCGGGTCATGGGCATGCTGCTCGAGATGCGCGACCCGGTATTCGGGCGCCAGCGCCGCGAACAACTTGCCATAGGTGCCCGAAGGGAAGCCGTTGGCGTGGGCGAAAAAGATGGGTTGCGACATACCGGTACATCCATGAGCGGGAAACGTGGCGTTGATTGTCCGCAAGACGGCGCGCGACAGCAATGACCGTAACTGCCAGGAATGATGACAGTCGCGCCACGGCTATGGCGCGCGCCGTTGTGGCACTTGTCAACTGTCAGTTCTGTCAGTTGACAAGCGCCCTGCTCAGGCCGATAAAAACCTATCCCCTTTGTCTGGTGCTGGCTGCTCATGACTCACGCGAACACGCCGGCCATTCAAGCGCGCGATCCGAGGGGGCTGCCCGTGCGCAGCGTGGCCTATCATCACCGCGACGCGAGTGCGGCAATTGAAAGCTACGTCACTCAACAGATTTACGATGCATCAGGACGCGCGCTCCAGAGCCGCGATCCGAGACTGTTCCTCCGACATCAGCTCGATCCTTCGGCCCCGGCGAATCAGAGCAACGTGTTCAGCCTCTCGGGATCGCCGCTGTTAAGTGAAAACACCGACGCTGGCTGGCGCTTGAGCCTGATCGCAGCGGACGGTTTCAGCCTTGAAGGCTGGGATGAGAAACGCAACCACCGCCGCACGGGCCTCGATTCGCTGCGCCGCCCGAGCGCGATATTCGAGCACGCAGAGAGCGAGCCTGAACACTGCACGGAGCGTTTCACCTATGGCGATGAATCGACGGAAATCGTCCATAACCGTCGCGGCCGATTGATTCGGCACGACGATACGGCAGGCACCCTGCTTTTTGCGCAATTCAGTCTGACTGGCCTGCCATTGCAATGCGGTCGTGCCTTCTGCGCTGACCCCGTCTGGGCGGTGAACTGGCCGGAAACGCGCGCCGAGCGCGATCACTTTCTGGAAGGAGACCCCGCAACGACGTTCTGCATCTACAACGCCATGGGGGAGTTGATCAGCCAGACCGATGCGCTTGGCAATCGGCAAACACTGTTGCAGGATCGCGTCGGTCAGTTACGCGAAATCCATCTGACGCTGGCAGCCAACCCGCAGAGCCAGACGATAGCCAGCGATATTCAGTACAACGCCGAAGGCCATCTGGAACATCAACGTGCAGGGAACGGTGTGGTGTCTCGAGCACGGTTCGGCGCTGATGACGGTCGCCTGCAGCATCTGCTCAGTCAGACAAATGATGGCCAGACGGTGCAGGATCTGACGTACGAATATGACGCGAGCGGTAACATCACCCGCATCGCCGATCACGCAGCGCCCGCTCACTTTCACCGCAACCAGCGCACCGAAGCGACCTGTCGCTATCGCTACGACAGTCTCTCGCGCTTGATTGAGGCCAGTGGCCGGCAGATCCGTAACGCCACTGGCGGCCCACAGTTACCGGAGTTTTCCTCGCCTGCCGATCCGGCACAACTGGAAAACTACACGCGTACCTACACCTACGATTGCGCCGGTAATTTACTGCGCATGGAACACCGCGCCGCCAGCGGCAACCGCACCGAACGCACCGCCGTCGCCCACTCCAGCAATCGTAGCCTGGCGGAAAAACCTGACGGCCAGTTGCCGGATGAAGGCGAAATTGCTGCGAGGTACGACGCCAGCGGCAATCGCCTGTTTCTGCAGCACGGAAAAGAATTGCATTGGGATCGGCGTAATGAATTACGGCAGGTTAGCCAGATCGTCCGTGCCGATGAGCCAGATGACATCGAGTTCTATGTGTATGACGGAGGTGGCCAGCGTCAGCGCAAAATCAGTCAGCGTTTCACCGGCACGCTGACGCGCGATAGTGAAACCCGTTACTTGCCCGGTCTGGAAATTCGCACTGAGCCAGACCAGATTGTCCACGTCATCTCGATCAAGGCCGCACGCGCCACCCTCCAGGTGTTGCATTGGGCGAAAGGCCTGCCGGCGGGCATGGTGCAGGATCAGCAACGCTACAGCTTCAGCGATCACCTGAATTCCAGCACCGTGGAGCTGGACGCACAGGCACAACTGATTTCGCGGGAGGACTATTACCCCTACGGAGAAACCTGTTGGTGGGCCGGGCGCAGTCAGGTCCAAGCCAGTTACAAAACCCTGCGCTATTCGGGCAAAGAGCGTGACGCCACGGGTTTGTATTACTACGGTTTTCGTTACTACGCGCCATGGCTGCAGCGCTGGCTCAATGCTGATCCGCTGGGCACTGCGGACGGCCTGAATCTGTTTGCCATGGTGCATGGCAATCCGGTCGGCAATGTCGATTTTCAGGGGCTGGTCACGGTGAAAGAAGTCACCAGCGCGGCGCTCGCCACGTTTGCCCGAGATGGCGCGAGCGCACTGGCCGGCGGTTCGGTGAAATATTTTGCCGCCGCAGGATTGGAGCAATGGGCCTCTGGCGATACGGACTCGCCCCCGGATGCCGGTGTCAATCTGGGATTGACCATCGCAGGCGCGATTGTCGGTGCCGCTGCCGGAGGATCGATGGGATTGGGAGCTGGTAGCCGGATTGCCAGCAGCCGTAATTACAGTCGCACGACACAAAAAATCATGGCTGGCGTGTTGGGTCTGACGGGCGCCGCACTGGGAGCCGCCGCCCCCGTTTATGCCTATCTCGCCAACCGTGAAGCGTTGAACGTCACGGCCATCAGTCTGCTAGCCAGCGCCCCCGGGAATCTGACAAGGGAAGCCGGGCAGCGGATACTGGCCGATGTTGGCCCCAGCGTCACGGTTGCACCTTCCGCCATCACCACGGCGGTGCGCACCGTTGCTTATGGCGGCCTGCTGTTTAGCTCTGGCCTCGTCCGAACAGAGTTATCCGCCGGCGTGGGCGTGGTTGCCGGGGCTGTCGTCGAAGGTCTCGATGGCGTGTCCATCACCACGATTAACGCCTTTCGAGGTGGCGCATATCAAAGTCCGGAAAATAACCAGCTCTCCATACCGAAGTTCGGGGAGATGTTATACGGCGTCACGACACGCACGGCCGGGTCTACTTTGACCGCCTCGCTCGCATTGGGCACGGCCTCCGCTACAGCAGCCATCGACGATATCAACCTGAGAAACGCCGCGGTCACCAGCCTGGCAACGCCCAGCGAAGCCCGCACCTACGTTGGGCAACATGTAGAGCTGGGCGCTTACGAGTTACTCCAAATAGCCGGGGACGCGGACTTCGTTCTGGATCGATTCACGCGTCCCAACAGAGAGTGGAGAAATGCCACACCTGATAGTTATCATCCGGAGACACCGCATGCGGTTGACCTGCCCATGCGATCCTTTGGCTCTCGGCGAAGCCAATCCAGCCATTGACTCACTGCGCAGGCGGCGTCTGCCCCAACGGCACCACCGCCATGGTCAGCCGCGACACGCAACTGGCTTTACCCTCATCGCTGGTCAACCGAATGTCCCAGACATGCGTGGTGCGGCCGATATGAATCGGCTTGGCCACCGCCGTCACCCGACCGCTGCGCAAACCACGCAAATGGTTGGCGTTGATCTCAAGCCCCACGCAATAAAACTTGCTGGCATCGATGCACAGGTAACTGGCCATCGAACCGACGCTTTCCGCCAGCACCACCGATGCGCCGCCGTGCAGCAGACCGTACGGTTGATGGGTGCGATGGTCGATGACCATGCTCGCGGTCAGCGACTCTTCGTCGAAAGACTCGAAGCGAATGTCCAGCACTTCGCCGATGGTGTTTTTCTGGATCGCGTTCAACTGCTCGATGTTCGGAGTGGTACGCCACAAGCTCATCGCAGACTTCCTTTGTTGTTTTAGTCGTCGCTCAATCCTGCCACAGCACCGCCTCGCTGCGCTCGCTCCATTCTTCGAATCGCGCGCCGTAAGTGTCTTCGATGACGTTGCGTTTGATCTTCAAGGTCGGCGTGAGAAATCCGTTTTCCACCGCCCAACTGTCCTTGACCACTACCAGACGGCGCAGGCGTTCGTGTTTGTCGAGCACGGCGTTGACCTCTTCGAGGAGTTTTTCCAGGCTGGAATGCAGACTCGCCCGCCCCTCCTCCTGATTGACCGTCGACAGCACGCACAAGCCCAGCGGCGCACTCAAACCATCGCCGACCACACAGACCTGTTCGATGCGCGAATGCACTGCCAGGCGATTTTCGATCGGCGCCGGGGCGACGTATTTGCCCTTGCTGGTTTTGAAGATTTCCTTCAGCCGCCCGGTCAGGCGCAAGCGCCCTTCGGCATCCTGTTCGCCCTTGTCGCCGGTGCGCAGGAAGCCATCCTCGGTGAGCGTTTCAGCGGTTTTCTGGGGATCCTTGAAATAGCCGAGCATGGTCGCCTGACTGCGCACCAGCACTTCGCCGGTTTCATCGATGCGCACCTCGACATCCGGGCACGGTTTGCCGATCCAGCCCTGTTTGTATTGCCCCGGCAGACAAATGTGCGAATAACCGCAACTCTCGGTCATGCCATAAACCTCGAGTACATCGAGGCCGAGTTTCTGATACCAGGTGAGCAAGGTCTGCGGCACCGGCGCCGCGCCGGACAACGCCACGCGCAAGGCATCCAGCCCCAGCCCCGCGAGCACTTTGTGGCCGACGCGTTTGCCAATGAACGGCAGGCCGAGGAGGAAATCCAGACGCTTCGCCGGGATCTTGCTGTACACGCCCATCTGGAACTTCGTCCAGATACGCGGCACGCCGAACATTGCTGTGGGCCGCGCGCGCTGCAGGTCGGTAATGAAGGTGTCGAGGCTTTCGGCGAAGAAGACGGTTTGGCCGGTGTAGATCGACGCCAACTCCACAAACATCCGTTCGGCAACATGACACAGCGGCAGGTACGACAACAGCCGGTCAGTCTCGTTGAGCCCGAACAGCTGCGTGCCGCGCGTCGTGGCGAAACCGAGATTGGCAAAACTGTGCATCACGCCTTTGGGCAGGCCGGTGGTGCCGGAGGTATAGATGATCGTCGCCAGTTGCTCGGCGGCGGGACGCGGATCGTCCTGGATCGGTGAACTGCGCTGCAGGTCAGCCCAACTGAAATCGAAGTGGCCCGGTGGATGCAGCGGCAGGCTGATGGTCGGCAAATCATCCGGCACGCCTTTGGACATGCTCGGCCAGTCATCGAGCTTGCCGATAAACGCCAGCACGCTTTCCGAGTGATTGAGCACCTGCGCGACGGAATCGGCGGTGAGATTGGGATAGAGCGGCACCGACACGTGCCCGGCCATCCAGATCGCGAGGTCGGCGATGATCCAGTGCGCGCAGTTTTTCGAGATCAGGGCGATGTGGCTGCCTTGCGGCAACTCGCGAGCGCGCAGCCAATGCGCGGCGCAGCGGGCCTGATGGCCGACGTCGGCCCAGCTCAGGGTCTCGACTTGCCCGCCACCGATGGGCTGCACGAGAAAGCGCTGGCGCGGGTGCCGGGCTTCTCGTTCGTAGAACACGTCCAGCGGCAAACGGAAGGCGGCAGACATGCGACTCGCTCCTGTTTTTTAGGTCTGGAGCAAGCGTAGTCAACCAAGCAAGTGCTTGGTTGGATTTTTTACCAAAAGAAACAAGATCAAAAGATCGCAGCCTTCGGCAGCTCCTACAGGGAAATGCATTCCAATGTAGGAGCTGCCGAAGGCTGCGATCTTTGCTTTTAAGGATGTTTGAGACTGTTAAGGGTCATCGAGCCAATCAGCAACTCCGCGCTTTCCAGCTCGGCCAACCCGGCAGTGCTGACCTTCTCCGGCGGATAACCGGCGCCATGCTGCAAATAGCTGAGCAGATTGCCCACCAACGGATTGTGGCTGACCAACAGCACATTGCTCACCGACACCAATTGATCGGTGACCTTGTCCGGATCAACCTCCGGCGTCAGCCACTCAACCGTACGAATCTCCGGCTCAAAACCCAGCGCCTCGCGCACAATCTGCGCGGTCTGCTGCGCACGCAAATACGGGCTGGCGTAGATCGCCGTGAGCGGCTGGCCGATCAAATGGGCAGCGCTGCTCAAGGCTTCTTTGCGACCGTGGTCGGTCAGTTCCCGCTCGGAATCGGGGCACGAGCCGTAAGGCACCGCTTCACCGTGACGCAATACCCAGAGTTTCATAGTTTGGGTTCCTCATCTCGAACCGGATGCGGTGCCGGCGCGACGGCGTGCGGCGCTTCACCTTCCGGGGTACGCGGCGTTGGCCAGTCGGCGAACGGCCACGGTTTCTGGTCGCTGTGGAAACTGCCAAAACGGCCGATCTGCGCCAGAAACTGGCTCAGGCTGTCGCCGAAATTCATCAGGCTGGCGCTCGGCGCGCCATAGATCAAACGATAGATCAGTTGCACCAGCACCACCGCGCCAAGGATGAACTGCGCCACTTGCCAGACCAGTACGTAAACGATCATCCACAGCACACGCAGGAGGATGGATTCGTACTTGGCTTCGGTTTTCGGATCGTTCATGGCTTGCTACTCCCGGCTCACTCAGTTGAAACCGCTGGTGGAAATAAAGTCGACGTCGGTTTTCGGCTCGGCGCGCATCAGTAGACCGATGACCTGCTCCAGCGTGCGTCCTTCGAACAGGATCGCGTGCAGCCCGGCGACCAGCGGCATGTACACGCCGACTTCCTGCGACTTGGCCTTGAGCACTTTCAGCGTATTTACGCCTTCGGCGACTTCACCGAGACGCGACACCGCTTCATCAAGGCTCAGACCCTGACCGAGGGCGAAACCGACCTGATAGTTGCGGCTCTTCGGCGACGAACAGGTGACGATCAAATCGCCGACACCGGCCAGGCCGAGGAAGGTCATCGGATTCGCGCCCTGATTCACCGCAAACCGGGTCATCTCCGCGAGGGCACGGGTGATCAGCATGCTTTTGGTGTTCTCACCCATCTCCAGCGCCACCGCCATGCCGGCGATGATCGCGTAGACGTTTTTCAACGCCCCGCCCAACTCGACACCAAAACGGTCGGCGCTCGCATAAACGCGGAAGGTGCGACCGTGCAGCGCGGCTTGCACGGATTTGCACAGATCTTCGTCTTCACTGGCGACCACCGTGGCGGTCAGCGCGTGCTCGGCGATTTCGCGCGCCAGGTTCGGCCCGGACAGCACGCCGATGCGCGCTTGCGGGGCGATCTCTTCGAGAATCTGGCTCATCAGTTTGAAAGTCTGCGCTTCGATGCCTTTGGTCAGGCTGACCAGCATCTTGCCGCTGAGGCGCTCGGCGTGGGCAGCGAGCACCGTGCGCAGCGCGCTGGACGGCAGCGCGACAAAGCACAAATCACAGGCGTCGAGCGTGGCTTGCAGGTCGGTGACCGCAGTCACGCCCGGCAGAATCTTGATGCCTTTGAGGTAACGCGGGTTTTCGCGATTGACCCGGATGGCTTCAGCCTGTTCGGGGTCACGCATCCACTGCAGGACTTGATGGCCGTTCTCGGCCAGTAAATTGGCCACGGCGGTACCAAAACTTCCGCCTCCCAGGACCGCAATCGGGCGCTGTTCAGTCATATGCAATCCGTTAATCCATACCAGTGGCGATGGCGGCATTATACGGGGCGACCCGGTCGCGGCCAGCCCCCGCAACAATTACCGACACTTGTAGGAAGAAGACCAATAAAACCTAGGAAAATGCCCGCAACGTGACTGGAAAAGTCGCTGTCCTCGGTTAACATGCGCGCCAATTCTTTGCTTTCAAGGCTGTGTCGTGTCCGTCGGTTCCCCTCCTCCGCGTTCGTCACTGTTGCTGGCGCTGTTATTCAGCCCGGTGGTGCTGGCAGACGACCTGTTTATCGACAGCGAAGCGCTGCCACAGGTGCTGACCGCCACGCGTTTGAAGCAGACGCCGGCGGAAGTGCCGGGAAGCATGACCGTACTCGACAGTGAATTGATCAACGCCAGCGGCGCCCGCGACATCAGCGAACTGCTGCGGCTGGTGCCGGGAATGATGGTCGGCAACATCAGCGGCAATCAGGCGGCGGTCAATTACCACGGCACCAACGCCACCGAAGCGCGGCGCATGCAAGTGCTGATCGACGGCCGTTCGGTGTACCGCGCCGGTTTGGCCACGGTGGACTGGAGCGATATTCCGGTGGCCATGGAAGACATCGAGCGCATCGAAGTCTTTCGCGGCCCGAACACCGTCAGCTACGGCGCCAACGCGCTGATGGCGGTGGTCAACATCATCACCCGTCACCCGGCGGACAGCCACGGCACGCGACTGAAAATCACCCGTGGCCAGCGCGGCATCAATGATTTCTATGCCAGTCAGGGCACCGGTTGGAATGGCGGCGATCTGCGCCTGTCGCTGTCCGGTCAGGAAGATGACGGTTTCGACAGCGACCGCCGTGGCGACGACTATCGCGACAGCCGCCGCTTGAACCGCTTCAGCCTCGCGGTCAGCCACACCCTCAGCGATAACCAGAGCCTCGACTGGCAGGTCAACGCCAAGGACGGCACCAACCAGCGGCCCTACACCTACCACCCGGTGTTCTCGGGGATTACCGCCGCCGGGAACAATTCCGACGTGGTGGCGAAGGATTACGCTGGTTCGGTGCGCTGGAATCTCGACATCAATCCCGAGCACAGCCTTTATGTACAAGCTTCGGCGCAACACTGGGATCGTCAGCAAACGTGGCGCGCCTGTGATGCCGAAGTGTCGTTCAGCCCTGAGTTGACGCAACTGTGGCAGCTCAACCCGAATTACACCGAACGCCTGGCGCGCAACATCACCCAGTTCACCGGCCCCGGTGCCGCGCCCGGTACGCCGCAGGAAATGGCCCTGGCCAACCAAGTGCTCGATCAATGGCGCAACGGCGCCAGTCGAACCCTGTGCGGTGACATCGACCAGAGCGCCCGCGAATCGCGCTACGACCTCGAATTGCAGGACACCCTCAGCCTGTCCGACAGCCTGCGTCTGGTCAGCGGCATGAACTATCGTTACGACCGCGCCAACTCCGAAACCTATTTCAACGGCACACTGGACGACACCACCTGGCGCGCGTTCGGCCAACTGGAATGGCGCGCGACAGAACACTGGTTGTTGCAGGGCGGCGCGATGTTCGAGGACACGCAACTGATCGGCAGTTCGCTGACCCCGCGCTTTGCGATCAACTACCTGATCAATCCGCGCCACAGCCTGCGCGCGGTGTACTCGGAAGCGATCCGCTCGCCGGACATGTTCGAAAACAACGTCAACTGGAGCTATCAGGTGAGCAACCTGCGGCCCTCGGCCTACGGCCAGTCTTCGGCGCGCTATTTCGTCAAGACCCGTGGCCCGGGCGATCTCGATCAGGAACACATGCGCTCGCGCGAGTTGGGCTACAACGGCTATTTCGCCGAGCTCGGCCTGGCCCTCGACGTGAAACTGTTCTACGACGAAATCACCGGGATGATCAGCGAGCCGTTGCGCAACAATCAGTACATCGCCAGCAACGCCAACAGCTCACGTTTTCGCGGCACCGAAACCCAGCTCGACTGGCGCGTGAGCCGGGCCGACCGTTTGCGCTTCACGTATGCCTTCGTCGATGCCGAGGCGAGCAATCCACTGGATCAGCAATTCACTTCGCGCAACAGCGGTTCCGCCGGCTGGCTGCGCGACTGGGGCCACGGCTGGAACAGCGCCCTCTTCTATTACGGCGACAACGCCCTCAACGGCTACCGCTTCGAACGGGTCGACACGCGCATCGCCAAACGCATCGCGCTGGGCAAGGCTCAGTTGCAACTGGCCGGCGTGCTGCAACAGCGCCTCGACCATGAGCCGACCACTTTCGTTGACAACAACTACGACGAGCGCCGAGTCATGTACTTCAGCGCCGAGTTGGAGTTCTAGGATGCGATTGGGCACGTCACGGAAGACGCCAACCCTTGGCCACTGGCTGGCCGGGCTCTGCCTGTTTTTGACCGCGTGGCTGCACGGCGTCGGGGTGCAAGCCGCCGACATTCTGTTGACCGGCACCGAACAAAGCCCCGGTGTGCAGGCGTTCGTCGAAGCGCTGAGCGAATTGCGCCCGACCGATAACGTGCGTTTTCAGCCACTGGCAAGCCTGCCGGCGCCGGGTAAATTACCGTCCAGCCTGCGGCTTATCCTGCTTGACCTGCCCGCGCTGGACTGGCGCCTGCAAGATGCCCAAGGCCCGGCAACGCTGGTGCTGCGCATCAGCCGTCTGCAAGCGCGGCAACGTTTTGGCACCGAGCAACCACCGCACCTGAGCCTGTTGTGGAGCGATCCGCCGCTGGCTCGCCAGTTGCAATTGATCCGACGGATTCTGCCGCAGGCCAAGCGAGTCGGCGTGCTGTTCGATGAGCACAGCGAATTCCTTCTCAAGGAATTGAACATGGTTGCCGAGCCGCTGAATCTGCAGATCTTCAGCCAGCGCTGGGACAACACCAACGACAGTCGCCCCTTGCAAATCGTCCTGAAAAACAGCGACGTGCTGCTCGGCCTCGACGACCCTGACCTGTACAACCCGAAAACCGCGAAGAACCTGCTGCTCAGCAGCTATGCGCGGCACGTCGCGCTAATCGGACCGAATGCTGCCTTCGTACGCGCCGGCAGCCTCGCCAGCACCTACAGCGACCAGAGCGACTGGCTGGCGATTCTGGATGATTTGCTCGACCAGCCCACCACGCGCTGGCCGCGAACGCTCTATCCCGAACGTTTTAAAGTCTCAAGTAATGCGCAGGTAGCGCGTTCCTTAGGGATCGAACCGTTGAATGAAGCGTCTGTCGCCAGAACGCTGGCTGAAGGAGAACGCCACTGATGAGTTTCCGTCGCCGTTGGGACATCAACACCCGCACTCAGCTGATCAGTCTGGGCCCGGCGCTGTTGCTGACCTTGTTGCTGATCAGCTTCTTCACCTTTGTGCGCATTCAGGATTTGCGGCAAGAGCTGACTCACACCGGTCAGTTGATCGCCAACCAACTGGCGCCCGCCACCGAATACGGGGTGATTTCCGGCAACAATGAAGTGCTGGAAAGTCTGCTCAGGGCCACGTTGGCCACGCCGAATGTGCGTTTCCTTGAGGTGCAGGACAGCGCCAACCGGATTCTGGTGTACGTCGAGCAACCGGCGGCGTCCCACAGCCAACCGCATCAGGTCGAGGTGTTTCAGGCGCCGGTGCGATTGCAACGCATCGCTCTGCACAATGATTTTTTCCAGGACACCAAAGCCAATAACGCGGCGGCCGGCGAGGATTATCTGGGGCGGGTGATCGTCGGTCTGTCCAACGATGCTTTTAATCAGCGTCAGCAGGAAATTCTGCTCAAGGCCGGAATTCTCGCGCTGTTTGCCCTGCTCTTCACTTTCGTATTGGCGCGGCGTCTGGCCGGCAGTCTGTCGCAGCCGATCCGCGACATCGGTAATGCGGTCAAGGCGATTCAGGAAGGCGAGTACAAAACTCCGCTGCCGATTGTCGATGACACCGAACTCGGCGCGCTGTCGCAGCACATCAATAACCTTGCCCAAGCACTGGAACAGGCCAGCCGCGAACAGCATCAGGCGATGGCGCAATTGATCCAGACCCGCGAAGAAGCGGAAAAGGCCAACAACGCCAAATCCGACTTTCTGGCGATGATGAGCCATGAACTGCGCACGCCCATGAACGGCGTACTCGGCATGCTGCAATTGCTCGAAACCACTGAGATGACCGAGGAGCAGGTCGAGTACGCCGCCCTCGCCTCCGAGTCCACCGAACACTTGCTGAAAGTCATTAACGATATTCTCGATTTCTCGCGAATCGAACGCTCAGAGCTGGAGCTGGAACACATTCCGTTCAACCTTGCCGAGCTGATCAGTGCCTGCGCGCAGTCGTTCCAGCACAGCGCGGTACAGCGTGGTTTGGCGTTGAATCTGCGGATTCCCGAGGACATGCGCGGCTTGCAGGTACAGGGCGATCCGACGCGGATCCGGCAGATTCTGGTCAACCTGGTCGGCAATGCGCTGAAGTTCACCGAACAGGGCCGGGTCAGCATCGAGGCGCAGTGGCAGTCGCTGGATCACGAACTGCTGTGGTTCACCTGCTCGGTGCGCGACAGCGGCATCGGTATTTCGTCGGAGAGCCTGGAGCTGATGTTCAACGCGTTCCAGCAGGCGGACAGTTCGATTTCACGGCGTTACGGCGGCACCGGCCTCGGTTTGCCGATCGCGCGCACGCTGGCCGAGCGCATGGGTGGCACATTGCGCGCGCAAAGCGAGGAAGGCCGCGGCTCGGTGTTTACCCTGGAGATTCCGCTGGCGCTGTCGAAGCAGGCGTTGCCTCAACTAACCGCGCCACGCACGCTGAATGGCGACGGCCATGGTGAAGGGCGCAATGTGCTGCTGGTCGAGGACAACCCGGTCAATCAAACGGTGATTGAAGCGATGCTGCGCAGTCTGGGCTTTACTGTCAGCGTGGCCACCGACGGCGCACAAGCGGTGCGCAGTGCCGAAGAAAATGATTTCGAAGTGATTCTGATGGATTGCCGCTTGCCGATTATCGACGGCTACGAGGCGACTCGGCAGATTCGCTGTCTGCCCGGGCGCACCGACGTGCCGATCATCGCGCTGACTGCCAACGCTTTGCAGGGCGACCGCGAAACCTGCCTGCAGGCGGGTATGAACGATTATCTGGCGAAGCCGTTCAAACGTAATGATCTGCAGCAGATTCTGCAGCGCTGGGTGTCGTAGAGTGGGCCTTTCGACCATCTGCGACTGGCGTGAAAAGCGAAAGTGCGGCAGTCTTAGGCACCCGAACGAGCCTCAAAAGGGGCTTGATTAAAAATTTCAGTGCACAAGTGTACATTCATGGCCTTGGTGCAGTGACTTTCACCACAACGCAATAGTCTATGCGTGGCCTGGCGGTTCGAGGCATGAACGCTTCGAACGGTCGGGAAGATTTGCCCCACCTGCCGCATGGGATT
>Ga0160445_100565_pt1 | contig 16799 bp, 7 predicted proteins | sample HID1972M_E1MG_FD_108215 | JGI IMG/M metagenome (GOLD analysis project Ga0160445, IMG submission 108215) | Enriched pill bug-associated microbial communities from UW Madison campus, WI, USA - HID1972M_E1 MG | ecosystem: Host-associated > Arthropoda: Insects > Digestive system > Unclassified ... | reverse complement strand
TGGCTTGTCCCAGGAGGAAAAGTTGTGGATGTCGGGCAATCTTACGACTTATATCGGCACGCTTTCCGGCGCCATTGCGGAAGGCTACGGTTACAATGCCATCGTCGTCGATCAGGGGCAGATCATCTATCCCGACAGCCAGTTGGTGGAGAATGCGTACACGCATATGTTCCCCACGCCAAACTATCCCGATTGGGACGAGAAGAGGGCGCATTGGGAAACGCATATGGTGAATGACATCCGTTTCGGGGCGGAGTGGGCCGGGGAGCTGGATGCCCGCTATCTGGACTATATCGTCGCTCGAGGCAAATACGCGGACGTAAATGCGGAACGAGGCAGTCTCACCGACATGCAGACGTTGAAACAAGCGTACATGTACGGAGCCGACTATGTGAACGTGTACAACTATCATGCGGGCGATCGCCAGTTGATTGACGATTATGACGGCCAACGCGCAGAACTGGTCGCTGTACCCGCATACGACAAGCCATTTGGAAAATATGATTTCAAAGCTGAGGATTCGTTGACCGTAAATGCAATGCTCGTCGGTATCGAAGGCGTTCAGCGAGAAGTGTTGGTCGAAAAATATGTAGCGACTCCCGATAATGGGAACGTCGATGGCGGCCGTCTGACCTTCCGACTGGACAACGATGGCGATTCGTTCGCTTCCGGTCTGACCGTGAAAGTGGAAGGACGAGCACTGAGTTCGCTGAATGCCGATAACCGGGTCGAAGTTTGGGCCGGACCGGAGGAAGGCGATTTAACGCTGGCGGCGACTTTGAAAAATTTCAACTCGGAAGTGGTGGAGGTTAGCGATCATATCGATCGCGATGCGGATGTTGCTTATGTCGAGCTGAGGTTGTTTTCTCCGGGGTTGCCGTCCAGTTTGTACAGTTGGACCTCCATCTGGGCATTCGAAGCTTTTCTGCCGTGGGATAAACAAACCGGACATTCGGATGGTACCGTCTACACGGTCGATCAGATGCGCCTTCGGAATTTATGGATCAGCTACCGGGCGGATGTCGAGCGGCTTATGAACGCGTATCGGATCAAATCCGGCGAAAATGACACTTACCAATCCATAACGGCTCTCTACCGCGCGGGGAAGTATCGGACAGCATACGATCGGCTAATCCGCGAGCTTTCCGAGACCTTGCCGGCAAAATATACGGTTAAGGGGGGAGGAAAGCTCGGCAAGTTCCCGATTGAAATCGATCTCGGGGGCAGTCAGCGCATCGCCGATATTGTCCTCTACGAAGCCGATGAAGAAACGCGATTCTCATTGAAGGCTGAGGTTGTACGGGATGCGACAGTTACGTTGTCCGGTCTCGTGAACGGACAATATTACAAAGCCGTTTCCGATGATGGCGGCATCTATACGGTTCAAACGACGACGGCGGGAGATTCCGGGGCAGTTCTGGCTGTCGGAGGAAAAGCGGTATTTATACTGACGGTGTTTGCCGAAAGCGAGAAGCGGTATCCCGAGTCTTTTGAAGCTGCCTTTGTCAGCAAGAACAAGAATTTAAACAAGCCGACGCCAAAAGGATACATTTATTTGGAATCGCAAGACCCGGAAATCGGAGAATACGTCAACTTCGTAGAGCTGAAGCTTGCGGATGACGCCGTTATCGAAAGAGGAGCGGCCGGTGCGGAGGACGGCGAACTTGAAGAGGTGCCAATCGAGATATTGAACGATGGGGAATTGCTCAGGATCACGACGAACGAGAATAACGAGGCCGTCCATGTTCGTGCTTATTATGGCCAGATTTTCGGCACCGTTACGGACATTCGGCCGATCTCCATTCGGGGAGTGTCGAGCAATGCCGCGATTGAATTGGATGGACTACACGAGTTCGAAATTGGGGCGGATGCGGTGCTTGATTCGCCTAAAGCGACGGGGAGCGGCATTCTGACTGCCGATCTGGACGACTTGGGCTTCGAAATCGGGGATCAGGTTACGGTCACTTATAGTCCGTACACGTATGAGGGCAGTCCTGTCAGAGCACTTAAAATCGCCGAAGTGTACGATACGCTTGTCGCCGAAACGTTCGAGCTTGCGGATGGAGATTGGATGGAACGCGCATTTTCCGTTGACAACGTCCGCACTGTGCCTTTGGATGCCAATTATGCGGACAAAGTGGTCAGACCGGATCATATATCCGAAGTCGGCAGCATCGTATGGAGGATCAACAGCGGAACGCCAATGTCCGAGCTGGCGATCGAATACAGCGGCAGGGCGATCATGGGGAATCCGGACCCGCAAAGCGTCAAATGGTCGATCAGCGACGACTTGACGGAGTGGACTGAAGTCGGCGGAATCGAGCCCGGCGGAGAAGAAGGCAATTTCACCCTCGCCCGCGCAATTCGATTGACGGATGATGTGGCGGGGCTGACAACGGTTTACGTTAAGGTCGAGCTTCGAACAGCTTCCAATGACACATGGGCTAGCTTGAATGATGTCAAAATCAAAAAGAAAGCGGAATTGCGCGAACTCGATTCCGCCGTGATCAGCCTTCCTGACGGTACGCTGTTCGCCGGGCAGTCCATTCCGCTTACGATCGAAGCCAAGTATAGCAATGGCGACCCTGTGTACTTGAAGGATGCCAAGATCGCCTATATCATAGGCGATTCCGATCTGGCGGAAGCGTCCGGAGGCGGTTTGAAGCTGAAACAACCGGGAACAACGACCGTTCAAGCCTATGTTTCAATCGGAGGCAATGTCGTCAAGTCCAATAAGCTGGCTTTGGAGATTGCTTCCAACAAGCTCTCCGAATTGGAAGCCGTTCTTGACAAGAATGTGATCGGCGCGAACGATACGATCGCCATTGCCATCAAAGCCTACAACGACCAAGCGGTGGAAATGAACTTGCAGCTGCTCAAGATCGATATGGCCAGCAGCGACGTATCGGTGGCCACCGTTTCGGATGAAGGCATCGTTACCGGAGTGACTGCGGGAACAACCGAATTGACTGTTAGGGCGACGCAAGGCGAAACCGTGATTGAACGGAAATTGGCGTTGACGGTTGCCAATGTCCGAACGATCTACGAAAGCCGGTTTGATCAGGTGACTTCCTGTTCGAACGAATCGGTGTGCCGCACGCTAGAGGCTAACGAAACGTACAAAGTTCCGACGGACGAGGTTGTCGTCATCGCAGATAAGGCGATTTACGGTAACGTGGAAGCGGCCGGAGGCGTATTCGTTCCGGCGATTCGCGGGTTTTATAAGGGGCAGGGCGGTCCTGACAATACGTGGCCCATACATGAGCAAGCCACCGTTATATACAAACTGGATAGCGCGGGCGACGCGTTTCTGAGTCTGAAGAGCGAGATCGCGGTCAGAGCGGGCGTATTCGGTTCCAAAATCAGCGTATATGTCGGTGACAGCGCAGATAACTCAAATGTATTTGTGGGAGACCTTACAGGCGGGACAACTCAACTGGATTTCACTTCATTTGTCCAACAGAAAAAAACCGCGTACGTGAAACTGGTCATTGCTGAAACCGCATTTGATTGGGGAGGCATCGTTTCCGTTACATTTAACGAATTGACGATCAACTCCTAAACGGGAAATGCCATATGGGACGTTGTGCTCCGACTCTGGTACAGCAGCCTAAGTCGGGGCATCCGTCTCACCCTAAATGACAAAGCTTAAGGAGGTTCGATGATGAAAGGATCCAGGTTGTTAGTCAAATCATGGACAGTTGTTATGATTGCGGTTCTAATCCTCACATCCTTTGTCTACCCGGCGAGCAAGAGTGAAGCTATGGCGAGCGGCATCGAATTATTCGTTAATACGACAGTATCCTCGGTAAATACGACGGTGGTGAAGTCTGGAACCGGTACGGTCGGAACATCCATGACCATAACCACGCAGATCGGGAATAATGGGGATTCGCCTACACCCGCCGGTCAGAACGTTACCGTGAAACTCTATATTGACGGCGATTACATCAGCTCGCAGCAAATTACCCCGCCAGGGGGCGGATTCAATATGGCGGTGAACGCATCAGGCCAGGCTTGGAGTTTAAGATATTTGACTTGGACCTGGACCCCGACCAAAGATGGCAATCATCTGATTCAATATGAAATAGTAAATAATTACAGCGACTCGTCGGCGCCAAACAATCATTGGATCTATACGGCTGCCGTGACAGACCCGATTGCCGGCGTGCTGGATACGGTTGATTTTGGCAATAGCGGTAGCGAAACGAGCCATGGGCTTTCATCTAATGGCGGTGGAACGGGTACTTACAATGAAAGCATCGGAAAAATAGCCGAGACTTATAATTACCGAAATACCGGCAGCAATGCGGGAGATTGGTTTAGCGTCAACATGGCCAACAACTCGAGTCGTTATGGAACGCTCGCGATCCGAGAGATCCATCCAGTCGGTTCGGCGAATTATCGTAAGGTGTTAAATAATCCGGATCAGACGGGTTCGGGCAGCAGCGGCATACCCATTGATGTAAACGTGACCGGTCAAACGTTTACGACCGGCCCGAACACGACTTACATTCCTTCTATTGCGGTTCAGATTGAGAAAGTCGGACTTGTCCAGACCTCCGCAAGCATGAATTTGACATTGACCTTGTGGGATTCTCCCTATAAGCATCAACAGCTTGCTCAAAGCACTTTGTTGGCTCAATCCGTTCAAGGCGGTTACGCATGGGAGATTTTCAACTTTGCCGAGGATGTCGGCGTGCTTCCGGGCAACCAGTATTACATGGAGTTTACGACGAGCAAGCCGTTTGATAGGAATAACCGGTACATTCTTTACGGTTACGACGCCAGTTCCTATGCGGGCGGCACGCTCTACTCGGGCGGATCCTCGGTAAGCGGAAAAACGTTATCCTTCAAAACCGGCCCGAATATTCCTACCTCGTACGATATACAGGTTGGCGGGCAACAAGTCGGAGGTACCGATCAATTGTCGACCGGCAGCGGGTTTACGGCGCTTGATGTCGACAACTCGACGCCTCCCGGTCAAACCTTTGCCGTTGGAAACACGACTGAACTGCAGGCCATCGCCCTGCAAGTGGAGAAGGCGGGTTCGATTCCGGCGGATAATGCCTTGGTGTTGACGCTTTACGATACGCCGACGACAAGCGACAGCTCTTACCTGGCTACGCAGCCTTGGAATACGGATGTTATCGGGCAAGCCGTTCTTTCCCCCGACGAGGTGCCGGGCGGGTATGACTGGGCTACCTTCGTGTTTCCGCAAAAAGTGCTTGTCTATCCAGGAAGAACCTACTATTTTGAATTGACAACTGTAAAAGCGTTCGATTCGTCCAAACGATTCGTGCTGGGTTTTTATCCGACGAGCACTTTCAAGCGCGGCGCTTTGTATACGAACCGTTCGATGCAAAGCGGACAGACGCTGTCTTTCAAAAGTTCCCACAACCCGCTGTTCAAGACACGAAATCTGTATGATCGCGGAATCGGCGCGCTTACGCATTTTGTGGATTTGCCGCAGTTGTACGCCGGAAGCTCGATTTCGGTCAAAGTTGTCAATCAATTGCCCGGTTCGGTTAATCATGCATACATCGATAAAATGTGGAACTATGCCGGCTTCGACACCTATGCGGCGAGGTACGATGTTCCCATGTATTTCTCGCCCTTGCTCGGCCGTGCCAGCGAGAATTCCGCAACTCAGCGTTTTCCGGAACAGGTCGATGTCATTAAGAACAATGTAATCACCCGCACCGACAATTATCTTGGAGGCAATTCAATAAAACCGGGTTTTTCGTTAGAAGAATGGTATGCCAAAGACACGTTAAACGTGCAAACCGATATCGATTATATTATGGGAGTAGCAAAAAGCGCCGGAATTCCCGTCAATCTTTATCTGAACTCGACTTGGGGCGGGACGCCGAACAGCCCGTACAATTCCATCCTCTATGATCAGATCCTGTTCAGCGGCACGGATCATTACAGCGATCCGAACATGAATTTGCTGACGCAGTCGTTGAATTACGCAACGGATTCGCATTATGGAAGGACAATTCCGAATATCTGGAGCAGTACCTCATGGCTTACATTCAATAACGGCGGATTTACGAGCCCCGCTTCAGGAACCTTGAACCGATTCAAGAAGGATCGGCTTGGATTAAGCACGGATCAATTAAACAAGAACATACTCGATTTGGCGAACAGAAATCAGGACAACCTGTTGCTGAGCGTATCGGGCGACAACGAACCGGCTTACTGGGCCTATCAGATGGACACGGATTCGGATCCGACGCTTGGGTATGCTTCCGTCAACAGCGGGAATATGCGCGTACGAGGTTCCGGCGATTTCGGACCGGATGCCGTCGCGCAAGCCAGTGCGGACGGCGTGACCCTGGACCCGTACGCCGGCAACTGGGATACGATGAAACAGTGGTGGCAGACCAATTTGAATAACTACAACCAGTTTATCTACGGCAACATCAATAGGGGTCTCTATAAACCGGTCACGAAGATTGACAACAACACGATTGCCTACGCGACAGATGGGGTCAAACATAATCTGTTCACGCAAAATCCGACTCATCCGACGTATCCGTTATTTGATATTTATCATTCCGGTTATGAGGCTGCGGTTGTAAACGAAGCGGCAACCGGGATCGAAAGTTACTTTCTGAGTCACGACTACTCCCATGCGCAGCGAATCATCAGCAATGTCGGGCGAACCGCCAACTTGAACCAAGAGCACAGCGGATTGCCGCTGGGCGACTATGACAAAAATACGGCCGGCTCATTTATGCTGGGCCTCAGGTATGTAACGCTTTACAATGTCATGAGCATATCCAGTCCGTATTACAACCCAAGCTTCGCCGCCTTTAACGATAAAGTGAGCGCTTTTTCCGGGGACCCGATTCGCATTGCTACATTAGTCAATCAACGCAGAAAGAATTTGACGATTGCGGCAGAGCGTGACGCTGTTCGTTTAAAAAATTCGTTCACGCTTCTTCCTGGAGACGCGCTGGCTTCAACAAAGTTGACCGCAGGAAATACAGCCTATAATGCCGGCGATTTTCATACAGCTTACAAAAATTATATTGAAGCAGAGAGCGCTGCGGCTTCAATCTTGCCGGCACCATTTGTGGTATCGGGAACGCAGGGGACATTATCCCCTTACCCTTTGCAAGTTACGCCGGTTTCCGGCGCCAAGTCGAATATCGTGGTTACGGTGAACGGCAGTTCGGAACTGGAATTTACGGCAAGTTCTACGGTTGCCGGCTCGGTCACTTATAAGACAACCGGTGCGATCGGATCCAACCAGGTTTATGTAAATGGATCATTGGTTTCCTCAACGGCTAACGGTGCGGGAAGACAGTTCAATTATTCTCATACTGCCGGTGCGACGGTTACTGTGGAATTTAAATAGACTCACAATTGAGAGAAGTGGCTGTAACCCGACGGGCAAGTGCCGAGAACTTTCCTCTCGGCACTTGTTCTCATGTAAGAAAGGAAGTTGTTCATATGATTAAGGTAAGTTCGCTGACAACCGAATACGCAAATAATCCATTGGGCATAGACAAGTCCAATCCCCGGCTTGGCTGGATAAACGAGTCCATGCGGCGAGGGCAGCGTCAATCCGCTTATCGCATTCTGGTTTCCATGTTTGAAGAGAATCTGGACTCCGGGTTCGGGGATGTATGGGACTCCGGGAAATGCGAGAGCGGCCGCTGTGTTTGTATCGACTACGAGGGAGAAAAATTGCGGTCCGCTACCCGTTATTACTGGAAAGTATGTGTATGGGACGAAGAGGACCGTATTTCCTCATGGAGCCCAATCGCTTGGTGGGAGACGGGACTCCTGCATCCGGAGGATTGGTCCGGTGCGTGGCTCTCGTCCGACGGCGAACATGCGCCGCTTTTCCGCAGCGAGTTCCAAGTTGAAAAGCCCCTCAAACAAGCCAGGCTGTATATAAGCGCGGCCGGTTATTGCGAAGCTTATCTGAATGGCGGCAAAGTCGGGGACCACAAGTTGGAACCGGCGTTTACCGTTTATAATAAGCGAAATTTATATCATGTCTATGATATCGGGCCGCAGCTGTTGGCGGGAAAAAACGGTGTCGGCATTGAGCTTGGCAGAGGGTTCTACGGATTGCGGACGCCCAATGTCTGGAACTGGCATAGGGCCGAGTGGAACGACAATCCCCGGTTTATTGCCCAATTGGTCATTCAATATATGGATGGATCCGATCTGCTCGTCAAGACGGATGATCGTTGGGAGTTGATCGAGGATGGACCGACCCTATCCGATTCCATATTTGCCGGTGAGCGGTACGACGCAAGAAAATACCGGACGGATTGGAATAAGGCCGATTTTTGTGCCGCGGATGCATGTAAACCGAAGATAGTTTCGCCACCATCGCCGCGGCTTGAGGCCCAGTCGATGCCGTCGATCCGAGTCGCGGGGCATGTGGATGCTGCAAAAATGGCCGTTTTAGGAGACGGCCACTATGTTTTCGATATGGGAGACACGATAGCGGGTTGGGTGGAAGCGACTATTCGAGGCGGGAGACCTGGACAATCCGTCTCATTTATTTACGGCGAAAAGCTGGATGAAACCGGCCGCGTCGATAACCGTCAGACTGCGATCGAGGCGGAAATACAAACGGATCACTATTTGAAATCGAGCGGGCAGGCTGAAAAATGGGAGCCGAAATTCAGCTATAAGGGTTTTCGGTATGTAGAGATTTCGGGACAAGGAATCAATATGAAACTTTCAGATGTGACAGGCAAACGCGTGCATACCGATTTGCGGTCAACGGGCCGTTTTCAATGCTCCAATCTTCTGTTTAACCGGATTCACGAGGCAACCCGCAAGACGCTGCTGAACAATTTTCACGGCATTATTACCGATACGCCCAAATATGAAAAAAATGGCTGGCTTGGCGATGCCCAACTGATTGCCGAAACGGCTGCCTTCCAGTTTGATATGGCCTTGTTCTGGGAAAAGTGGCTGATCGACATGCGCGATTCCCAACGGCCCGACGGGTCTATTCCCGTTATGGTTCCCGACAGCGGGTGGGGTAACTTTCACGCGCCGGAATGGAGCAGCGCCTACGTCCTGATCGCCTGGCGTTTATACTGGTACTATGACGATATGCAGGTGCTCCAGGAGCATTACGGCAGTTTGAAAAGGTATACCGAATATGAGATCGCCTTGCTTGACGGAGGAATGTCCAGCAGCGATTTGGGCGATTGGTTGGCTCCCGGCTATTCGGAAGGACGTTCCCCGGAGGGCGGCCAAATTACTTCATCGTGCCACCTCTATTTGGTGCTGCGAACGATGGCCGGCATTGCGGGCCTATTGGGATTTTCGGCAGATAGCGGGCGGTACGGAGAATTGGCCGAGGAAACGGCCGAAGCACTGAACCGCGAATGTCTCGATCGGGAGAATGGGCTTTATCACACGAACCAGGAAGCGGGATACCGGCAAACGTCAAATATACTGCCGCTTGCACTCTCTTTGGTGCCCTCGAATGTCGAGAGGCAGGTCGAGAAACGCTTGCTCGAAGATTTTGAACGGCGAATGGTCGGTCATGCCGATGTAGGCATTATTGGCCATAAGTATTTTTACCCGACTTTGACACGATTGGGATATGGAGAGGCGGCTTATCGGGCAGCGACACAAATCGCTTATCCGAGTATGGGGCTATGGTTTGAGCAGGAAGCGACCACGTTATGGGAATATTGGGACGTTAACACTCGTTCGAGAAATCATTATATGTTCGGGACCATCGTGCAATGGTTTTACGAGTACATAGCCGGTATTCGGCAAACCGCAGCCGGTTGGTCCGAAATGGAGTTCAAGCCTCACGCGCTTGGCGACCTGACTTCGGCCGAAGCCAAGCTGGACACGGTAAAAGGGACTGTACATGCTGCATGGAGCCGTACGGCGGACATATCGTTCGAACTGACGGTGCATGTCCCCATGCAATCGCGCGCGATGGTTTACGTTCCTATATTGCCCGCAGGGCAAATAACGGAAAATGGGCTGCCGGCTGATCAGGCCTGCGGCATTCAATATATCAAAGACGAAAACGGATTTCGGGTTTATGAAATCGAGGCAGGCCGTTACGCATTCGCAAGCAGATAATCTCTGAAATATCAGCAGCTTAAGGAGCATGATTCATGTCCAGTACAATAAACGATGTAGCAAAGTTGGCCGGTGTATCCAGACAAACGGTTTCACGGGTCATCAACAACTTGCCGCTCGTAAAACCCGAGACAGTCTTGGAAGTCCAAAAAGCAATTGCGTTGCTCGATTATCATCCTAACGCGGTAGCTCGCAATTTGGCGATTAAAACGGTCAAAACCGTCGGTTTGTTCATGCCTTTCGACGTGGAACAAGTGAGGCAGAATATGTTCTTCTCCACGATATCCGCTACAATATGCCATTATTATGCAAAGCAGGATTTTGTGCTTCAATTGTTTACGTCGCCGGATGATCGCAATTATAGCGAGTTGTTTAAAAAACTGTATCGCGAGAAGCGAGTCGGCGGGTTGATCCTAACTTGTCCATCCGTGAATAACGAGGACGTGATGGAATTGCTTGCCGCAAAAATTCCGTTTGTGATCATCGGTCGGCCGGGGTTGGAGCTTGAGCAAATCAACTACGTGGATGTAGACAATGTCAAGGCAGCCTACCTTGCGGTTCAAAGGATGCTAGAGCTCGGTCATCGCAAAATATGTCTACTCAACGCACCTTCATCTATGACGCTAGCGGTAGATATTCGCAAGGGAGCTGAAGAGGCTTACCGAGAAGCAAGCATGCCTATAGGAAACTTAAGCGAAATGCACATCGATCTCACTTTGAAATCAGCTTATGAAGCCACATTACATGTTTTGTCCAAAGACGATCGTCCGACTGCATTCGTGACCGCCGACGATTTAATTGTATTGGGTATAAAAAAGGCAACGGATCATTTGAATCTGTCTATACCTACGGATCTTTCCGTCATTTCCGTGATTAAAAACGGCTGGGCCGACTTGCTGCCGATGCCCCTCACATACATTGACGCTTCCTTTGAGGATTTGGGCACGCGATCCGCTCAATTCATGTTGAAGACCATTTCCGAGCCTGAAAAAAAACATATGATGCAAAAAAAGCTGAAACCGGAACTCATATTGGGGGGAACGTGCGCGCGAGTTGCAATGCCGGTATGAGAATATGGAGGAAGGGCAGACAGCCGGGGCAAACCGGCAACCCATTGTTGAAGACTGCCAGTTGAAGCTAACCGAGAGAGCCCCTGAATCCAATTTCAGAGGCTCTCTCGCGCTCTTGGCAGCGCGGTAGGGGTCTCAGCAAATTTTATCCTTCTGCCATCTTATGGATTCGTCAAATGAAACTTGCTGCAGCTTCTCATCCGTCCAGTAATATTGCAGATCCTTGCGTTCCCAGCCCATGTACAGCTCATCCCACGTATAGGGTCCATGCGGCAGCAGGGACAAGGCTTCTATAGGCTCGCTTGCAGGCTGAAATCGTAAATCGCAAGAGAGCCTTATCCGACCAGGCGTTTGATTGCGAAGCGCTTTATGGACGGTCAGGCTGTTGAAGGCAATGACATCGCCCGCTTCATAGTCCCCTCCGGCCCATTCGTATCCGAGTCCGCAAAGAATGGATTCCAGTCCTCCGGCGCCGGAATTCGCTGTTACCCCAAGCAGTCCCGCACGGTGACTTCCTTCCAGAATCGTCAAGCCTCCAAGTGTTCTGGGGACGTCGCCGAGAGGCACCCAAGTGGTCCAAGTCTCATAGCTTCCCTGAATGTGGATGAAATCCTGATGGGACGGCGTCGGATACGCCATCTTGTGAGGAAGCATCAGCCTGCCGATATTGCGGGGATGCGCAATGGCACGCTCGCCGAACAGCGTAGTGAATATAGACAACAGCTTCGCTTCATGTGCCAGCCCATGGAACGCTTCGAGACGCTGCACTTCCTTATAGATGTGAAGCGGGACTCCGACGCCATTCCAATTCGCCTCTTCTTCGCTCAGACTGTCGACAGCGGCCTGGTTCGCAGCGCCTGACAAAAGCGGATGGCTCCGATCCAATAGTCCATTAGCATCCAGGATGGTCAGAAGCTGGCGCCTCACTTCCAGAATGAGCTCGCGAGGGAATAATCCTTTAAAGAAAAGATATCCATCTTTCTGCGCTCTATCCCTTAACGCTTCGGCATCCTGTAGGAGTGTTGTAGAGTCCTTGAACGTTCGCGTTACTGGTTTGTGGTCGGGATTGGAAAGCGACTGAGACATAGCTGATCCTCCTTATTTATCAAATATCGATCTATAGCTTTTAGTATAAATACAGTATTTACAGAAGTATTTAGATAGTGCAGACTTATATTTAACGATTATCGATATAATGAGGAGCTATGTCCAATGCCTGACAAGCCCAATCCGGCCCGAATTCCGTGGCATATGGTTTCCCCCGTCGTATCTTATGCAAACTACTTGAACTGTCATGCCGGCGACAGCTTCGGGCCGCGTGTCATCGAAGATTATCAGTTCTTGTTTGTTGCATCGGGAAAAGGCCTCGTATGCATTCAAGGGAACGCATATGAGGCCTGCAGCGGAGATTTATTCTATTACGGACCTAACGTTGTACATTCCATCATCGCGGATGAAGCGGAGCCCTTTTCTCTGTACGGCCTTCATTTCAACTGGAGCTCCGAGCTCGTTCCAGTCGATCGCCGCATAATGCCGCACATTTCTTTCGTGAAGGGACAAGAATACACCCGCATGGACAACCGTATTTGCATTGGCGACAACCTTTCGGAGACGCTCTTTATTCAAGATTATCAGAAGTTGTCCAGACAAGTGTTCCTTCCTTATTTCGAAAGACTTGTCCGTGTCTATGGCGCCAATGAAGCCTTTGCTCCATTGCAACTGCGGGCTTATGTAATCGAGCTGCTCATTGCGATGAAGAAAACAGGCGAAGCGTCCGAGTTGTCGCTTGAGACAACTAATCCCGTTGTGCTTGCTATAGCTGATCAACTGGATCAACGGGTGAGAGAGCGCTACGACAGGCAATGGTTAAGCCAATATACCGCTTATCACCCTGATCATGCGTCTCGTCTATTTCGCGAACATACAGGCCGAACACCTTATAACTACTTCATGCAACGTAAAATAGAGCTTGTAAAGCAGCTGCTTGTAAGCACGAACGATACTCTCCTTGAGATCGCGGACCATGTTCAGGCCGGCTCTATTCATGCTTTTACAAAGTGGTTCACTCACATGACGGGCTTATCGCCGGGCCGCTTCCGGAAGCGAAGCAGGATGATCTAAGAGGATCCCTACGAAAAAGACCGCTCCCCACTGTATATACACAGTAGAGAGCGGTCTTCTGTTCCGATACGGGTTCCCGCATCGACTACTATGATCGGAGTAACACGATTCGAACGTGCGACCTCACCCACCCCAAGGGTGCGCGCTACCAGGCTGCGCCATACCCCGACGCTAAAATAGACAGCGTTTTCTTAAACGCTGATTACTTGAAATTATACTACTCGTTTTCCTTGCTGGCAAGAGCCTGCTTAGTAAATCGTCCCAAATGTTAAGTTTTTGTTCTTGTCTCCGGGCAGCCTGCATTTCCTATACAATAAAGGCATTCGGTTTTTTACGGGAGGCCAAGCCCATGAAGTCGTTTTCGAAGGAAGAACGCAGTTGGATGTGGTATGACTGGGGGCATTCCGCTTACTCCGTCATTATATCGACTGCCGTATTCCCGCTGTTCTACAAGGCGGCTGCCGAGCAATCCGGCATTAGCGGAGCGGATTCCACCGCGTACTTGGGGTATGCGATCGCAATCTCCACGCTCATTCTCGCCCTGCTGGGACCCATCTTAGGGACCATTGCCGACTACCAAGGGTTCAAAAAAACCTTCTTCGCCGGTTTTAGCCTGCTCGGCGTCATCTCTACGGCGCTGCTGACCTTCATACCAAACGACCATTGGCAGCTGCTGCTGATTTGTTATGTCTTTATTATGATCGGCTCCGCAGGATCGAATGTGTTTTATGACGCCTTCCTGGTCGACGTGACCGATGACGAACGGATGAACAAGGTGTCAACGAGGGGGTTTGCGCTTGGTTATATCGGGAGCACGATCCCTTTTATCGTCAGTATTGCGATCATTCTTCTGGCTCAGCAAGAGGTGCTTCCGCTGTCGGTGACGGCGGCCAGCCAGATTGCGTTCTTCGTCACGGCAGTCTGGTGGGGTGCGTTCACGCTACCCATGCTGCGGCATGTCCGGCAAAAACACTTCATGAAACGGGAGCCCCGCATTATCGCGAACAGCTTCGGCAGGCTGTGGGGCACGCTGAAGGAAATTAAACGATACCGCGCGCTGTTTCTGTTCCTGCTGGCGTACTTCTTCTATATCGACGGGGTAGGCACGATTATTACGATGTCCAGCGCCTACGGCTCCGATTTGGGTATCGAGGCGACGGATTTGCTTATTATTTTGTTCGTGACGCAGGTTGTGGCAGCTCCGTTCGCAATGTTATACGGGCGCCTTGCCGACCGATTCGGGAGCAAGCTGATGCTTTACGCAGGCATCGTCGTGTACATCATCGTGTGCATTTACGCTTATTTCATGAAGACGGCGTTCGATTTCTGGATTCTCGCCATGCTGGTCGCTACCTCGCAAGGAGGCATTCAAGCCTTGAGCCGATCCTACTTCGCCAGAATGGTGCCCAAACAAAACGCGAACCGCTTCTTCGGGTTTTATAATATTTTCGATAAGTTCGCCTCGATCCTGGGACCTTTGCTCGTCGGCCTGACGGCGCAAGCAACGGGCAATACCAGTACAGGCGTGTTCAGCCTTGTCGTCCTGTTCCTGATCGGTGGAGCCATTCTTACGCGGGTGCCGGAGCCGGGTAAGGGATCCGCGATCCAGCATGCGCCTGGCGGAGGCGTCAAGCCTCCGCCATGATCTCGCCGGTGCGGCTCAAATCGTAGTTGGCAATCGCGCGAAGTTCCCGCTTGAAACCGTCCGAACGCAAAATGCCGAGAACGGACTCTATCCAAAGCTTGTTCTCCGGCCTCTTCAGCATGACCAGATCGTAGCGCTCCTGAATGAGCGGAATGAAGCTGACGCCTTGCACGATGGAGGCGGCTTTGGCCGTTCCGACGCCGACGTCGGCTTCTCCGGAGGCGACTTTGGCCGCAACGGACAGGTGATTCGTAAGCGTCTCCCCGTAGCCGGGCAAGCTCTCTTGGGGAATGCCGCGCAAGCGAAGCTGCTCGTCGAGCAGCACGCGGGCGCCGGCGCCCTGCTCCCGGTTCGCGATGCGCAGGCCGGGACGAGCTAGGTCGGACCAGCCTGCGATGCCGTGCGGATTGTCCTCCGCGACGAACAGTCCCGCGCTGCGTGTCAGCAGATTGACGACGAGATAAGGCATGCCGACGAGAAGGCGACGAATGTAAGGCACGTTGTATTCGCCGCTGTCTCCGTCCAAGAGGTGGGTGCTGACAAGGTCGGCTTCGCCTTTGTACATGCGGATCAAGCTGTCCATGCTCCCCATGTGCGACCGAAGCATCCGATATTCCGGCAGCTCCGTTTCCAAATGTCTGGCGAGAACGTCCAGACTGATGTCTTGCCCCGTAATCACGATGGAGCGGGGAATTGACGGGGAGCTTGGGGCATCGTGCGAGGCGGGCTGTTGCCGCTGACCGAGAGGACCCTCCGGGATCATTCGGTTCCGACGCTTGTACGCCTCCAGGTCGGCAGCGTCTACTCTCATTTGTTTGCCGACGCGGTAGGAGGGGAGCTCGCCCTTTTTGATCAGGTCGTAGACGGTCAGCTTGGATATTTTGAGCAGCTTCGCAAGCTCATCGGTCGTATAGGAGATATCGGACGATTGTGACATGGCGTATGTTCCTCCCGCTGAATTAAGCCGTTATTCTATGAGTTCTATTTTAGCATAAGAGTAGGGAAGCGGCTCCCGTTCTGTACGAGGGCCGTCATGGTAATCCGAATCGGGTGAGGGCCAAGTTTCCTTGAGAGTGTCGCGACATACGATGGTGCGAGGAGGTGTGCAGCCCGTGCCTGGTATCAGAAGGCGACGATGCTCATCGGTCAGAACCAATATGCCGCGAAACAGTACCCATTCCATACTGTTCAAGACATCAACGGATTCCCGGGATGTTCGACGTCGGCGGGACCGTTCTACTAGGAGATTAATGACGCGGTAGAGGAACGTTTGTATAAAAAGGGGGCGAAGGCTCCCCTTTTTGATGCGCGCGGGAGCTTTGCGCCAGTAGCCCGACTTTTTCGGGCTATTGCGCTCCGCGAAGCCGCTCGCGCCCCTGTAGCCCGACTTTTACGGGCTATTGCGCTCCGCGAAGCCGCACGCGCTGCAGTAGCCCGACTTTCTCGGGCTATTGCGCTCCGCGAAGCCGCACGCGTTGCAATAGCCCGACTTTTTCGGGCTATTGCGCTCCGCGAAGCCGCTCGCGCGCCAGTAGCCCGACTTTCGAGACTGCCTAATCGATTAAAAACAATGTTACTTTTTCGCCGACTGGGAACTCTCAATAAAAATTGATCGGAGAGAAGGACTGTTGGAATTAATCAACAGTCTCGAAAATCAGGCTACAGAAACGCACAACGTTGGCGTGTGGAGCAAAGTAAGGCGTTAGTCCCTCAGCTGCCCTAAAGACATCCCTTCGCCAGAGTGATATTACCTCACATGAAGGTTTACATCCAACCAAAAACAGAATTATAATTATATCTAGACATAAATAGATATAATTAGATGGAAGGTGTTGAGTGGATGTCGCGGAGAACAGTGAGGTTTCATCCGA
>Ga0160445_100562_pt1 | contig 17058 bp, 11 predicted proteins | sample HID1972M_E1MG_FD_108215 | JGI IMG/M metagenome (GOLD analysis project Ga0160445, IMG submission 108215) | Enriched pill bug-associated microbial communities from UW Madison campus, WI, USA - HID1972M_E1 MG | ecosystem: Host-associated > Arthropoda: Insects > Digestive system > Unclassified ... | reverse complement strand
CGGCGCCGCTGCCGTCGGTATCGAGTGCCAGCGCCTGCGTGAGTCCGCTTGACGCCACCGAGACTTTGCCGCCGGTCTGCACTTTGTCCCAGTCCAGCGCGTTGCCTCCTGCGGTATACGACTCGAAATCCTCGTCGAGCAGCGCCGGCCCCTCAGCCGGCTCCGGCGGTCGCACCGACGGCAAAATATCTGCATAAGCGGCTGTGACGCCGCTCGCCACCATTATGTCCAGCGCTACCTGCGGCCAATCCCCGCCGGTCACATACGTTGTTCCGGCGAGGAGGCTCGCCGGCGCACCGATTCCCCTGCTATCGGAGTAGTTGCCCGAACCGGACACATTTAGATTGCCTCCGTTCGTGACAAATAGCTTCTGCGACAGACGCACAACATTATCGTTTACACGCCAGTCGGACGAACCTTGGTCCAGATAAATGGCGCCGTGGTAATGTTTTACATGTGAAATATAATTGTCATGAATAAACGACTCGCTTCCAGGCCCGAACGAACGGCCAACCGTATATATGGCGCCCCCGTCGTGAAGCACTTGCATCACTTCGTGAATGTAGTTGTAGGCGATGACGTTGTTTCTCGTCGCGTTTCGCTCGAAGATTTCCCCACCCCAGCCAATATGGATTGCGCTGTACGGCAACTGCCAGAATTCGTTGTTCACAATTCGCAGTCCGTCCGGGTATGCCGCCGATACGCCGACGCCCGACATATACTCCACGCCGATATGATGGATATAATTGTTGTCGACGGCGATATTTTGGAGCAGATGCTTCGGATCGGACGGGTTGCGGTTGTCGAGGACGTTCATATCCACTTCGCCGATCTGGATCGCGCTGCCCGAAATATCATGGAATTCATTGCCTCTTATCGTCATATTCTGACTGCCCTGCAGCACATTTAGTCCTGTGGAGCCCATACGGGTAAACACATTGCGTTCAAATTCGATCAGATGGCCCGCTCGCACCGCCACAGCTGCATCGGGAATTAATTCATGTTTGTGCGCATGGCCCGGCAGCGCGGGCTCGCGAATATAATTAGCCTGGATGTCGGGATGGCCGACATCCGTGCTCGGCCGCAGCCATCCCGCCTCCGCAAACTCGATGCCGCGGAACGCCACGTCATGGACGATCTCGTCCACGCTGTCGCCCGCGATCACGAGCAGCTCCGTCAGGACGGGGACAACCGCAACAGCCGTCGCCATATTTTCGCCGACTCTTGGCATGTAGTAGATATAGCCGTCCGACTTGTCCAGATACCACTCTCCGGGCTTATCCAGCAGCTCATACGCATTTTCGATAAACCAAGGCAGTGTCGGAGCGGTGCTGCCCTTGTCCAGGCCATATGACCAGCCTGGCTGATCCATCACAATCTCGGCCGCTGAGCCGACGAGCTGGATGCTGTCCACGCTAAAGCGCGGCGTCGTCCAACGCTCCTTGTACACCAGTTCGATATCATCCGGATTGCCCCAGCCCGCAATTTCCGTCATGGCTGTCGAATGTCCCGTGCTGCTGACGGTTGCGTTAGGCAATCCGTGCTCGCTTCGCGCGCGTATCGCCCGCTCGCCGTTGACGTAGAGCTGCCGCGTATCGAGCGAGCCAACAGGCGCGCGGTAAATGCCCGAAGGCGCATCATGGAGACTCCATCCCGCAATGATCGTCCCACCGCTCACAACAGGCGACTCGCCAGGATACGCGCGGTAGTCGACCTTGAAGCTGCGCGAGCCGGAATCGGCGACGCCAAGATGCAGCGTCTCATCGAGCCGGTATGTTCCTTCTCGCAGATAAACGACGATGTCTCCCGTCATAACCGAGTTGATCGACCGGACTGCGTCTCGCGCCGCCGCCAACGTCTTGAACGGAGCGGCGAACGTGCCGTCGTTGGTGTCCGTTCCGTTTACCGGGTCTACGTAAAGCTCCGCCTGTATGCCCGACGCGAGATAGGTGAAAGAACGCGAGGCGATGCCGCTCGCTTGTCCGCTGCGGATGGCCAACGCCTTGATGGTCGCGCTCGCTTGCGGCAAAGGGATAGCGACTGCCCCGCCGGCGACCGTCGTACCGTTCAGAGCCAGTCCGTTTACCGGATCGTACGCCGGGTCGGAGCCGTCGAGCGTGTAGATCAATTCAGCCGCATGCGGAGAGGAAAGTTCAATGTCGTAGCTTTCGTGAAAATAACCCTCATGATACGGAAACGGTTCGGCGATTTCCACCGCATTGGGCAGGGCCGTATAGACGCGTTGCAACTCCGCCGTCTTGACCCCGCCAAGATAAGCGGCCGCCTTTAATGTCGTTGTTTCGCTCACGGTAAAGCCGCCGCCAAACGCAGTGTCGCCGCTCAACTCGTGTCCGTTCGCAACCGACGGCTCGCTGCCGTCCAGCGTGTAGCGGATCGTATCGGCTCCGATCACCGACAACGATATTTCCGCCGAAGCGCCGAAAAAGGAGAATGGGGCGTCGGCCGTCAGGATCGCCGGCGGCGTGCCGACCGTCGCATATTGCACCGGATATACAGTCAACTCGGTGTCGACGCCCGTACGTCCGCTCGTATAAGTCGGGTACAGCTCGACTTTGTAGACCTTGTCCTGCTCAACGGGAACGGCGATGTCCACGCCGCCCGGCCCCTTGTATCGATAAACGCTCTCTGTCGCGGCATCGGTCATATTCCGGTATCGTACGGTATAACCGGACAATCCGGCAGGCGTAGACGGCAGCGTTACATGCAGTTCGTCGCCAGAGGCTGCAAGACCGAACGGCATGCGCGAGTCTTCTTCCTCGATGGTATGAAACAGGAAGTTATCGATTTTTGTCGTGATGCCCGGAAACGTAAACAATCCAATGAAACCCGGATTCCCATTTCCTGTAAGCGCATTCAATTCGTCATATTCGATGATCGGCATATCGGCGCCATCCACATACGCCTTGACGGACTGCCCTTGCACGATCGCCTTAAGCCGATACGTCGGCCACGGGAAAGTGTTGGTCGCGATAGCCGGACCGCCGTAGGCGCTTATTGCATGACGATCGGTCAACCGGGCCGTGCCGTTAAGGAAAGCCATATGGGCGGATGTATCAAAATAAACCTTGGGATGCGTCGCCCAGCCATTGGACCAAAACGTTTTCTGAAATTGCAGTCCCACGTTGCCGCCCTGCGATGCATTTATCAAGGTGACATCAAAAGAAACCTCGAAATTCCCGTAACGGCTATCCGGCTCCCCGACAAATCCGTAGTCAAATACGCCAATCGTTGATGAACTTGCCGGTCCAAGCTGCAATTGTCCGCCAGTCAGCGATACGCCGCCTAGATCTCCAGAAAATTTCCAACTGTTCGTTCCAGCCCCGTCCTGATAGATACCACTGGAGAGTGAGCCTCCGTCAAAATCGACCAAATACGTTTCGCCGCCTGTCGCAATGACGCCCGCGGCATAAATTTTATCCGGACCAGGACCGCCAATAGCGATCAGCCCCGCGACCAGGAGCGCGAACAATCCAAGCCAAACGCTTCGGCCTACGCGCCGCTTTTTCCTCCTCATTACAAACGCCTCCTTGGTAAGGCGCGCAAGCAAACCTGTTTAGCGACAGATTTGCTTGCGCCGGGTTATCGTCCCGCTAGTCTCTGCCTTGCACCGCCTTCAACATCGGCTCGAAAATGCTCCATTGCTCCTCGAGAAGTTGATCGATGTCCGCATTGGACTGCAGCGTGCCGATCGCATCCGTCCACTTGGTCTCGAATTCCGCGTCGTTCCTGGCGATGAGGGCGAATTTGAACGCGTCCTCCCATACCGCCCGCGAATTCAACAGATTGGCAACAGCAGGAATATCCTTATATTCCGGCTTCCACGTGCTAAATTCGGGCAGTTTTATTACATTGGTCGCATACGGGCTCGTCGACTGAAACTTCGTCATCGCGTTTATCGTGTTTTTGTGATTGTCTCGGTATATAAATTCGTAGGACCATTCGGTCGGATAACGGCGAATTTCAAAAAACAAGTTGTCCGGACTGCGCGTATAAAAACCTTTGAGATCGCGGGGATCGATGGCGCTGTCGCCTTCGACGAGACCTTGCTGCAGCGTCTCGTCCTTGAATTTGCGAACGCCGTTTTCCTCGGTGTACAGCCCCAGCTCCGCCGGTCCCCAATATTTGATTTCTTCGTATTCGTCGGTATAGAAGGTATTGATCCAGTTTAGCACCTGCGGCAGGTCCTGCTCGGCAATCGTTTTAAACAACCATATATACCCGTTTGCGCCTCCGCTCACCGGCACAACGTATTGAGCAGGATACTCCGGCTTGTTTTCGATTTGGGTAAATAGCGGCACATAGCTGAAGCTTGCCCCGTTGTCGCGCAGCATCTCGTTTAGCTTGGACAGATTGCCGATGCCCACCATGCTCGTTGCGAGGATAGATGTGATGGCGTATTGCCCGCTCAATATTTTCTCCTGAAATTGCTCCGACGTGTGCACCACCGATTCTGGATCGATTACCGTATCGCGCAGCATCTGGTTTTGAAGCCTGGCCGCTTCTTTAACTGCGGGGGTCATCAGACCGAATTCCAGCTTATTGCTTGCGGAGTTGTACATGCTCATATAGTTGTAGGATTTGTAGCCGAGCATTTCGCCGCCGAGCGCCGTCAGCGCCGTCCAGTTGTCTCCTTTAGGATAACCAAAGGCGTATACCGGGCGGTTGTTCGACTTGAGATTTAGTTTCTGGATGTCATACATCATTTGCACGTATTCTTCGGTCGAACGGATTGGGAGAATAAATTTTTCTGCGATACTTTCGTCCGATTGATCGATCAAAGCCATCGCTTCTTCATAATTCAACGCTTCCGGATAAAGTTTCTTTAAAATATCGTCACGAATGAGGAAGCCTTGCGAGCTGTTCGTCGAGCTCCATGTCACGCTTTGCGGCACAGGTCCGTAATAATCGAGCCATTCTTCCGATTTGTTTGTCGCTTCGCCGTATAGGGTCGGCTGCAGATCGTACGGAATGCCGTATATTTTGCCGTCTTTGGTCACGGCATCCCAGGTATAGGAGGGAATGCTGGACCATACATCCGGCGCATGGCTCTGCAGCAGCTCTGGTGTCAGCTCCCACAGCAGATTGCCCTCCAGCGCTTTGTCGAAGCCGATCTGGTTGGAGGAGAATGCCAGATTAGGCAGCATATTTCCGGCCACCATCATACCCAACTTGACGACGGGATCCTGGCCTCCATTGCCTACCGCCTCTGAAATCCGTACACCTGTCTTGTTCTCCAGCCAGGCGCCAGGCACGTTTTCCTTCGGTTTGGTGATCGCCGGGATATCGGCGCCGTGCGAATACCAGTACGATATGTCCAGCTGCTTGTCAAATACGGTCTGCTCCATGCCTTCTTGCTTGCCCTGCGGGGACGCAGAAGGTATAGTATTGCTCCCTGTATTGCCGGCGTTGGTGCAGCCTGCCGCGATTAAGGAAAGCAGCAGCCATCCCGTTGCGGCCCGTTGAAATATGATTGTCTTTGTCTTCAAGTCGAGAACCTCCCTGATTTGATCATACCGGATTCGAACATGCATTCAACCTTATTCTTTGATCGCGCCAAGCATCACCCCTTTGACGAAATGCTTTTGCACGAACGGATAAACCATGACGATTGGCAGCGTCGATACGATCAATGTGGCCGCGCGCACCGAAGTCGGCGTAATTCGCGGCGAGGCGGCACTCTCTCCGCTGCTCTGCATGGAGCGCTCGACCGCCATCTGCATCATCAGCTCCGATTCCTTTAAAATTTTGTACAACATAAATTGCAGCGTCTGCACGTTTGAGCTTTGCACGTACAGCAACGTAGTCGTCCAGTCGTTCCAATGCATGACCGCGATCCACAGCGAGATCGTCGCCACAACCGGCATCGACAAAGGCAGGTACAGCTTAAACAAAATTTGTGCGCTGTTCGCACCGTCCAGCTTGGCCGATTCCTCGAGGCTGATCGGAATTGTGCCCAAATAAGCACGCATCACCAGCATATTGTAGAACACAAACATCGAAGGGAAGATGTAGACCCAGAAGCTGTTGATCAGATCCAGACTTCGAAATAACATAAAGTTCGGAATCATCCCGCCCTGGATAAAGGTCGGAATGAGCAGCATGGTCAGGAAAAGATTGCGCCCGGGCAAATCTTTTTTGAGCAGCGCGTAAGCGGCGGCCATCGTTACAAACAGACCGCTCGCCGTACCGATGACGACTCTCGATACGGTAACGAATGCCGCGCGAAGAAACGACTCGTTTGATAATACCGCTTCGTAGTTTTCCAGTGTCCATACTCGCGGAAAGATCGTAATGCCGCCGTAGGCGGTATCGCTGCCGTCGTTAAACGAAACGGCCAGCTGATTGAGATACGGGTACAGAAACAGCACGCTGAGCAGCAGCATAAACAAAACATTAAATCCGTTGAACAGCTTTTCGCCTTTTGTCGTTCTCATTTGCGCTCCCCCTTACCAGATGCCGACATTGCTAATTTTTTTGGCGAGCTTGTTCACCACGTACAAGATCAGGAACGAGCATACTCCCTGGGCCAGTCCGAAGGCGGTCGCAAGCGAAAATTTGCCTTGCTGCAGCCCGTATTTGTATACGATTGTATTAATGACTTCCGTATCTTGCTGGGTATACAGATTCTGAAATCCGATGATCTGCTCGAAGTTCGCATTAAGAATGCCCCCGGCTTGCAAAATAAAAATGATCATCACCGTCGGCAAAATACCCGGAAGCGTTACATGAAACACTTGCATGAAACGGCTGCAGCCGTCTACCTTGGCCGCCTCGTACAGCTGCGGATCGACGCCGGCCATCGCCGCGAGGAAAATAATCGTGCTCCAACCGATTTCCTTGAACACGCTGGAGAAAAAAACGAGCCCGAGAAAGTTATCGGAGTCCATCAAAATATTAATGCGCGACGCATCTTCCCCTAATAGCAGCAAGCGCAAATCGTTAAACGGTCCATACAGCTCGAAAAACGAATAGGCCAGGGATGCGACGGCGATCCAAGACAGGAAATGGGGCATATAGCTAATCGTCTGCACGATTCGTTTGAACCACATCAGCCGAAGCTCGTTCAGAAGCAAAGCCAATATAATGGTCAGCGGAAACCCGAACAACAGCTTGACGGAGCTGTACAGCAACGTATTGGCAATCGCCTTGCTGAGCGCGGGCGTGCTAATAATCGCTTCAAAATGCTTTAGACCTGCGAAAGGGCTTTCAAATACGCCTTTAAAAATGTCATAATCCTGGAACGCCATAACGATGCCGGCCATCGGCACGTATTCGAATACGATGACCCATAATAGGGCGCCGCTGAGAAGCGCATAAAGCAGCTTGTTCTGTTTGATCCGACGCCATGTCGTCCTTGCATGGCCAGCTTTCATCGTTTTTTCTGGTGTAGTCATGACAGGTGCTCGGTGTTGAATAACGGTTCACTCCTTTTTTCTCTGCTCTGCCCTTATTATAGAATTGGAGCATCCTGGCCAAAAAGATAACGTTTTCATTAAATACAGGGTGAAAATGATTATATGGATAAATAAAAAAGCAAAAAACTCTTAAGATGGGAGAAACCTCATCTTAAGAGTTTTGATTACATGATCTACAGCCGGATCTCCCGCCCGTGTTCGGCGGACTCGTAGATCGCCGATAGAATCTTGATCATATCAACGCCTTGCTCCGGCACAAAAATCGGCGTTTCGCGGCCGAGCACGCATTCAACGAAGTGACGAATGTTCGCCGTATGTTGAGGGATTGCCGAACCCGGGAATGTCGGCTTCTGATCGATAAGCGCGCCTGCGGATTCCGTAAAGAGAGTCAGCTTGTCATTCGTGAGATTGAGACCGCCCTTGGTGCCTCTCCACTCGAGAAACTTCTGTTCTTCCGCAATGTTTGACGCCCAACTGAATTCGATCTGAAGCGTTGCTCCGTTATCGAAGCGGATGAAGCCAGCGGCCAAATCTTCGACGTCGAATGTACCTTCCGGGATCCGACCCGACGCGTCCGGCTGATCCGCGAACTTGCGGTACGTCGCACCCGATACCGCGACAGGCTTAGGATTGCCGCTCAGCCACATCGCGAGATCAATCATATGCACGCCAAGGTCGATCAACGGACCTCCGCCGGACAGCTCCTTTGTTGTAAACCAGCCGCCGCGCCCCGGGATACCTCGGCGTCGAATCCAGCCGCAACGCCCCGTGTAGAGCTCTCCGAGTTCGCCTTGCTCGATGATCCTCTTCGCGAACTGCGCTTCCTCGCTGAATCGGTTGTTGCGCATCGTCATCAACAGCTTGCCCGAAGCTTTGGCGGCGTCCGCCATCTTTTGCGCTTCGACCGGATTTACCGCATCCGGCTTCTCGCAAAATACATGTTTGCCTTTAAGCAACGCTGCGATGGCAATCTCCGAATGATACAAGTTAGGAGTGCTGATTCCGACGACATCAATGGAAGGATCGGCCAGGAGCTCCCGGTAATCATCGTAGACCTTCGCATCGGGAAAGTCCTTTGCCGCCGCTTCGGCCGAAGCGCGCAGCGAGTCGCAGAAAGCGACAATTTCGACTTCCTTATGCGACAACCATCCCGGAAGATGCGCCCACTTATAAATTCCGCCGGTGCCGACCACGCCTACTTTTAGAGCCGTCATTATTGCCCCTTAATGCTCTCTAGCGGCTTGGCATTGCCATAGACCGGATAGTCGCGCTGCACGGGCGCCGCCCACTTAACGGCATTGGAGATTACCCTGCGTACCTGCGGGTTGTAGTAAGTCGGGTACGTCTCATGCCCCGGCCGGAAGTAAAACACCTTGCCAGCCCCGCGCGTATAGCAGCAGCCGCTGCGGAACACTTCTCCGCCTTCGAACCAACTCACCAAAACAAGCTCGTCCGGCTCCGGTATATCGAAGTGTTCGCCATACATCTCTTCCTGCGGAAGTTCAATGTATTCGCCAATTCCCTCCACGATCGGGTGGCCAGGCTTAACAACCCAGATCCGTTCCTTCTCGTCCGCTTCCCTCCACTTCAAATCGCAGGAGGTACCCATAAGCTTTTTGAATATTTTGGAGAAATGGCCCGAATGCAAAACAATCAATCCCATTCCCTTGAGTACGCGGTCATACACTCTATTGACAATTTCGTCCTGCACCTCGCCGTGCGCCGTGTGCGCCCACCAGATAAGCACATCCGTCCGGTCCAGCACTTCGTGGGTCAAACCATGTTCCTCGTCGTCCAATGTAGCGATTGTAATCTCGCCTGCCACGTCCAAGCCCTGGGCAATTGCAGTATGCATGCCCTCTGGATAAACAGAAGCTACCTTCTCATTTTTTTTCTCATGACGGTATTCGTTCCATACGGTTACATGAATATGCTGGCTCATTCGTCTAATCTCCCCTTTGATCAACTTCCTCTCCATTTTAATAGAGGAACGATCTCCGTTCGATTACCGAATCTATTTAATTTATACGGTATTCTGTCATGATCTTTATCAAATTTCGGGGCTAAATTACGATGCCTATCGGGCTTCCCCGTCAATGATGCAAGCGATCTGCCGCGCAGTATCATACACGGCCTGCAGACCGTTGCCGGCATAGGGACTGATCTCCGCGGTCAGCGACTCGCTGTAGCCAATCTCCTGCAGCGCGGTGCGCACGGCCGACCAATTGACATCGCCGGCCAGAAGCGGCACGAAACCGCCAAACGTGCCGACGGCAGGTCTGAAGTCCTTGACATGCACACGGAAAATGCGCTGACCGAGAATGCGAATCCACTGCTCGGGAAAGCCATATTTCAATACGTTGCCCACATCGAAATAAACGCCAATATGGGATGATTGCAGCTCATCCACATAACGGACCATCTCCAGCGGTGACAGCAGGAAATTATTCCAGACGTTTTCCACGCCTATCCGCACGCCGCGTGCCTCGGCTGCCTTGGACAACAGATTCAGCTCAGCCTGACTTCGTTCGTAACAGGCGTCATAACTCGTTTCCGGATCTACCTTGCCGGGTACGACCAGCACCGTATCAATCTCCAGCGCCTCGGCCAGCTCCAGCTGTTTGGAGATGACTTCGCGGCCCTGTGCCCGCACCTCGGCGTCCGCCGACGACAACGGACAGCCCCATAACAATCCGGTGGATAGGCTGCGCAGCTTGATGCCGTGCGCTTCCGCCTGACGCCTGATTGCCTTTGCTTCTTCCGGAGTCGTATCTGTCGTCAAACCGACATTGCCTGGCTCATATACATTCAGCTCTACCGTGTCAAAGCCCGCTTTCCGGCTGACGGCAAATACTTCCTCCAGCGGTGTCTGGTTCGGAAAACACCATTGATTGACGCCCTTCAACATACGCAGTCATCGCTCCTTTTTTATAGGTGCATTTGTCCTTTTCGAATACCGCCCCTTACAGAGCGACTGCTTTTCCCGATTCCGCCGATTCGTTGGCAGCGAGCGTGACGCGCAGCGTCTCTACCGCCTCGGCATAGTCGCCCAACACCAGATCCTGACGCTTGGCTGCAACCGCCTCGACAAATGCCTTATTCTGCAAATAATAGAAGTCATCGCGCGAAACCTCCGTGATGTGCTGTTCGGCGTCGATAATTTTTAAAGTATTGCCGTTAATCGACAGGTAGAAATCCGGTCCAAAAAACTCTACCTCGCCCCGATTGAAATGATTGGACAAGCAGGTGCTCGTAATATTGCCCACCCCTCCGGACGCCAGGACGAACGAGACCGCCCCCACATCATAAGCGGTTGCCTCGGGATCGGTCTGCTTAATATGAGTTTGCGCATGGAAAGCGTGAACAGATGTAATTTCTCCCGCCAAATAGCGAATCAAATCAAGTTGATGCGTCGACTGCTCGACAAGCTGGCCGCCGGACATCTCCATGCGCGTCCACCATGCCATCGGCGGCTTTCCGCCGATCCGATAGGCTTGCACGAGGGAAATTTTTTTATCCTGCAAATAAGCTTTGGCCTTCTGCACAATATCCAGATAACGCAGGCAATAACCAGAGGAATGAACGACACCTGAGCCAAGGATCTGCGCCTCCCATTCCTTCGCCTGCTCCATGTTTAGCGCTACCGGTTTTTCGGCCAGCACGGCGATTCCTTTTTGCGCGGCCAATACTTCCGCCCCGTCGCGTGCAAAAGGCGGCGAGCAGACAAATACGGCATCTACCTGTCCGGAATCGAGCAGTTGCTCCACGCTTGCGTACGACGCCGCCTCATACTTGTCTGCGATCTCTGCCGCTCTATTCTGATTGACATCAAAGATTGCCGTAATCTTGGCCGTATGGATGCGTTGAAGTGTGTTCATATGGTGCTCGGCGATACCTCCTGCACCGATAAAACCGATTCTAACTGTCATGTGTAAACTCTCCTCCTGGTTATCATCCTTCGACGGGCAACTGCTAACCGTCTCTATTGATCAGCATAGAATATATGAATCAGGCTGTAGTTATCGAAAACGCTCAATTATTTACACAAAAAAACAGGCATCCCCTCCCGAAATTAGGGAAGGATGCCTGCTCTGAAGGGATTTCAACCGAAATTGATCTGCTGGGTTTTGCGCCATTGAGACGGGGACATGCCCTCCAGCTTGCGAAACCATTGCGAAAAAGAATGCAGCCGCTCGAAGCCGATCTGACGGGCGATTTCATTAAGCTCCTTGTCCGAGGAATTTAGCAGCCATTTGGCTTCGGCCATACGGCATTGCTGCTGATAACGCTTCGGGCTCATATGGTAGACCTGCTCGAACAAACGCCGGAATCCGCTCTCGGCCATTCCCGCCAGCTGCGCCAGATCCGAAATCTGCAGTCCCTTGTCCAAATTCTCACGGATAAAGTCGGCGGCTTTGGCAATCGAGATCGGCTGTTGCCCGGTTTGCGAATGCTCAAGCAGAAACAAGAGCAGCACTTCGATCCAGGCACGATAAGCGCAGGCCGTCTCCTTGAGCGGTGTGGAGAACAAGCGCAGCCATTCGCGGAACAGCGCCTCAAAGCGCTCTTTGTCCAGACGGGACAACCGGAAGATTCGCGGCTCTCCGTTGATGCGAAATCGATTTAACAGCTCGACGACCGCAGGCGGGCAATGCTCCAGCTGGATCAGGCCAAAGCGATTGCGGCCCATTCCTTCGAAGCGATGCGGGAGATCGGGCGGCACGATGATGATATGGCCAGTCTCCAGATCGCTTCTGCCCTGCAGCCATTCCACCGCTCCGCTACCTTCCAACAGGATAGTGATCTCCAGAGAAGGATGAACGTGAAAGCCTTCATCCGCCCAACTTCGATCCGCATTACCGATAAAGCTGCGGACCTGCATATCTTTCTCCTTCATCGCTTACCCTCCTGCCGCTAATTCGGATCTCCACAACTATATACATGTTATGACGCCCCGATTTTGCGGTCAAGCGGTAAATGCTTTTCTAATCAGACAAGCGAGGTTTGGCGCAGATGCCAGATTATGCGGCTATAAGAGGGAGGAAGCTCCCCTTCGCCTTCCAGCCGGCCGCACAGTACCCCGGCTCCGTCGGGAACAACAGAGACGCGATGCCAGCTTCCGCCGCCTCTCTCATAATCATATGTTTCGCCATCGTCATCGTAGAGCATGCACATTCCCGACGCATCGCCAAAATGGACCAAATGCAGCTCCGTCTTCGCGCCGTTCGCCGGCACATGCGACAACGGCGGCATCATCGGAATGATCGCACCCTCCCTGACAAACACCGGAATATGCTCCACACCGGACGCGACGCGAATAGTTCCTCCGCCGATATAACGTATGCCGGATTCCAATCCGTACCATACGCCCTCCGGCAGCAGCACTTCCCGCTCCGACTCTCCCTCGACAAGCGGAGCAACAACCATATCGTTGCCATACATATATTGATCGTCCCATTCCTTCGCCTTGCGTTTGCCATATGCTCCTGCAGTCGTGTCCAGCGCTCCGGCTCCTTCTCCGCTCGCGGCGGCGAGTTGCTCGGGAGGTATTTCGAAGCTCATCGCGCGGATGGGCGGAATTCCCTTCTCCCGATATTCCGCGAATGCGGTGTAAAGATAGGGAAGCAACCGCATCCGAAGCCGGATATAATGGCGCACGACGCCTTCGACTTCGGGGAAGCTCCACGGCTTCGTGCCATCTCCCCATGCGTTAAGCATCGCAAGCGGCGAGAAACATACGGTCTGCATTCGCCTCGCCCAATCCTCGGCATTGCGCGCCTTCCGCACTTCCGGCGTCCAGAGCAGCCCGCAATAAGAGGCGTTGCAGAGCGCCCTGATGAACTGCTTGTGATCATACAGGTCGGAATAAAGCGCATAAGGCAGCGATGAAGCGCCTGCGCCGGACGCCCGGACAAGCCCGTAAGTCCTTCGATTCTCGGCGCGGTAAAGATCATAGGTCATTTTCTGGAACATCAGGCCGTAGAGCTGGCGCATGCACTCGCCGTCAAGCCCCGACGGGAAGCGCGCGTGGTCCGGGAACATCCAGGCATTGTTCGTAAGCTCGCTGCCGTCGCACTCGTCCAGCTTGTAGCCGGCTACGCCAAGCGAGACATGTTCCCGCAGATGATGTTCCTTATACACCGCACTTGCTTCGGTCAGCGAATAGTCGGGAGCAATGCCGCCCCATACCGTATGAGAGCCGGACATTGGACGAAGCTTCGAGTACATGCCGCTGTCCGGCGACAAGTAGGGATGCTCCCACAGATTGATGCGGAAGCCCGCCTCTCCCATCCGCCGCACGAATGATGGCGGATCGGGAAAACGCCCGCCGTCCCAGTCGCCCGTAACGGGATAACTGCGGCTATGCCAGCCCGGCTCCAGTCCGATCACATCGCAAGGGACATCCCGCTCCCGGTATTCCAGCGCCTCCCACAGCGCCTCTTCGTCGGTATGGAGCGTCGGCACGCGATGCCAGAAGCCGAGCCCCCACTTGGGCGGCAGCGCTCCACCGCCGCAATACAAATTGTAGCGGGCCACTGCGTCACGGAATTTCGGCCCGCCGAATACATAGAGGAATGCGCCATCAGACGGCAGCTTGATTTCCACGCGCGGAGACGGCATCGTCGCCCTCCATTCCGGGTCAAGATTGCGATCCCGTATCCACTCCGTATCTGTATCCGATGTCAGCAGCGTCGAACCGAGATGCATCGTCACAATACGGGACGTATCCACCAGCACGCCGTACCCCTTATCGCTAACATAAAAAGGGACGGGAGCATGCGTTTCGCCCGTATCTTGTTTGGGGTCGCTGTTAACGCGCAGATAGCGAGTCCTGCCCCGTTGATTGGAACGCATAAACTGCAAGCCCGTGCCATACAACCGCTCTTGCCCATCGAGCGGCAGAACCAGCAGCTTGGCGTTATTGCCGCATTCCTCCACTGTAATATCGCTCCACCGAAACGGCGGCGGAGTCGCCTCCATAAGGCCGAGCGCCGCTATATCCGGCTCGGCTCCAATTAACGCAAGCGGCGCAAGCCCCTCCGGGCTGCCGATGCGGAGCCGCCATACGCCAGGCGCGACCTCCTTCCAACTCGTCGCGGCGTCAGAGCTTTGGTATTCGTACGCGTCATTCTCGTTAGACATGGCGCAACCCCTCCTTTGCCGGCAGCTCTATTGCCGTCCTCGTTCCGCTTTTGGCAGCCATATTCGTAAAATAGACAAGCGCCTGCGTCCGCAAGTAGTCGCCGGCGTTTGTCTCCGCTTCTCTGCCTTCCGCGAGAGAGGCAAGAAATTCGCCCAAGGCGTCGCTCTGCGGCATATCGTCAAAATCCGTGATCATCCTGACCTCATCGTCCGAATATACGGTAATGATGCCATTGTCGAGCAATAACGCTCCCTTCGTTCCTTCTATACGCCAAACTCCGCACCACGGGGTCATCGGCCCTCGGGACGCGATTGTCGCGGAATAATGGACCGGTATGCCCCCCTCCAGCTCGATAATCGCCATCGTCTGAAGCACGGCGCCTTCCTCTTGCCATCCGCCGGATGGATTGAACATGGCAGCCTGAACAGCGATGCCTTCGCGTCCCGTCAAATATCGCAGCAGATCCAGATGGTGGACGCCAATATCGTCAAGCACCGATACCGCGTAATCGCGCTTAACCCGGTGATATCGCCGAAATGCAATATCGACCGTCGAAATTTCCCCGATCGCGCCTTCTTCCAGCAACGCCTTCAGCTTGCGGATGTATGGGAAATGCCGATAATTCTCCGCAATCATAAAAGGAATCCTCTCGCGTTCCGCCCTTGCCACGCTTTCCATCGATTCCGCATAATCGAACGAAATCGGCTTCTCGCAAAGGACCGGCAGCCCTTGGTCGAAAGCCGCGTTGTTGACCGCCGCATGCGCGGAGGGCGGAGTAACATTAACAACAAAATCCGGCCGTTCGCTCTTAAGCGCCTCCTCCAGCGACGTATAAAAAGGGACAGGATCGTCTCCAAGCTTCGCCTGTCGCGCAGGGTCCTTTTCGACGACGGCCAGCAGAAGTCCCCTGCCGCGCAATCGCTTATACCAGCCCAATCCCGCTTCCCCTAACCCTGCCAAAATAGCCTTCATATTTGTCCATCCTCCGTCGCGTGCTGGCTTGGGTGGCGTTCGGAACCGGCATGGCACCACAACGTCACAATGGGCTCCGTCTCGCTCGAACAGAGGTGGTGATCTTCGCCAGGCTCAATGATAACGATATCTCCCATCCGGACCTCATGTTGCTCCCCATCGACTTCCATCACGCCGCGCCCCTGCAAAATGACAAACGCCTCCCTGTCGGCATGGACATGGAAATCTTTTCCGCCTGGACCGTCGCTCGTATGACTCCGTTCACCTGGGAAGGCGAACGCGAGCCCTCCCGAATAAAGATAATGCCCGGGCAGCAGGCCATTAAGAAAATGTCCGGTTTCCTCTGTCCGCAAATCATTCAACGAAAGTCTGATCATTCGCCGCCTTCTCCTTTCATTGCCGGCTTGCCGCCTCTATCCTGTGCCGCCGCCCAAAATATGATCGATTGCCCCGAGCTCCTCGTCCGTAAACGAGGCCTGGCTCAGAAACCTCGCAATATCGTCAATCTGCTCCGCTTTGCTCGCGCCGATCAGCGCGGAGGAGACGCGTCCCCGCCGCAACACCCAGGCCACCGCCATCTGCGCCAGACTTTGTTGTCGCTGATGGGCAAGCTCTTGCAGCTTGCGCGACTTCGCGAGCTTCGCTTCGGTAATATCCTCGCGGCCCAGGAACACGCTGGCGCCCGCCGCCCGCGAGTCCGCCGGAATGCCGTCCAGGTAACGATCCGTCAGCAGCCCGCGAGCCAGGGGACTGTAAGCGATCGTGCCAACGCCGGCCTCCTCCAGCACATCCTGCAAGCCCTCCTCCAGCGTCCGCTCGTACATGGAATAGTGGCATTGATGGATCAGGCAAGGCGTCCCCAGCTCGCGCAAAATAGCGATGGCTTCCCGCGCTTGCACGGGTCCATAGTTGGAGATGCCGACATACAGCGCTTTGCCCTGGCGTACTGCCTGGTCCAGCGCCAGCATCGTTTCCTCAAGCGGCGTCTCCGAGTCGTATCTATGCGAATAAAAAATATCGACATAATCCATATGAAGCCGCTTCAGACTCTGGTCGAGGCTAGCCAGCATGCTCTTGCGCGACCCTCGCTCGCCGAAAGGCCCCGGCCACATCCGATAGCCGGCTTTGGTCGCCACGATCATTTCGTCCCGATAAGCGGCAAAATCCTGACGCCACAATTGCCCGAACGTCTCCTCGGCTGATCCCGGCGGGGGCCCGTAATTGTTCGCCAGGTCAAAGTGCGTAATGCCGAGGTCGAAGGCGCGGCGCAGCATGATTCTGCCATTCTCCACCGCATCCGCGCCGCCAAAATTATGCCACAGCCCAAGCGTTATCGCCGGCAGCTTCAGCCCGCTTCTGCCGCATCGGTTATACTTCATCGTCTCGTAACGCTCGCTTGACGCTGCGTAGTTGTTCATCTCAAACTTCCCCCCTCCGCGTATCACTGCTTTAAAGGTATCACCATGTTCCATGTGTCGGAAGCGTCCATAAAACCGTCGCTGCCGT